>Ga0213876_10000454_pt1 | contig 32974 bp, 24 predicted proteins | sample BarmaccomBMRX_R9_FD_160113 | JGI IMG/M metagenome (GOLD analysis project Ga0213876, IMG submission 160113) | Root-associated microbial communities from Barbacenia macrantha in rupestrian grasslands, the National Park of Serra do Cipo, Brazil - RX_R9 | ecosystem: Host-associated > Plants > Roots... | reverse complement strand
GTTCGACGAGGATTGCATCGAGCTTCGCTCGCGCTGCGAGCCGCAACGCCTCATTGATTGCTTCGATCAAGGCCGCGGGACCGTCGCCCTTCGCCTCGACAAAAGTTAGAGTCGCGAAGCCTTCACGACCAAGCGAGGCACGCAACCCATCGCGGTCGAGGGGGGAGGTCGGAAATTCTATGAAGACGATCTCGAAGAAAAACGATGCCCGACTTCGAAATTCGGCCAACCTTTCCACCATGCCGCTACTTCGCCCAGGCGATGCGCCCGGAGTCAGGATGATCATCAATCGCGGCACGATCGGGGGCTACCTCATCACGCGAGCGCTAACCTGTGAAAGCACGGAATTCAGAACCGGCAGCTTCGATGATCAACCGCGCAAGTTCGGCAATTGTTCAGCTGCGCCCATACGCATCTTCGACCCGCACGATGTCATCCTCCCCGGTATAAGTCCCGACTTGCACCTCAATCAATTCGAGTGGGATTCGGCCTGGATTGGCAAGCCGGTGCACGGCACCAATCGGAATATAGGCGGACTCGGTTTCGTGTAGCAGAAGCACATTCTCGTTTACCGTCACTTCAGCGGCCCCACGCACGACCACCCAATGCTCGGCACGGTGAAAATGCTTTTGCAAGGACAACCGCCGGCCGGGCTTCACCATGATGCGCTTGACCCGGAAACGCGAACCCACGTCGAGCCGTTGATACCACCCCCATGGGCGATGCACCCGCACATGCTCATCCGCCTCGGGATGGTTCCTGGAGCGCAAATGCGCGACCAGGTCCTTTACGGACTCAGCGGATTTGCGGGCCGAAACCAGGACTGCGTCAGGGGTTGTCACCACGACGACGTCATCCAAACCCACAACGGTCGTCAAAAGATCATCGCTATGGACGAGGCTGTTCTGTGTAGCGATCACCTCGACATTGCCGCGGGTGACATTGCCGCTCGCGTCCGCGTCGGCGACGTTCCAAACCGCGTCCCAGCTTCCCACATCCGACCAGGAGAAAGAGACAGGCAGAACTCCTGCGAGTTGCGTTTTCTCGATGACCGCGTAGTCGATCGAAGTTTTCGGCGAGCGCTCGAACGCGGGCCTGTCCAAGCGAATGAAATCGAGATCTATGGTGGCGCCTGCAAGCGCCGAGGTCGCGGCCTCGAGGATCTCGGGGGCGAGGCGCCCAAGCTCCGCATGCATGACCTGAGGCGCAAATAGAAAATAGCCGCCGTTCCATAGAAAACCCTGGCCGATATATTTCGCAGCGGCATTGGCGTCCGGCTTCTCGATGAAGCGTTCGACCTCGAAGCCCTCCCCTTTCTCCAACGACGAGCCTTTCGCAATGTAGCCGTAACTCGTCGCGGGAAAGCTCGGTGCGATGCCGAAAGTCATGATGTGGCCCCGGGCCGCAGCCCTAGCCGCGAGCCGACATGCTTGCGTGAAGCTCTCGAGATCCCCAATGACGTGATCGGCCGCCATGATGAGGACAATCGCATCGGGATGTTCGTGCGCCGCGCGCACCGTTGCGACAGCGACGGCGGCTGCGGAATCTCGCCTGACCGGCTCCAGGATAATATCGGCCGCAATCTCGACCTCCGAGAGTTGCTCGGCCACGATGAAGCGCGAATCCAGATTGGCGATCACGAGCGGTTTGCGGAATATCGAGGGATCGGACACGCGTTGCGCGGCAGCCTGAAAGGTTGACCGATCGCCGAGCAGCGGAATGAATTGTTTGGGCATGCTTTCCCGCGAGGCGGGCCAAAGCCTCGTGCCCGATCCCCCGCACATGATCACCGGTAAAATCAGGCCCTGCTCGTCGGACATCGCCCCGATCACTCCATGCCTAGAGCCTGACGGCTTCAGCTCGACTAGGCACTTGGTTTAGCAATTGGAGATCGTTTTTTGAAACGGATTTCCAGCTCGAGGCCATGCTTTAAGCGCGATTGTTGCTCAATGACAAGCGCTTGATGTCCGCGTCCACCATCTCTCTGATCATCTCTTCCAATCCAACTTCCGGAGCCCAGCCGAGCCTCGCTCGCGCCTTGGCGGCGTTGCCCAGAAGCCCATCGACTTCAGCCGGGCGAAACAGCGCCGGATCGACGACAAGATGCTTCTCCATTGCCAGTCCCGCATATTCGAACGCGGTTCGGCACATATCGCGAATGCTCGTCGTGCGTCCCGTGGCCACGACATAATCGTCGGGCTTCTCCTGTTGCAGCATGAGCCACATCGCCCGGACATAGTCGCGCGCATGACCCCAATCACGCTTCGCGTCGATGTTTCCCAATCTCAGCTCGTTCGCGAGCCCAAGCTTGATGCGGGCCACACCATCCGTCACCTTGCGCGTAACGAACTCGATCCCGCGCAAGGGGGATTCATGGTTGAAGAGGATGCCGCACGACGCGTGCAGGCCGAAGCTCTCGCGATAATTCACCGTGATCCAGTGGGCGAAAAGCTTGGACACCCCATAGGGTGAACGCGGATGGAAGGGGGTCTTTTCCGTCTGAACAACTTCTTGGGCAAGACCGAACATTTCCGAGGATGAGGCTTGGTAGAATCGCACCTTAGGAGCTTCGAGCCGAATGGCTTCGAGCACATTTGCGGCGCCAAGCCCGGTGACCTGCCCGGTGAGCAAGGGTTGCTGCCAAGATGCCATCACGAAAGATTGCGCGGCAAGGTTGTAGACCTCGTCAGGCGCGGCTTCCCGCAGGCATCGAATAAGGCTGGAGACATCGACGAGATTGCCGTCCAGCAATTTGACGCGATCGGCGATGCCCAAAAAGCGAAGCCGCGTGTCATGGATTTCCGACGTGCTCGAGCGACGCGCGATGCCGAAGACCTTGTAGCCCTTCCCCAACAGAAACTGCGAGAGATAAGCGCCGTCTTGGCCGGTGATGCCGGTGATGAGGGCTGTTTTCATGGCTGTCCGAAGGAGAACGGATCCTCACGCAGCGATCGTTCGGGGGTCGATGTCTTAGACGCTGCCCAAAATCCTGACAAGCAAGGTGTGCGACCTGTTCGTGTCGCCGCGCCTGTCAACCTTGCCTGATCAGGTGTGGCCTCACCTCATTCTTGCCTAAGCCGCCCAATCTTTGACCTGGTGACGGGCGTGCGCCTCTCAAGGCCCTGCCCGACAAGCCGCCTCGCCGCCTGCTTCATTGTCTTTTACGAGAGAGCCAATTAGATCAGAGTCATTATTAGCGTATACCCGCGCTTCTGAAGAGCCCTCCTTCATGTCTTTGGTCAGTCATTTATACAGCGTGGTGCGGATCTTTCTCGATCCTTTTTGGTTGCGACTTTGGACTAGAGTCGAGAGGCGGGTCGCCCCGATCGAAGCGCGAATCGCGCTGGTGGAAAACGCGCTCAACACCCTGCAACGCAATCCGGCAGCTTTCTTTGAGGCGCGATCGATCGGCGCTTTGTCTACGTCGACCCCGATCCGGCGCGAGGACTACGACGCATGGATCACCCAGTTCGATCGCCTCCGTCCTGGCGAGGATCACTTGATAAGGCGACATACCGCAACGCTCGCTGAACGCCCGAAATTTTCTCTTATTATTGCTGCGCATGGAACCATCGACGCGCTTTCGAAGACCATCGCCTCCGTCCGGGAGCAGATCTATGACGATTGGGAGCTTTTCATCCCTTCGCGAACCGCTGACGGCCATGCGGGAGATCTGCTTTCCGCCCCTGAGACGATTGATGCCAGGATTAAAGCGGCGAGGTTTCCCGGGGAGGATGTTTCCAATGTTCTAAAAGCGGCAGTTGAGGCGTCCCCAGGTCATTTTGCGGCTTTGCTCCATGCCGGCGATATTTTGGCGCCGCACGCGCTCGCATCGATGGCTGACGCTGTCAATCGGCACTCGGACGCAGACATTTTCTATTCGGACGAGGACAAGATCGACAGTCTGGGGCGCAGATACGAACCCTGGTTCAAACCCGATTGGAATCCCGAGCTTCTCAGGGGGCAAGATTATATCAGCCATTTCGGCGTGTTTCGAATGAAGCATGTCCGAGCCTTGCTGAGACCGAACCAGAGTGAACTGAACGTCCAGGACTGGAACGTGCGCCTTGCTTCATCCGGGAGCAGTCGTGTCGTGCACGTGCCGCATATTCTCTGCCATCGCCTCGATACGATGAATTCGAACAGCCTCTTCTTGGCGCTTATGCAAGGGCCGGCGGCCCTGCAAGGACCGACGTCCACGCAAGGAGAAATCGCCGCGAGCGAGTCGCCGGAAAACCCCACGATTGCCGGCACGAAAATGCTCCGCGCCATGTCCGAGGCCAGCGTCGATCGCCAGGCTGGATCACAATGGCCCCGAGTGAGCGTCATCATTGCCACGAGGGATCGGACGGATTTGCTTGCGCAATGCCTGCAGGGTCTGTGGGAGCGCACCGAATATCCAGACATCGAGATCCTCATTGCCGATAATGACAGCTCTCAGCCTAAGACGGTGACTTTTTTCGCCGAGGTGAAAAAGCGAGGCGTGCGGGTCGTCTCATGCCCAGGTCCGTTCAACCACTCCAAGATCAACAACCGTGCGGCACGTCATGCCTCTGGTGACGTCCTCCTCTTGCTGAACAACGATGTCGAGATGCTCGAGCCGGGATGGCTTAAAGCGATGATCGGACATCTGTTCAGTCCGGATGTGGCAGCGGTGGGGGCCAAGCTTTTGTACCCGGATGGCACCTTGCAGCACGGCGGTGTCGTGCTCGGCATGCTGGGCGTTGCGGGCCATGTGCATCTGGGCGCCTCCATCGATAGTCCCGGCTATCGAGAGCGGCTACGATTGGCTCAGGATGTCTCCTGCGTGACGGCGGCTTGCATCGCAGTGCGTCGAAGCGTCTTCGAAGAGGTCGGCGGCTTCGATGAAGATCGTCTCGCGGTTGACTTCAACGATGTCGATCTCTGCATCCGCATACGCCAGGCCGGCCATCGCATCATTTGGACGCCGCACGCCGCGCTTGTCCATCATGAGTCAAAAAGCCGCGGCTCACCGAAAGAGAAGGTCAACCAGGAGAGGCTCAATCGTGCGGCGGCCTGCATGCGGCAGCGTTGGGGTAGTCTTCTCGATCGCGATCCCTTCTGGAACCCGAACCTTTCATTGCAATCGACCGAGCCGCGCATAACCTTTCCGCCGCGCGTATCACGACCTTGGCATCACGGTGCGGGCTGAGCGAGGCCGGTCGTCCCACGCAAGAGAAAGGCCAGCCCCATCCGTAACGATTGGCTCCCAAGCGCATTGGCCTTGCCGAGGAATTCGGCTATCGCGCACGCTGCTGAGGAACTCACTGCCCATGCCATAGAGTTCATCTGAGCCAAGCTTGCGTGCTCCCCATGACCGGACCAGCTCAACGCCTTTTATTGACCGGTGCCAACGGCTTTGTCGGCCGCTGGGTGCTTGAGCGCCTTGCCCACCATGCGCCAGACGTCGAGGTGATCGCCGGAACATACCGCGGCGAGTTGGCCATGCCACTGGCGCAGATCGCGCGGTTCGACATCTGCGATGCGGCGGCGGTTGACGAGCTCATAAGAGCTACAAGGCCGATGGCCATCATTCATCTTGCTGCCATATCCAATGTCAAAGAAGCACGCGACACGCCGCGCCAGGCTTTCGCGACCAATCTTCACGGTACGCTGAACCTTGCCGAATCTACCCTGAAGCACTGCCCGACAGCGCGCTTCGTCTTCATCAGCTCATCAGAGGTTTACGGAGGAACGGGCAGGTCTTCGCGCGGCCCGCTCGACGAGACTGCGCTCCTTGATCCCGAAAATCCCTACGCCGCCGCGAAGGCCGCGGCCGATCTGGCGATCGGGCAAATGGCTCACGATGGCCTGCAAGCCATAAGAGTGAGGCCCTTCAATCACACCGGTCCAGGGCAGACGGAACGTTTCGTCATTCCTGCATTCGCGGCACAAATTGCTCGGATTGAAGCTCGGGCTCAGGAGCCCGTGATGCGGGTCGGAAATCTCGAAGCAAGTCGGGACTTCGTTGATGTTCGCGACGTTTCGGACGCCTACATCCGGCTCGCGCTTTCGCCATTATGCTTCGAGCCCGGCCTTGTGCTCAATCTCGGTTCAGGCAGTGTACGTCGGATCGGCGATGTGCTGGACGAACTCGTTTCGCTCGCCGCGGCGAGAATCCGGATAGAAACGGATCCCTCCCGTTTGCGAGCGAAAGAGACCCCGTCGATACGCGCCGATACAAGCCGAATCCGAGAGCTTATCGGCTGGGAGCCTAAAATTCCCTGGCAAAAAACACTCGCCGACCTCTTAGGGTTTTGGCGCGACCGAGTGGGAGCCGATGGTGGGCCGAGAGAACGCCTTCGAGAGAGCTCGAAGAAAGCCGACCCCCGGGTGTTCAAACGAGACGATTTGCCGACGTGAGCCCCCGCCCCTCACGGCCCGAATTGCCAATCGAAACGGCTCGGTTTAAGGCAGCGTTCTAAATCTGAGCACTCAGGAACACTGGCGGCATGTCGAAAAGTCTCATGCAGAAGGATGACCTTATTCTCGTGACGGGAGGAGGAGGCTTCATCGGCGGTCATATGGTCAAAACCCTGCGCGACCAAGGGTTTCACCGTCTCCGGGCAGTCGATCGCAAGCCGTTTGAGGAGTGGTACCAGATCTTCGATGATGTGGAAAACCTGCAACTCGACCTCGCTTTCCTGGATGGCTGTCAGACCGCGGCCAAGGGCACCGGCTATGTGTTCAATCTTGCCTGCGACATGGGTGGCATGGGTTTCATCGAGCTCAACAAGGCCTTGTGCATGCTTTCGGTTCTCACCTCGACCCACATGCTGGTTGCGGCGAGAGACACGGGGGCGAAGCGACTCTTCTACTCGTCTTCAGCTTGCGTTTATAACGGCAGCAAGCAGACAGACCCCAACAACACCGGGCTTGCCGAGGCCGACGCCTATCCAGCCATGCCCGAAGACGGCTATGGCTGGGAAAAGCTCTTCTCCGAGCGAATGGCACGACATTTCATGGAGGATTTCGACCTCGAGACCCGCGTTGCGCGCTACCACAACGTCTACGGCCCTTGGGGCACATATGACGGGGGCCGCGAAAAGGCGCCGGCCGCGATCTGTCGCAAGGTGATCGCTGCGAAACAGTCCGGAAAGCATGAGATCGAAATTTGGGGAGACGGCGAGCAGACACGCAGCTTCATGTATATCGACGACTGTGTTCACGGCACGCTTGCGCTCATGGAGAGCGACGTCCGTGAGCCGCTCAATCTCGGCTCGGATGAACTCGTGAGCATCAATCAGCTCGTCTCGATCGTGGAGGACATCGCCGGCGTGAAGCTGAAACGCAAGTATAAGCTCGATGCGCCCAAGGGGGTGCGTGGCCGCAACAGCGACAACACGAAGATCAAGAAGAACCTCGATTGGGCGCCCTCCATCAGGTTGCGGGATGGCTTGGAAAAAACCTATGCCTGGATCGCCGACGAGATGAGCTCGAACATGGCGGACGCACGCAAGAAGGTGTTCGCCACCTGAGCAATGCGGTCAGAGCCTGCATTTGGGAATTCTCAATCCGCTTTCTCCATGACGAGATAGACCGGGTCGCCCAACCGCGCGATCCTCTCCGGCTTATTTTGGGCGGGACCCGGCTTCACCGAAATTGTCTCGTCGTCGACAACGAAATCACTGAGGCGGAAGCTGGCGCGGATATGCAGGCCGAGCTTCTCAAAGAGGGCTTGCACCATGGACGCCGACGGCACCAGACAAAGCTCCCAATCGGCGCAGAATGGCCAGCGCGCAGGGTCCGACAATTCGAACACCGGCTCTTCCCGGTTGCAGACACAGCTTTGAAGGAGAGCCCAACGTCTGGTCAGCCGCGCCAGCCGCTGCGCACCACCAATTGGATCCCGCAAGTGATAGAACAACCCGGAGCAAAACACGAGATCATATTGCTCGGCGGTCGAGAAGTTCTCGAGATCGGCAACCATGAACCTCGTTGACCCGATCCAACTTTCTTGAAGTTGATCCGCAATGAAACCTGCCTGTTCTATTGCCGCCGTGTCGTGGTCGAAGCCGTCCACAATCGCGCCCATTTGCGCAAACAGGAACGAGAAATGACCGGCGCTGCAGGCCACGTCGAGCACTTTAGAGCCGCTGATCGGACCGACATGTTCTTTGATCAGGTAGGAAAAAATTGAACGTGCCACCGCGTTCGCGCGAGTCCACCCAGGCTCATCTTCGACCGAGGCGCGAACCAGGACTCCATCACCGAGATCCGTCGTGTAGTACCAGTGGGGAAACTTGGCGCTCCGAGCGTCCTTGACGAGGTTTGGGGCATCCGTCCAGGTGACGTTCGTGATTCGGGCAAGGGCAGAACGATCCGCCTCGCCTGTGCGGATGCATACTCGGAACCGAGTCTTCGTCGCTACCAGGAAGGTAGCCTCCTGTGTCGCCGGCGAGCGAGCCAGAATTCGCTCCGGAACGATGTAGCAGCTGATATCTCGCGATGACACGAGCCCGATGCCCAGCGGTCCCTCTTGCACAGTCGCGCTGACCTTTACCAATGCAAACCGGCCAGCGGCACTGATCTCAGCCTCTGAAGATAGGCTGGCGTAGTTCCATCGGCGCGGCGGTGTCCGCACGAAGATTGGACAAGGGTGCTCGGACCCCTGTTCCGATCCGTGGTCTGCAAAAGCAACGTTGAGATTACGCCACACGATATAAATCTCGTTTATTTAACAGGAAACCTCCTGATAGAGCTTAATACTAAATTCAAACCAGAAGCAGATCTATAATTCAACTTGAAATGTTTTCCGAACCAGCAATTGTTCAGGGTGACACCGCAGAAGCGCGTCGTGGTCGAGGCTCCGGTGCGCGCACCAACGACACGGGAAGTGATGTTTTCGGGTGCGAATTGCTGCCTTTTTCCGCCGGGGGGCGCCCGATTCACGAGATGAGCGGGGAGATCGGAACGATGCCGAGCACGGTGAACTGCTGATGAGGGCCTATTGCTCGCGAGGTCTTGCCGGCCTGGATGAAAAGCGATGCCCTGCGCCTGCGCCCAAATATTGTTGCCCGGACCGGCAGGCGGATTTCAGCATCGCGGTGTCAGTCCTGCCGGCGAGCTATCCTCTTGGACGGGATGTTTGCAGGCGCAAGCCTCAGTCAAGGTGAGCAGCAGGTCTGGCGTTCCTGCACGCGCAGGAGATTGACCTTACGGGGCGCAAATGTGGGAGTGGGGGATGGGGCCGAGCTGTCATTATATGGCGCCGCCCGAGAATGCCATTTTCATCTGTATCTGCCGTCGCTTGCGTGTCGACTTATGACGGCGACATGAAGCGGCAGTTCAACCGCTGCACAGCCACCCCGATGCGATCAGCTCCCTCCTCCGTAAGGCCGACGCCAAAGGGCAAGTAAACCGAATGCGCGAACCAGAATTCCGATGCCTTGAAATCGCGATCGCGCAGAGCTTCATAGGGCGGATGGTGATACATGGGACGATATTGGCGCGCGGCAAGTATGCCCTGGCTCTTCAACTGCGAAACCACGTCGTCCGGGCGCTCGACGAAGATGATGTGCTGCATGGGCACGTCTCCATCCGCCGCGCGAAATAGTCGCTCTCCCAAGTGCTTGGCCAGGATGGAATAAGCGCTGCGCTTGCGCGCCCAACGTTCCTCGATTTGATCAAGCTCGGCGTTGCCGAGGGCCGCGGCGAGATCGCTTAAACGTAAGTTGCTGCCGATGCTCTTGTTGAGATTGGTCCGGCGCCAGTCGACGTCACCCTGATCGGCTGCCGCAACAGCCGCGTCTCGCTGCGCCTCATCATGAGCGAGAACGGCACCCCCCTGACCGGTGGTCAGGATCTTCGGTACGCTGAAGCTGATGGTGCCGATCTGGCCGAAGCTGCCGCCTCGGCGGCCCGGGCGACCGCGACCGAGCGCCCAGGCTGCGTCCTCGATGAGCGGCACGCCTCGATCGGCGCAGATCGCGGCAACCTCGTCGAGGTCGTCGCCGATGCTTCCGCAGAAATCCACGTAGACGACGGCCCTCGTGTCTTTAGTGATTGCTTCGCCCAAGCGTTTCGGATCAATGCATCCCGTTGCCGCATCGATTTCCGCAAGACGGGGCCTGAGGCCGATCACCCCGAATGCGTTGATGACGGATATCACACCGTAGGCGGGAACAATGACCTCATCGCCGGGTCTCAAGCCGAGCGCCTGCGCAGCGATCGACAGCGCGACGGTGCCGCTGGAAACAGGAACTGCGGCCGCCACGTCACAGACCTGCGCCAGCCGCGACGCGAAGCTTTGCGCCGTCGGGCCAGGCCCAACGAAGGAAGTCTCGATTTGGCGGCTGACCGCCTCCGCGCAACTCGGCGGAAGCCAAGGCTCGGCAAGCGGGATGATGCTGTGCTGCTGCTGGTTCAAATCTCGCCTCTTTGCAGCCGTTGCATCGCTTCCGCTTGAACCGCTTTGACACTGTCTACGTCGCGCCACCCGATGAGCTGCGGTCGGCCGGCACCGGTCACGTAAACGGAACCTGGCTCAAAATCTCCATTGATGATGCATGTGGCGCCGATCGTGGCGCAGTCGCCAATTGTCGCCTTCGGCAAAACCACGCAATGAGCACCGATCACCACGCCTTTGCCGACCGACACATCCCCTGTCACACCGCGCTTGAGATCGTCAGGAACGACCGAGTTCGTGAGGAGGGGCGAGGAGTAGTCATCAGATGCCGTATAGATTCCGACATAGGCGGCGGTCGTGCTGAAGTCGCCGAAAGTGATCCTCCCAGCCGTACCTCCCAGGAGGCAGTACGAGCTGATGTGCACGAAGCAACCGATGTCGACATGGCCTTTGAGGATGACGAAATCATCGATGCGCGTGTGATCACCGAGTTTGCCTCGAAAGCCGTAAAACCTCGCCAAGCGGCTGACTTGCACCCGCCGGCCCACAAATACGCATCCGAGCGATCGTAGCTCCTCGGGAGCGTAATATGGCGTCTCGTCCGCCATGTCCCGTCATCAGTTCGTCAGGTGGTCGAAGCGCTCACGATACCCAGGCGTGGTGATCACGCGGCTCTTCATGTCTCGCTGAATCCCGAGCGGCACATAGCGGCCGACCTTGTTGCGATGCGATTCGTCGAGCGCTCGCCAACAGTCGATTACGGTCGTCGAGGCGCCCTGCGTCCAATCGATGCCCGCGAGTTGCTGCAAGGGCAGCGCGATGACTGCCGCGTCGCACTTGATACACTCCTCGGCCTGCTCGGCAATTCGAAGCTTACCGTTCAAGGCGCCCCGGGCCTCCTCATTTGCCATAGGGTCCCAACCAACAACGAAACGGCCCTCCGCCGCCAGCCAATCGGCAAGATCGATCCCGAATGACCTGTCGATCATCGAAGTGCCGGGCTTGTAGGCGAGGCCGATCACTCCCACGGACCCGCCGCGGGGCACCACATCCAATACTTGGCGCAACACATAATGGCCGTGGTCGAGATTGGCGCGGTCGATTGCATTCGGCAAAGTCGAGGGCACGCCCACAAGATCCATGAAAGCCGCAAGGGCGCGGTTGTCCCGCGGCCAACAAGGGCCGCCATAGGGAACCGCGCCCTTGAAGAAACGCCGACCCAGCCGATAGGCAAGCGCATGAGTGATGCGATCCACATCGGCATCCGGCACCTCATTGCACAAGGCGAGCAACATGTTGGCAAAGGCCACGCGCATGGTCTCGTGCGTATTCGAGGCGATCTTCGTGATTTCGGCCTCGATCGGGGTGACGCGGACCGCAGGGGCATCGTTCGTCACCATGCGACGGTGGATGCCTTCCACCACCGCGCCGCTTTCCGTATCCGATTCGCCGATCAAGACGTATTCCGGCGAGATCAGCCCTTTCATCACGTCTCCTTGCGCGATGAAGGATGGATTGTAGCAAAAACCGAGGCGGTCCCCGATGCACCGACCCGCCGCCTGCTCGAGCGCGGGGATGAGCTGCGCGCTACTCGATTTCGGCAGGACCGTGCTCACCACTGAGACGACGTGAGAGCCGGGTTTCTTCGCTGCCGCCTTGCCGATCGCCTTCAGCGCGTCGATGATCAAGCGGTTGGAAAAACCGCCGAGGGTGTTGCTCGGCGTCGGCACGATGATGAAGCTGACCGAAGACCGGTGCACGGCCTCCGCCGGGTCCATCGTGGCGAGGAACTGACCGGGCTGCAAACGACCGAGACGCTCCATCACGCCGGGCTCGTTCGTCCGAAAGCTGCCGTCGTTCAGAGCCTTCACCTGCGATTCGACCACATCGACCCCGGTGACGCGATAACCCGCCGCGGTGAGTGCCGCGACCAAGGTCACGCCCACCTTGCCCAGGCCCACCACTGAGACTGCATCTGATGCCATCATGTCGAACTCAGCTTCTCGAGAAAGCCGCATCCCAAGCGTGACGCGGCGGGTGATTCATTGCGCAGGAAAGCCGTTTATGGGAACGGCCGAATGACCGACCCAATCAGGATCGCGGAAGTAGCCAGTCTTGACGGCCGCGGCGACTTCGCGAAAGGCGTCGGCAACCGTGCGCGTGGGACGAAAACCGAGCGTCTTGACGATTCGATCGCCGCTTACCCGATAATCGCGTAAATCCGGCTTGCGCTGCACGATACTCGCCCGAAGATCGGGAAGGACCTCACGCGCGATCGCCAACAGGCCGGTTTTCTGGTGATTTTCGCCCACAACGTTGAAGACGCGCCTCGTCACCAGAGCAGCCTCCGACTGCAGGACATGGCCCATCACTGCGGCAGCATCGTCGATATGCAGGAAGGGCCGCCAAGCCTCCGGAGCAAAGATGTCGATTGGGCGCCCGAGAACGGCCTCGCGCGCCATCTCGTTCACGAGCAGATCGAACCGCATCCGCGCCGATAAGCCACAGATCGTTCCGAGCCGCAACACGGTCACGGTGGGAATGCCGTTGACATGCAAGACTTCGTCTTCGGCCAGAACCTTGGCTCGAGCGTAGTCCGAGATCGGATTGAGGGGTGCATCCTCATCGACCGCCGCGTTGGGTTCGGCGACGCCGTAGTTGCTGCAGGTGCTGACGAAGATCAAGCGGTTGACCCCAGCCTCCGCAGCGGTCGCGAGCAAATTAGCCACGGCTCCATGATTGATCGACCAGGAGAATTGCGTATTCACGTTGCAGGCAGCTTCGCCGACGATGCCGGCAAGATGAATGACGGCGTCCATGCTCTTCATGGCGCCCAGCAGCGAATCCCGATCGCGCACATCCCCGAATTGAAATTCGAAGCTTTGCATCGCCGTCAAAGGAAGCAACGCTTCGGCGCCGTAGAGAAGGCGATCCAAGACGCGTACGAAATGCCCCTGGGACAATAAATGAGCGGCGACTCGGGACCCCACATAGCCCGCACCACCGCTGACCAGAATTTTCATGGAGAAAGGCTCCGCAGGAAGGAACAAGATAGATCGAGCCGCGAGCGACCAAAAATATCAGGGTTCCGCGTACTCTGGACGGGGCTGCATGGCAAGAATTTCTATCGCACGGATGCCGACCGATGAAGGCTGGGCCGTCTTGCCGTTTCGAAGCAGCAGCGAATTGCAACCATTGTTACGATATTCGAAGTAATAGTCTCGAGCATCATGGGTCGCGGCCAGCTCGATTTCTTCCGCGAGCACGTTCCGTTGGGGATCGAACATCGAGAGCATCGGCGTACCGGCGACATGCGAAACAGTGACCTTCACCCAATGCCATTCCTGGTCGAACGAGAGCGTCGGAAGGTTGAGCGGCGCCATGGCGGCATAATTCCAACTTTGACGTGGGGTGGTGAAGACTGTTCGGCCCCAACGACGCGTCCTCGTGGCGCCACCCGACGCCCAATCAGTTTCGATTTTCATCGCCTCGGCGCCCATTGATCGAATGACGCTGGCATGAGCTTTTGGCGGAACGCGGGGTGGCACGTTTTCGCGCTCGGTCAAGCGTTGCGACGCGCGGTCGAAATCGAGGTGGCGGCTTTTCTTGGCCAGATATTCGATGACGGGGGCGCCAGGCATGTGGCGATGGGCCGAGAGCACATGTTCGCGAAAGACAGGCGCGTCGCCGACGAGATCGAAAAGCTGGCCTGCGAAGGTGGCGTGCATGTTAGAGAGAATCTCACGCCTCATGAATTGGAGCAGCTCCTGGTGAGGGCCGGAGGCGTCAGCCGATCCGGCAGTCACATGTCCGAGCAACCGATCTATGATGATCGTCTTGTCACGCGCGAATTGCGCGTACGCCTCAGGCCGAAACGACATGCTCGCGGCATCGCCTCGAGCAGTCATCGTCACCGCCTCCTTCCGCACCAGCCGCTCCTGACCGAAGCGCAAAGCCATCCGGGACATGAGCTCGAAATCGGGAACGGTCTTGAGCGTCTCGTCGAGATAGAGTTCCTTGCCGAGGAGGCGACGGTTGAATACGCCGGCAGTGGTCGTGCACATGTCGTGGCGCAGGTAATCGAGGAGATTGAACGGTTTGGGCATGAACGTCCGCGGTTCATTCCAAGGCCCGTTCACGAGCCGCATGCCCCCGAAAATGTAGACGGCGTTGGGATGTTCGCGTGACCAACCGACGTATTTCTCGATCGCGCCGTCATCGAGGATTTCGTCGCATGCGGCCGCAACCACCAGGTCACCGGTGCAGCGCTGCAGGGCCCGATTATAACCGTTGACGAGACTCGCATCCGGCTCTGACACGATATGAATCGGAAAATCCTTCACCGATTCCAAATACGCGACGCTGCCATCAGTCGACAACGAATCTTGCACGAAAAGCTCGAATTTTCGATAACTCTGACGACGCAGCCCCTCAATTGCATCGCGCAAGTGAGGGAGCCCGTTTTTTACGGGCAAAGCAATCGATACAGATGGCTGCTCGGCCACTCCGAACCTCTCTCCGGATAAATCGGCGGTTGGTTAGCAAAAGGCTCGCGACGGTTCAAGCCGAAGGGAGGCGCCAGGCATTCGCAAGATGCCAAGCAAGGTCCCGCTGATAAATCGCAAGTTAATGAATTTGTTCGCATAGCTTTCGCTAGGCCTAATGAATGTGTTTGCCTAGATTTTGTCGGAGACGGTGGTATTGTCAGGTTTTCACCACCGACGGATTCGTTTTTGGGCACCATTCGAGCTATTCTGGCCTTATCGGTCGTGGTTTGTCACCTCTGGGGGCACGCTTTGCCCTTCACGGCCAACGGCTACAATGCCGTAATATTGTTTTTTATTATTTCCGGCTTCTACATGTCCATGGTTATAAACAATAAATATTGCAAAGAACCGCTTTTCAACTTCTATATGGCTCGTGCACTTCGTATTTATCCCATCTATCTAGTGACGTTGATTTTCATCGTCGGCTTCTTATCCGCCACCGGAAACCCTCTTCCCGCTCCGACGGCGACCCGCGAATGGATTTTTTCCACTTTCACGAACATCTCGATTTTCCCGATACCATGGCTCGGCAATTGGGATTGGCTCGCGATCACTCCCGCCTGGAGTCTCGCGGTTGAGCTCCAGTTCTATCTGGTCGCTCCATTCATCGTAACCCGCCGATTATGGATATGTATCGCGATAACGCTCGGCCTCGTCGCCCTCCGGTTGTCCGCCCTTGATCAGGACTTCGCTTATGCGCGTTATTCGGTGCCGCACGCAGATTGGTGCTTTTTCATGCTCGGAGCGGTAGCGCACCGCCTCGGACTTCTGGTCAAGGGCGATCATGTACGCAAAGCTATCGGCTGGATGGCCGTAATCATCCTGCCGCTTGCCGGCTTGCTCTGCGGATTGCCCATCGTCAAAGATCTCGATCGCGTCGAACTTTGGGGTTTCTATCTTGTATTCGCTGCGGCTATACCTTTTGTTTTTTCGATTTCGATGCGCTCGCGCATCGACCGTATATTAGGCGAACTTTCGTATCCAATCTATATTGTCCACTGGCCCGCGATCAAAGTTATACTTTACTACAATGCCGTGATTTATCGATTTTTGCCTTATGATTACTATCGAGAGATAGACCTTGGTTTGGTTATCCTCGCCTCCGTCGCTCTCCACTTCCTGATCGAAAACCCTGTCGAAAGGTTTCGTCGGAGGTTCTCCGCGCCTCCTGCAACCAAAGCCGAAACTTACGCCGGCGCCGAGTTTAAGGGGGTGGGAGCCGGCGCTCCGGCGGAATAGGCTGACCGGCAGCTGTCTCGTCGTCCTCAAGCCGAGGCTCGCCGCAAAGTCACGACATCACTCGGCTTTGGGACTGCGCCGAATCCCATGCGAACCAATACAATATGAGAAGGAAGACCCGACGCGTCCATCATGCGCCACGGATCGATCACGACGAGCTTCGTTTCGGTCGACCGGCGCGCCCAAAGTCCAGAGTCCTTGAATTGTGGCCAAGGCGTCGTGACGATAGCGACTTCAACCCCCGCAAGCGCATCGACAGCATCATTGGCGAAGATGACCTTATCGCTCAGCACGGTCTCGGCGCCGGCCATCGCAAGCGGGTCATAGACGCTGACCACATAGCCTTCTTCGCTGAGCTTCCATGCGAGGGCCACACCTTGGCTCTCCTCGACCACCTGTGTCTCGGGCTTATACGAAAGGCCGAGCACCGCAACCTTGGCGCCGGACGCAGCGTGGGCCTGCACCGCGCCGATCAGGCGCTCGATCTGATGGTCGTTGATCGCATCGGTTGCCTCGGCGAGATCACAGCGGACGCCGAGCTTGCGGCCTAGCGCGGCGAATGCCTTGTTGTCGCGCGGGAAACAGGGGCCGCCATAGCCTATCGCCCCCTTGATATATTTCGAGCCCACGCGCGAATCGGAACCGACGGCGGCAGAGACGACGTCGACATCGGCGCCGGGAAGCCGGTCACACATCTCCGCAAGCATATTAGCGTAGGAGATCTTTGTCGTCACATAGGTGTTGACGGAAATCTTGGTGAGCTCCGCATTGACGAAGTTCATGCGGCGGATCACCGGGTCATTCTCGCACGAGCGCGTGTAAATGCTTTCGAGCTGTGCGCCAGTCGCATCATCCGATTCGCCGATCAGAATGAAATCCGGGCGAAGCATATCGCGGACGACGCTGCCGAGCGCAATGAACTCCGGATTGTAAGCGAGGCCGAGCTCGGGACCGACCTTGCGACCCGATGAATCCTCGAGCTCCCTTTGGATATCGCCACCCGTTGAACCGGGCATCACGGTCGAGGTGACGACCACAACGTGGCGGCCATCCTTGGCGCGGAGCGCCTGACCGATGGAGCGGACAGCCGCGAGCACGTATTTGTTGGAAAACACCCGCTCCTTGTCGCTCGGCGTCGGCACGATGACGAAGGTGATGTCCGAGTTGAGGACGGCTTCCTCGAAGGAATGCGTCGCCCGCAGCCGTGGCCGACCCCTATCGATGAACTCCTGCAATCTCGGCTCTTGCACCGGCGCAAGGCCCTTGTTGATGGCCGCGACGAATTTATCGTTCAGATCGAGGCCGATGACGTGGAATCCCTTGGCCGAGAGCACGGCGGCCATGGGGGCGCCGAGCTTGCCGAGTCCGATCACGGAAATCCGGGGCTGAGAAAATGTCGTCATGATCGTCTCTTGAAGGCCTTTGTCGAGCAAACCGATATGCGTTCCTTCCAGAGGATGCTTAGAAGGCTTGCCGGCACCGTGCAACCTGCTCGTGCCGACGGTCTCAGCCTGCCGTTCACGCTTGTGGGTGGCGGTATGATCCAGACGCCGTATCGGCGCTCGTCCATGCGATACATTTTCAAATGCCCAGTCCCGCGTTTGTCGCTTTCAAAGCGTCTTCGGAACGTTCTTCTCGAGTTCGGCAATCCAGGTATCGGCACGCGAGTCGCTCGGCGCACGCCAGTCGCCGCGCGGTGAAAGTGAGCCCCCCGAACCCACTTTCGGTCCATTCGGCATCGCGGATCGCTTGAATTGACTGATCTCGAAAAAACGGAAGAGAAACAGGCGCAACCATTTGCGGATGGTCGCAAGATCATAGGCGCGCATGCCCTCTTCCTTGAGCCCGACGGGCCAGGCGCCCGCTTTCGCATCGCGCCAGGCGTGCCAGGAGAGATAGGCGACCTTGCTCGGCCGCAAGCCGTATCGAGTGATGTAATAGAGATTGAAGTCCTGGAGCGCGTAGGGGCCGATGAAATCCTCGGTGCGCTGCCCGGGCTTTTCCCCCTCGCTCGGCACGAGCTCGGGGGAAATTTCGGTGGCGAGTACGGCGCGCAACGTCGCCGAAACGTCGGGGCCGAATTCGTTGCGGTCCGCGACCCAGCGGATCAAATGCTGGATCAACGTCTTGGGCACCGATCCATTGACGTTGTAATGCGACATTTGATCGCCCACGCCGTATGTGCACCAGCCGAGCGCGAGTTCCGACAGATCGCCCGTCCCCATGACGATCGCGTTGTGAAAATTGGCGAGGCGAAAGAGCAAGGCTGTCCGTGCGCCAGCCTGAACATTCTCGAACGTCACGTCGTAGACCGGCTCGCCTCTCGCATTCGGATGACCGATCTCGATCAGCGTTTGGCGCACCACCGGCGTGATGTCGATCTCTTCCGCGCTCACCGCGAAAGCCCGCATCAGTGCATGCGCGCTCGACTTGGTGAGTTTTGAAGTGGCAAGGCCAGGCAAGGTGTAGCAAAGGATGTCCTTGCGGGCATAACCGAGCCGGTCGAAGGCGCGCGCCGCGACGATGAGGGCATGCGTGGAATCGAGGCCGCCCGAAATACCGAGCACCACTTTCTTGACACCGGCAGCAGCCAACCGCGTCATCAAGCCGTGCACCTGGATGTTGAATGCTTCGTAGCAATTCTCATCGAGGAGCGTAGGATCCGACGGCAGGAATGGATATCGATCCACGGCGCGACGCAAGGGCACCTTCTCTTCGAGCGAGGGGCCAAGCGTGAAAGCGACACTGCGGAACGCATTTTGGCTGAGATGATGATCGGCGCAATCGCCGAAAGAACCGACTCGCAGGCGCTCCTGGCGCAGACGCTCGAGATCGATATCGGCCGTGATCATCTGCGGGTGGTCTGCGAAGCGCTGCCCTTCGGCCAATAGCTCGCCATTTTCGAAAACCGCCACATGGCCATCCCAGGCGAGGTCGGTCGTCGATTCTCCCGGGCCTGCAGCGGAATAAAGATAAGCCGCGATGCATCGCATCGACTGGGAGCGGCAAAGATCGCGTCGGGCTTGTGCCTTGCCGACTACGATGTTGGAGGCCGAAAGGTTGGCCAGGATCGTGGCGCCCGCCATGGCTCCCGAGGAAGAAGGCGGAGCCGGCGTCCAGACGTCCTCGCAGATCTCCACGTGCACGACGAAGTCCTTGAGATCGGATGCGCGGAAGAGCAGATCCGTGCCGAAGAGGGTGTCCTGGTCGGCGAAGACCGCGGTCCGCTGCCGGTGCGACACCCCCGACGCAAAATAGCGCTTCTCGTAGAATTCGCGATAATTGGGTAGATACGCCTTCGGGACGATGCCGAGCAGCGAGCCCCGATGCATCACGAAGGCGCAGTTGAAGAGGCGCCCGTCGAGCGCGAAGGGAGCGCCGACAATCAGAATCGGCCGAAGCTCGCGCGAAGCCTCGAGAATGCGCGCAAGCTGCGCGTTCACCGAGCCCAAAAGGGCATCTTGGAAGAACAAATCGTCATTCGTGTAAGCCGAGATGCCGAGCTCGGGAAAAAGCGCGAGCGCGGCATGCTCATCGTGCGCCCGTCTTGCCAAGTGCAACGTCTCGTTCGCGTTCGATTCTGGTTCTGCGACCCTGACGCGAGGGACGCACACCGCAACCCGGACAAATCCGTGATTGTAGATGTTATCGAACATGGAGAGTCCTGAGATGCGAACGGACAGGGAAGGTGCACGCTCGTCCCGCCCAGCGAATCTGCCGAATTTTCATTGGCTGCTTCCGTTCAATCCGTCATCCATGGCGGACGGCGAAACCCGAGACCATGGCAAATGGTCCGCACGCGTGGATCGTAACCGGCGAGATAAAGAAGCCCGACATTGGCCGCGATCGCAATCTTCCCGTCGGCCGCCATGGCGCGGATGAGTGAGCTCGAGACCAGCACGGCTTCCACTCCGACCTCAGTCGAGCGCGGCACGCCTTCGACAAGGGCGAAGAAGCCGAAAAGCTTGTTGTTCAGTCGCCCCACATCGGCATAGGCCTCTTGCAGCAAGACAAGTTCCTTGACCGACAATCCCGTCTCTTCCTCAACTTCCCGCCGGCCCGCAACGTCTGGAGTTTCGTCGCCATCGCGCAGACCGCCCGGAAATTCGATGGTCCAGCGGTCGATGATGGGCCGGTATTGCCGCACGAGCACGAGATCGCCGCTGGCGTGCAGGCACATCACATTGACGTAATCGGGTTGCGCAAGCCCATGATAGATCTCTGCCTCGGAGCTACCGGGCATCATGGCCTCGACGGTCTCGAGCCGCACCCAGGGAGAGATGGCACTCACACTGCGACTTAGCACCCGGGCCGACCCGTCTTGTTGATGAGGGGACACTACGCCTCGCAAATTCGGGAAATCCAAGGAACGACAGCGTCGGTTCTTAGCGGCACCCGGAAGGGGTCGCAACCGAATGTCCCTGTTCAATGAAAATCGTGATTGGTCGCTGAAGCGCTTGCGCGCCCTTCACTCTCCAATACGCCGAACAGTCAGGCTTTTGAAGCCGAAGGGCAATTGACCATGGGCAAGAAGCCGAAACTCGAGAGCGAAATCCGGATTTTCCAAATGTGATGATGTCACTTCAAAAGGAACCGTCACCCGTCGACTCGGTCGCCAACTGCCGACAAACACCTTCTTCAGGCCGATCTCGGTGTCCCGGTATACGGCTTGGAACGTGCAAAAGGGGTAGCGTCCTGCGTGAGGCCCGACCGGCAATCCGCGAATGCGGCGTCGCAGAAAGCCTAATGCCGGGCGCAAGGCCCTCGCGTAGCCGCGGATCAAGGCTTTTGCCTTCCAATAAACCGGTTCGGCCGCAAGCTTGAATACAGCTTCGTAGCGGCCCGCGGGCAGCCGCCAATAGGGGCCGTAGAAGACGAGCCCGGGCTTCGCCGAACCATGGAAGATGTGGCCGTTTTCTCGTCTCGCCTGCGGGGCTGTCGATAGAAGCGGCAACCATTCTTTCACCGAGAGCGCCCGACTTTCTGGCGAGGATGCTGGTTTTACGTCCGCGATGCGCTCGCAACTGAGTGTGGAGAGAGTGAGTTCAACCGGCGCGACAGTGCGAAGCCGCGTCTCGATTGAGAAGCCCGGAGTGAGCGCATGATCCTGCGTTATGTCGACGTCGAGCGCGACCTGGCCTGCAACAATGTCCGAGCGCATGATCAACCGATGCCCCAGATATTCACGACTCGACGCGATTTCGAGCACCGCGACCGTCTGGTCGCGATTGTGAATGGAGATGTCATTCCCCGACAATCCTAGCTTGAAACGGTAGGTGCCGGCATGTAGGTGACGGTGAGGGCCCTGAATGACAGGGCCCAACACTTCCTTGCGCGATCTGATCAACCGCCCATCCTGGATACCGGCGTTCCCCACCTGCAATCTCGAGGTCCAATCCACCTGCCCCTTCATGGGCGGCAAGACGAAGCCATTACGCATACGAGCCGAATAGGGCGTGTGGGCCGCGCCGATATGCGACATGATCGCCGATTCGAAGACGTTGTTGATGGCGTTGACCGCGATGACTCGACGAAGCGGCCGGCCATCGGTCATCCGTTTGTGCTCGGACGCCACGATGGCCAGCAATGCTCGATTCATGGCGTGAGCGGCCGGCCTCGGGACACCCGCGAAGCTATTGTCGTCTTGCTCGATGCGCCCAAAATCGAAAATGAAAGCGTCAGCTTTCTCGAGCATCGTGTCGAAGGTGGTCTCGACCGCTCCGGATACGGTCGCCAGGCCCGCGCCTTCGATCAGGCTTTGGTCGACCAGAATGTCGCCCGTGAAGCCAAGCTCCTTCCACCATCCCGCAAAATGCGTCATCAGATCCCGTTTGGCACCAAACCAGGCGACGCTCGTCTTCCGCTCGCAACAGACGAACATGTCGGCGAGATAAGGAAGGATATGGCGCGGGTCATAGTCGGTTTTGTTGTAGTTCTCGCCCACATAGGCGACCGTGGGAGGCACGTGCTGCCTCTCGCCAATCTGCCTTTTGAGTGCCTTCACATAAGCCGACGCGCTTTGTCCCGTGAGGCGAATTTCCTCGATCTCGTCATTGGCGCAACCCCAGCTATCCGCCTGCTCGGGAATCCAAGGCTTCGGAACATTCTCGATGAAACGTCTCCAGTCATTCTCCGTCCGAGAATGACTATGCATCAGGGTCACCTGCCGCGCGTGATCACAATGATACCCGTACACTTCCTTCCCCAAATCGCCGACCTTCCCCCGCAGCATCGTCAGGCGCTTGGCGATGTTGGAATCAACGTGCCAACCAAGCAGCATCTCCTCGTCGAAACCCTGGATCTCGAATAGATCGGAGCGCTCCATCAATTGAAAATCGCCAGGGCCGTCATAAAGAATGAGGGGTGATCCGAAGACGATTTCATCGACGTGCAGCGTCGAGCCCCATTCGCGGACCGTCTCGATCGCTTCACGCGCCTTGTTGCGGTCGAGGCTTTCCCACAAAGTCTCCGGAATCTCGATGCGCGGCGCGTGGTAGAATCCCGCCGGCAAGTCACGCGTGAACTCGTTGAGCGACTGCGCTCGTTGCGGCACGAAAATCATGTCGGTGTTGGTGGACAAAATCCAGCGATTGGCCGGGTTCGAGCGACGAACCGCCACGTTACGGGCGATCGGCTCGAGCGCGACGAGCCTCGTCTTGTCGCTAAACCGTCGATGGATATGCGGCCTCACTCTGAAGATGCGCAGTTTCTTGCGCGCCTTGTCACTCAGCGTATCCTGGATGGCTTCCGGAAAGGTGGGAAAATCATCGGGAGTGTTGTAGTCGACGAAGAGGATTTCGTCGCCATCTTCGCCAAGTACTTCGGCCATGCAATTGAAGCTGAGCGCAGCTCGCTTATGCAAATTGTAGCCATAACTGTCGTTGCGTCCGTAGAGAACAATAGAAATCATTGACGACGGTCGCTAGCTTGTTTGGAGGTTACTGTCGTAATCCAGGGCAGGTCGATAACAGGCCCCGCGCTAATACAGCTTTGCAACAGATATTCTAAGGTGCTGCTCCGCAACGAGATCTCATCGCGCCGAACCACCAATGAGCTCAGCAATCGCAGGTTGGTAGCCAAAATCCGTTTTCATCGCACTGGCGGCACAGGCCAGGTTCATGCCGTATAAAGGAAACGCTGCGGCTTGCAACCTTCGCTAGCCGCCTCGCCATGCGCGCTGAACCGCGACGAGACGTTCTCGCTATCCGGCATATGCATCAAGGTAAGCCGGATGAACTTCCTCGAATGAGCCTATCTTTCGAACCTCGCCATGGTCGAGCCAGATAACCTTGTTGCACAGGCTCTGCATGATCTCTGCGCTATGCGATGCAAGGATCAGGATTTTCGTACGCTCGAGCAGGCTGGTGAGACGCGCCTTCGCCCTCTCCATGAAGCGAGCGTCACCGCCTGAGATCATCTCGTCCATGATGATGATATCGGGTTCTATCGAGGTCGAGATCGCGAAGGCGAGTCGCAGGAACATGCCACTCGAATAGGTTCGGACTGGTAGCCTGAGAAACTCCCCGAGTTCCGAGAATTCCTGGATGGAGGGCGAGAGCCGTCGTGCCTCCGCGAACGACAAACCCATGAAAACGCAACGAAAAATAATGTTCTCGAGACCGGTTGCCTCAGGATCCATCCCGAGAGTGATATCGGTGAAGGAGGAGAGCCGCCCCTCGATGGACATCGTGCCGTAGGTCGGTTCATAGACGCCCGCAAGGACGCGCAGAAGCGTCGTCTTGCCGGCTCCATTGTGACCGATAACCCCGACGCGATCGCCATCCTCGAAGGACAGATTCACTCCTTGCAAGGCCTGCACGAAGATCGCTTGCTTGTGCTGGGCAAGCTTGCCGCCAAGCTTACCGAATACTTGCAGCTGAAGAGAGCGGGAGTGGGCATTGTGGATTGGAAACTCGACGCCGACGTCGGAAAGCTTGATGTGAGCCAAGTGCGATGCCTCACAACCAATAGACGACGCGGCGGCGATACCGGCCGAAGAACGGCAGCGTGACGAGAAGGCCACCGAACGCCAAGAGGCAAGATGCCAGCCAAAACTTCAGCGGAACGGGACGGCCGAGCAGAGGATCGCGGACGATCGAAATGAGCACGGCAAAAGGATTCCAATCGACGATGACGCGGCTCTCGGGCGGCAGGAGTTCCGGTTTCCATAAGATCGGAGTCAAGAAAAACACGATTTGAATGACACTGGAGACGATCTGCACGATGTCGCGGAAGCGGGCGCACAAAATAGCGACGACGAAGGCCATCCAGATGCAGGTGATGATAAGAAGAACCGCTCCTAATATACTGAGAAGAGCGTATGCGGTGAACTGAACGCCGAGGGCAATGCAGATAAGCAACGGAAAAACCATGTTCAATACGAATATGAATGTATTTCGATAAATTACCGCGTAAACTATTGCGGATGTTGATGTATATTGATTAAGAAAGTAATTGCTGCTTGTCTGTAGAGCAGTGGTCGACTCATTGATAATGCTGGAAATGAGTTGCCAAGCCATCATGCCGACTGCGACATAAGGCAGGATCTCTCGCGGGGGCTGATGCCACAACTGCGACCAAACGACCCCAATCGCCGAGATGTAGATGGCGCTCGACAGCATGATCCATATCTGCCCCAGCTTCGAGCGCGCGAAGCGGCGACGCATGTCCGCAGTCGCGAGCAGATGGCATAGGCGCCATTGGCGTGCGCCATCGATCAGGTCTTGCCAGCCGAGCACGCCGTATCCGATTGCCGTGCGTGTTTGACCGACCTCTCTGAACGATGTCGTCGCGGAGCTCATATGAATTGATCAACCACAATCATGTCCGCGCATCTTGGCCTCGCACGACCCAACCCCGGCGCGTGGGAAGCGCTCGATACACTGCCGAGGTAGCGCGCGCAAGAGATGCTCGGGCGCGTATGTGCCACTTTACGCGTGCCTGAAAAGAGAGAGCCGCGGCAAAGCTGCGAGCAGTAAACGATAGGCGCTCGTTACGCACCGCGCTTCCTTCCCGGAGCCCTGCGCCAGCGCGGCAACAACCCTGAGCGGAGGCTCGATGAGCAGGGTCGCGAGAAGACAGGCCAAAAGGCCGCCGCGGGAAAAATGCTTCGCCGCGTAGAGGAGCCGAGCGCGCCAGCTGTAGAAAAGCCGAATGTCGCGGATCGCGCGCGTCGTCCCTTGGCCCTCATGGATGGCCTTGGCCTCGGCCATGTGCATCACGGACCAACCCGCCTGTCTCAGGCGCAGGCATAAGTCGACGTCCTCGAAATACACGAAAAAGCGCTCGTCGAACCCCCCAATTTTTTCGAAGACTGAGCGGGGCATCATGAGAAAGGCGCCCATCACCTGATCGACTTCGCGCGTGGTTTCGTGGTCCCACTCCAGCATGAAATGCGGCTGGACCAATGCGGGCGCCAATCGATCGAGGAAGAGCGATTGCGCGACGAGCCGCCACGAGGTCGGAAAACGGGCGCAGCTGCGTTGCGTCAGCCCACCATCGCCGATCAACTTCACTCCGACGGCCCCTACCCGAGCTCGTGGCTCGGCGAAGACAAAATCGACACTCTTCGTCACCGCTCCGGGGCAAATGCGGACGTCGGGATTCATGAAAAGGAGCGCGCCCGCTGTGCCCATGGCTGCGCCTTGATTGCAGGCGGCTGCAAAGCCTCGGTTCGTTTGATTAGAGACGATGTGCAGCGGCAGAGCGTCGACGAAATCGTGAAGTTCGGCTGACCCGTCCGTCGAGGCATTGTCCACGATGATCAGTTTGCCGATGCACGCGACATCCTCAGGAGAAGCAAGAAGCGCATCGAGACAATGACGCAGCCGTTCTCCCGAGTTCCAATTGACGATAACGATGTCGAGTTTGCCGGATTTCGAGGAAGCGTCCGGTTGCGGCGACGTAATCATTACCGTTCTGGATCAGCCATGCCGCACCTTTAGACCGCGTCGGTCGAGGGAATTTTGTCGCGCCACGAGGGGCGACCACCAAGCCTCGTTTGCGAGATACCAGTCGACCGTCGCTCGTAATCCATCTTCGATCGACAAGGTGGGCCGCCAGCCGATTTCCTTTTCGGCCCGGCTCGAGTCGATCGCATAGCGCAGATCGTGCCCCGGACGATCGGTGACGAAAGTGATGAGCCGGCGCCGCGGGCCAGATGCGAGACGGCCGATTTTCGCATCGAGCATATCGCAAATGGTCTCGACGATCTCGATGTTGCGCCTCTCGCTTCGCCCGCCGATGCAGTAGGTCTGGCCCGGCCTTCCCCGCTCCAGCACCGCGCGCAATGCGAATGCATGATCGGTGACATGCAGCCAATCGCGGACATTCTCTCCCCTTCCGTAGACGGGCAGCGGCTCGCCTTTCCAGGCCTTCAGGATCATCAAGGGTATGAGCTTTTCCGGAAATTGCGCCGGACCGTAGTTGTTGGAACAGTTTGTGACGAGCACGGGCAAGCCGTATGTATGTCCCCAGGCGCGCACCATGTGGTCGGAAGCTGCCTTGCTTGCCGAGTAGGGGGAGGACGGATCGTAGGGCGTGCGCTCGTGAAAGAAGCCTCCGTCGCCAAGCGAACCGAAAACTTCGTCCGTCGACACATGCAGGAAGCGAAATTGCGCGCGCTTGGCCTTGTCGAGCGTCGCACAATACGAGAGCGCGCCAACGAGAAGGTTTGCCGTGCCAAGCACATTGGTTTCGACGAAGAGCAACGGGTTCTCGATCGAACGGTCGACGTGGGATTCCGCCGCGAGATGCACGATTGCGTCAGGAGAATGCCGCGCATAGAGCGCGCTGACTGCATCCCGTTCTCGGATGTCGAGTTTCTCGAACAAGTAGCGGCCGCTCTCCTTCAGCGGCTCGAGAAGCCGCTGGTCCGCCGCGTAGGTCAATGCATCCACATTGACGACGCGGTAACCTCCTGCCGCCACAAACGAGCGCACCACATGGCCCCCGATGAAACCGGCGCCCCCCGTGACCAAAATTGTCTTCATGATAGGCACGACCTTTCGACCGATTGGACACGGGGCCGAAATCCAATGATACGAGAGCGCATGGCGGCTTTACCCAAATAGGTTGACGGCATCGGCAAGCCGCGGGTTGGCGCGGTCCTTTTCGGAAACCATGACCTCCCTCTCGACAAACGGCCACTTGATCTGAAGAGCTGGATCGTTCCAAAGAATGCCGTGGTCATGCTCTCGCGCATAGTAGTTCGTGACCTTGTAGACGACCTCCGTATCCGGTTCGAGGGTCACGAACCCATGCGCGAAGCCCACGGGGACGAAGATCTGGTTCCAGGCCTCGGCGCTGATCTCGGCCGTGACATGTTGACCGAAGCTGGGCGAGCTGCGGCGGATATCGAGAGCGACATCGAATATGCGCCCGCGCACGACGCGCACGAGCTTACCCTGGGCAAATGGAGGTGACTGGTAGTGGAGACCGCGCACCGTTCCGACTTGCGCCGAGAGGGAGTGATTGTCCTGCACGAACGGCAACTCTAAACCGGCGGCGGCATATTCGCGCAGATTGTACGTTTCCGAGAAAAAGCCGCGCGCGTCGCCTTGCTTGATGGGCCGAATGATCTTGACGTCGGGAATCCCCAATGATGTGGTCTCGAGCTTCGCCATGACATCCATACGCCGAAAGGGGCGGCGGGTTGTTATACAGTGTGGGCGTTCGTGGCAACCCGGTCTGCTCGATAAGCCGATGAAGAGAGGGCGCGTGTGCTACTGCCCATCAGGCTCGTTCCAGCGCACAACCGCTTGACGCGTTGCAGGTTGGCGCAGATGGCGGTCACTTTTTTTCCAAGGTGCTGCCCTCCATTATTGGCTTTTCTTCGTGCAACGCTGAATTCCCGAAAGCTGCGCCATAGGCCAACTGCGAGCTCGAATTGAACGGATTGCCTTCGATGGTCAGAGTCCTTGCGTTGACCCGCTGGCCGCGCTCGGCCGCAAGTTCGCGTCAAAGGTTTTTGGCATTCGCCAGTTTTCTGGCGCGCCACGACATCGAACTCACCGTACGACCGTTTTTTGATGAAGCCTATATCTCCCGCGTCAACTCCGGCCTTAAGGCCAACAGCATGGAGCTGATGGCTCATTATGGCCGCCGCTTGAGTGAACTTTCAAAGCGAGGCCGATATGATCTTCTGTGGATCGAAAAGGAAGCGCTCCCCCAAATTCCCTATCACCTCGAGGCGCTGTTTCTCGGCAACAGCAAAATCCTTTTGGATCTCGACGACGCCTGGCATCTGCGGACACAGGCGAGCCCGCTTCGCCACCTGCTTGCCAGGAAGATCGAGCGGCTGTCCCGGCGTGCCGACGGGCTTACTGTCGCAAACGCTGCCCTCAAGGCTTGGGCCGTCCAAGCGGGCGTACCCGAAAGCAAAGTGACGCTGGTTCCCACCGGCCTTGACGTGAACCTCTACGAGAGCGCACCCGAGCCCGACGGTCCCTTCACACTCGGGTGGATCGGCGGCCCATTCACCACGGAGTATCTGGAAAGCATAGAACGGCCCTTGCGGCGCCTTTCCAGCGAAGGCGTGCATTTGCTCGTCGTGGGCGAGAATCGCGAACTCGATCGCCTCGGGGGCATTCGGCTCGAGCAGCATCCGTGGTCAGAAGCGACTGAGTCAAAGCTCCTCTCTCGGTGTCATGTCGGAATCAGTCCCCTGCTTCACGACGGCTGGAGTCAATTCAAAAGCGGCTACAAGCTCATTCAATACATGGCGGCGGGCCGGCCCGCGGTAGCTTCCCCGATCGGAGCCAACTGCGACGTGATGGCCGCGGAAGAAACGGGGCTGTTCGCCACGAGCGAGGCGGAGTGGTACTCGCAAATCAATCGTCTGCGGCAAGACAGCGATCTGCGAAGGCGGCTCGGAAGACAGGCCCGCCTGCGATGCGAGCAGATGTTCTCGATCGAGGCCCTCGGCGGGCATCTGACGCGCCTGATGCATCAGCTCGCGAGAGAGCCTGTATCGCCGAGGAGACTTGACCCCTTGGAGGAATAGATTAGCTAAGCTGCCGTTCAAGCTTGGCCTGAGGTAGGAATCTTCTGAGAGAAAAGGACAAATTCGATCCGCTTCGCGGGAGATGAGGACGGCGTCCTGGTGAGGGGGAGCTTGCTTTCCACCGCCGGCTGATAGTGGATCGCTTCCGACGGAGAGTACACACCCACTCCGTAACATCGCACACCATACGCCATGAGATGTGGTCCAGCCTTTCCGACGAATGGTGACGATCGACCGGGCCGGAACGGCTGAGCCCGCGAATATTTATCGGCGATTTCGCTGATCTTCGCCAAAATCCACAAAATGAACTCACTGAGGTCGATAGATGAAAGGCATAATCCTTGCCGGCGGTCGTGGCACCCGTTTGTATCCCATGACGATCGTAACTTCGAAACAACTTTTGCCTATCTATGACAAACCCATGATCTATTATCCGCTCGCTACTCTCATGCTAGCCGGCATTCGGGAGATCATGGTGATTTCAACGCCCGAGGATTTGCCGAGCTATCGCAAACTCCTCGGTGACGGTCGGCAATGGGGGATCAACCTGGTTTATGCGGCGCAAGCCAAGCCGGAGGGCTTGGCGCAAGCATATCTGATAGGCGCGGACTTCGTCAGGGGCGCGCGCTCAGCGTTGATATTGGGCGACAACATCTTCTACGGTCACGGCTTGACCGATATCCTCGCACAGGCCGCCTCGCAGTCGAAAGGCGCAACAGTGTTCGGTTATTGGGTAAAGGACCCGCAGCGCTACGGAGTGGTGACCTTCGATGCCGCCGGAAAGGCCATCGACCTCGAGGAAAAGCCGAAGAACCCGAAATCGCACTGGGCAGTGACCGGCCTCTATTTTTACGATGAGGACGTCGTGGAGATTGCACGAGCCATCAAACCCTCGGCGCGAGGCGAGCTCGAGATCACCGATGTCAATCGGGCCTATCTCGAGCGCGGTGCGCTTCGTGTCGAGAAGCTCGGCCGCGGCTTCGCCTGGCTCGATACGGGAACTCCGGACAGTCTCATCGAAGCGAGCGCTTTCGTACAGACATTGGAGCACCGACAGGGTCATAAGATCGCCTGTCCTGAGGAGATCGCCTATTCGGCCGGCTTCATCGATGCCGATCAGTTGAACGAGATCGCGCGGAGTCTCGGCAACTCGAGCTACGCAGATTATTTGCGTTCGCTTGCAAGGGCAGACTAAGCGGCACGCAGGCTGGAACCAGGTGAGACGTGCAATCGATCAGCCGCTTTTGGAAGCTGTGCCTCTTTGCTCTTCGTGCGATCCGCGTCGGGCTCGCGATGCTCGCGAGGGACCCTGCACGGACCCTGACGTTGTTTCGGGACATGCGCGCACAAGGCCTAGTGGAGGTCAAGGCCCGTTTTTCCGAGGTTCCACGTTACCGTGAATGGGTCGAGCTTTACGACCGCTTCGACCACGAAGAGGCCGAAAAAATCCGGGCCTTCCTGACGACTCTTCCGGTCAAGCCGAAATTCTCGGTTCTCGTGCCCGTTTACGAGACCGCGCCCAAAGAGCTCACAGAGATGATCGCCTCCGTGAAGGGGCAGATATACGATGATTGGGAGCTCTGCATCGCAGACGACGCGTCAAAGCAACCTCATATACGCGCGATCTTGGAGTCCGAGGCGAGTAGCGACCCCCGCATCAAGCTCGTATTCAGAACTGAGAACGGCAACATCTCCGCCGCGAGCAATTCAGCATTGGCGCTCGCCACCGGCGAATTCATTGTCTTACTCGACCACGACGACATCTTGGCCCCCCATGCACTTGCCCTTGTGGCGGACGCGATCAGCCGCCATCCCGATGCGGATATCCTCTACTCCGACGAGGACAAGCTCGACGCTCAGGGACACCGCTACGGCGCTTACTTCAAGCCCGACTGGAACCCGGAGCTTCTCTATGGCCAGAATTTCATCAGCCATCTCGGCGTCTATCGCTCGAGCCTGGTGCGGGAGCTTGGCGGCTTCCGAGTCGGCTTTGAGGGCAGTCAGGATTATGATCTCGCCTTGAGGGCGACCGCGGTTTCGAAAGGCAAAATCGTACACGTGCCTCATATTTTGTACCATTGGCGCGTCTACCCCGGCGCCGGCACGTTCACGTCCACTCAGATTGGTCGGGCCGTTCAATCTGCCCGCCAGGCAATCAAGGAGCAGCTCGCGGGACTGGGCGTAAAGGCGAGGGTCGTCGAGGGCGGCTACGGCTATCATCGCGTCATTCGCTCCGAGCCGGTGCAATGGCCGAAAGTCACCGTGCTCGTGAACCTGCGCGAATCCCACCGTGCCCTTCGCGCTTGTATCCGCGGTTTGCTCGAGAAGACCGACTATCCGGAAATGGAAATCATCATCGTCGATTGCGGTGGCGGAGAGAACTCGGCTTTGCCGATCGAAATCCTGAACATGCGCAATCTCCAGATCGTGCGGGGCGCGCAGACCGACCTCGCCAAAATTTTCAATGAAACCGCGCGCGGCGCATCGGGCGAGATCATCCTCTTCCTGGACAGCGACATGTTGGTCGTCGAGGAAGGTTGGTTGAAGGAGATGGTATTGCTGGCGCGACACCCAGGTATCGGCGCCGTCGGCGCTCAGCGTCGTGCCCCCGATGGGAAAACTTGGCTCGGGGGAATGGTATTGGGGCTCGGTCAGGTCGCTGAACCGGCGTATGGCCGGCCGGCAAGCTCGCCGGCGTATTTCGGCAAACTGCTCCTGACGCAGGATGTATCTTGCGTCAGCTCGGCCTGCATGGCGGTGCCCCGCGCCGCCTTTGATGAGGTGGGCGGCTTCGACGAGAGCAATCTCGCGCCGAGCTTCAATGACGTCGAACTGTGCATGCGCCTGCGAAAGTTCGGCTACCGTATTATCTGGACTCCCTACGCGCGCCTTCACCACGGGAAGAAGAGAAAGCCGACAGCCTCAAGTGAAGATCAGGAAGTGCGCCGGAAGGAAATCGCCCATATTCGAGAGCGCTGGGGGAAGGTGCTCGATCGCGATCCCTTCTGGAATCCCAATCTTTCGCTGCACTCGAATTTCCCGCGAATCAGCTCGCCGCCGCGAATCACAAGACCCTGGCTGGCCAAAGATGCATGCGGGGACGAAGCCGAACGACAAAACATGTCGTAACTTGTTCCGTTCTCTCGAGACCGATCCACCCATTTAGCCTCCGAGCAATTGCCCACCTGTCGCTTTTTCCTTATGCGCTCTTCGAGCTCTCCCCTGACGAGCTCCGTGCGACGCCACAGGTGATCTCCCATGGCCAGCCGCTACCAAGGCCCGATTATCGATGCCCACCATCATTTGTGGGACATAGCGCTCGGTCGGCATCCCTGGCTCACTTCCGATGACAGCGCGATCAAGGCGCTCGGCGAGATCGCTTATCTGCGGCAGAACTATCTCGTTGAAAATTTGATTGCGGATATCGGGCCGCAACAGGTGGTCGGATCCGTGTATGTCGAGGCGGCATGGGATCGTGCAAGACCTCCCATCGAAGAGGTGCAATGGCTCGAAAACCTGAAACGGCCGGCTCGCATCGCATCGCGCTGTGTCGCCTGGGCGCCGCTGAGGTCGGCGGAGGCCGCCGCGTCGCTGGACGGACTCGCCGAGCACAGCTGCGTCGTCGGCATTCGCGAGGTCGTCCGATGGCATCCAGATCCCGCCAAGCGTTGGACCGACGCCGGTATTCTCGCTCATCCCGCGTGGCGACGAGGCTTCGAACATCTGCGCGCTCGCGGTTTTCTGCTCGAGCTCTTGATGAACCCGTACCAGGCAAACGACGTTGCCCAGCTCGCAGACGATTATCCCGATCAGATC
>Ga0213876_10000453_pt1 | contig 33103 bp, 30 predicted proteins | sample BarmaccomBMRX_R9_FD_160113 | JGI IMG/M metagenome (GOLD analysis project Ga0213876, IMG submission 160113) | Root-associated microbial communities from Barbacenia macrantha in rupestrian grasslands, the National Park of Serra do Cipo, Brazil - RX_R9 | ecosystem: Host-associated > Plants > Roots... | reverse complement strand
CCGGACCAGGCGGCAGCCATCAAAGCCGCGAGCAAACACACCCGCACCACGCCGCAGAGTCGCATTGTTCAGAGTCTCATCATTCAAACCTGCCAGTCTCGGTAGGCCAATCCTCCCCGCGCTCTCAGCAGCGGGAACGAGCCTGAGCCGACAAGTCGGTCGCTCCATCGCCAGGTCCTAAGCACAACCGGCGATCCAGGTTTGTTTCGCTCTCTAACGTTCCGACATGAGCGATGTTCCGATGCGTCTGCCGATTGCCCGGAGGCGCCAGCCCGCCCAGCATCCAAGCGGCAACATTGTCCGGCACCATCATCGATGGCATGGTTTGTTGCGCTGTCGCACATGGAGCGGATCAGTGGACCTGATCATCGTCGTCGACATGCAGGTCGGCCTGCTGGACGATTCACCCAAGCACGACCTGAGCGGCGTGCTCGATCGCATCAACGCCTTGACCGCGATGGTGCGGCGCGGAGGCGGCAAAGTCATCTGGATCAGGCATTGCGGACAGCCGGGCGAGTGTTTTGAACCGCGCACGCCGGGCTGGGAGTTTCTGCCGGCCCTGATCCGGCAGTCCGAGGACATCGTCGTCGAGAAAACGTTGAATGATCCGTTTGTCGGGACACAGCTTGCGACATTGCTGGCCGACCTCGCGCCGCGTCGGGTGCTGATCGCCGGCTGGGCGACCGATTTCTGCGTCGACGCGACGGTGCGTGCGAGCGTGTCCCGCGATCAGCACGTCGTGGTCGTGAGCGACGGACATACGTTGAGCGACCGGCCCCATCTCGGGGCCGCCGCGGTCATCGCGCATCACAACTGGGTCTGGAGCGGCCTCATCAGCACTCGCTCCATCCGTCTCGCAACGACACATGAACTGCTGTCGGAGACCGCTTCACGGAGCGATACCTGATCGATCATCCGACATGACCGGATTTGATCGGAGCCGCGACCATCTCTTCGATGGGCCGTGGCGGCACCCCGGTTCATGAGTCTCCTCATGACCGGCCTTGTGCCGGGCGTCCACGTCTTTCTACCTTGCTGCATCAAAAACGTGGATGGCCGGGTCAAGCCCGGCCACGACGAAGTGGAAAAGTCAGGGCTAGCGCCCCTTGGGAACTACACCGGCATGGTCCGCCTCTGGTGTGCGCGGCCCCTGCTGGCGGCGGTCTCGCTATGGCCCGCGACGATCCGCACACCCTCCTCGATACGCTCGATGATGTTGTCGTCGGTGCAGGACTGCAAAAAGGCGACGCCGTGCTTGCGGCAGGCGGCAAGAATGCGGTCGCGCGCCATCTGCATCTCGTTTGGATAAGGCTCGCGCGGAATCGTGCGGTAGCCGAGCGACAGGCTGAGATCGCCAGGACCGATCTCGGCAAATCCGAGCCCCGGCACCGCGATGATCTCCTCGCAATTGGCGACGCCTTCCGGGCTTTCCAGCTTGACGCCCAGCAAAAGTTCGCCGTTCGGATTGAGTGGCCAGGGATCGCAGCGATCCATGTAGTCTTCGACTGGCAGGCCCCAGACTGGCGCTGCGGTCGCCTCCGATCCGCGCCCGCGCGTGCCGATACCGAGCAGTTTTTGGCCGTCGGCGTCGGTGCCGCCGTCCGTGGTGCGCACCGCGCCCTGCATGCGCGCCAGCGGCGACGGGATTTTGGGATCGATGCCGAGCGTGTTGTGCGGATAGCGGCAGGACTCCACGAAGGCCCGCACCGCATCGGCGCTTTCGGCCTGGCACAACAAAATGCCGTGCACGCCGCGGCCGAGAATCTGGCGGAACTGCCAAGCGTTGTAGCGCACATGCGCGGCGTCGATGCCATTCACCGGCGCCTCGACGATCACTGTGGGCGTCCGATGCCCCGACCGGGTCGGCCCGGCCTCGATCATGCCACGCATGTAGTCGGCGAGTCCGGTCATGTCGAACGCACCGTGCTCCATGCCGACATTCATGTAGTCGGCCCAGGTCATGGCATCGATGCGCCCCTGCGCAGAGGTCAGCACATGGCCGCTGTGCGGGCCGTCATAATAGATCGCCTGATCCTGCTCCAAAAGTTCGACGCAGCGGTTGATGCGCTTTCCCATGACGTCCGCCCTGACAATTCTTGCGGATGAAAGCTAGCATGGCGCCGCGCGACAGCGTGATGGGTCAAACAGCGAGGCAGTCATGACGAGACGGATTTTGTGCTTTGGCGACTCCCTGACCTGGGGATGGATTGCGACGCCGGATGGCGCGCCTACGACGCGCTATCCCGCTTCCGAACGCTGGACGGGCGTCATGGCCGCCACACTCGGCAGCGGTTACGACATCATCGAGGAGGGCCTGAACGCGCGCACGACATCAATCGACGATCCCGTCGATCCGCGCCTCAACGGCTCGGCCTATCTGCCCACGGCGCTGGCGAGCCATCTGCCGCTGGACCTCGTCATCATCATGCTGGGTACGAACGATGCGAAGAGCTTTTACCGGCGCAGCTCCTACGAAATTGCGCTGGGCATGTCGAAACTGGTCGGCCAGGTGCTTGCCTCGGCGGGCGGACTCGGCACGGTCTATGGCGCGCCAAAAGCGCTCGTCGTGGCGCCGCCTCCGCTGGCCCCGCTGAGCGATCCCTGGTTTCAGGGCATGTTCGCGGGCGGACAAGACAAGACGGCCGATCTTGCGAAGCACTACAGGGCGCTCGCCAGCTTCATGAAGGTCGCGTTCTTCGACGCCGGCAGCGTGGTCGCGACCGCTGGCATCGATGGGATCCATTTCACCGCAAAGAACAATTTTGATCTTGGCAACGCGCTGGCCGGCAAGGTGGCAGAGCTGTTCGCGCCCGCGGCGTGATCAGGCGCAACGCGGCCGCACCGGTGTCAGTCGAGGCATGCGGATCATCCCATGTCCGCTGTCGCGAGCGACGATCTTTGCCCCCTGATGACGGAGACGGCAACCAGTCTCTGGCTGCTGGCTCACGGGGCGGGTGACGTTACATTGCAAATGGGTATCCCCCTCCATCTGCACGGCGTTGTGAACGGCAGGCGATCGCGGACTGCGTAACGACGGCTTCGCGCCTGCGTAATGCCCGTAGTCGTCCCAAGGAACAGAAACGATCCGATGAAAACATCCTTCAACGTCGCCGAAGCGGGCCAGGGGCCCTATCGTCCGCTCGCCATCCTGCGCTGGGTCATGGTGGTGATCTTCATTTCGTTCGGCATGCAGAAATTCACGCCGCAATCCGCGGAGGGCATCGCGCGATTCATCAGCAACAGCCCGTTCGTGTTCTGGCTGCAGATCTTCGGCCTGCGCGGAGAAGCCTATGTGCTCGGCGTGATCGAACTCGCCATCGCGGGGCTCCTCGCGGCCGGCGCATTTAGCCCGATGCTATCGGCCGCGGGCGCACTGATGGGCATCGTCACCTTTGCGGTGACCTGGTCGTTCTTCTTCACGACGCCGGGAGTCGTAAGATGGAGCTGGTCGACCGATCCGATGGCTTGGAATCTGACCGGAGAGTTTTTGTTCAAGGACATCGTGCTGCTCGGCGTCTGCATCGTGCTGCTGCTCGCCTCCCTGCCGCAGTCGGTGATCAGCTCGCGCAGCGAATAAGAGACCTGCAACAGCGCCCTACTCCGCCGCCCAAACCCGGTTGGGAGATGCCGCCCGGCAACATCACAGACCAACGCTCGAGCATCGCCGTTCTGGCGAAGTCCGCCGGTCTTTCTGTACCATCGCCGCTCATGCTGGTCCTTGCCCCAAAGGACAATATCGCTCGCGGCGCGCGCGACTAGGATTGGTCTCGCCAGTTCGATCAAGATCGAGCGTGGCGGTTTGGAGGCGCTATCACCTCCGATCGAGGAGCATGCGATTTGCTGTCTCTGCATGGAGAATGCAAACGGGCCGGTTGAAGATCGCCGAGGCCGAAAACTGACCGGAGAGGCACCACCAAGCGGAAGCAGCCGGGCCATCATTTCTGAAAAGCCACAGCGAAATGCCGGCAGAAGCGATGCGTCGGGATACGAGCTCATTTCAGCTCGAAGCATGCAGGGCTGTCATCGACAAGATCTGGTACGAGGAGAAGCCCCATGAGATCAGAGTCCAGCAGGAAGAAGCACATCAAGACGTTGCTCGCCAGCTCTGCCGCAGCTGCGACCATCGTGCTCAGCCTCTCGATGGCATCCGCGCAGTCCCGTGCCGAGGGCGGCACGACTGGGCTCACGCCCGAGCAGCGGACCGCGATCCGCGCCGTCGTCAAGGACAGGCTTTCGGACGAAATGCGCGATCGGGTTGCGGATCGGCTGGCCGACGAGGCAGCAGGCGCCACCCAGCTCACGCCCGAACAGCGCAATGCGATCCGCAGCGCCATCCAGGAGAGACTTGTCAACGAGGTCAGGGCGGAGATTGCCGACAGGCTCGTGGACAGGGTTTCGGACCAGTTGCGAGCAGGCGCAACCACGGGGACGACCGGCGCGGCCGGGCTCCAGCCCGAGCAGCGGAACGCGCTTCGCAGCACCATCAGGCAGGGGCTCGCGGACGAGATGGCGGGCAGGCTCGCCGATCGGGTCGGCGAGGAGGCGGCCGGGGCGACGCAGCTCACGCCCGACCAGCGGAACGCCATCCGCAGCGCGATCCGCGACAGGCTTGCCGACGCGGCCAGGGCGGAGGTCGCAGACAGGATCGTGGACAGGATCGCCACGCAGATGCGAGGCTCCGGGACTGCGGGGACAATCGGCGCGGCGGGCGGCGGAGCGGGCGGTACGGCAGGGCTCACCCCCGAGCAACGGAACGTCCTTCGTAGCGCCATCAGGGAGAGGCTTGCGGACGAAGTGCGGGAGAGGGTCGCGGATCGACTCGCCGACGATTCGGCGGGCGCGACCCAGCTCACACCCGAGCAGCGGAGCGCGATCCGCAGCGCAATCCGGGAGAGACTTGCGGACGCGGTCAAGGCGGAGGTTGCGGACAATCTCGCGGATGGGCTTGCGGAGCAGATGCGGTCGAGCGCGATTAGCGGAGCCCAGCTTACACCGGAGCAGCGGAGCGCCATCCGCAGCGTCATCAGAGAGAGGCTTGCCGACCAGATGCAAGGAAGACTCGCGGATCGAGTTAGCGACGCGGCGGTCGGCGCGATCCAGCTCACGCCGGAGCAGCGAAGCGCCATCCGCAGCGTCATCAGAGAAAGGCTTGCAGACGAGGTCTCGTCGGGGATCGGGGAGAGGTTCGCCGACAACCTTGCGGACCAGATGCGAGGGAGCACGGCCGGCCCGGCTACCGGCGGAGCGCAGAGGCTCACCTCGGACCAGCGCAGCGCCATCCGCAGTGTCCTCAGCGACCGGCTTGCGGACGCGATGCAGGGACGGATCGCGAGCAAGGTCAGCGACGACGCGGCTGCCAGCCTCCAGCTCACGCCCGAGCAGCGTGATAAGCTCCGCAGCGTCCTTAGGGAGAGGCTTGCGGAGGAGGTGAGAACCGACCTTGCCGACAGGCTTGCGGACCGGGTCGCCGACGAAATGCAGACGAGGACCGTGGGCCAGAGTCGTTGATCAGGTCTCGCTAGGGCGCGCGTGGATCAGTGGTGCTTCACGAGTCCTACTCCGCCGCCTGCCGCACGTGGCGGGCGGTGGGAGTGCGCATGGTCACGAGTTCTTCGGCCGCGGTCGGGTGCAGCGCGAGCGTGGCGTCGAAATCCGCCTTGGTCGCCTTCATCTTCACGGCGATCGCCACCGCCTGGATGATCTCGGCGGCGCCATCGCCGACGATGTGGCAGCCGAGCACGCGGTCACTCGCGCCGTCGACCACGAGCTTCATCAACACGCGCGTGTCGCGGCCGGACAGCGTCGCCTTGATGGGGCGGAAACTGGTCTTGTAGACGTCGACATGGCTGAACTGCACGCGCGCCTCGGTCTCGGTCAGCCCGACGGTGCCGACTTCGGGCTGGCAGAACACCGCGGTCGGTGTGTCCCTGTGATCGACCTGCACGCTGCGACCGCCGAACACCGTGTCGGCGAAGGCATGGCCCTCGCGGATGGCGACCGGCGTCAGATTGAGGCGGTGGGTGACATCGCCGATCGCATAGATGTTGTCGACCGACGTTTTTGAGAAATGGTCGACCGCAATGCCGCCATTGACCGGGTTGATGGCGACGCCGGCATTCTCCAGGCCGAGATTGGCGACGTTCGGATGGCGGCCGATCGCGAACATCACCTTGTCGGAGGCGATGCTCGAACCATTCGACAGATGAGTGGTGAAGTCATCGCCATGCCGGTTGACGCTGGTGACGGTGCAGCCGGTCAGGATGGTGATGCCCTCCTTCTCCATCTCGCCGCGGACATGGGCGCGGACGTCGTCATCGAAGCCCCGCAAAATGTTGTCGCCACGATAGATCACGGTGACGTCGGAGCCGAAATTCGCGAAGATGCAGGCGAACTCCAGCGCGATGTAGCCGCCACCCTGGATCACGATCCGGCGCGGCAGCTTTTCAAGATGAAACGCCTCGTTGGAGGAGATCACATGCTCGATGCCGGGAATGACAGCGCCATGATTTGGCGCGCCGCCGGCGGCGATCAGGATATATTTCGCACGGATGGTCTTGCCATCGAGCAGGCGGACGGTGTGCGCGTCTTCCAGCACCGCGCGGGTCTTGACGATGCGCGCGCCGGATTTTTCGACGTTGGCGGTATAGGCCGCTTCCAGTCGCGCGATCTCCTTGTCCTTGTTGGCGATCAGCGTCGGCCAGTCGAAGGTCGCGTTCGGAATGCTCCAGCCAAACCCTTTGGCATCGGCGAGTTCCTGGCGGACATGCGAGCCGATGACGAACAGTTTTTTCGGCACGCAGCCGCGGATCACGCAGGTGCCGCCCATCCGGTATTCTTCGGCGATCATGACGCGGGCGCCGTGGCTCGCCGCGATGCGGGCGGCGCGGACGCCGCCTGAACCGCCTCCGATCACGAACAGGTCGACGTCGAACTCAGCCATCTCAGAACCTCGTTCCAACGTCGACCTGAGTGTTTGGTCAGATCTGCTTGCCGCGCTTGCGCATCTCGGCGCGGAACTGCGCGTTGACGGTCTCGGAGAATTGCTGCGCCCATTGGTTCATGTAGGACATCGAGAACTGGATGGCGCGGGGCTCGTTGCTGAGCAGCTTCTGGCCCAGCGGCGACTTGTAGAACGTCACGAGGTCCTTCAGTTCCTGCTCGGAAAACTCGTTGCAGTAGATCTGCGCCATGCCCTCGCCGATCTCCTTCTCCTTGCCGGCGAAGGCCTGCGCCACCACGACCGCGACGTCGTTGAGATCCTTCTGATAGTTGAGATTCTGCTGGATCAGCGCATCCTTGGTCTGCTGCACGATGCCGGGAACGGCGTTGCCGTACATCGCCCCGGCGTTTTTCAAGGCCAAAATTTCCCTGGCCGCAGCCATCGCCGCCGGCGTTCCCGGCTTGAGCGGCGGCGGCGATCCCTGCTGCTGCGCGGTGGCCGGAAGCCCGAGCAACGCCAGCCCCAGCACAAGGCCGGCGGCCGATAGCATCCTCAATACGCTCTTCATTCCTAGTCTCCCCTGAGCTTTGCGGCCTTACGTCCGCTCCACGACGCGAATTCCTTCCGCGCTCGCCAACACGGCCATGCTGGCCAGTCCAATGAACAAACCGTGTTCCATCACCCCGGGTATCCGGCTCAAGCTATCTGCCAGATGCGGGGCATCGACGATCCGCCCCAGATGGGCATCGACAATCCAGTGGCCGCCGTCGGTGACAAAAACGTGGCCATCTTTGGCCGTGCGCAACACCATTTGCCCGGAAACGCCGCATTGCGCAAATGCCTGGCCCAGCGCACGCCGCGTCGCCGCCAGACCGAAGGGAACCACTTCGATCGACAGCGGAAAGCGGCCGAGTGTTTCCACCCATTTCGTCTGATCGGCAATCACGATCATGCGATTTGATGCGCTGGCAACGATTTTTTCCCGGAGCAGCGCCCCGCCGGCGCCCTTGATGAGGCAAAGCGTCTGATCGATCTCGTCGGCGCCGTCCACCGTCACATCGAGGCTGTCGACCTCGTCCAGTGTCGTGAGCGGAATGCCATGGCGCTCAGCATCGCGCCGCGTGGCCTCCGACGTCGGCACGCCGACGATCTTCAGTCCGCCCGCGACCCGCTCGCCGAGCAGCTCGATGAAATGTTTCGCCGTCGAACCGGTCCCGAGGCCCAGGCGCATGCCGCCCTGCACCTCTTCGAGCGCGCGCGCCGCCGCCTGCCGTTTCAGCGCTTCCATGTCCATGTGCAAAAGCCCCCGCAAGCCCCGTTTTCGGCGGCCTGTCTAGCTTTGTTTTGCGTCGGGGAATAGCGCTTTTGGCGCGCAGAAAGCATCGGATTCGGCGCTATTTCGCCACCACCTGGTCCATTGCGGCCTGGATCGCGGCGAATCGGCCGTCGACGTGTTCACGCATGTTCGGATGCGTGAACAGGTACAATTCGTTGTCCCTGATCGCACCGAGGACACGCGCGGCCACCTCGGCGGGGTCGAGCCCCGCCTCGATGCGTTTTGCGATCTCGGCGATCATCAGCGCGGACGGGCCCGCCGGATCGAGCGCTGGCGGCTCGCCATAGCGCTGCGGCCGGTTGCGCCCACTCTCGCCGATCCGGGTGCGCACGAAGAACGGGCACAGCACGGTCACGCCGATGCCATGCGGCGCGAGCTGCACCGCAAGTCCCTCCGACATCGCCACCACGGCGAACTTGCTGGCGGCGTAGGGGCTGAAGCCGAGCCCTGCATTCATCCCGGCCATCGACGCCGTATTGACGACGTGTCCGCCTTGGCCATGCGAGCGCATATGCGGCAGGAACGAGCGCAGGCCGTGCACCACGCCCATCAGGTTGACGTCGATGACCCAGCGCCAGTTGTCGATCGAGATGGCGTCGATGCCCCCGCCGGCCGCGACGCCGGCATTGTTGCAAAGCACATGGACCTTGCCGAATGCCGCAAGCGTTTCCTGTGCGGCGCGCTCGACGCTGTCGGGATCGGCGACATCGCAGACGACGCCGCGCACGGTGTGCGGAGCGAGGCACCTGACGGCCGCCGTCAGCACATCCTGCTCGATGTCGGCCAGCATCACCTTCATGCCGGCTTCGCCGAAGGCTTTGGCCATGGCGAGGCCAATGCCGGACGCCCCGCCGGTGATGAATGCCGTCTTGCCGCGAAGCTCCTGCATCGTCTCTCCCCATATTTTGCCACGTCGGTAGCATACTGCGCTTGCATCGTCGAACCAGGATGGATAGCGAGAGGCGGGATGAGCATGGACAGCACCATCGTCTTCGACCTCGACGGCACGCTCGTCGACACCGCGCCCGACCTGATCAACGCCCTCAATCATGTGCTCGACCGCGAGGGCCTGCCATCCGTGCCGCTCGCCGCCGCGCGCAACATGATCGGCGCCGGGGCACGCAGGCTGATCGAACGGGGGCTGGAGGCCGACGGGCGCCAGGTCGGGCCTGACGATATCGCCCGGATGACGAGCGACTTCATCGACTATTATGCCGATCACATCGCCGAGCATTCAAAGCCCTTCGAGGGCCTGGAGGACGCGCTGGACCGGATGGCAGTGCGCGGTTACTCCTTCGCGGTCTGCACCAACAAGCTTGAATGGCTATCGAAGCGACTCCTTGACGAACTCCGATTAAGTCGCCGCTTTGCCGCGATCTGTGGGGCCGACACTTTTGGCGTCTCCAAGCCGGACCCCGCCATTCTGCGGCAGACGATTGCCCTCGCCGGCGGGCAATTGGCGAGCGCCATCATGGTCGGCGATGCCGGGACCGATGTCGGCGTCGCACGCCGCGCCGGTATTCCCGTGATCGGCGTCGATTTCGGCTACACCGACACGCCAATGGCCGAGCTGAAGCCCGACCGCCTCATCAAGCATATGTTGGAGCTGCCCGAAGCGGTGGAAGATTTGATCAAAATTTCCACACCTTGAAGCAAGGTATCTTTGTCCGGGGAAACCGACTTTCCACAGGGTATTAACCATTCATTAACTATGTTTGTCCGCCCCGTTGCGCCTCTGTTCCGGCGCTCCTATGGTCTCGGCTGGGGAATGTGGCGGATTGCCACAGGGTTATGGGTGGACGAATACCATGCGTCGTGTCGTCGTGATCGCCGTGGCGGGACTGAGCCTGGCCGGCTGCTCGTCGTTTTCGCTGGATGCTTTCAAGTCGGCACCGCCGACAGTACAGGTCCAGCTCGAATCCAACCCGCCGGGCGCGGACGCAAAGACCTCGCTCGGGCCGGGCTGCAAGACCCCCTGCTCCGTCTCGGTTCCGGCGCCGGAGGGCGACAATTTCTCGGTCAGCTACGCGCTCGCGAAATACCAGACGGCGACCGTTCAGGTGCAGGTGACGCGGACCTCCGGCGGGCTCACGAGCCCCGACACGGCGGCGGCCGAGCCCAATCCCGTCGTCGCCGAGTTGCAACCGCTCGCCCCACCGCCCAAGGCCCACAAGCCGATGCGGCCGAAAAAACCCCGGGCGCCCAAGGCGGCCGCGGCACCGGCGCCGGCGGAATCCGCCTTCCCCGATCCGAATGCGGCCGCGCCGCAGCAGGCGGCGCCGAGCCGCTGATGCCGCACACGGGGCTCGCAAGGCCCCATCCATCTGCCGATTGTCCGCGGGGCCTTTGATGCCTAGATTGTCGCAAGGACCAGCCCTTGTGATAAAGCGCAGGCATGACCGAGATCATTGCACCCGCATCGCTTTCGCAGCCGATGACCGACCCGTTCGGGCGGAGCATCAGCTATCTGCGCGTCTCGGTGACGGACCGCTGCGACCTGCGCTGCTTCTATTGCATGGCGGAGGACATGACGTTCCTGCCCAAGGCCGATCTGTTGACGCTGGAAGAGCTGGACCGCCTCTGTTCGGCTTTCATCGCCAAGGGCGTCAAGAAGCTGCGGCTGACCGGGGGCGAGCCGCTGGTACGGCGCAATGTGATGTCGCTGGTGCGCTCGCTGTCGCGGCACCTCGCCAGCGGCGCCCTGCGCGAACTGACCATGACCACCAACGGCACGCAGCTCGCGCGCTTTGCCTCCGAATTGCGCGACTGCGGCATCCGCCGCATCAACGTGTCGCTGGATACGCTCGATCCGGTCAAGTTCAAGAGCATCACCCGCTGGGGCGAGCTCGACAAGGTCAAGGCCGGCATCGAGGCCGCACGGGCGGCGGGCATCGGCGTGAAGATCAATGCGGTGGCGCTGAAGAACCTCAACGAGGAGGAAATCCCCTCTCTGATGGAGTGGGCGCACGATAAGGGGATGGCGCTGACCCTGATCGAGGTGATGCCGATGGGCGAAATCGGCGAAGGGCGCATCGACCAGTATGTACCGCTGTCGCTGGTGCGTGCGCGGCTCGCCAAGCATTACACGCTGACCGACCTCGACGAGACGACCGGGGGACCTGCCCGCTACGTCCGTGTCGCCGAAACCGGCGGCACGCTCGGCTTCATCACGCCGATGACCCATAATTTCTGCGAATCCTGCAACCGCGTCCGCATCACCTGCACCGGTACATTGCACACCTGCCTCGGCCACGAGGATGCCGCCGATCTCCGCAAGCCGCTGCGGGCGTCGGCCGACAACGATCTGCTCGCCGCCGCCATCGACCGCGCCATAGGGCTGAAGCCCAAGGGGCACGATTTCATCATCGACCGCAGGCATAACCGGCCAAGCGTCAGCCGCCACATGAGCGTCACCGGCGGTTAGAGTCTCCAGCCGCAGAAGCTGCTCACCTCCGGGGAGAGGTCGGATCGCATCACAAGATGTGATCCGGGTGATCGAACCTCATCTCGTCAGTGTTTGCAGCATGCCCGGCGCTCAACCAGGTTAACCTCCTCTGCGCTCAAGTCGTTGAGGGCGCGGCAATTTGTCCATTTTCCGATTGACGGCGCAGCCTCGCGCTGAAATGGTGCGTCTGCCTCTGGTCTGCCGGCTAGGATAAGCCAGCCGCGCGTCACCGCCGCGGTCAAGACGGCAAGGCGCACCATTCGGGAGGATGTTGGCTGCAATGCTCCGGACAATGAGCCGCGAATCGTCGGCCTTTTGCGCGGCGCCGATTTGCGCTGCAGCACTCCCCTGATGTCATGACCAGGTGAAGGCGGCCGCCGGAGACCACGATGCGTCAATTGTTGGGCGTCAGCAACGCCATCGACCAGCTCAACGAGAAGATCGGCTATTTCTGCAATCTCTTGGTGCTGCTGTCCTGCCTGGTGAGCGCCGCCAACGCCATGATCCGTTATGCCTTCGACTATTCATCGAACGGCTGGCTGGAGCTGCAATGGTACATGTTCGCCATCATGGTGATGTTCGGCGCCTCCTACACCTTCAAGCGCAACGAGCATGTGCGGGTCGAGATCTTCTATCTCTTCCTCTCCGAGCGCGGCCAGCTCTGGCTCGACATGATCGGCACGCTGTTCTTCCTGATCCCGGCCTGCCTGCTGCTCGCCTATCTCTCCTGGCCGTTCTTCATGCAGGCCTATTCGGTCGGAGAAATGAGCGGCAATGCCGGCGGCCTGCTCCGCTGGCCGATCAAGTTCGTGATCCCCGCGGGCTTCGTCATGCTGGCCCTGCAAGGAGTTTCGGAGGTCATCAAGCGCATCGCGGCCCTGCGCGGCGAACTGACCATCGACGCCAAGTATGAGAGGCCGACCCAATGATTACGCTGGAGATGATGCCGCCGTTGATGTTCGGCGGCCTGGTTCTGGCGATGCTGATCGGCTTTCCCGTCGCCTTCACACTCGCCGCTGTCGGCCTGTCGTTCGGCTTCCTCGCAATCCATCTCGGCTTCTTCGACCTGAACTTTTTGCAGGCCATTCCCGGCCGCGTGTTCGGCAGCGTGCTCTCCAACGAACTGCTGCTCGCCATCCCCTTCTTCACCTTCATGGGCTCGGTGCTGGAGCGGTGCGGGCTCGCCGAGGACATGCTGGATTCGATGGGCCAGCTGTTCGGGCCGGTCCGCGGCGGGCTCGGCTATTCCGTCATCATCGTCGGCTTCATCCTCGGCGCCATCACCGGGACGGTGGCGGCGCAGGTCATCGCGATGGCGCTGATCTCGATGCCGGTGATGATCCGCTACGGCTACAACATGCGCTACATCACCGGCGTGCTGGCCGCCTCCGGGACCATCACCCAGCTGGTGCCGCCCTCGCTGGTGCTGATCGTGCTCGCCGACCAGCTCGGCAAGTCGGTCGGCGACATGTATCTCGGCGCCTGGGGCCCGTCGGTGTTCCAGATCGCGCTGTTCGCCGGCTACACTTTTCTGCTCGGCATCTTCAAGCCCAGTCATGTACCCCCAGTCCCGAAGGAGGCGCGCACCCTGACCGGCTGGGCGCTGTGGAAGAAATGCCTGATGGGCATCATCCCTTCCGCGGTGCTGATCTTCGTCGTGCTGGGCACCATGATGATGGGGCTCGCCACGCCGACCGAAGCCGGCGCCATGGGCGCGGTCGGCGCCATCGTGCTCGCCGCCATCCATCACAAGGATTTTTCCCGGATCGGAAGCAAGATCCTGGTGATCGGTGTGATCGCCGCAGGTATCGGCACCATCATCGCGATGCTCTATAGCGAGAACCTCGTCTTCCGCGTTGCCTTTGCCGTGACCTACTTCGCGGTGGCCTGGATCTGCATCGAGGCGGCCCGCATTCCCGAACTGCGTGACCTCATCAAGCAGGGCTACCAGACCACCATGCGCATCACCTGCATGGTCACCTTCATCCTGATCGGCTCGACCTGCTTCTCGGTGGTGTTTCTGGGCGTCTCCGGCGGCGTCTGGCTCGAGCACCTCCTGACCTCGCTGCCCGGCGGCGTCTGGGGTTTTCTGATCTTCATCAACGTCTTCATCTTCTTCGTGGCGTTCTTCCTCGACTTCTTCGAGATCGCCTTCATCATCCTGCCGATGATCGCGCCGATCGCGCAGAAGATTCTCGGGCCCGCGGTCGGCGACGGACCGGCGCTGATCTGGTTCGGCGTCATGCTCTGCGTCAACATGCAGACCTCGTTCATGCATCCGCCGTTCGGTTTTGCGCTGTTCTATTTGCGCGGCGTAGCGCCGAAGGAGGTCAAGAGCTCCGACATCTATTGGGGCGCCCTGCCCTGGGTCGGACTGCAGGCGATCATGGTGCTGCTCGTCATCGCCCTCCCGTCCACCGTCACCATCCTGCTCGACAAGCCCGTCGAGGTCGACCTCAACAAGGTCAAGATCGAGGTGCCGCAGATCGAGCTGCCGCCGCTCGATTTCGGGCCGCCGAAGCAGTAATCCGAGCGACCTTGCCTCTAGCTGCGTCATTCCCCGCGTAGGCGGGGCATCCAGTAATCGGCGGCACTTGAACTAAACGGAGAATGTACAGAATACTGGATCGTCCGCTTTCGCGGACGATGACGCCTAAACAAAAACCCCGGAGGCCCGGGGTTTTTCGCATTGTCACGGCCCGAATTGCGGGGCCGGCGTTTGGTTGAAGTCGCGCTCGTCGCTGACGCAGGTAAAGTTCGCAGCTAGGGTCGTGCTGCCGCTGCCATTGTATTTCGCGACCTTAGGATAGACGCAGAGCGGCCGCGTCATCTCGACGGCCGGCGGCGTGTCGGCCACGAATTTTGTCGCCACGATCGTGTCCGGCGCGGTGCCCTTCTCCACCCAGGTCACGAGCGGCGTGATCGCGTCGAACACGTTGGGCCCGGGACCGCCCGAGCAGTGGAACATGCCGGGCACCATGAACAGGCGGGCATAGCTCTGGGTCTTGCGCCGCGTGCCGTCCTTGTCAAAGCGCGCCGGCTGGAACCCGCCGCCTTCGTTTTCAACGAGTGCGTTGAAATAGTTGATGCTGCTCTGCGATGGGATCAGCGGATCGGCCCAGCCGTGATACAGGATGAGCTTGCCGCCGTGCTCGCGAAACTCGCCGAGATCGGTCGAGTTCGCATTCAGTACCCTGGCGAGCTGGTCATCGACAGTGTCGACGTCGTTGTGGAAGTCGAAATTCTGGAAATTGTGGGCTCCGCTCGGGAAACCAAAACTCTGCCCGAACACCCAGTAGAACAGTCCGTCGAACGCCGGCTCCGGAAGATTCTCCTGCAGCGCAAGCCCGAGCGCGCGCACATCGTCAGTCTCGTTGCCGCGCTCGGAGCCGGGATTGATGACCTCGCCGGTCACCGGATCGATGGTGCCAGCATAGTATTTACGGATCGTCGTGACCTGGTCGGCGGACAGGCAGGCCGGTGGGACGTTGCCGCCGGTGCATTGCAGCACTTTTGGATCAAAGCGGCAGTCGCGCGGATCGGTCAAGAACTGGTCGGTCGCAGCCCCGCCGTCCTGGCCGACGCATTGCTTGAGCACCGCCTTGTTGATCAGCGTCATCTGGCCCGGCTGAATCAGGCGCCCCGGGCTCGCATGAGTGTCCTGCCACAGCGAAATCGCTCCCATGTGTAGGTGCGTGCGGTTGAACGCCGGCGCGCCCGCGAGGATGCCGTCATAGTCGTTCGGGAAGCGCTGCGCTTCCATCAACGCGTTCTGGCCGCCGGTCGAGCAGCCAGCGAAATAGGCTTTTGCGGCGCCGTGCTGATAAAACGCGTCGGCGATCTCCTTGCCGCGCACCGTCATCAGGTGGATCGCGCGGTAGCCAAAATCCTTGATCCGCTCGGGATGGCCGAACAGGCCGGGGCTGGGGTTGGGCGGATCGCCGAACGCGATGGCCAGCGGGTTGCCCATGTTGCCGTTCGAGCCGCAATACAGCGGGCTGCACCCGGACACGCCGGTGCCGAGATCGCTGTTGGTCGTGGCAAAACCGCCCTGGATGCCGCTCGCGAGCTCATTGTAGGTGATGACGCCCTGAAACCCGCCGCCGCCGGTGCCGAGAAAGCGTCCGTTCCATGTCGTCTCCGGCAGCCACAGCTCGATCCTGATCGCCGAGTCGGAGGTCGGTGTCAGCGTCGCCGTGACGCGGCAGAACGCGGGAAGTCCGCCGATGGTCTGCGGCGGGTTGGCGTTGGGCACCACGAACACGCCGGATGTGTTGTCGGTGGCCGATGTGATGGTGGTGTGCTCGAGCTGAAGCGATTGCAGGTTGGTGCACGGCGACGCCAGCGCGGGCGTACCGGAAATCGCGACCAAGGCAAAAAGCCCTGTCGCGCCGACAAGATAGGGTCGATGCATGGTCTGTCCTCCCTATTGTTGGTTATAAAGGCCGGCTTCAGAAGAGCCGACTGACAACGCAATGTGGCGCAGAAATATGAAATTCCAGTAGGAGGCCGCGTGTTTTGCACGGCTTGGCGTGGTGCGGTGCCGCGAACGGATGAACGGAGGTCGCGGACAAAACGGTCGCATCCGGCGATCGCTTTCGTGCAGGAAGTGCCCCGGAGCCTTCTCCGGGGTTGCCGCAGCCTCTCGTCATTGCGAGCGAAGCGAAAGCAATCCAGGGCCGAGCCCGGGACACTGGATTGCTTAAGAGCTTACGCTCCTCGCAGCGACGGATGCGTCAGCTCAGCGCGTGGCGTGTCATGAAGAGGTCGAAGCCCATCTCGCAAACCTGGAACCACTGATACCCGGTGTTCGCAAACGCCATCAGGGACTCGTAGGCCTTCTTGAAGTTGGCGTTGGTCGCCGACACTTCGGCGTGCAATTCCATCGCAGCCTTGAACGAGGCTTGCATGATCTCCGGCGAGAAGGCGTGCAGCTTGGTGCCGCCGGCAAGCAGCTTCTTCAACGCCATCGGGTTGGCCTGGTCGTACCTCGCCATCATCCAATTGTTGGCAAGGTGGCCGGCTTGTTCGAGCGTGCTCTGATAGTATTTCGGAAGCGCATTCCACTTGTCCAGATTGACGAACGCAAGCAGCATCGGGCCGCCCTCCCACCAACCGGGGTAGTAGTAGTGAGGCGCGACCTTGTAGAAGCCGAGCTTCTCGTCGTCGTAGGGACCGACCCATTCGGCACCGTCGATCGTGCCTTTCTCAAGCGCCGGATAGATATCGCCGCCGGCGAGCTGCTGCGGCACGGCGCCAAGCTTCTGCAGCACCTTTCCAGCAAATCCGCCGATACGGAATTTCAGGCCCTTCAGATCATCGACGGTGTTGATTTCCTTGCGGAACCAGCCGCCCATCTGAGCGCCAGTGTTGCCGGCGAGCAGCGAGATGATGTTATAGCTTTTGTAGAAATCGTTCAGGACCTCTTTGCCACCGCCGATGACATACCAACCCTGGTTGAGGCGCATGTTCGGACCGAACGGCACCGACGCACCGAAGGTGAAGGTCGGGTCCTTGCCGAAATAGTAGTAGGACGCGGTGTGGCCCATCTCGACTGTGCCGTTCTGGACCGCATCGACAACTTGCAAGCCAGGGACGATCTCTCCAGCGGCAAAAGTCTGGATCTGGAATTTACCGTCGGTGGCTTCACCGACCGCCTTGGCCATCAGCTCGGCGCCGCCATAAAGGGTGTCGAGCGATTTCGGCCAGCTCGCTGTCATTCGCCATTTGATTTCGGGCATCGATTGCGCAATCGCGGGCGCCGCCAATGTCGCCGCACCTACAGCCCCCAGACCGGTGACCTTGATGAAATCTCGTCTCTTCATGTTCTCTCCCTGTTGGACGTGTCATTGTTCGCCTTCGTGCCGAGGCTTGTCACAAGGATGGAACATCCAATCTGCGATTTCCATCCCTCCGAATACGCAAAAAGCCCGGCCAGCGGCCGGGCTTTCTACGACTTAAGACTAAGACATCCGTTGTCATTCCGGGGCGAACCCGAAATCTCGAGATTCCGGGTTCGCGTCTTCGACGCCCCGGAATGACGCCGGATCGTCAGCCGCGGGTGCGCGAACGGATCATGAAGCTGTCAAATGTGTATTCGGCGACCTGCCACCAGAGATATTCGTCCGAACGATAGGCCTGCATCGCATCGATCGACTTCTTGAAATCGGGGTTCTTGGCCGAGATCTCCGCCCACAATTCGTTGGTCGCCTTGAGACAAGCTTCCAGCACTTCATTGGTGAACGGGCGCAGCTGCGTGCCGCCCGCGACAAGGCGCTTCAGGGCGGCCGGGTTCTGCATATCGTAGCGCGCGGCCATCCAGCTGTTGGCGTTCGCCATCGCGTTGGTGACGATGGCCTGGTAGTTCTTCGGCAGCGAATTCCACTTTTCGAGATTGCAGAAGGCATGCACGGTCGGGCCGCCTTCCCAGAAGCCGGGGTAGTAATAGTATTTCGCAACCTTCTGAAAACCGAGCTTCTCGTCGTCATAGGGCCCGACCCATTCGGCGCCGTCGATGGTGCCCTTCTCGAGCGCCGGGTAGATGTCGCCGCCGGCGAGCTGCTGCGGCACCACGCCGACCTTCTGCAGCACCTGTCCCGCGATGCCGCCGATGCGGAATTTCAGGCCGGAGAGATCGGCGACGGTCTTGATCTCCTTGCGGAACCAGCCGCCCATCTGCGTGCCGGTGTTGCCGCAGGGAAAACCGATGACGCCGAACTTCTTGAAGAACTCGTTGCCGAGCTCCTGCCCGCCGCCTTGGTACCACCACGAGTTCTGCTGACGCGCGTTGAGGCCGAACGGCACCGAGGCATAGATCGCAAATGTCGGATCCTTGCCGACATAGTAGTAGGAGACGGTGTGGCTCATCTCCACGGTGCCGTTGGAGGTGGCATCGAGCGCCTGCAGGCCCGGGATGATTTCACCGGCGGCAAAGACCTGGATCTGAAACTTGTTGTCGGTCATTTCGGCGACGTATTTCGCGACCTGATCGGCGCCGCCATAAATCGTGTCCAGCGATTTCGGGAAACTGGAGGTCAGGCGCCACTTGATCTCGGGCGAGGACTGGGCGATCGCCGGCGCGGCCACCGCGCTCGCTGCGGCACCGACCGCCGACACTTTCAGAAAATCACGACGCTTCATTGCAAGGCATCTCCTGCTTGAGGGGACGTTTCCCACGTGTTTGATCGCTCGCACCCACCCAATCACGTCCTACGTCGAACGGGAGCGTTCCTCGCGGGCGTTTAACACGGAACAGCGCTTTGCGAAAACGCGAGCAAGCCATGACGCACCGTACCAAAGTCGCATATCTCGGCAGACTCGCGATTCGGCCTATGCGGCGGCGATGACGCCCTTGAGCTGATCGCGAATCGCTGAGCCAATGGCCCGGTAGGCCGCTGCATGCGTCCCCCTGGGGTCGCTGATCACGACCGGATGGCCCGAATCGGAGGTTTCGCGAATCGCCATGTGCAGCGGGATCTCGCCGAGGAACGGCACGCCGAGCCGCTCGGCCTCGTGGCGCGCACCGCCATGGCCAAAGATGTCCGAACGCGAGCCGCAATGCGGGCACTGGAAATAGCTCATGTTCTCGATGATGCCGAGCACCGGCACATTGACCTTGCGAAACATCGCAAGCCCCCGCCGCGCATCGATCAAAGAGAGGTCCTGCGGCGTCGAGATGATGACGGCGCCCTTCAGCGGCACATTCTGTGCGAGCGTCAATTGCGCATCGCCGGTACCGGGGGGCATGTCGACGACGAGCACGTCCAGCGTGCCCCATGCCACGTCCCTGAGCATCTGGTTGATCGCCGACATCACCATCGGCCCCCGCCAGATCATCGCAGTGTCTTCCTCGACCAGAAAGCCGATCGACATGATCGAGAGGCCGAAGCGCTGCAGCGGAATCATCTTCCGCTCCTCGGTCAATTCCGGCTTCTCGTGCAGCCCGGTCAGCCGCGGAATGGATGGTCCGTAGATGTCGGCATCGAGCAGGCCGACCCGGAGGCCGAGGTCGGAGAGGCCGAGCGCCAGATTGACCGCGGTGGTCGACTTGCCGACTCCGCCCTTGCCGGAGGCGACTGCGATAACCGCAGCGACACCGGGAATCTCGGCCTGTCGCGACATCGGCGAGGCCGGCGATTGCGGCGGCCGATGGGCGCTGACCGGCTGGACGCCATGCGTGTGACCAGGTGCGTGCCGCTGTGGCGCCGGCGCCGCGGCACCGGGCCGGCGCTCGGCCGTGAGCGCGACCAGGGCAGTGGAGACGCCGGCAATCGCGCGCACCGCGGCCTCGGCCTCGGCGCGGACGCCTTCCCAGGCGCGTGCCTCATTGGCGTCGACATTGATCGAGAAAAACACCTTGCCGTCACTGGCCGTGATCGCCGACAGCACATTGGCCTCGGTCAGGGCCACGCCGCGCGGCGACCTGATCTTCTTCAGGGTGTCGAGAACCTGTTGCTGCGTCACGCTCAAGGCGCATCTCCTGCCGAAATCGTCAGGGCACAGATAGGACGGCCCAGCAGAAAAGAACAGCCTTCCGACCTCGGCTGCCAGCCACGATGCAGCTGGGCTCCCGCTCCCCGCTTGCGGGGAGAGGGTTGGAGTGAGGGGGAGTCTCCAAGACCGCTACTCGGGGAGAGTCCCCTTCATCCGGATCGCATCTTAAGATGCGATCCGACCTCTCCCCGCAAGCGGGGAGAGGTGAACTGCGACACGCACCGATCGCTTCGCGCAAAGGGCCGTCACGCTCTGCTCTACGCGTGCTGCTTGGCCCCGATATCGTCCTTGCGTTCTTCGGGCGCGGCCGCGCTGCCTTCCTTGGCGGCCTCGTAGTTCAGCTCGATCAGGACGCCGTTGGGGTCATCGACGAAGATCTGCCACAGCTCGCCGCCCGGCACCTGCCGCGCCTCGAAGCGCATGTCCTTGGCTTTCAGCCGCTGCTTCATGTCATCAAAACCGCGGCTGGCAAAGGCGACGTGATGCACGACGCCGGAATCCGGCTTCTGCGGCTCGCTGGTCCCGGAGATGTCGACCAGATGCACCACCGCCTTGCCCTCGCTGTACATCCAGGCGCCGGGGAAGGCGAAGTTCGGACGCGGGCCCTTTTCCAGGCCCAAAACATCCTCATAGAAATGGACCGTATCGGCCAGATTGCGGGTCCGAATGTTGAAATGGTCGAGCACGCCTACACTCATGCCCATGCGATACACTCCCTTTTTTGTGAATTTGCTTGGGGCTCAAGGAGCCTAGCACAAAACCGGGACGCGTCGCCAAACGAAGCCGTTGCCCTCCCCTGCGCAGCCGTTATGGTGCCCGCCTGTCGTTTGCGCGGAACCTGCGTTTCCCCTGCGGATCAGGGTCGCCAAACCTTTCCCAGATGGGCTGGGCGAACGCCCCGGCAAAACCCCAAGACAAAAGGTTCGATCCATGGCCAAAGTCGCTTTTCTCGGTCTCGGCGTGATGGGTTTCCCGATGGCGGGACACCTTAGGAAAAAAGGCGGCCACGAGGTCACGGTCTACAACCGCACCGCGGCCAAGGCGCAGCAATGGGTCGAGAAGTTCGGTGGCAAGAGCGCGCCGACGCCCAAGGCCGCCGCCGAGGGCCAGGATTTTGTGATGTGCTGCGTCGGCAATGACCATGATCTGCGCGCGGTCACGATCGGTCCGGACGGCGCCTTCGCTGGCGTGAAAAAAGGCGCGACCTTCGTCGATCACACCACTGCGTCAGCCGAAGTGGCGCGCGAGCTCGATGCCGCGGCCACCAAGGGCGGCTTCAAATTCGTCGATGCGCCCGTCTCGGGCGGACAGGCCGGCGCGGAAAATGGCGTGCTGACGGTGATGTGCGGCGGCGCCGAGGATGCCTATGCGAGCGCCGAGCCCGTGATCGCGGCCTATGCCCGGATGTGCAAGCGGCTCGGACCCGCCGGCAGCGGCCAGCTCACCAAGATGGTCAACCAGATCTGCATCGCAGGGCTGGTGCAGGGTCTCTCCGAGGGCATCCATTTTGCGAAGAAGTCGGGCCTCGACGTAGCCGCCGTGATCGAGACCATCTCGAAGGGTGCCGCGCAGTCTTGGCAGATGGAAAACCGCTACAAGACCATGAACGACGGCAAGTATGATTTCGGCTTCGCCGTCGAATGGATGCGCAAGGATCTGTCGATCTGCCTCAGCGAGGCCCGTCGCAACGGCGCCAACCTGCCGGTCTCCGCGCTGGTCGATCAGTTCTACTCCGAGGTGGAAAAGATGGGCGGCAAGCGCTGGGACACATCGAGCCTGCTGGCGCGACTGGAGCGGTAATCGGACCGTCATTGCGAGCGAAGCGAAGCAATCCAGGGCCACGGGCGAAGAACTGGATTGCTTCGGCGCTTTGCGCCTCGCAATGACGTCCTCGGCCGGTTCTGGAGCTGCCGCACAGGTTAGTTTTAACCCCGCATTAACGGGATTCTTTAGCTCTTTAAGGCAGCTCTTAAGGATTTGGCTCCACAGATAGGCGATCCAAAAGGCTCGCGCGGTCCGCGGGCAGGATTTGTGTTGTTTGATGAGCAAACCCGCCGAAAAACCTGAGGTTTTTCAGCCTCCGGCAGAACCGCCCGCCCCGGTTCCGGTCAATGCCCGGCGGGCGGCCCAGCAGCGTGTGCGCGAGGCGCGGGACAAGTTAACGTCGACCAGTGGAACCCGCCCGGCTTTCGACCGAGAGCTGTTACGTCAATACGCGCAGACCCGGATCTCCGCGTCGCTCGTCGTCATCCTGCTGGTGGTTGCAACGGGCGTGCTGTTCGGCCTGTGGATGCAGCCGATCACTGCGGCGGCCTGGACCTGCGGCATGCTCTGCGTTCACGCCGCGATCACGCGCCACTGCGTCCGCTTTCTCGCCGAACAGCCCTCGATCCCATCGACCCGCAAATGGCGCACACGCTTCGTGCTGCTCGATCTGCTCTACGGCCTGTGCTGGGTCACCGTGCTGATCCATCCGGCGCTCGATGCGGCCTCGGGGGCTATGATCATGTTTTTGATGCTGCTGGTGATCGCGGTCTCCAGCATGCTCTCGGCGAATCTGCCGGTCGCGGCCCTTGCCGCGACCGCGCCGGTGACGGTGGCGATCGCGCTCAATTTCGTGCTGAGCGGCACTTTCGACAACTACGTGCTGGCGGCGCTGGCGCTCGCCGCGGAGGGGTATTTTGCTCTGCTCGCCCACCGCCTGCACTCAACCACGCTGGCGACGCTGGAGGCGCGCGCCGAAAAGGACGCGCTGATCGGCGAACTGGAGCAGGCCAAGGCGATCTCGGACGAAGCACGGCACCGCGCCGAAGCCGCCAACGTCGCCAAGTCGCGATTCCTGGCGCAGATGAGCCACGAGCTCAGAACGCCGCTGAATGCGATCCTCGGGTTTTCCGAGGTGATGAAGAGCGAAATCTTTGGGCCGCACACCGTGCCGGTCTACAAGGAATATTCCGCCGACATCCACAATTCCGGCGTTCACCTCCTCAACCTCATCAACGAGATCCTCGACCTGTCGCGGATCGAGGCCGGCCGCTACGAGCTCAACGAGGAAGCGGTCTCGCTGGTGCATGTGGTGGCCGACTGCCACCATCTGCTAAAACTGCGCGCGTCGAGCCGCGGCATCACCATTTACGAGGTGTTCGAGCAAGGCATGCCTCGGCTGTGGGCCGACGAGCGCGCAATCCGGCAGGTCGTGCTCAATCTGCTGTCGAATTCCATCAAGTTCACCCCGCAGGGCGGCGAGATCTGGCTGAAGGCCGGCTGGACCGCCTCCGGCGGACAATATCTGAGCGTCAAGGACACCGGCTCGGGGATACCCGAGAACGAGATCCCGATCGTGCTGGCCTCCTTCGGCCAGGGCTCCAACTCGATCAAATCGGCCGAACAGGGCGCGGGGCTCGGCCTTCCAATCGCCAAGAATCTGATCGACATGCATGGCGGCACGTTTACGTTGAAATCGAAGCTGCGCATCGGCACCGAGGTGATCGTCACCTTCCCGCCGGAGCGCGTGATGTCGGCGCTGGGCCCGATGTCCGACGAGGCGGATGCGCCGCCCCTGCAGCCGGAAACGGCAGCCGCCGACGACAGGCGCAGGCTGCGCCGCAAGCCGATCATGAGCGCGGGCACCGGATGAGGCCCGCGCATGCCGTTGCTCCCTTGCGCAAGCTTCGAGGCGTCAGTCAATATTGTCGAATGAGCCAGGACACACCGTGTATCGCCGTCTGTATGATCGATCCCCAAACAGGGCTTTGCCTAGGCTGCGGACGCACCCTGCCCGAAATTGCGCGCTGGGGAGGGATGGAGAGCGCCGAGCGGCGCGCGCTGATGGCAGAGTTGCCGGCGCGCATGGCCGGCGCTGGCCTTGCGCCGATGACGAGGCGGCCGTGATCGGCACGGGAGCCATGTGCGGAGGATCGCGATGAACCGCGCCCTTCTCGTCCTGCTTTTGATGGCCGTCACCGTCGGAACGGTCGTCGCCTACAAGGACCCCGAAACGGCGGCGCGTGCCAGCGACAGCGTCTCCGCGATGTTCCGCAAGCACACGCCGTCAGCGCGCGCCGTACAGATCGGACGGGGGCAAGGCGGCGAGTTCACCTTGCAGGCGAAGATCAATGGCGTAGCCGTCCCGATGGTGATCGACACCGGCGCCACCTCGGTCGTGCTCACCTACGAGACCGCGAAAGCGGCCGGACTGCCGCTCGAGCTGCTCGATTACAATGTCGATCTGGAGACGGCCGGCGGGCACACCAAGGCGGCGCGGCTGACGCTCGATCGGCTCGCGATCGGCAATCTGGTCGAGCGTTCGATCCCGGCGCTGGTGGTGCCGCACGGCCAGATGAAGACCAATTTGCTCGGCATGACCTTCCTCGACCGGTTGGAAAGCTGGGAGGTGCGCGCCGACCACCTGATGCTGCGCGGCTATCCCTGAGCAGGATCTTCAAGCATCAGCTGCATGAAGACCATGCAGCTGCCGCTGGCATCGGCCTCGGTCGCGTCGCGTATGTCCACGTCGCTGGAGGCTGCGCTACGCCGCCATCGCGCCGGCGCGCTCTTCGACCAGGGCGATCGCGTCGACCAGCACGTCGATTCCTGCCCCTGCCCTGACGCCATGCACGGCGAGGTGACGGCGGAACGCACGGGCGCCGGGCACGCCGTGGAAGGCGCCGACGAAATGCCGCGTGATCGCATGCAACCGCGTGCCCGAGGCGAGTTCGCGCGCGACATAGGGCATCATGGCCGCGAACACGTCCTTCATGCTGCGCGGCCCGCCTGGCGCGCCAAAGATCTCCGCATCGACCTCGAGCAGCCGCCAGGGCTCCTGATAGGCCGCACGCCCGAGCATGACGCCGTCGACATGAGCGAGATGCTGCTTGGCTGCACCGATGCTGTCGATGCCGCCATTGATGATGACCGACACGTCGGGCAGCGCCGCCTTCAGCCGATAGACGCGCTCGTAGTCGAGCGGCGGGATGTCGCGGTTCTGCTTCGGCGAGAGCCCGTTCAGCCAGGCCTTGCGGGCGTGCACGATCACGGCATCGGCGCCCGCCGCGACCACCGCGCGCGCCAGCGCATCGAGCGCAGGCTCCGGATCCTGGTCGTCAATGCCGATCCGGCACTTCACGGTCACGGGAATGTCGACGGCCTGCTTCATGGCGGCGACGCAGGCGCCGACCAGACTTGGGTCGGCCATCAGGCAGGCGCCGAACCGGCCCTCCTGGACTCGATCCGACGGACAGCCGACATTGAAATTGATCTCGTCATAACCGAAATCCGCGCCGATCCGCGCGGCGGTCGCAAGATCACGCGGATCGGAGCCGCCAAGCTGCAGCGCCACCGGATGCTCGGCGGCGTCGAACCCCAGCAGCCGGTCGCGGTCGCCGTGGATGACCGCGCCAGACGTCAGCATCTCCGTGTAGAGCAGCGCATGCCGCGTAATCTGACGGTGGAACACCCGGCAATGCCGGTCGGTCCAGTCCATCATGGGAGCGACGGAGAACAGCCAGCGCTTTGATTTTTCTAATTTTTCTTCCATACCAAGTACTTAGAGGTCCTGCCTAAGGGACTAAATCACCGCCGATTCCAACCCATTTTGTCCTATTTGCGCCTATTTTCCGCTTCCGAGTACAACAATGTTGTACCGGCGAGTCCCATGTTGTACCGAAGCGTAGCACCGGAGGCCAGGTCATGGGAACCATTATCGCCCGAAAGCGCAAGGACGGAACCACGGCGCATCTGGCTCAGCTTCTCATCAAACGCGCCGGCGCGATCGTCCACCGTGAAGCTCAGACGTTCGATCGAAAGCAGGCTGCGGCCGCCTGGCTCGAAAAGCGCGAAAAGGAGCTTGCCAAGCCTGGCGGGCTCGAACGACTCCGAGCGCCTGATCCTCCCCTGTCTGACGTCATCGATCGTTACACAGACGAATCAATCAAAAAGATCGGTCGTACCAAGGCGCAGGTTCTGCGCGCTATCAAGGCATACGACATAGCCAACAAGCCTTGCTCGGAGATCACAAGCGCAGATGTGATCGCGTTTGCCAATCAGCTCGTGGTCAAGGTGACACCCCAGACAGTCGGCAACTATCTCTCCCACTTAGCGGCGGTGTTCGCCGTTGCCAAACCGGCGTGGTCGTATCCTCTAGCTCAAACGGCAATGAAGGACGCGCTCGTCGTTGCCAAACGCCTTGGTGTCTCAAGCAAGAGTCGTGAACGGGATCGTCGTCCGACGCTCGAAGAACTCGACAAGATCATGGAGTACTTCGGCGAACGGTTGAGTCGCCGGCCGTCATCAATTCCGATGCAGAAGATCATCGGCTTTGCGATATTCTCCACACGTCGTCTTGAGGAGATCACGAGGATCTCTTGGAGGGACCTCGACGTGGAAGGAAGTCGTGTTCGGGTCAGGGATATGAAAAATCCTGGAGAGAAGATCGGGAACGACGTCTGGTGCGACCTTCCGCCGGAGGCGCTTCAGATAGTCGTCTCGATGCCGAAGAGATCCAAGGAAATCTTTCCGTACAGCGGCGACGCTATCGGAACGAATTTCACGCGTACGTGTCAGTTCCTCGAAATCATTGACTTGCATTTGCACGACCTGCGGCACGACGGTGTTTCCAGGCTATTCGAAATTGGCCGAAATATCCCGCAAGTTGCCGCTGTCTCTGGCCATCGCTCTTGGTCAAGTCTCAAGCGCTATACGCATCTGCGCCAGACTGGCGATAAATATGCCGATTGGAAATGGCTCCGAGTCATCACCAATCCCAGCGGCGCCGCCGCAAATCTGAGGGCGAACCTAACGTAGTTGTGTTCAGCTTGGAAGTTTCCGAAGCACCGACATCACATGCGTGACGACAGGCGACACTCGCGCACAGTTGCTCAACCTCAGAACGCAGTGGCCGTTGAGCGCTCCAGGTCGCTCCAATTTCGCCGCTGCACCAAGACCTTCGGTGCCCGCCCAGTATGGACAAGACGCAAACAGATCCCACCTGCCATGATGAAGGCAGGCAATTTCTTGGCGCTGGATTGCGAGAGCACGTCGAACCGGCCCGTCGTCGGCTCGCAAAACTCCGATACCACTCGCAGCACCAGTCTATGCAGCAGCTGGAACAGGCAGCGCCGTCACGGATTTGATTTTTTCCATCGCGAAGCGGGACGTGACGTTCTTCAAGGCCACAGCCCCGATCAATTTCTTGTAGAAGATGTCGTAGCTGGGCATGTCAGCGACGACGACGCGTAGCATGTAGTCCACGTCACCGGCCATGCGGTAGAACTCCATGACTTCCGGCATCGCGCTGACCGCGGTAGCGAACTTCTTCAGCCACTCGTCCGAATGATCACTGCTTTCAACGGAAACGAACACCGACAGACCAAGGCCGATCCTGTTTTGATCGACCAGCACGACTTTTCCCGTGATGATCCCCTCGGCTTCCAATTTTTGAATGCGTTTCCAGCAAGGAGTCGCTGACAGACCAACACGTTCTCCAATCTCAACCACGGAGAGCGATGCATCCTCCTGCAAAACGCCCAAAATCTTGCGATCGATCGCATCAATACGGCGTCGCGTATCGGACGACAAAACGGCTGCATCGGACATAAATAGAATCTTTCCCTGTCATTGACGACAAGCGGCACTCTATTTGGAATGATATTCCATGAAAAGCGCCTGAAGCTACCAAAGATCGGCATTCTCCGAGAACGATGTCCTCTTGAGGCAGCCTCTCGAAGGACGTGCTGCTGCGAGAGGGCGAAATCGCAAACGACACGCTGGCCTTCGTAGCTTCAGTTGATGTGCGATGTTCCGCTTTACGCGAGATCACGTGGCATCGATCGGTCACTGCAATCAACGACGCATCATAGCGTCGATATCATCGCGATCGCAGCAGGAGACGTCTCATTCACTAGCTTGTCTGATCGCGGAATGGCGGAGTTCCGGCGCACGAGTCGAAGAGAATGAGATTGTTATTTTCCAGGTCTGATTGACTCAGCAGTCAGGGGCGGTGCGAGATGCTCCCACGCAAACCGACCACGGCGCCGTGTGCGACGATATCCTCAACTGCACGCGCGCTTTGCCGAGATGTTTTGGTCACAATGCCCGAAGGACACGCGATAATGACCGCCAAGAAATTACATCCCGAAACACTTGCCCTGCATGCCGGCTGGCGCGCCGACCCGTCGACTGGTGCCGTTGCGGTGCCGATCTATCAAACCACGTCCTACCAATTCCGCGACACCGAGCACGCCGCGAACCTGTTCGCCTTGAAGGAGCTGGGCAACATCTACACGCGCATCGGCAATCCAACGACCGATGTCCTTGAACAGCGGCTCGCCGCCCTCGAGGGCGGGGTCGGCGCGCTCGCGGTGTCATCCGGCCAGGCAGCCTCTGCCTTCGCAATTCAAAACCTCGCCCGCGTCGGAGACAATATCGTCAGCTCGACGGATCTTTATGGTGGCACATGGAATCTGTTCGCCAACACGCTGAAGGATCAAGGCATCGAAGTCCGCTTCGTCGATCCCTCTGATCCACAAAATTTCCTGAAAGCCACCGACGACCGGACGCGGGCTTATTACGCAGAAACGCTTCCGAACCCCAAGCTCGCCGTGTTCCCGATCGGCGAAGTCGCCGACATCGGACGAAAGCTCGGCATTCCCCTGATCGTTGACAACACTGCGGCTCCGCTGCTCGCACGCCCGTTTGATCACGGCGCGGCGGTCATAGTCTACTCCACAACCAAATATCTCGGCGGACACGGCACATCGATCGGCGGGGCCATCATTGATGGAGGCAATTTCGACTGGGGTGCGTTCCCGCAACGCCAGCCCGCCTTGAACACCCCCGACCCCAGCTATCATGGCGCGGTTTGGGTCGAAGCCGTCAAGCCGCTCGGGCCCATCGCCTATATCATCAAGGCGCGCACGACGCTGCTCCGCGATATCGGCTCGGCGCTGTCGCCGTTCAATGCCTTCCAGATCATTCAAGGGCTGGAGACGCTGCCACTCCGCATCGAGCGCCATGTTCAGAATGCGCAGGCGGTTGCCGATTTTCTGGCCAAGCGGCCCGAGGTCGTGCGGGTGATCCACCCATCCAAGCAGAGTGGCGCCGGCCGGGCGCGGGCGGACAAGTATCTCAAGGGCAGGTTTGGCGGGCTCGTTGGTTTCGAGCTGGCCGGTGGCCGCGAGGCGGGACGCAGGCTGATCGACGCGTTGCAACTGTTCTACCATGTCGCCAACATCGGTGACTCCCGTAGCCTGGCGATCCATCCAGCAACGACAACCCACTCCCAGCTTTCCGCCGAGGACCAGCTGGCGACCGGCGTCTCCGATGGTTATGTCCGTCTGTCAGTCGGCATCGAGCACATTGATGATATCATCGCGGACCTCGAGCGGGGACTCGCCGCTGCGGGAACCCTCGCGTCCGCAGCCTAGGCTCGAGGCTTGATACGCGGCCCGTTCACGGCCGCGAGTCGAACGCTTTAGCCATTCGCTTGTACCACCAGCGAGGCGAGGTGGCGCGAAAGGAGAGACAGATGAGCAAAGCGGACCTCCATCTCGTCAACGCTGCTGATGAAATCGAGCGACAGTTTCGTTCGGTCATGCGACGCTTGGCAGGCGGTGTCAGCGTCATCACCGCGGGTCGCGGCGACGACATCACGGGAATGACGGTCACATCACTGACGTCCTTGAGTGCTGCGCCACCCCGGCTATTGGTCAGTATCAACCGCCAGGCGTCCTCATTTTCTCTGATCGATCGCCATCGCCTCTTTGGGGTCAATATCCTCGGCTCTGATCAGCAGGAGCTCGCCGCCCGCTTCAGCAATGGCAAGCTCAAGGGCAAGCAACGTTTCGAAGGGATTTCCTGGTTTAGCGGCACGGCCGGAGTGCCGCTCTTGGATAACTCCCTTGCGACGATCGAATGCCAGGTCGAGGAGATCATCGAACGCCACTCCCACGGCATCGTGGTCGGAAGTCTTTTGGGCTTTGATCTGTCACACCGGCTCTCGGGCCTTGTTTACTGGAACGGCCAATACGTGGACATCGATGATGACAGCGATCTTAATGAGCTTGCCAACTGCAGTGTTCCGTTCGCGCACGCCCGCTAGACATGACTGAACATCGGGTCAAAGCAACATGAGGCGCGAAATCCTACCAAGATCCCAGGTCGTCGCAACCGACCAGGACAGCGCGGCCGGAAAGCGCTGGCAACTCGATCGTATCGTCGCCGAGTTACGGACATCGCGCGAAGAGACCCACAGCATCCGACGCGACGGAGAGGCGCGACGTGCACCCTCGCGCGAAGCGCTGGAAAACATTCTGAATGGTCTGACTGAAGCGCTGTTTCCGCGGCATTACGGCCGCTTCGACCTGGATGGCGAGAACATCGACTATTTCGTCGGCAACACGCTGAGCATCGCGCTCGATTCGCTGTGCGAGCAGGTCCACCGCGGCGCGGTGTTCATCGGTGACGACTTGCTGCCGGGATTTCGTCGCGAGGACGCGATCGAGCTCACTCGCGCATTCGCATTGCAGTTGCCCGAGGTACGCGGTCTTCTGATCAGCGATCTTCGTGCCGCTTTCATCGGAGATCCCGCAGCCAAGAACTTTCCCGAGATTCTGATCGGCTATCCCGGCATGACCGCGATCATTCACCATCGCCTCTCACATATCCTGCATCGCCTGAATGCCCGGCTGGTGGCCCGCCTGATCGCCGAGATCGCCCATGCCAGGACCGGGATCGACATTCATCCGGGCGCCAGCATCGGCTCCGGCTTCTTCATTGATCACGGCACCGGCGTGGTGATCGGCGAGACCGCAATTATTGGCGACAATGTCCGGATCTACCAGGCCGTCACGCTCGGCGCGCGGCATTTCCCGACCGATGACGAGGGCAATCTGATCAAGGGCGACGCCCGCCATCCGGTCGTCGAAGACGACGTGATCGTCTATGCCGGCGCCACGATCCTCGGCCGGATCACGATCGGCCGCGGCTCGACGATCGGAGGCAACGTCTGGCTGACGCAGGATGTCCCGCCAAACAGCGTTGTAACGCAGGCAACGGCACGCAATAAACCCGCGTCTTAGGTCGACGTTCCTGCCGAATTCTGTTCAGCTGCCGGCAAGGCGGGCGGGCGATAGGCTAGCCTTCCTGAAACATTTCTTTTTTTGTACGCGATAAAGAACATTCCACTAGAACAGCGTTCTTGATCATCCAAAATCTTTTCTGCTCGAAATGAATACGCTGTCGTGATCCGACTTGCTGGCATGATCTTGTCATTTGCAAGCGTCGGGAACGCGAACACAACCTCGCCGCGTTTATGAATAAGGGTTAAGCTTTGGCTGCTAGCGAGGACTCGTCACATGATCAGGCGGCATGCGATCATCATCGGCGGCGGTGCGAGCGGCGTATTGCTCGCCTATCAATTGCTTCGGTTCGGCAGCCCCGCCTACCGGGTGACGCTGGTCGAACGGCGTCCGGAAATCGGGCGTGGGCTTGCCTATCATACCGGCAATCCCGAGCACCTGCTCAATGTGCGCGCCGCCAACATGAGCGCGCTGCCGGAAGATCCGGATCACTTCTGGCGCTGGCTGTCCGCGCGCGCCATCACCGGCTGCGGCGATCCCTATTGCTTCGTACCCCGGCGCGTCTATGGGGACTATATCGCGAGCCTGATCCGGCCATTGGTTTCGCGCGGTGATGAGGCAGACGGTCTTCGGATCATGAACGTCGAATGCGTCTCGATCAGCGAAGACGCCGATGGCGTCGTGATCGAGCTGGCGAACGGCGATCAGCTGTCGGGCGACGTCGCGATTCTGGCGACGGGTCATGATGCACGCAAGGCGCCGATGGCTTGCTATGCCGATCCGTGGACGCCGCCCTCGTCCGCCGGGCTCGACAAAGATGCCCCGGTTCTGATCCTTGGCACGGGTCTGACCATGGTCGACTATGTGCTGTCGCTGCTGCGCGAGGGCCATGAAGGGCCGATCATCGCACTGTCTCGCCGCGGTCTGCTGCCGAAGGCGCACCGCGCCGTGGCCGCCCTGCGCATCGACGAAGCAGAGGTACCTTTCGGCGCGAGCGCGAGCCAGTTGCTGCGCTGGTTCCGACATCGCGCCTCGGCGCATCTCGCGCAAGGCGGTGACTGGCGCAGCGTCATCGACGGTATCAGGCCCTACACGCAGCGCCTATGGCGCGAGCTTCCGATTCGGTCCCGGCGGCGCTTCCTCGAACATGCACGCGCCTGGTGGGATATCCACCGGCACCGCATGGCGCCCGATATCGAGTTCAGAATCACTAAGGCAATCGCGGACGGCCGTTTGGGACTGATCGCAGGCAAGACCGTCGAAATCGTACCGAACGCCACCGGAGCCAGGGTGCGCTATCGCCGACGCGGCCAGACCCGGATCGAAAGTCTCGACGTTGACGCGATCGTCGACTGCACCGGGATCGTCAAGAATCCCGCCGCCACCAGCAATCCGGCCGTGCGCAGCCTGTTCGATCAGGGTCTGGCGCGGGTCGATCCACTACGCATCGGTATCGAAGTTATGCCAGATTGCGCCGTTGTCGACCGCAGCGGCGTACCCTCGCGCCGGCTGTTTGCGATCGGGCCGCTGACTCGCGCCGCCTTCTGGGAAATTATGGCGATCCCTGATATCCGGAACCAGTGTGCCGAGCTCGCCGAACGCCTCGTCCGGAACGCCGCGACGGCACGGATCCCGCCGTCCGTACTCCGCGCGCCCGTCGCGAGACGTGCGCCGAGTGAGAAGATGCGGGTCATCGGCCATCAGTGATCGCCAAGCCGGTTGTCATTTCAATCCGGTGCCCCAACGCCGGTGCAGGAATCGTTCCAATGGTGAGAACAAGACCTTGTCGGCCAGAAGGCCGATCAGCACGATCA
>Ga0213876_10000452_pt1 | contig 33133 bp, 48 predicted proteins | sample BarmaccomBMRX_R9_FD_160113 | JGI IMG/M metagenome (GOLD analysis project Ga0213876, IMG submission 160113) | Root-associated microbial communities from Barbacenia macrantha in rupestrian grasslands, the National Park of Serra do Cipo, Brazil - RX_R9 | ecosystem: Host-associated > Plants > Roots... | reverse complement strand
ATTCGCCGTTATCAACAGGAAAGGCATTTATGCAGCTGCGGCAATTGACTTCTGGCGGTTCTTCCTTGTGGCAAATGCCTTTAAAATTACAATATTTGCATTCGTGATAAGTTTCAACTTGTGCAATTTTTTGTGGTTGATTTTGCCTAAAGATTATGCCGTCTGCTTTTCTAAATAGATCGTCAGCTTGATTATAGTCTAAAGGAACAACTTCAAAATGCAATTCGTCTGTATCTTTTTCAACAGCACAATAAAGAGCATGCTTTAAATTATAAGCTTTGCCATAACTGCACATTTGGCGGTAATGCTTTGGCTTGCTTAAGATTATTTTGCGCTTCGTCAAGTCGGCAAAAGACTTAGAATTATGGGTCTTAAATTCAACCAGCAAATAACCGCAATCGTCGCGATAGCCCACACTATCGAGGCTACCGCCAAAGTGTCCCTTACATCCTGAAATGCGGAACTGTTTATTAGTTTGCGGATCAATTTCATGTATAGTAAACCTCGCTCCTTTAAGCCATCTTATAAATCTAGCTTCTTCTTCATGGCCGCGATTGAACAGCCTTTGCATTCTACCGCTAAACTTTTCCCGCTTAAGCCATCTAAATGTATTCCATGAATAGGCTTGACAATCATGACCAATGATCGAAGCGCCAAGATGATTTCTATGGCCTCCGTCAAGGCTAGAGCAATAAGCTTCTATATCAGCGTTTAAGCTGTATATAAACTTGCTTCGCTCTAAAGGATCGTCAAGGTTATACATGATTACCTTTTAAAACTATAAGGGCTGGCCACAACCCCAACTGTGATATGACCAGCCCCCAAGTTTCGCCAGCGGAGAGGTTCAGGCTACGCTAGCGACTTGTTCATTGACCCCAAGGCGGAGCCTGCTGCGGAGCCTGCCCAGGCCACGCAGGAGCGCTTTGCGGAGCCTGCTGGGCTTGAGGCTGTTGCGGCCATGCGGCTTGTTGCGGAGCCTGCTGCGGAGCCTGCCCAGGCCACGCAGGAGCGCTTTGCGGAGCCTGCTGTGGCGGAGGCGCAGCTTGTTGCGGAGGTTGAGCTTGAGGCGTAGCACCGGGCTTAGACTTTCCAGGCTCGTTACCTGCAAGATCAAAGATATTTCCGATTTCGGTATATTCCGGGTTGTTGCGTTGCTTGCGAACTTCGATGATAAATGGAATGTTGTAAAGTTCCGCCGTATCTTGAAAGTAAGGCTTGCCAACAACAGCGCAAACAGCTGCTAATTGCTTGTTAGCAATTTCAACAGCCTTTTGCGATTTGTTATGAACATTAAGCCGCATGTCTTGGGTTTGGCCAGTGCAAGGGCCTTCAATAACCTTGCATTCTAGACGGATATAGCCGCCTTGTTGGTCTTGCGTAGTTTCTTGCGAACTATCGCTGACGATGACCTTATATTTTGCAGGCGAGCCATCTGGATTTGCGGGCAAGCCTCCTCCGCCGCCAAAGCGCGGCTCATATTGCTGAGCGTTAAAAGAGTATGCAACCATTGTCTTTCCTTTCGTTTTACTTCAAAGTATATTCTGGCAAAACCGTTGAAGTTGGCGGAGTTGCCACGACAGATTGGCTATCGGCAATACTTTGCAAAGCATCGCGAATGTCGAAAATTGCTTCTAAAAATGCCGACGCCAATGATTAGCAGATTAGGTTTTGCATTAGCGTCATTGTTTTGTTCAATTGCGTCAGCTAAGCCATTAAAGGCTTGTACTATATCTTCTTTTGTTACAGCAGTTTTCATTTTAGCTCCTGTTAAAAAGGTCAATTCCGGTGTTGTTGTAAATCGACCAAGCTATGTTATTCCAGCCTTCTTTAGCTAAACCGGATTGGTCTGGGGCTGGAATTGGAATTACGCCGTTCAGCCTGTAGCGATTACCTGCGACCCATCCGGGAGTGCGATCAACTGCAAGCACTCGGCCTTGGTTAGCAGCTATACCTTTAACTAAGGTAGTGCCTTTTTCAGCTTTTTGCACAAACAAAGGTTCATGCAAAAAGCAAACCATATCCGCCCATTGGGTAATAAACTCTCTCTTGCCGTAGCTTCTTAGGTTTTTAGGGGAATGCAAAAGCAAATCCCATGTATCATATTCGCCGTGAGCGGGGTCGAAAACTTTAGCTGCGAATACATGGCAGGTAACAATGATGTTAATACCGCCGTATTGGCTAAGTTCGTCTTGGTAACGCGTCCATTTTTCAAAGATTTGATTGGCAACAGCGTAAGCTTTTCCATATCCACCGTGCGCCGTTTCCATATTTAAAGTGCTGGGTTTGACCTTATTTTTATCAGGATCAATGTTAAGCACTTCACTATGAATTATCCGCTCTAGCGCTGTTGCGCTGTCCCAAACAATGCTCGATCCTCTCGCAATTTTGCCGCTTTTAGCACCTGCGATAAGCTCCAAACATAGGGCCTCAACTTTGCTCCAAGTGTCCAATATAGGAAGCTTAGGAACAGGAATGCTAGCAGCGCCAGCTTCAAGCTGTACAAGCAAGGCATTCGCAGCGCTGCAAGCAAGTGTCGTTTTACCGACTTTCTCAACGCCAGCAATAACAATCCGTTGCCCATAGTTTGACATTCCGTTTGTGACAAGCTCTAACATCAGATAAAGCTCGGGTCTTTTGGAGCGTTGCGCTCTTGTTTGCGAACTTCCTTTTCAGCCATTCCACATCTGTGGGTAAGAGCATGGTATTTTAAAGGAAACCGTGGTTCATAGCTTGTCCAACCGCATTGACATGCAGCAAAAGGCGCTTCAATATTTTCTGCCAATTCTACCATTATTTTTCTCCTTTTGCAATAGCATAAACTTCTTTTCGCATCATATCAGAAAATTTATTAGCTTGCTCAACTTCTCTAAGATAAAAAGGTCGCATCAGCTTTTCCGCTTCTTGCGCTCGCTTAATCCTTGCTTCTAATATTTCTTTATCTAAACTTCTAGCAATAATTTGGCCTTTTGGCCAAGTAAATTTATGCGTTTCTGATTTGACTAGAACTATATTGTTGCCATCGTAATTTTCGTTTAAAATTTCAACAACTTCAAAACCACCTGTTGAAGTAATAATGCCAAACATTATTTTGCTCTCTTTATAACATAAATTTCAAAGTCGTTTTCTTTGTAGCTCATAACAAAATGCACAAGCTGATGATGCGCATGTGCTGGACTAACTGGCCCGCAATGACAACCGCGAGCGCCGAGAGCCATTCCTTTACGGATAGCCTCAGCTGCTTCAGCTTCTAAAGTTTTATCGATATTGTTCATAACATTTTCGCCTTGTAGCATTTAATGCGGCGCTTGCTCTCAAAGCTTAATCGAAAGCGTTTGACTTGCTTCGACAAAACTACAAGCGCCGTTTTAAATGTTACTTGTGCATGGTTTATCCATGCCTATCCGGTTGTCACCCATGACCGCTAGGTCTTCTTTGCATGGCTTCCGCATGGCTCAGACCTTCACTTCCCAGCCGAGTGCTTCAAGAGCACGTCGAGCGGCGTTCATGACCTCGACGAAATCGGTGGGCGTCACGTCACCGCCGTCCTCAGAGTATAGGCGGGCGTGGCGGTAGATGCCGCGAAGCTCTGCTTCCACTGTGCCGATGTAGCCGCGCTTACGGCGCTTCAATCGCGTTTGCATGGTTTTGTCCTCCATTTGCTATGGGATATCTGCCCCGATGAAGGAAACACTATCGCTGGTATCTGTGGGTGACAACCGGATAGGCATGGGTTTATCCTTTCTATTGGAAAACACTCTCTAACCTTCGCCATAGCCAGAGCCAGAGCCATCGCCAGAGCCAGAGCCAGAGCCATCGCCATAGCCAGAGCCATAGCCATCGCCATAGCCAGAGCCAACCTTTATTCTTGCCACTTTGCAACCTCAATTTTCGCAACAGCTTCAGGAGTGCAATCGATAATTTCAATTGCTTCTGTTAGCGTTATGTTAACTGGAGCGGAAACTTTAGAGCGGCTTTCGTCAAGGCCGCTAGTCGCAATTTCGCTTAGCGTCCAGGCTCCAAACCAGCGCCAAATACGGCGCGAGCGTTCTAAAACAACTTCCTTGCCTTCCCTTGAAACAAGGTAGCCGAAATGGACGCCGGCGCTATAAGTACGCACAATAACAGGTTTCATTTTTAATTTCCTTTCAGTTGCCCCATAAGGGTTTTTCTACTTCTAAATACCAAAGTTCTCCGCCGTTGGTATGAAGTTTGCCGTCAACAACTTTGTACCATTCAGATAAATTTGATCTGCGAGGTTGGCCGTATTGCCATCCTTTTTCTTTGGCCAATTCAACTTCCTTTTGCCAAGCTTGACTAGTCATTTGCCGCTAGCCTTAGGTTCTTCTAAGTCAATTTGCGGCGACTTGGGCTTAGTTGTAAGGAGCGCGTCGATAAGCTCTTTGATTTTAGCTTGAATTTCAAGGCTGCAATCAAGCTTGCGATATTCGCTAGGGCTAAGTTCGGGCTTCCAGCGGATTAGCCTTTCAGCTAACGCCGGGCCTTCGTTGCCAAGAGCGCAGATAGCATCTTCTAGAGCTTGAACTTGCTTTTCGATGCTGCGTCCGCCGCTCTTAGCTTCGTCCTTATCGCCAAGATCATATTGCAAGTCGTGGACAAGCTTAACGCCATAACCACGCCCTAGCGGATAGCGTTGCGCACCTTGACGAGGGTTTGGAAACAGCATAGCTTGAACCTTAGACCTAAGGTCGCGTTCAAGCTGTTGCGCCGACATAAAATCCGACTTGGCTTTAAGCCAATTCGTTAGCAGTGCGTCACGCGCTTCAATTTGTTCAGCCGACATTTCGGCTGCGTTTATGTCTGACATTTTGAACCTCTCTTTAGGGGAGCGAGCGAGATTGCCAAGATGCCGGCAAACTCGCTCGCTAGCCGCTGCGCTGCGGTCGGGGGACACGGGACGCAGCAGCCGATTGCGACTAGACCATACTCCGCGAAGCACGGCAAGGGAAATTGCGGGCTTGACGCACATTTTTTCCGTCGCTATGTCTCTTGCATATTTCGCAAGGTTTTTCAAAATGAAAGCTGTTTCTAAACCAACTAATAGCGAATGGAAAGATGAAGCTTTAAAGCTATTAGATAACAGGCCAAGGCATATAACTTTGGCTAAAATAGCTAAAGAAACCGGCGTTTCTAAAAGATGGCTTGAACAATTTACTGAACGCAAAGTGCCTAATCCTGGCATTTTATATGTTCAAGCTGTTCGTAATTATCTTTTAAAAGAGCATACAGTTGTTTGATAATATTCCTAAAGAAATGTTGGCCTTTAGGAATTGGATAGTCTGGAAAGAAATAATAGACATTAATCGGCCCAAGCCGGTTAAATTTCCAGTTAATCCAGCTACTGAACAGGCTGCTAGTCCAACTGACCCTGAAACTTGGGTTAGCTTTAGCGAGGCTGTTTTTGTATATGAGAAAAACCTAAAAACAAATAGACCTTATGCAGGCATTGGCTTTCAGCTGCAAAATTCACCATATGCTTTAATTGATCTTGACGATACGCATGATGATAAAATTGCGCTTGAAATACAGCGTAAGATATTCAGCGAATTTAATAGCTATTCTGAAATAAGCCCAAGCGGCCAAGGCTTGCATATTATTATAAAAGGCACAGTGCCTCACGGAAGACGGCGACGCTTTGTAGAAATATATTCTGGCGCTCGTTATATGACAATGACGGGTAACGTATATCATAATAAACAAATTGAAGAACGCCAAGAATTGTTAACCCAACTGTGGGAACAGATGGGCGGCGGCACTGACCCTGAGCTTCATGTTATTGATAACAAGCCGGAAATTTACACAGACGAACAAATATTAGAACAAGCTCGCAATGCTGTTAACGGCGAGTTATTTAACACTCTATTTAATGGACAATGGGAAGGAATATATCCTAGTCAATCTGAAGCGGATTTTGCTTTGATTGATATTATTCAATTCTATACAAAAGCTAGATCGCAAATAGTTAGACTGTTTCATTTGAGCGAGCTTGGCAAACGTCAAAAAGCTCAGCGAGCCGGTTATCTTAATTTTATGATTAATAAAGCTTTTGATAAAGAACTGCCTGAACTTAATTTTGAGGCAATCAAGATCAACGGCGACAACTTTACAGTTGGCCTAAAAGGTGACGGCGACGCGGAACCGGGCAAGCCCACGTCGCCGTCTGTCTCGCCCGCGTCTGATGAGGGCAACGCGCAAGACCTGACCGGAGGTAAAGTGATTTTCCCTCCCGGTCTAGTCGGCGATATTGCGCAGTTTCTTTATGACGCTGCGCCTAGAAAGATACCAATTGTAGCCTTATCTGGCGCTTTAGGACTAATGAGCGGCATTGTTGGAAGAAGCTATAATGTTTCGGGTACAGGCTTAAACCAATATATTCTAATGCTAGCAGGTTCAGGTTCCGGCAAAGAGGCTATGAGTAGCGGCATATCAAAGCTTATTAGCGTCATTAAACCTGGAATGCCATCGGCTGGCGAATTTCTTGGGCCAGGTGAACTTGTTTCTAAGCCTGGACTTATCAAATGGCTTGAAAAGCATCCTAGCATCGTTTCGCTTATTAGCGAATTTGGTCTAAAGCTTAAAGAAATGTCTAGCAGTAATGCAAGTGCCCACATGGTGGGACTGCAATCGCTATTTCTTCAACTTTATACCAAAAGCGGCAAGGGCAATGTTCTAGACCCAATGGCTTATTCTGATAGTACAAAGAACACAATGTCATTGCTAGCTCCAAACTTCACTATTTTGGGAGAAAGTACACCTGAAACATTTTATAGCTGTCTAGATGAAAATATGATTACTACTGGTTTGCTTCCAAGATTTCTTATCATGGAATATAACGGAGACGTTCCTTATCGATCCGTTGATCATTTTCTAGCAAAGCCTGCTTTTCACCTAATAGACAATCTAAGCAAACTTATGGCGATTTCAATGGGACGGCAAAATAACAACGAAGTTCAAGACGTTCAGTTTGCGCCAGACGCAGAAAGAATGATATTGGACTTTGGCAACTATGCTACAGATGAAGTTAACAAAGCTACCATAGAAATAACTCGGCGCTTGTGGTCTCGTTCCGAGCTTAAGGCAATGAAACTTGCCGCCGTTGTATCTGTGGGCATAAACCCAATCAATCCAGTTATTGAAAAAGGTATTATGGATACGGCAATTAGAATGGTTATTGCTGATATTCAAAACCTCTCTAGCAAGTTTGACAATAACGAAGTCGGTTTAGTTGATAAAGTTGCAATGAATGAGCTTTTGCAAATCAAAGAATTGGGAAGTTTGATTGCGGAATGGATTACTCCGGGCAATTTAGGCTGCATTACATATGGGATGCGCGAGGAAATGCGCGACGCTTTTGTTATTCCTCACGGAGCTTTGCAGGTAAAGCTATATACGAACAAACAATATCGAAATGATCGCAACGGCCCAGGTTCAGCTTTGAAGAAAGCTTTGCAGCATTTTCTAGATAGCGGCGACTTGGCTGAAGTGCCTTCACTTCAAATGAAACAGCGATTTGGTTCTAAGATGAAAGCCTATGCTGTAACCAATGTCGCCCGCTTTAAGGAATTTAACACCGAGATCTTTAGGAAGCGTGGCAGACCGCCCAAGGTCAGCTAGAACGAAACGGGAAATCGACGCTATGGCAGCTAGGAAGCTCGCTGACGGCTTTCGTTGGTTTCTGGTAGGTAGATAGTCGGGCACTTGCGCAAGCGGCCTAGGCGATCATCTGGCGAGGGTGGTTTGGCCGGTTCCGGCTTGGCTGACTGAGCGTGAAGCCGGCCTAGGATCACTGGTAACAGATGCTTTTAAAAGTTATAGAATGACGCAGCAAAAACCCCTAGCCTTTCGACTAGGGGTTTAGCTAGGCATTCGTCGCCTTAGTCCCGCTAGGCTCTTTAGGTTAGTCTAGCAACCTATCCCTTGCGGGATTACAGAGTGCGCCACACCCGAGCGCCAGGACCTTTAGGGTCGTCGGCGTCAACGCTGGCCACACACCAATCACGCAGTTGCTTGCGCTTCGGCTTTTGGACGGTGACGCTACCTTCAAAGATGAACTTGCCGTCAGGTCCCTTAACGCGCTTGCCGTCAGCATCCTTTTTGAAGTTGCGTTGCAGTCCTTCCTCAAATTCGCCAGGAACTTCTTCGCTGTACTTCAGGCGAGCGGCGCTAATGGTTGAGCTGATCCTAGCAAGCGGATCGTCTTCACCATCGCGAGCGCTAACATGGAAGCTTTGTCCGACTTCCATAGTATCGATCGGATAGCCGGAGCCTTCGCGTCCGCGACGCCTGATAGTGGGCATAGGAACGTCTGAAGTAAGCTCAAAAGTTTCCTTAGCCTTCGGCTTAGATTGGTTGACACTAGGCGGATTGGCCTTCTCCACAAGTTCAACGCCATCGCTGGAAAGCGCCACAAAAGCCGCATCGCCCTTAACATTGGCGGTATCAACTTCAGCCCAGCTAGCAGCGATCAGCGATTGCACAACGTCAGTATTTTGAAGGTACAAACCGCCAGCTTCCGCGTCGTACAGCTGTCGCATAAGGCCGGCTTGTTCCACGTTGGGGAACGCGCCGTCAGCGCCTTCGTTTTGAGGTTCAGGTTGCGGGGCAGGAGCCGCAGCAGGAGCGCGAGCCATTTTGTTAGTCCTTTCGTATGGGGATTGCCCGGTTAGAACGATAAAGCCAACCTAATAGCCTTTATGGCAATGTCAATTGGCTTTGTTGTGGATAATTCAATTTTTCTTTGGCCTCAGTTGGACGCTGTAGCCATTGGCCAGCGCCCAAGTTATGGTACGGATTGCCCATTCTTGCGAGTTAATGCCAAAATGGTCATAATGTTTAGTTAAAATTTCCTTATCGTCTTTTTCGTCGATAATTAGCATTTCGACCACAAGCGGACCGACGTGGCGATGGCCCGCAGGTTTATCTCGTTTTTCCATTGAAAACCTCATTTACTTTAAAGGATGTATCGCGGTAACGTAAGCCCAAAGCTGTTAGAATATTCATAACAGCTTCAAGCGGGCTAGTCGCGTTCACTGTATAAGACGTTTTGCCCACAGTGACGCGATATAGTTTGCTCAAAGGGTGAATTCCTGAACGTCACAGACTAGCTCGCGTCTGTTTTCATTTTCTTTAGTACCAGCGGAACGAACGTGATTGACTGTCCAACGCTCGTTAGGCTCGCCGCCTATGCCTTTAACAGTCCATTCGTCGCCCTTTGCAGCTGGAAAGCTTCCGCTGCAACCAACGATAACGCGTCGCATTAGTTATATCCTATAGGTTAGATTTGTGAAGGAAGGGAAGCAGCTTAGGCCGCTTCCCGCTCCAAGGCAACAGGCATGGTAACGAGTGTCCATCCGTCTGAAAACGTATAAGAGCCGCTTGCAATGTCACGCAGCAAGACGCGCGCCACAAATTGCTCGTTCCAGCCGCCAACGCTATTGCGGATCATCAGGAACAAGCTGACTGAACCGCTATGAATGGCGCGGCCCACAAGTTCGTCTTGGACTTCGTAAACGCCAGCAAATTGCATCGCTATATCTCCTGTATGTAAGTGCGATGGCTGTTTCTAGCAACGCTAGATAAGGTTGTCAAGCGGGAAGCGTTATCGTCTCTTTTGCGTACCTAGCTTCTAAGTCTGGGCACATTGGTTGAATGTGAACCTTCACAAAGTCGAACGTGCCATCTTCCTTTGAAGCCGTTCGAACGTAGCGATTGCCCACATTGATAGCTTGCTTGCAACGGGCGCAAATATGAGGAACGCGGGCTATGTGTTCGCTACGCGTGTAAAACTCGATCTTCGGAGCGTCGTCGTACCAGTTCATTTTGGTAATTCCGCGTATGCTATATCAGAAACTTGCTTAAAGAACGAATGTTCTAGCAAATAAGCCGATTGTTCAAATCCAAAAGCTTGACCGTTATAATTAGCACGGCTCGAAGCTGTTTTAGCTTCTTTTGCTTTTGTTCTTAACACCGAAGCTTTTTCTTTCAAATCTGCAACTAGGTCTTGTTTCTTTTGCCAAATATAATTAACCATGCTTATTTTTCCTTACATGCTTTGATTAAGACTAGTAGCAACGCGGTGAATGCTAGGAATGCTGCAATGTCCATGTCTAGCACAAGTCCATAGGAATTCTGTCAGCCGGACAAATTGGCGTACCAGCCTCGACAATCCATTTGCGGGTTGTGCGCGCCACGTAACCGCACTGTGGGCATTCGCATTTCAGCATGGCTGTCTTTTGTTTGGTACGATTAGCCGTAGCAATTGCGCCAGCAGGATATTCGCCATACTTCTCGACAAAGGCGTTAGCAAAAAGCGCCTTGAAGCCGTCGCCCGTCCCTAGCGTGGTCGCCTTGCCTTCCAGGCCAAGCGAGCGGCCTAGCTGCGTGAAAAGCTTCCCGTGACCAGTATTGTCGGGCAACGCTGCGTGGCATAGCTCATGCGCCAGGACGCCTAGAATGAAATGGGTATGGTTGCTCGACGGCGATATGAAAACCTCTTTGTGGCCATCCGTGCTCGCTTGCGTATGATAACAGACGCCAGCTGCGCGCTTGCCAAGGCTCGACCAGCCCACAGAGACGCGCAGGGTTTCCGGCAATGGACGCCAGCGCAGCTTAAAGAGCGGGCGCATTTCCTCAACAGCTAGCTCTAGCCATTGTTGGCGAAGTTCAGAAGGGGAAGCCATAGCTAAAATCCTTTCGTGTAAGGCTTGGCTCTTAATCGTAAGGCTGACTAGCAGCCTTACATTTAAAAGTCAATCTTTTTGCTCGAATGCGTCGCAAAAGCTTCGATCTTGATTTTAGCCATTAGTCTTAGCCTTTCTGATATTTGATTGTTGAAGATAGGTAAGCGATACGATTGCGCCACGATGTGCAATTGTATCATAAGGCATTCTAATTTCTATGCCTTGTAAATCTGCAAACGAATGAAAGGCCGACCAGCGGTCGCACTTAGCTTCATACATCGCGCCGCCATTCGTGACGACGATAACCATGCCGGCTTTGATTTCCCTATCTTCGCCATTGGCTTTAAAAGCCGTATAGATGCGGTTTGGATATTTTCCACGATAGATGTGCATAACGTATCTCCTATATGATGCAGCCTTTATAAAGGCGCTTTTAAAGGCTGTCAAGCCTCTTTCAGCCTTTCTAGCAAAAATTTTTAGGCGGTATGGGACGCATTATAATTGCCTTGGGAAATCGCCAGAAAATGCGGTTCGCCTCTAATTTGTGGGCGATCAAGCTGCAACCCAATTGCGAGTTGCGATCCTAATTCGGAAAAGAAGACGCTAGAGTCCAGTTTTCTGGCCAATTCGTTTTGGAAGTCAAGGGCAGGTTTTGCCCACATTATAGTTTTATTATGCGCATTATACGTGATTATGAATTACAAAATAACGAGTTTTCGTGAGTGTTTTCAAGGGGTTAGTGGCGATTTTCGGAAAAATTATAGTTATTTTCTGAAAAATAAATATATAAATATTAAAAGAATTAGGAATTCGAAAAGAAATAAATTCGGAATTCAATTGAATTCCCAAATGAATTAATATAATAATAATAATAATAATAATAATATAATAATATATATAGATTGTCTCCCTACGTAGTAGGGAGCCTCTAAAAGGCGAGATTTGAGCCCCGAAAAACACGTTTATTTCGCCGCAGAAATAAATCGCAATTTCTGGCGATAAGCTGGCGTCAGCTGTTAACACACTTAACGAAAGCGTGATCTTGACCTAAGCCGCAAATCAGTTGAGCGTCCGGCGTCTCACTGTGGGCAACGGGGTTAGCCGAAATGACGCCTGGAATGAAGATGGCCTATGAGGCTGTTAAACAAGAGGCTGCTAAGCAAAATGCTACGGTTGAGTATGTCACGGCTGGTAAGCGTGGACACGCTCGGCTTTACATAAAATGGAATGGACTTAAGCGTTATCTAACATGTTCCTCTAGTCCAGGTTCATTGACTAATCATGTTAACCAAATGCGACAACATACCCGTCGGGTCTTGAGAGAGCTTGCAGCGCTGAGCAAATCAGCTTAGCCGCCTCGACTGTGGACAAACTCACTCAATCGCAAATCGATGCGCGGGTTTGCTGAACGCTATGGATCAAACAGAATAAGGTTAACTAAATATGGCTTATCTTACACCGGACAACCTAGCAAAATCTGGGACTGAACATAGTCACCAGAGAGCATTATTTGCTTGGGTTAATCAAGCTTATCGTTATGGTATTTGGTTTGCAGATCACGACGAAGCTTATGGCGATCAACAATGGCGAGATCAATGGACATTGCGGTGTGAAGGTGAAGCTAGACTTAAATGGTTTCACGCAATTCATAATCAACGTGATGGAAGTAATGTTGTAGCTGGTGCTAAAGCAAAAGCCGAAGGTGTTAAAGCCGGAGTAGCTGATTGTTTTTTGCCAATTCCAATGCCTTTGATTGAGAATAACTTTTTAGTAAAACAATATAGCGGTTTGTATATTGAACTTAAGCGAGAAACTGGCGGTAAGCCAAGTAAAGAACAACTTGAATTCAAGCTTGATGTTGAGCGATACGGCTACAAACACGTGATCGCCAAAGGCTGGCGAGAAGGTCGGCAAGCCTTGGTCGCCTACCTCGCTGCGCGGCCTGGCGAGCCGGCCTAGCGGGTTGACAGGCTAGGCCGAAGCACCCTAGCCGGGGCGGTACGGTAGCGTTCAGGGTCTTGGATGGGCGGCAAGTGGAAGGCTTCGAGCAAATGCCGCTGGCGTCAGATGCTACACACAATGACGTTGTAACTAGACTTAACCAACTGCACAAATGTATTGAACTTAACGCTAAAAATACAAATAAGAAAATAACAAACTTAGCAAAAAGTTCGTCAGCTACAAGACGTGCAATAACTGAACTAACTATTAACCAAAAGAAACTTGTTGATAGTCTTGGACTTACAGAAGAAAATAAGAAAAAGCCGCTAGCATTTGTAAGTGAACGTAAAGCATTTATGGCGATGGCCGGCGGCATTGCCGCTGTAACGGGAGTTTGGAAGTTTATAGATTTTGCTTTTCCTTATGTGTTTAAGTTTATAGTTGACTTTCAACATGCAATACATACCGGGCAATTCTAATGCAAAGAATACCGCAATACTTCATTGATGCTGCAATTGCATCTGCAAAGAAGTATTCAATTCCAGCTAGCGTAACTATAGCGCAAGCTTGCCTGGAAACAGGTTTTGGCGAGCATATGCCGCCTAACAGCAATAATTGCTTTGGCATTAAAGCAAAAGGCAATGAGCCTAGCGTTAATGTCAAAACGCACGAATTTAATAATAATGGTCAAGAACTTGATGTTTATGCAAGATTTAAGAAGTTTGAAAGTATTGAGGATTGCTTTGACCAACATGGATATTTGCTAGCGTTTGGTAAACCTTATGCTGCGGCTAGAGCATATCTGGTCACTAAAGGCGCGGTTGGATTTGCAAACGCTTTGACTGGCGTTTATGCTACCGATCCGCAGTACGGTCAAAAGCTGATTATGATTATGCAGCATTTTGATCTTGAGCAATACGATAAACAAAAGCAACCAAAGCCGAGTGTTTCAGCCGAAAAAGCCGCCGCTGTGGCAACTGTGGGCACTCTGAGCGCTGGCGCAATTTCAGCAATTCCACAACACATGCACATTGCTTATAGTTTTGACGTTAATCTTATCATTGCATGTATTGCTAGTGGCATCTTTGGAATTTTGCTGACTTTGCTAGTGTCGGCAATTGTATATTTCCACGATAATCATAAGCCGAAAGTGATTATCGAGCCGGAACCTCTAGATTTCGGCAATCAAGAGGAACTTTGGAACATGATTAAGCAATATATGCAGCCGCTTATTGACCAAGTGACGAAGCTTAAGGCTGACAGCGATGCTCTTGCGGCTTCGCAAGCTGGTCATAGCGACACGCAAACGCAACTAGACGCTGCGAATGCTACTATTCAGCAGCAAAACGCGACTATTGCTCAAATGAAGCAAGATGACGCGGACACCAATGCTGCGCTTGCTCAAGCTGCTGGCGTTGATCCGGCGACTATTGCGGCTCCGCAGTAATAGCTAGCTTTTAACCGGGCAAATAAAGGAAACAACAATGAACTTTCTTTCAGGTTGGAAAACCTATCTTACCAATATTGTTCTTATTGGCGATCAGGTTGTTAACTTCATGAACGGTAAGGAAAGCCTCGATCAAGCTATTCCTATCGTTCTAACTGCGCTTGGCATGATGTTCCTTAGGAATGGCGTTAATACCGCCGCCAAGTAATGAAAGCGCTTTTACTAGCGTTTTTGACTGAATTGCTGACTAGCCTTGCGAAAGCTTGGCTAGCTCAGCGTTCAAAAGACCAAGCGCTTGAAAATAAAGGCGCGCAAGAGGCTGAGCAAAATGCGCAAGATGCTACAAAGCAAGTTGCAGCTGTTCGCATTACCGTTAAGCCTCTTACTGTTGACCAGTTGCAAACACATACAGCCGCAATTGACCCCGACTTTAGAGACTAATACAGCTATTTGTTCTAATCTTAAAATCGTAAAGCTGTCGCATAAAGATACGCTAGACACTATCAATCAAGTGCGAGCTAACAACGCGGTTTTGCGCGCCGCATGTCCTAAAGAAACGGCTGGACAATAGAAGCCGACGCAATCTAGCGTCCCGTGCCCATGTGGGTAGGTCTTCCCATCTTTGACGGCGAGACGGAAGCCGAGCTTAAAGCGGAATTTATTTCGCTTTCGATTCGCTATAGAAATAATCCTAATGTAACGCCGCTAGATATAGCGCAACATATTTTTGCTAAACGCAAAGAACCTTTGCGTTATCTTCAAGCTTATGAGCTTTGGTCTAAAGACATTGAAGTTTTAGACGCTATAACTAACGGTTGTCAAAGTGATGAAAATGATGAAATAAAGCGTTTCTTGCGCGAATGTATGAATGACGTTCGCCAAGAAATGAAAGATAGACTTAAGGCAGCCGACCAACTTGCTGAAATTGAAGGTAAGAAGGTTAAAGCTGTTGATATAAAGCTTAGCGGTAATTCTAAACAACCTGAATTGCCTATATTTCAATTTGCAGTAAGGCAGGATGACAAGGCTAGTTCAACAGATACAGTTGAGCGAGCCTCAGTTTAGGCTTGTATCAACTAAATTTAAATTTCCGGCTTTTGTCGGCGGCTTTGGGTCTGGAAAGACCGAAGCTTTGATTAATCGCGGCCTTTTTCTTAAAACAAAGTATCCTGAAGTAAATTTGGCTTATTATATGCCGACTTTCGACCTTGTTTATATGATTGGCATTCCTCGTTTTGAGGAAAAACTTGAAGAATACTTAATACCTTATAAGACGGTCAAAAGTCCTAGACCTATGATTAATATTGATAATGCAGGAGCTATTATATTTAGAACTATGGATCAACCTAGCCGAATTGTTGGTTATGAAGTTGGCGATAGCCTGGTTGATGAAATAGATATTATGAAAGAAAAAGATGCTGATGCATCTTGGAAGAAAATACTTGCTCGTAATCGACAAAAGAAAAAGGACGGTTCGTCTAATACTATCGCTTTAGGATGCACGCCAGAAGGATTTAAATTTGTCTATAAAAAATGGGGAAAAGAAATTAAACCTAACCAAGGTTATGAGCTTATTCAAGCAAGTACTTATAGTAATTTGGCAAACTTACCAGCTGACTATATTGATAATCTTATGGACGATTACCCAACCAATCTTATTCAAGCCTATATTTGGGGCAAATTTGTTAATTTGGTTAGCGGCTCTGTTTATCCTGAGTTTGATCGCAGTATTAACTTTTCAACTCATACAGTTGGAACATATAGACATTCAGATGGCAAAGACTATGCTGAAGATTTGCACATTGGAATGGACTTTAATGTTACCAAAATGGCGGCTGTTGTCTTCGTAAAGCGCGAAGGTTGGCCTCATGCTGTTGCTGAATTTACAAAGATATTTGATACTCCTGCGATGATTAAAGCAATCAAAGCTCGCTATCCTTCTAATCGCATTTTTATTTATCCTGATGCTTCTGGAGCATCTAGAAAATCAGTTAGTGCAAGTCATTCTGATATTGATTTGCTAAGACAAGCTGGTTTTAATGTAATGGTTAATAATACAAACCCGGCTGTTAAAGATCGTATTTTATCTATAAATACTCTTATTTGTAATGGTAAAGGCGAACGAAGATTTAAAGTAAATATATGGGAATGTAAGAATCTTGTTGAAACGCTTGAGACACAAGCCTATGACGATGGCGAGCCGGATAAAACGTCAGGACTTGACCATATCGGCGACGCAGCTGGATACTTCGCGGCTTACGCATTTCCGGTTCGCGGGCGGCCGACCAACAAATTCCAAATGGTAGGAATGTAAATGGCTATCAATATAAAGCCTAGTCAAGGCGGCGTTCGCACAACGCATCCTGATTATAATGCTATGCAAAGCAAATGGTCTAAAGCTAGAGATACCATTTGCGGTGAAGACGCTATTAAGCAAGCTGGCGAAATTTATTTGCCAAAGCTTACAGACCAACAAACAGTCGATTATATTGCTTATAAGCAACGCGGTTCATTTTATAATGCTACTGCTCGAACCGTTCAAGGTTTGCTAGGTATGGTCTTTAGAAAGCCGCCTGTTGTTACTTTGCCGGCTGGTCTTTCTAGTGGCGATGCGCCAATTATAGACGATATTGATATGTGTGGTTGCCCGCTCGACATGTTTGCTTCTGAGATTGTCGAAGAGGCTCTATCTGTGGGTAGAATTGGCATTCTTGTTGACCATACAACTAAACCGGAACAATTGCCTGGGCCGCTTACTGTTGCTATTGCTCAACAGCTTAATCTTAGACCGTTTCTTAAAATTTATACTGCTGAAAACGTTATTAATTGGAAATTTGCTCGCGTTGGCAATACAACGCAGCTTGTTATGGTTGTATTGCATGAATGCATTCAAGTTCCTACTATAGATCAAAGAACGCAACAACCTTCTGAATTTGCTACAGAAAATAAAGATCAATGGCGCGTGCTCGATATTTTAAATACTATTTATCGCGTTCGTGTTTTTGATCTTGATGATCAAGGCAACGATCGACTTATTAGTGAAGAAATTCCTGAATTGAATGGCAATCCTTTAAATTTTATTCCGTTTATTATGATTTCCGATTGCGGCGAAAGTTTTGAAGCTGAAGACCCGCCTTTGCTTGATTTGATTAATATTAATTTATCACATTGGCGCACAAGTTGTGATTATGAGCACGGGGCACATTTTACAGCATTGCCTACATTGTTTCTTGCAGGGTATGCGCCAACTGTTCCAGAAAATGGCGAGCCTGTAGCTAAACTTTATCTAGGTTCTCAATCGATTATTACTTCAACTGATGCAAGCGCAAAAGCTAACTTTATAGAATTTACTGGTCAAGGCTTGGGCGCTCTTGAAAAGTCTATGGATCGCAAAGAACAACAAATGGCGATCCTTGGCGCAAGAATGCTTGCCACAGAAGGCAGACAACAACAAACTGCAACAACAACTGCAATTCACAGAACAGGTGAAAATTCAGTTTTAGCTCAAATTGCTATTTCAATTAGTCTTGGTTTGACTAAAGTTTTAACTTGGCTTTCCAATTGGGCCGGTTTTACTGGCGAAGTTGATTATCAGCTTAATCGAGACTTTTTGCCCGTTCCAATTGACGGGCCTGCTCTTACAGCTGTTATTCAGGCTTACCAACAAGGCGCTTTGAATAAAGAAGAGTTGTTTGATTGGTTTCAACGCGGCGATATTATCGAAGCTGATGTTAAGTTTGAAGATCATTTAAAAGGCGAATTTAATCCGCGACCCGATCCTAATTCGCTGCCTACGGGAGGTAACTTGCAACCTGGGCAAAAGCCTGATAACGGCAATGTGCAGCGCAATCCTGCGCAAGCATAAGGACCGGGCAAATGAAGTTAGCTTATATTGTATGCAGCTTAGCAATTTTTGTTCTTTTAATTGGCATTTTAGGTAATACAAAACCTAAAATGCCAATAACTGAACAAATAAATCAAGCTTGCGCTGCTGATTTAAATCCTACCGAATGCAAGATTAGAGAAGCGACGCGCGTTATGGAAACTCGCCGTGACGCCGAAATTGCTGACGAAGATAGCCGCATTCGGCCTTAAAAGCCGCTTGACGGCTTCGCCCGAAGCACCTTAGCCCAAGCGTGAGTAATCCGGGCAAAGGTGTTTCGCGGCGATGGCATACGATCCTAACGATCCTGAAGATAAAAAGATCGTCAGCAAACTAATTGCTGATGCTGTTAAAGCTGCGCTTGAAGAACAAGTTGCTGAACATACTGAAGAAGTAAACGGTCTTAAGACCAAAAATAAAGAACTTCTAGGCAAACTAAATAAAGCAAAAGAAGGTCAACAAGACCCAGAAAATGTTTCAAAGCTTGAAAACGAGCTTGAAGCTTCTCAAACTGCGCTAAAGGAAGCGCAAAAGGAGCTTCGCAAAGTTACCAAAGAGCTTGAAACTGCAAATACCAATTTCCAGGCAGAAAACCAATATGCTCAAAGCTTGTTGGTTGATGGCGGTCTAACTGAAGCTTTGACCAAAGCTAAGGTTACGCCTGAATTTATGCCTGCTGTAAAAGCTTTGCTTAAGCCTCAAGTTGCTATCAAAGTTGAAGGCAATGACCGTAAGGCGGTTGTTGGCGAGAAATCGCTAGGCGATTTTGTTACTGAATGGTCGCAATCTGATGCTGGTAAAGTTTATGTTTCCGCCAATAGTAATGGAGGGACAGGTGCGCCCGGTGCTGGTCAGGCCAACAACGGCGGCGGTAAGACTTTAAATCGCGCTGCCTTTGAACAAATGGACATGTCCGCAAGAGGATCGTTCATTAAAGAAGGCGGCAAAGTCGTTGACAATGCTGCATAAGGCTGAACCAAAATGGCAAATACTCTAACCAATCTTATTCCAGACATTTACGCCGCTATGGACGTTGTGTCGCGCGAACTTGTGGGCATGACGCCAGCTGTTACGCGAGATACGGCGCTAGAGCGTGCTGCTGTCAATGAGACGATCCGCGTTCCGATTACGCCGTCTGTGACTGCTAGCGATATTACTCCTGGTGTTACGCCTCCTGATGATGGCGATCAAACCATTACCAACGCCACTATTACTATCAGCAAGTCCCGCCGGGTTCCTATCCGTTGGAATGGCGAGCAAACGCGCGGCCTTAACAACGGCGTTGGTCAACAAAGCATCTTCACGCAACAACTTGTGCAAGCGCTTCGTACTCTGACTAATGAAAGCGAAGCTGACTTGCTGAAGTTGTTTAATGTTAGTTCACGAGCTTATGGTACTGCTGGAACTATTCCGTTCAGCACCAATACTGGTGAAGCTGCGCAAATTCGCAAAATCCTTGATGATAACGGCGCGCCTTCTGGTGATCGTCACCTTATCATTGATACTACTACTGGCGCGCAACTTCGTACTCTTACGCAGTTGACCAAGGCCAACGAAAGCGGAACTACAGATGTATTGATGCAAGGCGTTCTGCTGAACCTTTCCGGCTTTAATATTCGTGAAAGCGCTCAGGTTCAATCGCCTGCTATCGGTACTTCTAACAACGCTGGTACTACCAACACCGCCGGCTATGCAGTTGGCGCTACTAGCATTACTCTTGCTGCTGCTGGTACTGGTACTATTCTTGCTGGTGACGTCGTTACTTTTGCTGGTGATACTAACAAGTATGTGGTTGACACTGGCGTTGCTTCTCTTGCCGCTGGCGGCACTCTTATTCTTAAGGCTCCTGGCCTTCGCAAGGCGCTTCCTACTTCGGCTCAGACTGTCACTGTGCTAGCGTCTGGCCCGCGTATGCCGTTCTTTACGCGCAATGCCTTTGTACTAGTGCATAGGCTTCCTGCGCTTCCGAATGGCGGCGACCTTGCTGTTGACCGTATTGCTGTTCAAGACCCTGTTAGCGGGCTTGTCTTTGAGATTGCACAATATCCGCAATATAGGCAAATGCAATGGGAAGTTAGCGCCGCTTGGGGCGTTGCAGGTATTAAGCCTGAACATGCTGGCGTCCTTGTCGCCTAACTTGTGTTGAAATTGCTAGGCGGCGAAAGTCGCCTAGCTTCTTGAACACAAGCAAAGGAAGCCGAGCAATGCCGCATAATCCTAAGACACATTGGGAACCCGATATGCCTAAGCATCAGGTTCTTAAGATCAACAATAATATTGTTGAAGAGCATACTATTGTTCGTGTTGTTGCGCCAGTTACCGAAGGTAATGACAAAGGTTTTCGTTATGCTCGCCTTGAAGACTTGATTGAAGGCGAATATGAGCTTTACGAAGGTCCTCAGTGGCACGAATTGCAACAACAAGAACAAAAAGAACCGCAAGAACTTGCTGCTATTGAAGACAATTCTAAAGGTAGCAAGAAAGGCGCAGCTAAGGCCGACGAAAAAGGCGGATGGGGCGATCCTGACGCCTAACTCTAACTGTGGGTAAACCGGGCATGACTTTAATCAATGTAGTAATTGGAGGCGAAACTAAATATCTTCCCGAAGTAAGACAAGTTGAAGTCTTAAGCGAAGGACAACTTTATACTGTAAATAATTATCAGGTTCCATATAATGAAGGCGGCAAGCTTGTTGTTATGAAAGCTGAAGAACTTACAGAAAAGCTTGTTTCGTATGAAGATGACAACGAAATTTGGACTGCCATAGAATATTGGGAAGATAACGAGTTGCGCCATAGGTCGTTGCATATGCAACTTAAAAAGGGTCTGCCTATTGCTGGCAGACAAGGGAACATAGGATAGACCGATGGCAAATACCCAAGCGCTAGCTACCAGTTTTAAAACTGAGCTTCTAAACGGCATTCACGCGTTTGGGACAAGTGTTGTTCGAGGCGGTACTGGCGCAGATAGCTTTAAAGCTGCGTTGTATCTGACTACCGCAACCCTTGGAGCTGCTACTACAGCTTATAGCTCAACTAACGAGCTTTCTGCTACTGGTGGTTATACTGCTGGCGGCAATACTGTTACTAACGCGACCGCTCCGTCTAATAGCGGTACAACTGCATTTTGGACACCTAGCGCTCAAATTCAATGGACTGGCTTTACTAGTTCTGGTTCATTTGATGCTGTGCTTATTTATAATAGCACTCAATCCAACAAAGCTGTTGGGGTTTGGACGTTTGGCGCTCAATCGATTACCGCCGGCACATTCAATCTGACTATGCCGACTAACGACGCCACTCATGCTCTAATTCAGCTGGCCTAAGCCTTCCAGCTAAGGAGGCTTAGCCATGGCTGATAGTGAAGTTGGCGTTACAGACCAAAATGGTGGTACGGCGCAAGTCGATACTGAAACCGTTACAACTGGCATAGGTACTGTTAAGCGTCAAGTTATTGCGCTTGCTGACGGTACAGCAAATAATAAAGCTTCTGTTGATAGCAGCGGAAATCTATCCGTTAAGCCTTCGCTTTTAAATAGCGGAGGCTTAACGACTTATAGTGCCCACGGTCTAAGTGTTGGCAACGGGCTTATAACCAATACAAAAATACTTGTACTAGGTGCAGCTTGTACTCTTAGAAGTATGGAAATTTGGAACCAAGCTTACGATTACGATACTTGGTTGCAATTCTATGATAGCGCGACAACTGGCGGCGTGACTATTGCAACAACTGTTCCTAAGTACGTTGCTCGCATTCCGCTAAAAGTTGGCCAAACGGCCGGAATGTTCTCTAAAGATTTTAGAGAAGATGGAAGAATTGCTTTTGCAAGCGGACTTGTCATTTACGCAAGCCGAGCCGAAGCGGCGCTTACAGTCGCTCCAACTGTGGGCTTAGAGGTTGAGATTGGTTATGCACAATAAGTTACTTGCCTGGATTTTCGCCGCTCTAACGCTTATTGCAGCGTCGCCAACGTTTGCTGCTGGCGGCTATGTTGGCTCTGTTCCTGCAAATCACATTGATGTTACGCAGCCGCCTTATAATATGAAGGCTGCACCTATTGGCACAACTACTTATCAAACTGCAAACGATACAGCTATTGCGGCTGCTGAACTTCAAGCTGAAACTACACATTATCCTCTTTATATTCCAGCTCCTAAAAGCGCAACTGATTGTTATAAAGTTACTGGCGGTTCTACTGTAATTAACGCTGATGTTGATTGGTGGGGTGACGGCTTTATTCCTAATTTTGATGGGAGCAATACAGATGCTCCTATGAATACACCTAATGTTGCAGGCGGTTCTATCCTTTGTCCTACTGTTAATGGCAGCGCAGCTATTACAATTAGCGGCGGACACCATGTTAATTTTCACCATCTTGCCATTAACTTTGGCAATTCTTTTAATGGTACTGGTGACGGCATTGATTATATTGCTACTGGAATAGGTCTTCAAACTTCTATTTGGGAAGATTTGTACGTTTTTGGCGTTGATGGCACTCATTACGCTTACAATCTTCAAAACTTTGAAGATGACGATTTTTATAATCTAAAAGCTGTTGGTGGCGGTTGCATCAAGCTTAAAGAAAACCACGCAACACTTACATTTGGCAATGCAACTTTCTATAATTCGTTTTGCGTGCAAGTTGCTGGCGATGCAACAACGCCAGCTAGTTGCTACCAAATTGATGCTACGCATTCCGCAGGTTTGCACTTTCTTACCTTTGTTCGTCCCAAGTGCAATCAGGCTGATTATTATAGCTTGCTTACACATGCTGTTCAAAGCGGCGATTATCTTTTTAAGCAAGATACAAATTCAACTTACGTCAAATTTGTTGCTCCTGATTTTGAAACTAATTTTTCTAATAAAATTAGGCTTGGTTCATCTGATGTTGGCAACGATTATGACTTTAGCGGAACTTTTACAGGATCGGCTTTTGAAGCTCCGACTTGGAACCAATTCGGTATATTTGGACCTAGCCAAAATCTAACTATAACCAACTATAATCTTTCTGGTACAGCTGGTGCAATTCAAGCTGCTTGGGCTTTTCCGGCTCCTACTTTTAAATGTTCTTCAGCTTGTACTGAGGGCATTGCAACTCTTTATGTTGAAGCGCCTATCGCAGGAACTAATGTAACGACTTCTGGCGTTGGCCAACGCGGCATTTGGTGCACAAGCGGTTGTGAAATTTATGCTGACGCTGATTTGTCAGCTAATAATGGTCTTTTTATCAATGGCGGTACAATTCAACTAGGCACTGGCCTTGCTAATTGCACAAATGCTTTTAAGACTACAAGCAGCGGAACAATTAGCTGCGTAACACCTGCTGCGACGCAAAGCTCTAGTGCTGCTCCAACTGCGCCAGCTTCGACTTCTGCATTTAAAATGCAAGGGTTGGCAGGCTCTATTACACCAACTCATTCCGGCACTGTTACAATTACAATTAGCGGCACTATACAAAATGCTGTTACTACAGTTAACAGCGGTATTAAAATTCAAATTAGCCACGGTACAGGTACAGCGCCGTCTAACGCAGGCACTCTTGCAGGCACTCAAGACGGTCAAATTCAAACTTATACGCTTTCTGTTGCTGCTACCGCTGCGGCTGACGTTAATACGCCGTTCAGCATTACGGCGCTTGTTACTGGCCTAACTGTGGGTACTGCATATTGGATTGATCTTGCGGCCGAAAGCGTAACAACAACTTCATCAGGCAAACTTGCTGCTGTTAACATTGTTGCTGTTGAGGAATAGTGAGCCTCCTTTTACTACTTCGTAATAGCGGTGCTGCTGGGCCAACTAATGTTGCTCTAAGCGGCATTGCTATTACTAGCGCTCAAGGTTCTTTAAAGCCTGTAAATATAGAAGCTTTGCTAGGCTCGACAATTACTAGCAATCAAGGAGCGCTGACGCCGGTCAATGCTGAAGCTTTGACTGGATTAGCGATTACAAGCGGTATTGGTTCTTTAGCTGTAAATAGATCGCAAGCTCTAAGCGGCATTGCTATAAATTCAGCGCAAGGCGCTTTGACGCCAAGCTATAGCATTCCTCTTACCGGCCAAGTTATTACAAGCGGCCAAGGTACTATAACAGCTGGTAATGCTGTTAATGTCGCTCTTAGTGGTCAAGCTATAACTTCAGCGCAAGGTTCTCTTGGCGTCATTGCTAATATTCCTTTGACTGGAATTAGCATAGCTGGCGCTCAAGGGACAATTGTTCCGCAATTTAACTTTGCATTAGCTGGTCAATCTATAACAAGTTCGCAAGGCTCTATTGCTTTTAATTTTGCAATTCCTTTGCTTGGACAAGTAGGAAGCTTTTCGCAAGGAAGTTTGAGCTTAAACTTTAATGTTCCTGTTAGTGGCCAAATTACTAATAGTGCTCAAGGAACATTGATGCCGACCTTCGCTTTTGTGCTTGGCGGGCTTCCCGTCACCAGCGGCCAAGGAAGCCTAGCCGTCAGCCGCGCCCAGGCGCTTGCCGGCTTGGCCGCTACCCTGACACCGGGCAACCTAACACCGGCCCTAGCCGCCTCGCTGGCGGGCACAGCGATAGCCTCCAGCCAAGGGTCTCTGACACCGCAACTGAACGCGGCGCTTGCTGGTCAACAGATCGCGTCAAATCAAGGTCAACTTTCGCCTCAATCCCTTATTGGATTGCTCGGACAAGCCGTCACGTCATCTGTGGGCAATCTTACAGCTTCAATTTCGCTTTCAATTGTTGGTCAAAGAATTAATTCGGCAATTGGAAATGTTGTACCTGCGTTTGATATGCTGCTTAGCAGTATAAGCGCAACATTTACTCAAGGCATAATTGTTCCTTTTGTTGAAAGCGGTTTAAGAACATTTAAGGTTATAGCTCAAAGCCGCATTTTTTCTATATTTAGTAGCAATCGCGTCAAAGCTGTTGATGCTGAAGACCGTAGCTTGACAATAGACGCCGAAGCACGGGAGCATGAACTATGAGCGATACTTTTGTTGTCGATGCTACGTCAGGTAAAGCTACAATCCTTAAGGACCCTGAGGCTGACCTTGATTATATTTTTGATTGGTCAGCTTGGCTTGCTGATGATGGAGATACTATTAATACTGTAGCAAGTGAGCTTTTTAATTCTGATTTTACAGCTATTGATGCTAGTGATACTTTTGGCCTTAGCAATGCTCACGGAACTAATCCGTCAATAAGCGGTCAAACTGTAGTATTTTGGCTTAAAGGCGGAACTATTGGCAATAAATATGCAATTAGATCTAAAATAACTACTATTAGCGGTAGAATTGATGTTCGCACCTTTTATGTTTCGATAAAGGATCGCTAAAATGGCTATCATCAAAGAAGACGGTAGCATTGTAGCAAACGCTAACAGCTATGTAACTGTTGCCGAAGCAAATGCTTATTTTGCTTTGGTCAATAATGCTGTTTGGGACCCTCTTGATCCTACTGACCAAAAAGTTCCTTATCTAATTCTTGCTGTTAAATTTATGCAACAACGCTATAGGCTGCGTTGGCAAGGATATAGAACAAATGTTTCGCAAAAGCTGGATTGGCCCAGAACCCTTGTCGCTAAGCCTGATGTTGGCAGCGGTTACGGTTCTTATCCTGTTTATTACGGCATAAATGATATACCTCAAGAAGTAAAAGACGCTCAATGCGAGCTTGCGGTTAGAATTGCTAATGGCGATTTAAACCCAGATATTTCGCCAGAAGACGTTGCAGATACAATTAAAGTTGGTCCTATTTCTGTAACTTATTCTAAAAACGGACCAGCTAGCACTGTCTTTGTTGCAGTTGAACAATTGCTTATGCCTCTGTTTGGACTTTCTGGCGGACAAATGAAAGTTGGCCGTTCATGACAGCTTTAGCTAAAATTCCTTCTACTGTTTCTAAAATGCTTGCCAAACTCGGCACTAATATTACTTATACTTTTGTAACAAGCGGCGCTTATGATCCTGCAACTGCTACAATTGCTAATAATGAAATAACTCAAAAGCTAAAAGCTATTGTTGAAGATTATACAATTGCACTTTTAAATCGCGGAAACATGGGCGAAGGTCAGGCTGCTGGAACGCTTATTCAAGAAGGCGATAAAAAGATAACGATTAGCGGATATGGTTTAAGCGGTATTCCGAATACTGGCGATAAAATAACTGTTGGATCAACAACTTATAATGTAATTTCTATTACAACAGTTTACGCCAGCGATAGCGTAGCGCTTTATGCTTGCCAGAGCAGGCGTGCTTAATGGCTGATTTTCAACAACAGCTAACCGAATGGTATGTTAAGACTATGCAAAAAGCTAGTCTTACAGTGCGCGAAACTATTATAGGCGTCGCGACTAGTGTTGTTGATAAATCGCCAGTTGGCGACCCTTCATTGTGGGTAAATCCTCATCCTCCAAAAGGTTATGAAGGTGGTCACTTTAAAGCTAATTGGCGCGGTGGCGTTGGCGCTATCAATGAAGAAGTTACGGATGACATTGACCCGACTGGCGAAACTAGCTTAATTCAAATTATAAGCGCAATTCCTGAAAAGCCTGAAGAAAAAGTTTTTTATATAACAAATTCTTTGCCTTATGCTCAATCTCTTGAAGACGGACATTCTACGCAAGCGCCGCAAGGAATGGTTGGCCTTACAGCTTTAGAGTTTGAGAGTATTGTTGATAATGCTGTTTTGAAGGTGATTAAATGAGCAGCGTTGTCATTAGAAAGCTTTTTGAACAAGCGCTTAATAATATAAATCCGCCTATAGAAACAGCTTTTGAAAATGCTGGTTATTCGCCTAGAAATGGCGTTCCTTATCAATCTGCAAATGTGCTCTTAGCTCAGCCTGAAAATCCAACTTTAAGTCCTGGCTTTCATAGAGAAGTCGGAATTTTTCAAGTAAGTCTTAGATATCCTGCTAATCAAGGTACAGGTTTAGTTCAAGCTAGAGCCGAGATTTTGCGGGTTGTCTTCGCGCGCGGTGTCACTTTGACAGAAGGCCAAATCAGCGTACGCGTGAGCGCGACGCCAGAAATCGCACCGGGCCGGGCAGATGGCGACCGTTGGGTTGTGCCTGTCAAGATCAGGTTTTTTGCGAACGTCTTTGAATAGGAAGAAGCTCAAATGACCGCAATTGCTACTGGCGTTTTTAAAACCGTTGCTTATAAGAAGCAAACTGGCGTTGGCGTGATTGCTACTGGAGGCGGCGCTACTGGCCAATATATTCGTCGCGTTAAGTCAACTGTTGACTTGAAGAAAGCGACTTATAAGTCTGCTGAAATTCTTGTTAGCCAACAACGCCGAGATTTTAGACATGGCGTTCGCTCTGTTTCTGGCACGATTAGCGGTGAGGTTTCTGTTGGCGGCTATCAAAACTTTATGGAAAGCATTTGCCGCCAAGTTGTGCAAGCTGTAACTACTACTGGCGCACTTACGAATGTTACCGCTGCTGCGACTACTGGCGCACAAGGCACTATGACGCGTGCAGCTGGATCGTTTTTGACTGACGGTTTCAAGCTTGGCGATGTTGTAAATCAAACCGGCTGGACTACTACAGGTAGCGGCGATAATAACCGCTATGCTATTATTGTTGCACTTACTGCAACTGTTATGACGCTTCAATATCTTGACGGAAACGCTATGGCGTCTAAGGCTTCTGGCGATAGCGTTACGACTGTAACTGTTGGTAAGAAAACTTGGATACCAACTAGCGGTCAAACTCGCGACTATTATACAATTGAACATTGGTTTGGTGATATTTCGCAATCTGAAGTTTTCCAAGATTGCGTTATTTCTAAAATGTCAGTCAAAATGCCGCCAACTGGTATGGCGACTATTGACTTTGATGTTATGGGCTTGAATATTGTTACAAATACTGTTCAATATTTTAGTTCTCCTGCGGCTCAACCGACTGGCGGCATTGAAGCCGCTGTTAATGGGTTGATCCTTGTTCAAGGTGCTGTTGCTGGTATTATTACCGGCTTCAACTTTGATATAACTGGCAACTATAGTGCTCCTGGCGGGGTTGTTGGTCAAAATACCGATCCTGATATTTTTCCCGGTTCTATTGATGCAACCGGGCAAATGACAGTTCTTTTCCAAAACGCGACCTTTAGAGATTACTTTGTTAACGAAACTGAAGTTTCTGCGGTCATTCTTATGACTTCAGGCGGCACTGCTGCACAGCCTGGATTTACCAGCTTTGTGCTTCCGCGCGTAAAGTTTGGCGGCGCAGATAAGGACGATCAGGAAAAGGGTTTGACTCTTACTGTTCCGTTTACTGCTATTGAACAAATCAACGGCGGCGCTGGTACCCAATATCTAGACACTACCGTTTCAATCCAAGATAGTGCCTTTAGCTAAGGAGAACTAAGTTGACCGGGCAAAAGAAAAAGCTTGACCTTTCGGCTCTTGATACAGTTAAGGCTTGCAATACGCCTTATAAACTAGAGTTGACGCATCCTGTAACTAAGGAGCCGCTTGGTCAATTTGTTATGATTTACGGAAAAGATAGTGATATCTTCCGTGATTATAATGATGAAAAGTTCAACGAAGCTATTCGCAAGGCGGCTGAAAACGGAAGGCGAGGCTTAACCGAAAAGCCACAAACTAGCGAAGAAAGACGCAAGAACAGGATTGAGTTGCTAGTTGCTTGCACAGCTGGTTTTGAAGCTGTGGAGTTTAACGGGCCACTAGAATTTACGCATTCTAATGCAAATAAGCTTTATAGCTCTTTGCCTTGGATTTGCGATCAAATTGATGCAGCAATCTTTGAACTTGGAAATTTTATGAACAGGTAACTAAGCAATTAGTTACCTGGGCCGAAAACGAGTTTAAGCTTTATAAGCCTAACAAAGATGGAGAAACTTTAAAAGATCATCTAATGTCAGCATGGAGGCAACTTGCTTATGCCGAAGCTGCTAAGCCAGAAGAATTAAGTTACGGCGAGCCGCCAGAAGTTGGCGTTAGAGTTTGGAATATATTCAATAGTTTGAGCAATCATAGAAATTCAGACGAAGCCGGACCAAAAAGAATTGCCTACAGTGATATTTCAGCTTACACGAAATTGTTTAAAGTAGATTTATTTAAATGGGAGTTAGACGCAATCCTAGAACTTGATAATGCTTTTATCAAGGTTTGGATAGAGAAAGAATGATGACTGATTTAGCTTCTCTTGGGATTGCAATTGATAGCAAGCAAGTAACGCAAGCTTCTGGCGAACTTCAGAAGCTTGTTACTGCTGGCGGACAAGCTCAGACTAGCGCCAATCAACTTAAGTCGGCTTGGGACAGCTCTAATAGCTCTCTCAAACAGATGGCTGACATTATTGCTCAAACAGAAGCGGCCGAGCAAGCTGCTTACCGCTCAACTGTTCAGCAAACCCAAGCTATTCAAGCTCAAACGCAAGCTATACAACAACAAATTACGCAAATTAGTGCAGCTAATAACGCGCTGCTTAGTATGGCTGACAAGCTTGCTATTTACAATCAAGCTAAATCTAACGGTTCTCTTGGACATTTTGCAATTCAAAATGCTCTTGGTGGCGCAGCTGGAATTGCATCTATAGAAGCCGCTATAAAAGCTGAGCAAGACGTTGGGAGGGAGGCGGAGAAAGTCGCTTCATCTGTGGGTAAAGCTGGCATTCAAATGTCGCTGTTTACTCGCGAGCTTGTTACTATGGGCCGCGAAGCTGGAAACGGCAATTTTACAAGGCTTGCAGGTTCTTCGACTTTGATGCTGCAAAGTCTTGGTTTACTTACTCCTGAAATTGTTTTGACAGTTGCCGCTGTAGCCGCCGCAGTTGCGCCGTTTGCTTTGCTTGCCTATGAAATGGAACAAGGGGCTGATGAAGCTGCTAAACTTCAAAATGCTATTCAATTAACTGGTAATTATGCTGGAATTGCAGAACAGCAAATTAATGGCTTAGCTCAAGCTTTTTCTAGCAAGTTACATGCTCCTGTTGGTCAAGTTGAACAAGATTTAACAACTCTTATTTCTAGCGGCAAATTTACTTCTGATACTATACAGCTTATGACCCAAAATGCAATCATTTTTGGTCAAATGACCGGCCAAAGTTCGCAAAAGGTTATTCAATATTTTTCGCAGATGGACGCGGGCGTTACTCAATTTGCACTTAAGTATGAAGACAGTTATCATAGTCTTACTGCTGCTCAGATAGATCATATTCAAAAGCTTGAGGAAGAAGGCAATAAAGCTCAAGCTGAACAAGAATTACAAAGAGATCTTTATAACGATCTTTCTACCAAAGCGCCAGCTTCTCTAGGTATTTTGGCGCAAGCTTGGTTAAATATTAATGTCGCTATTTCTGGCGCATTGCAAGCGTTGCGAGATTTTGGCAAGGAAAGTCTTGCTGATCGCGTTCAAGATGCTGCTGCTAAACTAAAGACTGACGCTGAGCAAGTTATGTATGCTCGGCGCAATGGTAATATGAATGGCGATCTAGATAATTGGCTCGCCATTATGAACCAAGATAAAGCAACGCTAGCTCAACTTCAAACATCGCTTTTTAACGCTAGTCCTGCTGGTGAAGCTGCTGCGCAACAACGTCAAAACTCGGTCAATGCTGCGCAAGGTGCAATTTCTACTCTAAATAGTATTAAAAATAGTGCTGAGCTTGCTACTGAAAAAGTTACACAGTTTAATAATCAGCTTAAGCTTGCTTTGCAAGGCGATCCTAATAATCCTCAATTGCTTTCGGCTCAAGCACATCTTGCTGAAATTGATGAACAAATACGCAAGCGTTACGACGCAGCTGCTTTTAAAAAGACTCCAAAGACAGACGCCGAACGCTACCAAACGCAAGCGGATAAAGTCGGAAGCGAAGCCGATAGCACGCTAGCGGCTGCGCAAGCGTACCTGCAAGGCGACGCAGCCGGCCAGCAATACGAAGCGCGGATCAAGGCGCTCGCTGACGCTATCGGCAAGAAAGTTCCGCTCAGCGAACAAGAGTTGTTTATTCAAAATAGTCTTGATCTCGAAATTGCTAAGTCGCTTAATCAACAAGATCAACGCATTGCCAAAATGCGAGATCAAAATACTATTCAAGATATAGCTAATGGATATGTTCAGCAAGGTTTTATGACAACCGCTGAAGCTAATGAATATGTAAAAGAACAAATTGCTTTGTTACCTGCTCAAACAGCTTTAGTTAATGCCCACAGTGCGGCAGAAGTTAAGGCTGCGAAAGATACTCTTGCTGCTCAGCAAGCTGTTCTACAGCAAAATTATTACATAGAACAAGAAAAAGCTATTCTTGCTAATAATGAACAAATGCAACGGCAAAATAATTTGTTGCTAGCAGAAATTGGCTTGGCTAATCAAGACAATGTGACGCGCGCTGTTGCTATTGCTCAATTGCAAGAAATTGCTAAGCTTAAAGCTCAAGGCATTGATATTAAGAAAAATCCAGACGCTCAAAATGCTATTGGGCTTGCTGGCGCAAACGCTGGTCTAAACGCTCAATTGCAGACTGCTAATGCTTTAAGTTTCCAAGATCAAGCGCGCCAGATGGCTTTGCAGGCTTTGCAAGATCAAAAATTTCAACAAGATAGAGTTGCTAGATATAAGGCAGCTACAGATCAAATTAATGCTATAGCTAAACAATTTAATCTTGATGAAACTGTTAGAAAAAGAGCGCAAGCGCAAGTTGACGAACAGTTTAATCAAGAACGCCTTGCTAGATTTGATAGCATGATGACTGAGCTTGCTACACTTAGCCAAAGCGGTAATGCTAAACTTAAAGCTATTGGCAAAGCCGCTGCTGTTGCGCAAGCTGTTGTTGATGATGCAAATAATATTATAACGACTTTTGGCAAAAACGGCGGTTGGCCTTGGGGCGCGGTGGCTGCTGCGGCTATGGCTGCGGCCGATGCAGTTCAAATCAGCAAGATCATCAGCGCGGCGGACGGAGGCTATATCAGCGGTCCAGGCGGCCCCAAGGATGACAAAATCCCGGCGCGGCTTAGCAATGGCGAGTTTGTCGTTGTCGCCGAAGCCGTTCGCGATCCGGCTAACCGTCAGATGCTCGAAATGATGAACAGAGGTTTCAAGCCGCCGCATTTCGCTTCTGGGGGAATTGTCGGCACACCTCCCGTGGGCACGTCTAATGTCACACACGCTCCTTATTTTGATTTCAGGGGCGCTAACTTCGGTGGCGCTGATCCTAACGATATTGAAGCCCGCTTTAGGCATATTATGGACACAGAATATGCGCCAATAATAACTAAAAATGCTGCAACTGCTGCTGTTGTTGCTACATCCAAAGTTCAAAATCGTCAAAAGCTAAACCGCAACTTTGCTCAAAGAACTAGCTGATGACAACAATTATAACTTATCCTAATGCAGCTGGTTTTCCAGGTTTTACTACTTACGATCTTAAGCTAGTTCGTAAGAGTTTTGGATTGCGTTCTCCTTTTACTGGCAAAAGGCAGGTAATCAATACAACCTATGCTCTTTGGTCTTTTAAAGGTACTTATTCGCTTACCGATACAACTAACGCTGCATTACTCCGTTCGTTTCTAGCTCAGTTAGAAGGCCAATCAAATGCCTTTCGTTTGCCTATACCTGAATATTCTAAGCCCTCAACAGGGTATGTTGGCGCTGCTGGACTTGTCAACGGAAGCAATCAAACAGGCAAATCTCTCGTTACTGACGGATGGACTGCAAGCGCTGCAATATTTAAACAAGGTGACTACTTCACTATTAACGATGAACTAAAGCTAGTTACAGCGGACGCAACTGCTAATGGTTCTGGTCAACTTAGTATAAGTTTTGAGCCTGCGCTAAGAGCTAGCCCGGCTGACAACCTTGCCCTTGTTATTAACAATCCAACTGTTCTGTTAGCTTCTAATGAAGATGATGCTGCAAACTGGACATTAAGACCGCCAATTCTTTATCAATTTGAACTAGATTGCTTGGAGTGTGTCGAATAATGGCACGCTCAATGGATAGCTCAACGGCGGCTGCATTTTCAACTTCGCCTGTTTATGAAATCTGGTTTATTCGTTTAGATATTAATAACGATCCTGTTTATGTAAACTCCAGCCTTAGCGATATAAGTTTTCCTGGCGGCTCTGGATATGATCCGCAAATTGTTGGGTTTACTTTTAAAGGCATTGGAAATATCGGGCAAATTGACGCAATTAGCGATACACTAGATGGAAGCCAAAC
>Ga0213876_10000451_pt1 | contig 33197 bp, 32 predicted proteins | sample BarmaccomBMRX_R9_FD_160113 | JGI IMG/M metagenome (GOLD analysis project Ga0213876, IMG submission 160113) | Root-associated microbial communities from Barbacenia macrantha in rupestrian grasslands, the National Park of Serra do Cipo, Brazil - RX_R9 | ecosystem: Host-associated > Plants > Roots... | reverse complement strand
GAGAGCGACCGCCGAGGAACCCACCGCCACGGTGTATCCACCCGGCTCGATGCGCCACCGGCCGGCGCTGCCGTCGTAGCGGGCCAGCAGCCGCGGATCGGCTTTTAGGCTCACCCGGCGGGACTGCCCGGGGTCGAGTTCGACCCGCTCGAACCCCAACAACCGCAACCGACGGCCGCCGGGCGTGGCCGTGAGATACACCTGCGGGATGTCTGTCCCGCCACGATCGCCGACGTTGACGACGGTGAATCCGGCGGTGACCGTGTCACCGCCGGCCACCATCAGGTCCGTGTACTCGAAGCCGGTGTAGGACAGGCCGTGACCGAACGCGAACATCGGGCTGCGGCCGTGCCGCGCGAACCAGCGGTACCCGACGTCTGCTCCTTCCGAATAGTGGATGGTGGTCGGTGTTCCCCACGGGGCGCCGAGCCCGGGCAGCTCCGGACGGGGGGTCTGCTCCAGATCGACCGGGAAGGTGATCGGCAGCCGGCCAGACGGATTGACCTGGCCGACAAGGACTTCCGCGATGGCCCTCCCGCCGGCCTGGCCCGGATACCATGCCGCAACGATTGCGTTCACCGAGTCGCGCCACGGCATGGCGACCGGGTTTCCGGTCTCGAGCACCACGACGGTATTCGGGTTGGCGGCCGCGACGGCGGCGATCACCGCGTCCTGCCCCCACGGGAGCGACAGGTCGGCGATATCGAAGCCCTCGCCTTCGACGCGGACCGCGAACACGATCGCGACGTCCGCCCGACGCGCCGCCAGCACCGCCTCGGCGGGACTGATGCCGGGATCGAACTCGATGTGCGCCATGGGAAGTTGCTTTCTCAGCTCGTCCAGCGGGCTGGACGGCAGTAAGTACAGATTGCGCATCCCGCCCATCAGGCCCGCGCCACCGATCGGGATCACGTCCGCGTAGCCGTCCGGCGGAACGACGGCACTCGACCCGCAACCGGTCGGCACACCCATGTGGGCATAGCCACCGATGACGGCGATGCGCGCCGCGGAATCGGCCGCCAGGGGCAGCACCCCGCGGTTGGCCAGCAGCACTATTCCCTGGCGGGCGACTTGCAGCGCAATCTCGTTGTGCGCGGCCATATCCGGTTCGGGCCAGGCGTCCCAGCGGTCGATTCCGACCGCGAACATCGAGCGCAGGATGCGCCGGACCATGTCCGCAAGGCGCTGCCTGGGCAACCTGCCGTCGGCGTAGGCGGCTCGCAGGCGATCGCTGAACGCCTCCGACTGCCAGAAGACGGCGTCGAGCTGGGCGCCACACTCCTGGTCCAGGCCGTGCAGCGCGCACTCCCAACCCGGTGTCCCGCCCCAGTCCGACATCACCCAGCCGCGGTATCCCCAGGCGCCCTTCAGCACGTCGTTGATCAGTACGTCGTTGTCCGCGGCATAGTCGCCGTTGACCTTGTTATACGCGGTCATGACCGCGCCGGGTGATGAGCGCTCGATGGCGATTTCGAAGGCCAGCAAGTCGCATTCGCGGTGCGCGTCGGGATCGATGACCGCGTTCAGCCAGTGCCGGTTGGTTTCGTTGCAGTTCAGGCAGAAGTGCTTGGTGGTGGAGATGACACCCTGGCGCTGGATGCCGTTGATCGATTCCGCCGCCATCACCGCGGTCAAAAGTGGGTCCTCGGAAAGGTATTCGAAGTTGCGGCCGTTACGCGGGTCGCGCGCCAGGTTCATCGCGCCGGCCAGTTGCACGTTGAATCCGCGGCTGCGCGCCTCGCGGCCGATCACCGCGCCGGCAGCGTGGGCCAACGCCGGGTTGAAGCTCGCGGCCAGGGCCTGGCCCGACGGCAGCGCGGTGGCGGTGTCACCCGCACGGTAGCCGGGGTTGGTCACACCGAGCCCCGCGTCGCTCATGCGTAATGCCGGGATGCCAAGGCGCGCAATGCCCGGCACATAACCGGCGCTGGAGGCGACGCCGTCGGGGATGCGCTCGTCGCGCAGCGGCCACATCTCGCCATGCCCCATCACGCAGACCAGCAGCGCGAACCGCTCGTCATCGGTCAACTGGGCCTCGATCTCGCGGGCACGGGCGTCGGCGTCCCCGGACCGACTCATCGCACCCCTTCCTTCGCGTACACCACCCGCAACACGTGGCCGACTTCCGGGCCCATCACCAGCTCGGTCAATGTGCACATCGTCGCCACAAATTCCGCGCCGTGTGGCGGCTGCGCCTGGCACAGGTGATGGGCCACCTCATGGAGCACCACCAGCTCACGCATCGCCCAGTCGGCGGTGTCATGGTCGGGAACCGCGATGGTGCCTGCGCCGTCACGGTTTTCGTAATGCGCCGCGGTCGCGGCGCGGCGGGGACGCACACGCGGCCTCGAGGCCGCCGGCCAGCGCTGCCGCACCGCCGGCAGGGCCAGCACGTCGTCGATATAGCGCTGCACCGACGCCACCGAACCGAACCGGCCTTCCGGCGGCAGCGTCAACTGGGTGCCGAAGAACTCCAGCGACGGCGACTCGCGTTCGACGGCGCGGTCGAACAACGTGCGGACGAAATCCTCGGCCGCATACACTTTGGACCGCTGCGAGTCCCGTGGAGCTGAATCCCCCAACCGTCACCGGCTCAGCCGGGTCCGCGCCCCGGGTAGCTCCGGGCTGCTGCCGAGCCGCGCCCGCCGCCCCGCGCGGTCCCCCGCGCGCCGCGCGGCCGATGAATACCCGGCCGTGGCACTGCTGGCCCGCCAGGTGCCACGCGCTTTGGACGCGCTACGGTAGTGGTCACGCAGCTCGATTTCCTTGTCCCGCAATGCGATAGCGGTGCCCGGTGCACGGTCCCGATCTTTGGCGACCGTGCTGCGGGCCTGCTCGCGAGCCTCGGCCAGGCGCTGGCCGACCCGGCCGCCGAACGCCAGCTGGAAGTTGAGCCGCGCGGTGATCGTCGGCGTCGGCCGGTGCGCCCCCGAGGCCAGATAGGTGTCCGAGGCCCGCACCATCTGGACCACCAGGCTGGCATACAGGGCGTGGGTGGTGTCGATGTCCTCGCTGAATCCATAGGCGTAGACGAACGTCGAGTTCGACGCCACATCACAGCGGACGTCGTTGGCGGCGGCGATGACCACGAAGAGCTGCACGTAGGTCCGCAGCCCCCGGGTGCCCGCGCTGCCGATGGTGACGGTGCGCTGGGTGGGGACTTGCGCCGCCGTGCGCTTGGCCGCGTGCGACCGGGCCACCGCCAGGTCGATCGATGATGCCGTCGCCAACCGCTGCGCGGCGGTCATGAACGCGTCCGCCTCGTGCGTATTGTCGGTGCCTTCGGCCTGGCGCAACAGGGCGGCGATGCGCGCCAGCGTTTTGTCGTCGCTCGCCATCTTGTAATCCGTCATAGCGCCAAACTACGGGAGTGGTACGACATCTCGGTGACAGCCGCTCACAACCGCTTATTGATCCAGGTGACCACGTCGGCGAGCACTTGGTCGCCCTCCGGTTCGTTGAAGACCTCGTGATAGAGCACCGGGTAGACCTTCAGTTCGACGTCGGTGGCTCCCACACACTCCACTAGTCGGCGGCTGCCCGAGACCGGGATCAACCGGTCGTCGGCGCCGTGCACCACCAGCAGCGGCGCGGTCAATGCCGGTGCCCGCTGCGGCATGGTCTCGCCCACCTGCAGCAGCGCCCGCCCGATGCCGAAGGGAACCTTGCCGTGGTACACCAGCGGGTCATTCTTGTAGGCGGCCACCACCGCCGGGTCGCGGGAAATGCCGTCGACGTCGAGTTCCTGCACGGGGACCCCGGGTATCAGCGCGCCCAGGACTTTGGCGAGCCACGCCATCGGCGCCGACACCACCTCCTGGGCGGCCACCGCCGGTCCGGACAGCACCATCAGGTCATAGTTGTCCGGGCGCTCCACGCCGTAGGCAAAGACGATGCCGCCGCCCATGCTGTGGCCCAGCACGACGCACTTGAGGCCGGGGTGTTCGCGCTTGGCGATGCCGACCAGCGTGTCGAAGTCGGCGGTGTACTCCGTGATGTCCCGCACCAGCACGCGCTTGCCACCCGAGCGGCCGTGGCCTCGGTGATCCAGCGCGTAGGTGACCAACCCGGCCTCGCCGAACCGCTGCGCGACGTGGTCGTAGCGGCGGGCGTGCTCACCCAGGCCGTGGGCCAGCACCACCACCGCACGCGCCGGGGAGTCCGGCGTCCATACGTCGTAGACGATGCGCACGCCGCCCACACCGTCGAAATTCCGTTCAGTGCGGGTCGTAGCCATGAGGGGCAGCTTAAAGGTAGGTCAACGGCTCGGCCTGCCCGAGGCTTTAGCCCATCGAGATTGCCGCCAGGGTCGTGATCCGCGGCCGACCACAACCCCCACGGCAATCTCGCCGCGCGGCCACCACATTGGGGCCCAGGACTAGAACAGGCGGCTGTCCGGGGGCGGTCCCTTGACCTGCCCGACTAGACCGGCCCCAGTAACCAGCGGCATATCCAGCGCGGACAGCAGACCCGGCGGGGCCGCGCACACCGCGGGTATCGCGTTGACCATGCGCGACGCGCCCGCGATCCGCGCACCCAGGTCATGGTCGTGGTCGTCGGCCATCTCGAATTCGCACCGCATGCTCGGGGAACCCTCGATCTCGACGCGATAGAGCCCACGGCCGGACGCCAACCCGTAGCCGAGGTCCTTCGGGGCGATGGAGATGTGGGGTTGCGGCCAGTCCGGCGCGATATCGTCGCGCATCCGCGTCACGTGATCGAGGACGAAAGTGGCTGTCCCGCCGACATATCCGGTCAGCGTCGAACGCATTGCCGCGATGGTCCCGGCCTCGATGCGACCGGTGGGCGTGTCGAAGGACTCGGATGCCGGGATGCGTTCGTTGGTCTCGTCGATGTGGTCGATCTTGACGCCCAGCCCGGCCGCGAGCTGGTGCAGCACCGGGCCCCAGCCGAAGGTGAACACACCGGGCGTCGCCGCGAACGCGGTGAACTCCGGCGGCTTGCCGAACCCGAGTATCTCGTAGACCGCCGACCTGTCGGGATAGGTGGCGTAGTTGAACATCTCCGTCACCCGAACCGATTCGATCACCCGGGCGACCCCCGTAAGCACCAGCGGCAGAACGTCATTGGCGAACCCGGAGTCGATGCCGGTGGTGAAGAACGACACACCGCCGTCCAACGCGGCCTGGCGCAACGGCCCGGTGAACGCCGCGTCGAGCGCGTCGGGGAACACCAGCGGCACCACCGAACACGACACCACGTTCTTGCCGGCTCGCAGGATCGACACCATGTCCTCGACGGCCTGCAACGGGCGCAGGTTGGCGCCGGCGGCGTAGACCACCACGTCCGCGTCGCCGGCGAGCATGGCCGCCGGATCCTGGGTGGCCGCCACGCCCACCGGCCCGGCCCCACACAGTTCGCCGGCGTCGTGGCCCGCCTTGGCATCGCTGTGCACGACGAGATCGACCAGTTGCAGCTCCGGATGATCGATCACCCCACGCAGCGCGATCAGACCCATCGAGCCCGGTCCCCACAGTCCGACCTTGAGCATGACGTCGTCCCACCATCCGCTATGTGTCCTAATATTAGGACCGCATGACTCACATTTTGGACGAATGGTAAGGAGCCGGTCGTGGAGGCGTCAACCACCAAGTCGCCCCCGACCGCCCGGGTGATGGACCTGCTCACCGCGCTGGCGGCGGCGCCGAACGGGCGGACCTCGGCCGAACTGGCCAGGGCCTGCGGGATCAGCACCTCGACCTGTGCGCTGGTGCTGGCCGAACTCGAAAAACGCGCCTGGGTGGCCCGCCGCGAGGATCGCCATTACGCGCTCGGTGACGGATTGTTCGGGCTGGTGCACGGACTGCGGACGCAGTTTCCGTTGCTGGACCGAGGGCGTGCTGCGCTGAGCTTCCTGCACGACACGCTCGGTGCGGGCTGTTCGATGTCGAGGATCGGCGAGCGACATCTGATCACGGTCGATGCGGTCGGCCACGGCGCCGAAGGTCAGCGCGCTGTCGGTCAGCGCTTCCCCATCGATCCGCCGTTCGGATTGGTCGCGATGGCCTGGCGGGACGACGACTTCGTCCAGGCTTGGCTGCGCCGGGTCATGCCCCGGCTGGGCCGCGCCGAGATCGCGCAGCACCAACGGGTGCTGGCCCACATCCGGGTCCGCGGTTACGGCGCCTGGCGGTTCGACGAGAACCATCAGTCGCTGCACCACCGACTGACCGGCGTGCTGGCGTCGTTCGAACCGACCGCGCAGGTGGCCCGCCAGGTCACCGCGCTGATGACGATGGTGACGCTACGGTCGGTCACCGATGTGCTCGAAACGGAGCTGGCGGCAACGGAATTCGTCGTCCTGCCGATTTTCGGCCGGGATGCCCAGCCGGAGTACCAGATTGAGATCCATCTGGGTGGCTCGGTTGGCTTGACGCTGGCGGAGCTCGACGCCGCCCTGCGGCACGCCCAGGGACTGCTGACCGCATTACTCTAGAAAAATGCCTGCCACCGTGGAGATACGGCGTGCGGCCGACCGCGCCGTCACCGTTACCTCCTGGCTGCGGTCCAGCCACTCGTTCTCGTTCGGCGATCACTACGATCCCGGCAACACCCACCACGGGTTGCTGCTGGTGAACAACGACGACCGCGTAGAACCGGGCACAGGTTTCGAGACTCACTCCCACCGCGACATGGAGATCGTCACCTGGGTGCTCAGTGGCCAACTGACACATCAGGATTCGGCCGGCAATCGCGGGGTCATCCACCCCGGCCTGGCCCAACGGATGTCGGCGGGCAGCGGCATACTGCATTCGGAGAGGAACGACTCGTCAACCGAGCCAGTGCATTTCGTGCAGATGTGGGTCGCGCCGGACGAGACCGGTATCACACCGGCCTACCAGCAGAACGAAATTCACGACAACCAGTTGAGCGGCGGCCTGGTCACAATCGCCTCCGGGGTGCCCGGGCACGACCCGGCCATCACGCTGCACAACCGCCACGCCGCGCTGCACGGGGCGCGGCTGTCGCCGGGGGGCACCGCCATCCTTCCGATGGCGCCCTACCTGCATCTATTCGTCGCACGGGGGCGACTCACCTTGGAGGCGGCGGGCGAACTCGAAGCGGGCGACGCGGTCCGGTTCACCGATGCCGAGGGGCGGCGGCTGGCCGCCGTGGAGCCCTCGGAGGTCCTGATCTGGGAGATGCACGCAAAACTGGGCGCCTGAACGTCATAGAGTGGGCACGACAGACAGGAGCCCGCATGTCCCAATCGCAACCGCGACACGCTGCGCCGAACCCCAAGCACAACATCAAAGCCATTCGGACCGTGCGGTTCTGGGCGGCCCCGATCGTGGCCACGTTGGCTTTGATGTCGGCGCTGGCCGCGCTGTACCTGGGCGGCATCCTGAATCCGACCACCAACCTCCGGCATTTCCCCATCGCGGTGGTGAACGAGGACGCCGGGCCATGGGGCGCAAAAATTGTCGAGGGCATGACCGCCAGCCCTGAGCTGGACAAGAACAAGTTCGACATCCGGGTGGTTTCGCACGACGAGGCCCAGCGGCAGTTGGACACCGCCCAGGTATACGGCGAGATGGTGATCCCACCGTCCTTCTCGTCGCGGCTTCAGGACCTCGGCGAGAGCTCGGTGATGCCCACGCGCGCGGAACGGCCTTCGATCGCGATTTTCACCAATCAGCGCGCCGGCACCCTGGGCTCCAGCATTGCCGGGCAGACCCTGAACCTGGCGGCGGCGAAGGTCAATGCGCAAGTAGGCAAACAGCTTTCGGAATCGGTCGCCGCACAGACCGCCGACACGCCGGTTGCCGGCGCGGCGGCGTTGACGCTCGCGAGTCCCATCGACATCAAGACCACCGTGTACAAGCCGCTGCCCAACGGCACCGGCAACGGGCTGTCGGCCTTCTACTATTCGTTGCTGCTGCTGCTGGCCGGCTTTACCGGCAGCATCGTGGTCAGCACGCTGGTGGACTCGATGCTGGGTTATGTACCGGCCGAATACGGCCCGGTGTATCGCTTCGCCGAACAGGTGCGCATTTCCCGGTTCCAAACACTGCTCGTCAAATGGGCGCTGATGGTGACGCTGGCGCTGATCACGTCGGCGCTCTACATGGCGATCGGTCACGGACTGGGCATGCCGATCGACCACGCGTGGCATTTGTGGCTCTTCGGGGTGTTCGCGATCAGCGCCGTGGGCATCACGTCCAGTTCTCTCATCGCGGTGCTGGGTTCGATGGGCATGCTGTTCAGCATGCTCGTGTTCGTCATCCTGGGGTTGCCGTCAGCGGGTGCCACGGTCCCCCTCGAGGCGGTGCCGCCATTCTTCGGCTGGTTGGCCAAATTCGAGCCGATGCATCAGGTGTTTCTTGGCGTGCGCTCGCTGGTGTACCTGGACGGTCACGCGGACGCCGGTTTGTCCCAGGCTTTGCTGATGACGTCGATCGGACTGGTGATCGGCCTGTTGGTGGGCGGCATCATCACGCATCTGTACGACCGCAAGGGATTCCACCGGATTCAGGGGGCGATCGAGATGGCAATCGCCGTGGAACACCAGGCGCAGCATCAGCGCGAAAAGGCGCGTCAGCCCCAGCCCGAGCCCGAGCTTGATCCCGATCCCGAGCGCGAAGCCGAAAGCTCAAGCGAGCAAACGTAATTCGACTGCGGCTCAACCGTCACGCGCCTGTTACTAAAGTTGACAGTGTGACAGATGTGACTGATTCTGAGGTAGTTACATCCGGATCCGGGCCGAAGGGGCTACCGTGCGCTCACCACTCGCCGGGCTGCGGCGGCTGGCGGCGTGCTGCGCCGCCGTGGCCGTCTGCGTGACGCTGGCAAGCACCTCGGGACCGCCGGTCGCGCGGGCAGCCGACGGACGCGAGATGCTCGAAGCCGCCATCGCCGGAACGAAGGGCTCCTACCTGGTCTACAACTTCGGCGCCGGTCACCCCATGCCCATGCTCAACGCCGGTGGCGGCTGGTACGAGGGCGACAACGGCGGGCACCTGATGATCATCAAGAATGCGGCGCAGCGGCTTGAACCGCATCTGCTGGTGGACAGCCACCAGGGTGACCAGGCTCGCTGCGAAAACAACCCCGGCGCGCGGACGAGCGAAGGGTTGATGCAGGCGTCCGAGTTGTACGCGCCGCTGCAGGCCTGGCAGCGAATGGGTGAGCCGACGATCGCGATCAACGCCAACTTCTTCGACGTGCGCGGGCAGAAGGGCGGCGCGTGGCGCACGACAGGCTGCAGCTCCCCGCTGGGTGCCTTCGTGGACAACACACACGGGCAGGGCCGCGCCAACATGGCGGTCACCGGCACCATCGCCTACCCCGGCAAGCAAGGCCTCTCCGGCGGTGGGGAAAGCTGGTCGTCGCTGACGACGATGATCCTGCCCGCCGGTGGCGCGCCATATGTGTTGCGCCCCAGGGGCAGAGACGACTACGACGAAGCCACCCCCGTGATCACGGACCTGGTCAACAAGGACGAACGATTTGTCGCGGTGTCGGGCATTGGGCTGTTGTCACCCGGCAAAACCGGCCAGCTCAACGACGGCGGCCCCAGTGCGGCGCGAACGGCGCTGGCCTACTCGAAGCAGAAAGACGAGATGTACATCTTTGAGGGTGGCAGCTACACGCCCGACAACATTCAGGACCTGTTCCGCGGGTTGGGTAGCGACACGGCAATCCTGCTCGACGGCGGCGGCTCGTCGGCAATCGTGCTGCGGCGCGACACCGGCGGCATGTGGGCCGGCGCCGGGTCACCCAGGGGATCGTGTGACACGCGCCAGGTGCTCTGCGATTCGCACGAGCGTGCCCTGCCCAGCTGGCTCGCGTTCAATTAGATTCGGCCGCAAGCGATCTTCATCGATCGAAACTGCGCTCAGGGCGGGAAGATCCGCCCAACCTAAGCCCCAGACGCAGACTCGGCGCCACCACCGCAGACTCGGCGGCAACTCAGGCGCTCACGGGATCGGGCTCACTTCGCGGCCCGAAGCGGAAGATCAGCATACTGGCGGCGACCACGGCCGCGGTCACCGCGAACACCGGAGCGACGACGAAGCGCGACATCGTCGCGCCCAGAAAGGCGCCGGCGCACATGGTGAAAACGACACTGATGCGCAGTTTTTCGCGCGCACCCGTGCCACCGGCCAGATGACTGTCCAGGCCGAGGCTGACGATCGTCGAGGTCAACACCGTGGTGGACAGTTCCTGGATCCCGAACTGGCGGGCGCTCGAATGCTGCAGACCGAACGTCACCGCGAGCACGCCAATGATGATGAGTTTGGTGTCGTCGTGATAGGACAGCACACCCGTGCCGGCCAGGACCGACAGCGCCACCAGCAACACGATTTCGATGGCCAGCACAGTGGTGATCCAGCGGCGTGTCCGCTCACCGAAGTGCCGGAACATCCGACCGCTGACTATGGTCGTGCAAACGAAGGTAGGCAGGGCGGTCACGACGGCGGTCAGGTCGATGCTGGTGCTCGGGGCGAGCCAGAAGCCAAGGAAGATGACGTTGCCTGTCATGTTGGCCACGAACACATGCCCGAGCACCAGGATGCTGATCGCGTCGGCCAGACCGGTGGCAAACGTCAGCAGCAATAGCGCTGCGACGGTCAGCCGCTCGGATACCGGCGAAGTTAGGGCCATGCGGGCGGTCAGTCGTGCGGCGTCAGATCCAACGACGTCACGGTCGTCATCCTGGTCACCAACCACCGACCGTCGATGCGCTTCATGAACAGCCGGTAGGAGAGGTACTTCAACGACGGAATGTTCTTGGTCAGCGGGCTGGTGGACGTGGTATTGGTGTACACCATCGCGACGGCATTCGGGGTGTCCAGCGACTCGACCGCCACGCCGGTGACCTCGGTGCTGTTGGTGATCTTGGCCTGCTTGTTGGGTGCCACTATCGCGTCGACGAATTTGCGGTACTGGGCTTCGAAATCACCGCTGAGATAGGTCGATGCGCGATCGGCGAGGGTATCCATGTTCTCCGGCGTATAGCTCCACAGCGCGGTTATCGCATTGGCGGCGGTCCGCGCCACTCTGAGTTTGGTTGCGACAGTGGCGCGGTCGATCAGGTATGGCTTCACGGTCGCGCCTGCGAACGCCGCGGACCCGACGAACAAGGCCGCGGCGACGGCGACAAGCGCGACGAACCGCTTGCTCACCGATTTCCTGGCGGGAGCGTCCCCCTGATCCTTGTCGGCGGCGTCGTCGGACCCTGCGTCGGATTCCTCTGTTACGTCCGCGGTTTCAGCGGCCGCGTCAGCCGACGGGGCTTCGGTGGCTTCTCCGACCTCGGGTTCGTCGTCGCGGATCTCTACGGTCAGATCACCTGAGCCAGGTTGCTGATCTTCCACTGATTCCCCTCCTGCCTGGCCGTCGCCGTCCAACGATTGGTGTTCTCGAATACTTGCTTTTCGTCCGGGGACTTGGAGATGACGTCGGTGGCCACCAATATGTTGACGCTGCCGTCGTCGTTCCACCGTTCCACGCCGGCGTCGAGCACCGTGCCGGTGGCTCGTTCGGCTCTGGCGACCTGGAACAGGATCTGGTTCGCCTGGTCGGTGTATTGCTTGGCGAAGTCGCCGGTGGCTTGGGCCAGCACTTTGTCGACGTACTCGTTGGCGTGATACGGGTCGACGGAGGTGAACATCTCCATGAACCATTTCACGTAGCCGATCGCCTGCTGATCCTTGTGCGTCGCGTTGTCCCGGGATACATGCGACACGAGCGACAGCGTGGACAGCGCGATCGCCAGCACCGCGACCAGTGTGGCGACCGCGGCGGCGACGGGTAACCCCCACGGCCGCGGTTGCAGGGCCTGCGCTACGAGCAGGGAATCCTCGCCGGGCCGAAACCTGCGGCGCGGACTCATTTTCGGGTCCCCGGGGGCTTCGGCTTGGCCAGCACGTCTAGGGCGTCGACGCGCCACTGGTCGTCGCGGTCTTTGACAAAGGTCACCCGCAGCGTCGCGGTGATGATGCGTTCGTTCGGCGGCGCACCGCGGCGACCGTCCATGAACAGCAGCATCGTCGCGCGATCCGGCGACGCAGACTGTATCGAGCTGTCGATCGACCGGTATTCGTTACTGACGGGTTGGCCCTTCTTGACTTCGTCCTGCTGCGCGGCCAGTTCGCCGCGGTATTTATTGGTGGCCAGCGACAGGGCGCGCTTGAAGTCGTCTTCCAACGTGTTCGGGTCGTACGTCAGAATCTGGGCGACGATCTTCGGTCCCTGCACCGCGATTTGCGCGCGCGTCCGATCGGTCGCCCGATCCTGCGCATACCCCACCGCGTAGCTGAGCCCCGCGCCGGCCAGGCAAATGCCCGCGGCGCTCAGCACCGCCACTGCGCTCCACCGCCGGACCCCCGCCGGCCGCCTGTCCGGGTCGACGAGGCGGACCTCGGTGCGCACCAGCATGTCGGCGAACGTGCGGCGCCGCGAATCCCACAGCGGCCAAAACCATCCCACCAGCGCCCCCGCCGTGTCGAGCAGGTGGGCGAGGTCCCTGACCAGTAGCCGCCATGGACCGGTGGGCGTGCCGTCGCACCCCGACACCGCGATGCCGAACAGGGCGCGTCCCAAACTCCAGCCGGTGATGGCCGGCAATAGCAATCGGTCGACCAAGGTCAGCAGGATCGCCGCGCCAAGGACGGACACGGACACCCACCACCACGCGCCGCGTGCCGGCACGGTGAACGACACCAAGGCCATCGTCGCGAATACGGCGGCACCCGGCAGGACATCAACAGCGAACGCGGCGGCGCGAATGTGCCAGGGCGCCAAGCCAACTGGGGGTGACTCGGGGATGGCCGCCGTGCTGCGTTTCTCGTCGACCACCACCGTCACTTCGTCACCTGGTCGAGCCTTGAGATTCGGTACTGGCCTTCCGAGAACGCCATTCGCACGCGCAGGCGGTAGCCGGTTTCCTGGGCCTGGGCCTGATCGTTGGCCACCTTGACGCGGAGTGCGACCAGGATATCGACCGTGCCGTCGGGGTTGTTGCGTTCGACCGCGGCCCGCATATCGGACACCTGCACGTGCACGTTCGCGGCTTGATAGGCCTGCACGAACACGCTGGTGTACAGCAGCGCCTGGGAGCGGAATTGGTCGGTGCCGCAATCGATGATCTTCTGCTCGCTGGCGCTCATCGTGCTGGGGTCCGGCGCCTGCGTCGCCGCCACGCAATCCTTGGCCACTTGCAGCGCCGCGGTGTTGCTGCGCGCCTGGGCTTGGCTTTGCAGGTGCGCGCGAAGCGCGAAGTAGCCGCCGGTTCCGACACCGCCGGCGAGCAGCAGAAGCGCCGCGCTGATTCCGGCCAGCCATCTCCGACCGACACGTGACGGGCCCCGCTCGACTACGGCGGCGGCTTCGGATTCCTGCGACTCCTCGATTTCCGGCGAATCCTCGGTTCCCGGCGATTCCTCGGTTCCCGCAGTATCTTCGGTTCCCGGCGAATCCTCGGCCGTCGCCTCGGCGCCAGCCTGGTCGGCTCCGACCTCCGATTCCGAAGAATCCTCGGCCGTCGCCTCGGTGCCGGCCTGGTCGGCTCCGACCTCCGATTCCGAAGAATCCTCGGCCGTCGCCTCGGTGCCAGCCTGGTCGGCTCCGACCTCCGATTCCGAAGAATCCTCGGCCGTCGCCTCGGCGCCGTCCGGGTCGACGGCGGTTTCGGGTTCCTGACTAGTCTCCGGCCTTTGTTTCCGGCCGGACCCGCGCAGACGACGAATCCTCGACATAGATGATGGGGTCAGCCGGCTCCGGGCGGCGCCAGCATCTCCTTCCATCCGTCGTCTCCTGTTTTGGTCGAGTTTCGGACCGAATACTTGACTCCGTCGGGACCCACCAGTTCACCGCTCTGCGGGCTGTATATCGCCGAGGGAGGCCCGCTTGGAGTGTAAACACACGGGTTTGGCTGCTGCCCATTGCACTGCACGGTCCCCGAACCGGGACGCTGCAGCGGGTCGCTCTTCGGGGGTGGCGTCAGACCGCCCGGTGGCAGTCTGTCGGCCGGTGCGGGGTTCACACCGTTGTTGACCGACGGCGCGGGGATCACCATGCCCGGCCGCACCGACTGGTCGCAGCGCGCCGCGGGCGCCGGACAGGTCAGGATCTGGTTGGGGTCGCCGAACCAGGGGTTGGTCCCCGCCGGAACGTATGGCCTGGGGTCGCGGCACTCCCGGGGCGTGGCCGCCCGCTTACTGGGCACATCGACACAAGGGATGTTGCGCGAACCGCGCACGCTGTTGGCCGGCGTCTCCATCGGGATCTTGCAGTAGGTGCCCGTCGGCAATGGCGCGATGCTGGTCTCGGCCGGAGACCGCCATTCCGATGCCGGAATGAAACCGGTCAGGCAGGGCGGGGGTTGGTTGATCGACAATGCGAGGTCCAGGGCGGCCATATTCGGGAACGGCGCGGCCACCGTCTGGGCGATCGAGGCGCCTTGCGGCAGGAACACCAGGATCTGCTCCAGCCCGGTGTGGTACTTCTTCAGCAGGTCGAACACGACCTCGAGGTTCGCCAGCACCTGCGGCAGCGACTCACGGACATCGCCGAAGACCTCGTTGACCTGATCGGCGGTGGGCGCCGCCTGGGTCAGCACGCTCCGCAGGTTCTGGTCCCGCTCCGCGCTCTGTGCCGCCAGACTGTTCAGGTTGCGCGCCCAGCGCTCGATCGCGCCGCCCGAATTGACCTGGCTGTCGATGATCGGCCCCGAGTGCTGGATGATGTCGTTGATGTCGGTGATCTGGGTCTTGAAGTCGCCCACGATGGCCTGAGTCGATTCGACCAGCCGCTGCAGCGCGGGACCCAAACCACCCACGGATTGCGCCGTCTCGTCGAGCAACGAGGCGATCTTGTCCTTGGGCAAAGCCTCCAGCCCCTGATAGGCGGTGTCCAGCGCCGGCCCAATCTCACTTGGCACGGTGCCCTTGGCGATGGTTTGCCCGTCGGAGAAGAACTTGCCCGAGTTGCCAGTGGACACCAGGTCCAGATACTGCTCACCCACCGCCGAAACCGAGTGCACGTTGGCGGTCGCGTCGATCGGGATCTTGTAGCGACTCTCGATGCTCATCGTGGCCAGCGCGCCGGCTTCGGTCGGCTCGACCGTGGTGACCTTGCCGATGGTGATGCCGCGATACGTCACGTTAGCCGTCGGGTACAAACCGCCCGAGGCGGGCAGCTGCGCCTTGAGTTCATACCGGCCGACGCCCACCAGACTTGGCACCCGTAGGTAGTAAATGCCCAACACCAGCAGCGCGATGACGGTCAGGACGCCGAATGCGATCAGCTGGCGTCTGATGAAGGGAGTCAGCATTGGCCTCGCTCCGCCCTTTCGACCAGCGGTCCGCCCGGCGCGTCATTCGGGTTCGGCGTGTAACGGACGTCGGGGATCATCGTCTCGGGATCGCGGCCCCAGGACTGCTCGAGCGCGCGCAGGGCTCCGGACAACCCGGTACCCGTGAGGAACGCGTTGTCGACGGAACTGAAGGTCAGGTCCAGTGTCAACGACACGTTTATGTAGTCACCGCGGAACAGCTTCGGCACCGTGTCAATGTCGAAAGGCTGCGTCAGGATCAGCTTCAACGCCCCGATCAGATAGGGCGAGCTGCGGCCGAGCTCCCGTAGCGGACACTGCAGCGACTCGAGGTCGGTATGCAGGTTGCTGCGCGCCCCCGACAGGTACTGGTCAGTCACCTGGCTGAGCCTGCCGACCGAGTCGACGGCGTTGATCAGCAGGTTCTTGGTGTCGGCGAAATGCTTGAGCAGCGGCGGGATGTCGGTGAGCACCCGCTCCAGGACGTCGTTGCGGCCACCCACATAAGTCAGCAGCCGGTTGGTGGAGTCAATGGCGTGGGTGATGTCATCACGCTGCTGGTTGAGCTGGTCGGTGAAGGTGTCCAGCTTGCCGAGGAAGGCCCGGATCTGCTCGCCGCGACCGTGGAAGATGTCGAAGACCTCGTTCTGCAACACCTCCAGGTTCGGGATGCCGCCACCGCGCAAGATCATGGACAGGCTGGCCAGCGTCTGCTCGGTGCTGGGATACGCCGACGAGTTCTTCAGCGGGATGGTATCGCCGTTCTTGAGCAACTCTGGCGACGGGTTGGGCGGCGCTAGCAGCTCTACGTGCTGGGAACCCAGCAAGGATGTCTGCCCGATCTTGGCCAAGGCATTCTTGGGCAGCTTGACGCCCTTCTTCAGCCCCAGCTTCATGGTGGCCACCCAGTCCCTCAAGTCGATGGACCGAATCGAGCCGACGGCTACGTCGGCAACCATCACCTTGCTGTTGCCATTGATTGCCAGCGTGTCCGGCACCTGCACATAGACGACATAGGACCCGTCGCCGCTGCCGGGACTACCCGGAATCGCGACGTTGGAGATTCCTCGCCAACCGCACGAGCTCAGCACCAGGGCGACCGCCAGGAGCGCCATCCCCTGCCACGCCCGGCGCCGGACCAGCGTCCCCAAAACCATCACGCGCGATGCGATCACTGTCCCGCTCCTGCCTCAGCCGGCAGCGGCGGCCCGCCCGCGCCGGGCGCGGGCGCGGACACCGGCGCGGGCGTCGGAGCAACCGGGCCCGGGAGCACATTCGGTCCCGGCGGCGGGGGTGGTATCGGCACCTGCGGCGCGTGGACGCCGCTGGGCGGCACCACCGGATACTCGTCGTACGCGTTCGGCGGTCCCGGCGGTGTCTGCAGCGTCGACTGCACCGGCTCGATGTTGGGGCCGCCCATGAGTTCAGCCAGCGATTCCGGCGTCATCAGGCCCGCCGTGATCGGCCCAACCTGCTGGCCCTGCATGCCCGGGGCAACGATCCAGCCATGCTGGGTGTTGCGGTACGACAGCGGCGTGTCCGGTACCCAGATGCCCGGGACGGTGGTGTCCTTGTACCCCGGCGGCGGCTGCAGCCGCGGCTCGGAGTAGGCGACTTGCTTGGGCAGCGTCTCAGCCGTGCTGAACAGGTTCAGACCGAACGGCAGGTAGTTGAACTTGATCGCATCGAGGATCGGCGCCAGGTATTGCGCGCACAGCTCGGCGGAATCCTGATAGCCCAGTCGGCTGCCCGCCTGAATTGAGCTGCAGACGAACTGCATCGGGTTGGCGAAGCTGGTGATCGCCGGGATGGCGACCACCGACCCGTGCGACGGGTGATAGATCTGGTTGATGTTTGCCGCGGCCGTCGGGAGGATGTGCAGGGCGGTCTCCAGCCCGTTGAGGGGCTCCGGTTGCAGCAGCGTGTCGGTCACCGAGGCGAGGTTGTTGATGTCCGTGGTGAGCACTTCGCGGTTCTTGTCGAGGAACGGGCGCACGGTCGACAACAGCGAGTCGAACTGTTGTATCGCGTTGGACAGGTCGGAGTCCGAGCGCGTCAGCCTGGTGGTGAAGTCCGCCAGGTTCTGGTTGAGCGCCACAAACTGCTGATCGTCCTGGTGCAGCGCGTTGACGAAGAGCGCGAGGCTGCGCACCACGGCGAAAAAGTCGCCGCGCCCTTCGTTCAGCGCTGTCAACGCCTGCGAAAGGCTGTTCAGGGTGGTGTTGATCTGCTTGCCCTTGCCGGCCAGTCCGTTCGCAAACGATTCGATGACCTCACCGAACGGCCCCTTTGGCTGTTCCTTGGTGGGGCCCAGCTTGGAGATGATGTTGGTAATGCTGTTACGCAGCTCGTCCCACTCCACCGGTACCTGAGTGCGCTCTTCCGGGATCACCGCGTGGTCGGCCAGCACCGGACCACCCTTGTAGGGCGGCTCCAACTGGATGCTGCGCGACGCCACCAGAGTGGGGTTGAGGATCACCGCCGACGCGTTGGCCGGAACCTTGTACTTGTTCTCGTAGTGGAAGGTGACCTTCATCTTGTCGCCGGACGGTTCGATCTTGTCGATCGCGCCGACCCGCAGACCCATGATCTGGACCTTGTCTCCCGCGTAGAGCGCGTTCGCAGCGGGGAAGTAAGCGACCACGGTGTTGTTGGTCAGCTTCTGGTAAAGCTGCCAGCCGTAATACCCGACGACGAGAGTTAGGACCACCGCGAGGATTCCGATGATCACCGTTGCCCGGGACATCCTGGGCAACTTGATGCTGCGGATGTCAAATGCGGTACTCAATTCCCGCTACCTCCCGTCAGGCCGCTACCGCCCGTTCCACCTGGGTTGATGAAAGGGGCCGGCAGCTGCGCCCCGGGTCCGGGTGGCGCCGGTGGACCCGGCGGCAGCCCTGGGGCGAACGTCGAAGGTGGCGGTACCGGCCCCGCCGGATCCGCGCGCCCGCCCGGAGGTGCGGCCGGCAACGGCACCGGGGTGCCGGGAACGTCCGGAGCCGGCAGTCCCGGGCGCCCCGCAATCGGGATGCCCGGCGCGGGTGGCACACCGTCCGGGTTGGGCGGCGACGCCGCGACGTCGACCGGCGCCGGGAAGGCGACCCCGCCGAACGGACCGATTGCGGTGCCGGCGCACGGCAGCGGATTGCCCGGCCCGGGCAGAGCGCCCGCCGCCGGCGTGTAGGAGCACGGTGACCCGGGCGGGACGGCCGGTCCCGGATGCTCGGGGGTGCCTTCCAGCACCTGCGGTGCCGGCGGCGGCGCCCCGTTGGGGAACCGGGTGCCGTTGGGATCGGGGAACCGGTACTCCGGCAGGCCCGCGCTACGCCAGAAGTCCTCCGGGCTGAGGCCACGCCTCTTGAATGCGGCGTCGACGAACGGTTGCACGATCTGCCCCGGGAGCAGGTTGTGCAAGACCACCTTGAAGAACGGCCCCGAAGCGATGGCCTCGTTCAACGACGGCAGGAACCCGCCGACCTCGACCAGACCCCTGGCCACGTCGTCCTTGCGCTGCAACAGGATGTCGCTGAGCTGGTGCAACTGTTCCAGCACGTGGTTGAGGTTCGGGTTGTCGTTGATCAGCCCCTGCACCTGCGTCGAGAACGCCGCGATGTTGCCCAACAACGCATCGATCGCACGCCCGCGCTCGTCGAACGCGGCCAGCAGTGTCTTGGCGTTGACCAGCAACCGGTCCACCTGCTCGCTGCGGTCACCCAGCACGCTGGCAACCTGGTTGGCCTGGGCGAGCAGGTGCTTGACCTCCTCGTCGCGCTTGCCGATCGTGTCGGAGAAGTTGGCCACCCCTTCGAGCGCGTCCTTCAGGTGCGGGTAAGTCTGGTCGATGGTCTCCGACAGCACATGCAGCGACTGCTTGACCGTGTCGATGTTCCAGCCGGTCGCCGCCCTGGTGACGTCGAAGAACGCGTCATAGATCTGGTACGGGGTGGTGCTCTGCCCCAGCGGCAAGCTGGCCCCGGGCCGCAGCGGCTGGCTGCCGCGCGGCTCGATCTCCATGACCTTCTTGCCGAGGATTGTGTCGGTGCGGATCGACAGCCGGCTCTCGGTGCCGATGCTGTTGGTGCCGATCGAGAACTGCATCACGATGTGGTCGCCGTCGATCTCGAGCGCTTCGACCTTGCCGACGTCGACGCCCGCGATGCGCACCTTGTCGCCCTTGTTGATTCCGCCCGAGTCGGTGAACTGCCCGAAGTAAGAGGGCCTGGCGAAGATCATCGGAACACTGGTGAAGCTTTGCCCCACTCCGATGACGAGCAGCACTACCACGATGCCCATCAGGCCGATCCGCATCCGGTTGGGTGGCTCCAGGGTTCTCATTGCGGCGAGCACCTACCCGACGGCTGCGAGAAGAGCCGCACCGTGCGGACCGGACCACCAGCCTGCAGCCCGTTGAGCCTGAGCGTGATGTCGCAGCTATAGAAGTTGACGAAGTCGCCGTAGGAGCCGATGCCGCGCCCGATCAGATTCAACGCGTTCGGCACCTTGTGCAGGAAATCGTCGAGCGCCGCACGCTGATCGAGGAGCGGCTGTTGGATCGCGTCCAGGTAGTTGAGTTCTTTGTGCAGCAGGCCGCGGTCCTCGGCCAGCAGGTCCGCGACCGTTCCGGCGGCGCCGCTGATGTGCGCGGTCCCGCCGGCCAGCTGGTCGCCGTGTTCCTTCAGCCCGGTGATGAGCACTTCGAGGTTGTTGACGGTCTGGTCGAAGTCCTTGCGGTGCTTCACGGTCGTGTCGAGGACGATGTTGAGGTTCTTGATGACCTCGCCGATCGCCGTGTCCTGTGCGCCCAGTTGTTTGGTCAGCTGCGCGGTGTGGTCGAGGATGTCATTGATGGTGCCGCCCTGCCCCTGGAACACGGTGATCAGGGCCGTCGCGATGGTGTTGACCTTGTCCGGGTCCAGCGCCCGGAACAGCGGCTTGAAGCCACCGATGAGCGCGTCGAGGTCCAGCGCCGGTGACGTCCGCGCCAGCGGGATGAACCCACCCGGCCGCAGCACCGTCTGCCCGCCTTCGCAGCTCCAATCTCCAGGTTGGGCGCAGCGCTTGAGCTCCAGGTAGCGGTTGCCGATCAGGTCTAGGTAGCGGATCTGTGCGATCGTCGACTGATACAGCGGCACCGCGCGGTCGACGTTGAACTTCACCAGCGCCCGGGTGCCGCCGTCGATCAGGTCAACCGAGTCGACCTTGCCGATCTCCACGCCGGAGGCGCGGACGAACTGGCCCGCCCGTAACCCACTGACATTGCTGAATTCCGCCGAATATCCATTGGTCCGGTCAAAGCGCATCTGTCCGAACACCACGATGATCATCACGGTGAACAGCAGCAGCACCAGGGAGAAGATGCCGAGTCGGACGATGGTACCGGTGATTTTCATGGGTTGATCGTGTTATCCCCTACCTGACGGCCCCACACGTACTCGATCGCGTAGGGCGAACCGGTGTCTAGGTGGTTGTACGGCGCGATGCTGTTGCCGGTGTCCATCACCAGCTCCGGCGCGGGCCATAGGTCGTGGGTGATGTGCTGCCAGCAACCCGGCGCGCCCCCCGGCCCGCCGCGCGCGTTCACCCGCGGGAGATTCTCCGGGTACGTGTAGGGGTTCGGCGCGCCACCGACGAGCCCGGCCAGCCCGCCGACCTGGGAGAGCAGCAGCGGCAGGATGGCCAGCGGGTTCAGCATTAAACCCAAGCCCGACAACAGCTGGGTGTGGGCAGCGAGAGAGTAGCCGTTGCCGCCCAGGAACGAGGCGGCCTTGGGCTCGATGTCGTGGTAGTTGCGCAGCGTGCAGTACACCGCCGGGCTGTAGGTGTCCAGCAACTGGGCGCTCGGCACCAGGTCGGCGGCGCCCCGCGCCAGGTACGGCCCGCCCCGCTCGAAAATGTCGGCGCCGGTGTTACCGAAGCCCGCCGCCGACAGCAGCGCCTGATCCAGGTCCTTTTGCTGACGGTTGATCGTGCGCGACGTGACCACCGCGTTGTTGAGGAAGTCGAACAGGTCGGGCGAGGCGTTGGCGTAGGTATCGGCCAGGGCCGCCAGGCCCTGGATGTCGCGACGGGCCTGCGGCATCTGCGGGTTGACGTCGTCGAGGATCGCGTTGCCGTTGACGATCGACTGCCCGAACTTGTCGCCCAGCCCGGCCAGTGACTGCGCGGCGGCGCTCAGCGTCAGGTTCAGCTTGACCGGGTCCACCCGCTGCGCGATCGCGGTGATGGTCTCGAACAGCGTGTTGATCTCGGTCGTCACGGCGCTGGCATCGATCACGCTGTTGGCCTTGAGATGCCCGTGGGCCACGATGTTGCCCGCAGGGTCCCGCGGCGTTGTCAGGGAGACGTACTTACCGCCGAACACCGTGGTCGCCTTGATCTGGACGTTGACGTTCTCCGGGATCACCCCGTTGGGGCCGAGGTAGCGGGGATACACGTCCAAGCCGAACTTCGCACCCGGCTTGCCGTCCGGCCTGGTGACCTCCGTGATGTCGGCGACTCGCCCGATCTCCACGCCGTTGTAGGTGACCTTGGAGCCCGGGTCCATCACCAGACCCGCCCTGTCGGCCAGCATCGTCAGCTTGCTCTTGGTCGTGAAGTCTCCCCGGAACTGCCCGTACACCAGGACCAGAACCACCGCGCTGATCACCAGCAGCGCGACGCCCGCCCACTTGTACGGCGGGGTGCGCGCCTCGTTGGTTTTGGCTACCGGCGTCGTCATGGCGCTACACGGTCAGAGCGAAGTTGGGATTGACGCCGTACAGCGCCAACGCGGCGGACAACACCACGACCTGGACCGACACCAGCGAGAAGCGCATCGACCGCCCGACCGCCTCGCCGACGCCGACCGGTCCGCCGCCGGCGTTGTAGCCGTAATAGCAGTGCGTGACCATCACGACCGCGGTGATGATGATGGCCTCAAGGAACGACCAGAACACGTCGTCGGGCCGCAGGAAGGTGCGGAAGTAGTGGTCGTAGGTGCCGTGCGACTGCCCGTACAACACCGTGGTGGTGATCTGCGGGGACAGGAAGCACATGATGATGGCCAGGGCATAGATCGGGATGATGACCACCATCCCGGCTATTACGCGGGTGCTCGACAGGAACGAGATCGACTTGATCCCCATCACTTCCAGGGCATCGATCTCTTCGCTGATCCGCATGGCGCCGAGCTCGGCGGTGGCGCCCGCGCCCACCGTGGCGGCCATGGCGATACCGGTGACCACTGGCGCGGCGATGCGCACGTTGATCAGGGCGGCGAAGAAGCCGGTGAACGCCTCGACACCGATGTTTCCCAACGACGCGAACCCTTGGATCGCGACCAGCGAGCTACCGGACAGGGTCACGAATCCAACGATCGCGGTGGTGCCACCGACGACGGCCATGGCGCCGGTGCCCATGCCGATCTGGGCGATCAGCCGCAGCGTCTCCTTGCGGTAGCGGGACAGCGCGTGCGGGACGTTCCCCAGCGTGAGCAGGCTGAACCAGGCCATCTGGCCGATCTCGTCGAGCCCACGACCCGCGGCGCCGCCGTACTTGTTGAGATTCTCGACCGCCCTTGGGAAGCGGGAACGAACAACGGCACCGGTCGACATGTCAGTGCCCCGTTCCGAAGCGCACACCGATGGTGGTCAGCACCACGTTGACCGCGTACAGCGCGACCACACACAGCACCACGGTCTCGTTGACCGCGGTGCCCAGCCCCTTGGAGCCGCCGCGCACGGTCAGCCCGCGGTAACAGCCGACCAACCCGGCGATCAGGCCGAACGTGGCGGCTTTGACGGTCGCGATGACGACCTCGGGCAGGCCGGTGATGGTGGTCAGGGTCGCCAGGTAGGCGCCGCCCGACACGTTCTGCAGGTAGACGCCGAACAAGTAGCCGCCCACCAGGCCGACGGTGATGACCAGGCCGTTGAGCAGGGTGGCCACCAGGGTCGCCGCGATCACCCGGGGGACCACCAGCCGCTGGATCGGGTCGATGCCCAGCACCTCCATGGCGTCGATCTCTTCGCGGATGGTGCGGGCCCCCAGGTCGGCGCAGATGGCGGTCGATCCGGCGCCGGCGACCACCAGCACCGTGGTCAGTGGTCCGAGCTGGGTGACGGCGCCGATCGCGGCGCCCGCGCCGGAGAGGTCAGCGGCACCGAACTGCGCCAGCAGCACGTTGAGGGTGAAGATCAACAGCACGGTCAGCGGGATCGAGACCATGATGGTCGGCAGGAACGCCACCCGCATGATGAACCAGCACTGCTGGATGAACTCGCGCCATTGGAACGGCCAGACGAAGAGTGCCTTTCCGGTCAGCACACACATCCGGAAAAAGCCGCCGATCAGCATCAGCGGCGGCCGCAGCTGATCACGGGCGTAACCGACAAGACTCGGGCGCGTCGACGTTGTCACGGCTGGCCCCTCACTACAGCGGGCCCATCATGACGGTAAGACCCATCGCGACGGGGCCCAGCGGTGTCGCGGCGCCGCGGCGAATCATGTCGCACGCCTCCTCCCTTGCACCGACCCTGGTGTGTGACCGCCGACTCCCTACTCGCGGGTAGTAACGGAGACCACAGGAATGTACCCGATGGTCGTCCAGGTGTGAACCGCATCCGCACAATTAACCCTTCGTCAACAGCCGGCAAACGTTACGCTCTCCGCGGGGCCTCCTGTCTTGTCATTAAATCGGTTGACGCAGAACGATTTCGGCCTCTTTCAGGGCCCCTTCGCACGGCCGAAGCGGGCTCGCAGTTCGGTCTTGAGAACCTTGCCGGCCGGGTTGCGGGGTAACGTCTTCACGATCTCGAGCGCCTTGGGGTGCTTGTAGCGTGCGAGCCGTTCGTTCAGGAACTCGGCCAAGTCATCGAGCGCGAGGGCGGCGTCCGTCACGGCCGCGACCGCGATCGGCACCTCGCCCCATTTCTCGTCGGCCCGCCCGATCACCGCGACTTCGACGATCTGGGAATGGCCGGCAAGGACGTTCTCCACTTCGGCGCAGTAAATGTTCTCGCCGCCGGAGATGATCATGTCCTTCTTGCGATCCACCACCCAGACGTAACCGTCCTCGTCCATCCGAACGAGGTCCCCGGAATGGAACCAGCCGCCCGCGAATGCTTCGGCGGTGGCCTCGGGATTGTTCCAATAGCCACTCATCAAGGTCGGTGCCCGGTAGACGATTTCGCCCACCTCCCCGACGGGCACGTCGTTCATGTTCTCGTCGACGACGCGGGCGGTCACCGTCGGGATCACCTTGCCCACCGACCCCCGCTTCCGGATGGCATCGTCGCCGAGCAGCATGCAAGTGACGGGGGACATCTCGGTCTGACCGAACGCGGCCAGGATGTGGGTGCCGGGGAAGATCTCCGACATCTGCCGCAGTAGTGCGTCCGGCGCCGGTGCCGCCCCCCACGACATCACCCTCAGCGCCAGCTCACGTGGCCTCGCCCGCTGCTCGGCGCAGACGGCCTGCCACTGCGCGGGCACCAGGAAGATTCCGGTGACTTTTTCCGCCTCCAGCACGTCGAGCAGCTGCCCGGGGTCGAACGCGCCCAACGGATAGATCACGGTGGGCACGCCGAGCAACATCCCGGTCAGCATGTTGCCGATCCCGGCGATATGGAAAAAGGGGACTCCGACGAAGCCGACGTCGTTGTTGATGTCGGCGCCGGTGGTGTACAGCCCGGTCATGGTCTCGCCGGTCAGGTTGGAGTGAGTCAGCACCGCGCCCTTGGGGCGGCCGGTGGTGCCCGAGGTGTACATGATCAGGGCCGGCGAGTCGTCGGGGATGTCGACCGGGCGCGGCCCACCGCCGGGCTCGTTCAACACGTCCTCGTAGCCGAGCACGCCGTCGTCGGGGGTACCACCGGCCACCACAACCATGTGCAGCAGCGGCTGCATGGCACGCACGCCCGTGGCCACCGGCGCCAGCACGGCCTCGGTGATCATCGCGCCCGCTCCGCAGTCCTCGACCAGGAACGCGATCTCCGCCGGGGTGAGCCGGAAGTTCAGCGGGACCGCGATGGCCCCGAGCATGTTGACGGCCAACACCGACTCGACGAACTCGGTGCGATTGAGCATCAGGATCATCACCCGGTCGCCGAAGCCGACCCCTCGTCGGCTCAGCGCACCTGCCAATGCCGCGACCCGTCGCCGCAGCTCAGCCCATGTGACGGTGGTACCGAGGAACCTCAACGCCGTCGCGTTCGGTTGCATCATGGCGTGCCGCTCGAGCTGGTTGATCCAGTTCTGCCGCCGCGCCAGATACGGCTGCTCGTAGGCCTGCGTAAGGTGGCTGACCAATTCCGCGGTCAACTACTACTCCCTTCACTTCCGCACCGCTTGCGCCGGGTTGATATTTGATCAAACATAGTGTTGTCTGGGTCACACTATGGCCTTGGCGGCCCGAACACAAGCCCTCGAAAGTGCTGGCAGACCGCGTGAAAGCCCGAATATCAGCGCAGCCGCGCCGACGGCGGCCGTTGCGCCGGGCGCAATTGTCCGACGAGGTCGCCGGCCACCTCCGGGCGGCGATCATGTCGGGCACCTTGCGTCCGGGGACCTTCATCCGCCTCGATGAGACCGCAGCTGAGCTCGGTGTCAGCATCACGCCCGTGCGCGAGGCGCTGCTCAAACTGCGTGGTGAGGGCATGGTGCAGCTGGAACCGCATCGCGGCCACGTCGTGTTGCCGTTGAGCAGGCAGGACGTCGACGATATCTTCTGGCTTCAGGCAACCATCGCCAGGGAGCTGGCCGTCGCCACGACCGACCACATCACCGACCACGAGATCGACGACCTCGACCACATCCACGACACCCTGGCCGACGCCGTCGAGGCCGGTGACGCCGACACCATCGCGGCGACCGAGTTCGCCTTTCATCGGGTGTTCTATCAGGCCAGCGGCCGCATCAAGCTGGCGTGGTTCCTGCTCAACGCGGCCCGCTACATGCCGGTCTTGGTGTATGCCGCCGATCCGCAGTGGGGTGTGGCCGCCGTCGATAACCACCGGGGGCTGATCGCCGCGCTGCGCCGCCGCGACGCGGCGGCCGTGGTGGAGCACATCGAATGGCAATTCACCGACGGAGCGCGGCGGCTGACCGAAAAGCTGGATCGGAGCGGCATTTTCGACTGAGGTGCCGGTTCGCCTAGCCGGCCGCCAATTGCTCGGCGCGCTGTTTGAGGTTGCCGGCAAGATGGTCCAACACGTTGTTCAGCATCATCTTCACCATCGGCGCGGGCACCGGCATGGTGGTCTCCACGTCGATGTCCACCGTCAGCAGGCTCGCCGCGCCGCTCGCCACCACGCTGAACAGCTGCTCCTGCTTGGAAAATAGCTCGCCCTGCTGCATGACGGTCTGAATCTGGGCCGGGCCCGGGTAGTAGACCGCCTGGATATAGGTGCCCTCGAAGCCTTGGTAGGCCATATCAAGCCGAAGCTGGCTGGGCCGACCGTCGTCGTAGCGAGCGAGTATCCAGCAGCCCTTGACCCCCTCGTTCCACTCCGGGTAGCGCTCGAAGTCTCCGACGATCGCCATGATCGCCGCGGCGTCCGCGCCGACCTCGACGGTCTTGCTCAACACAGGCATTGGCGCAGCATACTCAGGGGCCCCAAAAGTGATCGCCGGAAGGCAATCTCAGCTGCGAGCTCGCCAAGGCCTCAGCTGACGACAGCCGTGGCCAACAGTGCCCGGATGCCGTCGGGAATCGGAACCGGCTTGCGGGTCGTCCGATCCACATATACGTGCACCCAGTGCCCCAGCGCGGTGATCGGCTGCGCTTCTTCGTCGGCTGCCTGCGCGCGGAACACGCCGAGCCGATAGGTCACGCTGCTGCGTCCCAGCCGCGTCACCGCCACGCCCACCGCGAGGCTTTCCGGGAAATGCAGTTCGGAGAAGTATCGGCAGCCCGACTCGGCGACAATGCCCAGCGCGGGCGTGGTGAGCGGGTCGAGTCCGACGCTGGTGTTGATCCAGGCGTTGATCGCGGTGTCGAACAGCTCGTAGTACACGGCGTTGTTGAGGTGACCGAACATGTCGTTGTCGGCCCAGCGGGTCCCGACCTGCCACAACACCGGGAAGTCGTTGCTGGTCAGGTCATTCGGTGCGGGCGGGACCATGGCTCAGCTCGGAGTAAACGCGTTGGACAGGGCGTGGGCCTGCAGGTCGAACAGCCGCTGGGACACCGACCAGTCCGGCAGCAGCGAATCGAATCCGTGACAGACGCGTGGAAACACGTGCAGCTCGGTGCAGACTCCGGCCTCCAGCAAGCGGCGCGCGTAGTCGACGGCCTCGTCACGAAAGGGATCGATCTCGGCGCACGTGATCAAAGTGGTTGGCAGACCTCCCAATTGGTGCCGCCGGGCGGGCACGGCCGATTCCGGCGCCGCACCGGCCAGGTAGTAACTCCACATCCATTCGGCCGCTTCGCCGTCGAAGGCCGGGCTGGTGCGGAATTCGGCCTTCGAGCCGGTGCCGCGATCGTCCAGGACGGGCTGGTGCAGCAGCTGGAATACGACGGGCGGCGACGAGGCCTCCGCGGCGCGGTGCGCCAGACAGGCGGCCAGCGTGGCGCCCGCACTGCTGCCCGCCACCGCCAGACGCGTGGCGTCCACGCCCAGTTCCGAAGCGTTGGTGGCCACCCAGTTAACGACCGCGAACGCGTCGTCGAGCGCGGCCGGGTACGGGTGCTCGGGCGCCAACCGGTAATCGACCGACACCACTACACAACGGGCGCGCCGGGCCAGCTCGCGACACTGCCGATCATCGGTGTCCAGGTTTCCCAGCGCGAACCCACCCGCGTGGCAGTAGACGACCACCGGCGACCAGGCGGCTCCGCCACGATAGATGCGCACCGGCACCGGACCGCCCGGTCCGGCCACACTGTCCTGCGTGATTCCGAAAACCGGAGCCGCCGCGACGTCGTGCGCGACGGTGTCGCGGCGACGCTGGTTGAACGGCTCGCGCAGCACCTGGATCGCCGCCGGCGAGAAGTCGGTGCGCATGGTCGCGACGGCGCGCAGGACCGGATCGAGCCGGGCGGCGCCGTCCATGGTGCCGACCGACGGCTTCGCCCTCATCGGATCTGCACGCATTGGCCACCGTCGACGACCAGTTCCGAACCGGTGATGAAGGACGCCTCGGCGGACACCAAAAACGCGACCGCATCGGCGATTTCACCCGGCCGACCGAGCCTTCCGAACGTCGCCGACGCGGCCAGCCGCTGCTGAGTAGCCGCGTCGAGCATCGGGGTGGCGATCGGGCCGGGGAATACCGCGTTGACCCGGATGCCGGACGGGGCGAGTTCGGCCGCGGCGTTTTGGGTCAGGCCACGCAGCGCCCACTTGGCCGAACCGTATGCACAGTGCTGCGGGAAGGGGCGGATCGCTCCGGTGCTGCAGATGTTCACGATCGAGGCGTTGTCCGCCTTTTTCAGCTGATCGAGTGTCGCGCGTATGCCCAAAAAGGCGCCCAAACAGTTGACGCGCCAGGAGTTTTCGAAACCCTCGACCGTCTCGTCGGACAGCTGTGCGCGGTGCAGCACGCCGGCGTTGTTGACCAGCGTCGTCAGTGCCCCGAAGCGCCGGACGGCGCCGCTCACCGCGGCGTCCCACTGTTCCGCGGAGGTCACGTCAAGCTGGATGCCGATCACGTCGCCCGCAATGCCGTCGTCCAATCGGGCCACCACGGCTCCGAGTTCATCGGTCCGCCGATCACAGGCCACCACGGAATAGCCCAGAGCGCCAAGCCTTTCGGCGATAGCCCGGCCCTGTCCGCCGGCGGCGCCGGTCACCAGCGCGACGCGTTGGCTCATGACGACCCGGTCTCCGGGCGGTCGGACAGGCCGCGGCTGGTGACGAATTGGCATTGCCGCCGCCGAAATTTCCACTGGCGCTCGCCGCGGACCAGGTCGTCGTCGTAGAGCGCGGGCCGCAGCTGCAGGTCGCCGGCGCGGACGAACAGCACCTGGGACCGGGCCGTCGCCGTGTCACCACGCACGTCGATGCTCGACGCGCCGGTCAGATGCAGCCCGCGCGGAGCATCCCGGAACATCTTGTCGATGCCCGCGTGTCCGGCGAAAGTCCGCCCGTAGACCACGAACTCGGCATCTGCGGCAAACAGCCGCACGCAAGCGTCGATGTCCCCGGCGTCCAGCGCCAGCGAGTAGTCGACGATCAGTTCACGGATTGCGGCTCGAGCCGCTGCGCTTTGGGTCACTGGCTGTCCGCCTCACGAGCCTCGCGTAGGTGCTCCGCCGCCCCGCGTCGCAGTGCCTGGGACTCGGCCGCGAGGGTGATCATCTGAAAGCCCAGCCGCGCCATCGTCTTGCCCGTCTCGCCGGAGCTGGCGTGAATCCCGGTGACCAGCCCGGCATCCGAAGCCGCGCGATGGACGCGCGTTATCGCCTCCAGCACCTCGGGATGCCCGGTCGCGCCCAACGCGTCCACGCCAATCGACAGGGCCAGATCCGCCGGCCCGACATATATCCCGGCCAGGCCGTCGACGGCGCAGATCGCGCCGAGGTTGTCCAGCGCCGCGGCCGTTTCGATCATCACGAATACGCTGACCCGGTCCTGCAGCGCGGAGCGCTCATATCCGAGGCTGGCGCGCAGCGGGCCGAAACTGCGGATGCCCGCCGGCGGATAACGGGTGGCGGCCACGGCCGCCGCGGCCTGATCCGCCGTTTCGATCATCGCGATGATCACCGCGTCGGCGCCGGCATCCAGCACCCGCCCGATCGGTGCCGGGTCGGCGTTGGGCAACCGGACCGCCGTGGCGATGGGCACGTGTTCGAGGCGGCGCAGCATGGCGGCGACGTCGGCGTCGTCGAGGTAGCCGTGCTGGGCATCGAAACCCACGTAGTCGTAACCCGCGCGCGCGAATTCCTCCGGTCCGATCAGGGTCGGGCCGGTGATCCAGCCACCCCAAATCTGGTTCCGAATCTCGTGTCGGAAGACACTCATTCGGCGATCGCAATCTTGACGCGGCCTGGAACGGGCCGGCACGCCAGGTCGAATGCCCCCTGCGCATCCTCCACGGGGAAGGTGTGCGTGAGATACCTGCGGAGCAACTCGGGGTGCTCGCCGGCGAACTTGCCGGCGAGCTGTAGGACCCGGCGCCGGTCAAGCGTCACACCGGATTTCAACGTCAGGTTGTTGCGCAGCATCAGACGCATGCTAATCGGATAGGCCTCGTCGTCGGCAACGCCGAAGTAGAAGACGGTGCCGCCGGGTGCGGCGGCCTCGATGGCGTGCGAAAGGGTGGCCACCTGGTGGCCGACGGCCTCGATGACGACCTCGGCCCGGTCCGCGGCCGGCAGTCGGCTCACCCAACGGTCACTGCTGGCGCGCACCACCTCGTCGACTCCGAAAGCGGGCCCGAGATTGTCCCGATCGATGGGGTCGACGCCGGTTACGCGCCGGGCGCCCAAGGCTTTGGCGACATAGGAGAACAGCAGCCCGATCGAGCCCTGGCCGATGATCGCCACGTGCCGCCCCGCCAGCTCCGGCAACTGCTCACAGGCGTACAGCACACACGCCAGGGGTTGCAGTCCGGCGGCCTGCGCGGGGGTCAGGGACGGGTCGTAGGGCGCGAGTCCGTCGCCGTCGCTGACCACGCGTTCCATCAGTCCGTCGAATCCCGATGCCCACCCCACCACGCGATCACCGGGTCGGTGCTGCCGGTGGCGGCTGGCGATCACCTCGCCGACGACCTCGTGGATCGGGAAGCCGTCCTTTTCCGCCGCGCTGCGACCATCGTCACCCGGCAGCCGGCCCTTGGCCCCGCGGAAGGCCGGCAGGTCGCTGCCGCACACGCCGGCGGCCAGAAACCGCAGCAGCACTTGGCCTTCGGCCAGGTCGTCGGATGTCTTCTCGGCGATGGACGTCCGCTCGAACAGATAAGGCGCGATGATCCGGTAGGACCACACGTCAGACCTCCACCGGAATTTTGTTCCATCCCCATTGAAAGCTGGACGGGAACCGTGTCGCGTCCTCGCCGCGGATCGCGAAGTCGGGCACCCGTCGCAGCCATTCCTGAACCAGCACGGCGACTTCCAACCTGGCCAGGTGGTAGCCGATGCAGAAGTGCTGCCCGCGCCCGAAGGCCAGGGAGCGGACGATGGGCCGGTTCCAGATGAACTCGTCGGGCTCGGGATATTCACGCTCGTCGCGGTTGGCCGAGGCCAGCAGTGTGATCACGCGCTGGCCCGGCTCGATGGTCAGGTCGTGAATGGTGAACGGTTTGCGTGCCGTTCGGGCGAACCACTGTGCCGGCGCGCAGAACCGGATCATCTCCTCGCGTGCCACGGGCACATTGGCAACGGGGTCGGCGCGCACCTGCGCCAGCTGATCGGGCCGTTGGCTCAGCTCCCACAGCCCGTGCGCGACGATCTTGGGCACGGTTTCGGTCCCACCGATGAAGATGCAGAGCATCTGCGTCGCGGTTTCGACGTCATTGAGCGCACTCCCGTCCGGCAGCCGGTAACCCAGCAGACCGTCGACCACCGGGAGGGCGCCTGCCGACTGGTCGGCCCGGCGCCTCTGCACCACCGGTATCAGGTACTCCAGATAGTTGGGCCGCGCTTCGGCGGTGTCCACGCCGACGCCGGGCTCGGCCAGGCTGCCGGCGTTGACCGCGGCCAGCACGTGTGGCGCGAGATCTGTTGGCAGTCCCAATAAGTCACACACCATGGACGCAGCCACGATGCCGCCGTAGTCCTGGGTCAGGTCGAACGACCCCTGCGGCAGTAGCAGATCTAGGCGCTCGTTGGCCAGTTCGCGGATTCTGGCTTCCAGCCCGGCGACCGACCTGGGCCGCAATGGATGCGAATGGGCGCGGCGGATCTCGCTGTACAGATCCGTGTCGAACACGGCGTGAAAAGGCATCGGGTGCAGCGGCGGATCGGCGACCGGGCCGGTGTTGTGCTTGGCCAAGACCGCGGCCGGAGGCAGGGTCCCCTCCGTCGCGACGAATGTCCCGTCGTTGACTTCCAACACCTGCCAGATGTCGTCGAATCGGGACAGCGCAAAGGTATCCCACTGCGGCATGTAGTACACCGGATGCTGGTCACGCAGAATTCGGTAGTACGGCAACGGATTTGCCATCACCGCAGCGTCGAAGGGGTCGTAGGCGAACTTTGATGTCACGGAATTCACTGCAGTGGCGACGGGGGTAGCGCCTGCAGAATCGAGTCCTCCCAGCCGTCGCGCAGCGCGGGCGCCACGCTCATCCAGGTGACGATTTCGGCGGGTGGGCTCTCCTTCCACGAAGGGTAGTGGTTGGCGAAGCATTCCCAGCCGCCGTCCAAGGCCCAGTAGTGGATGACCTCGTTGAAGCGGAAGGTCGTGGTGAATGAACCCAGCCAGCGTTTGCCCGTGCGCTCCGACCACGGGACATACAGCCGCTCTAATTCCCGGATGTAGTCGTCCTGGCGGCCCGGCTTGGTCTGCATGATCTCCTGAATGACCAGCGGTGCAGTGAAATTGGCCTCGCGGAGCTGTGCCAGCGTTTTGTTGCTGGGTCCCGGGTACATGATGCGGCCCTCGCCCGAGGCGCCGATGTCGGCCAGGAACGCTGCCCATTTACCCGCCGCCGCTTCGTGACTGCCGCCGCGCGCCTGCGCGGCCCCGATTCTGGCGTAGTCGCCGAACCCGTCGATCTCCCAGATGATCGTCACCTGTGGCCAATGGCCGTTGTAGGGGGTGCATTCCCACATCGCGAACAGCCGTGCGCCCAGCTCGGTCATCATCGGCTGGCAGACGTCGACGAACGCCTCGGTGAAGCGGTCGCTGCGCCCTGTGCCCAGCGCGATCGTCTCATGCAGGTAGAGCAGCGCGTGCCGGTAGTACTTTTTCATGGGCCGTCCGGCTAGCCGAGTCCCGCCGTACCGCTCAGCAGTGTCTCGGGGGGGGCG
>Ga0213876_10000450_pt1 | contig 33198 bp, 45 predicted proteins | sample BarmaccomBMRX_R9_FD_160113 | JGI IMG/M metagenome (GOLD analysis project Ga0213876, IMG submission 160113) | Root-associated microbial communities from Barbacenia macrantha in rupestrian grasslands, the National Park of Serra do Cipo, Brazil - RX_R9 | ecosystem: Host-associated > Plants > Roots... | reverse complement strand
CCAGATCAGCAACGGCGTCATCGTCGGGCAGCCCGGCTTCCAGGCCATGCTCGACGCCAACAAGCAGGCCTACGTCGAGGACTTCGTCCAGCGCCCGGAGTTCGTCGCGCAGTTCCCGCAGGGGATGCCGGCCGCGGCCTACATCGACAAGCTCTTCGCCAACGCGGGGGTGACGCCGACGAATGCCGAGCGCAATGCGGCCAGCGCGGCCTACGGGCCGGGCGACGCTTCGGGGCGCGCGGCGGCGTTCAAGAGCATCGTCGACAGCGACTCGGTCTTCGTCGTCCAGTACAACCCTTCGTTCGTGCTGATGCAGTACTACGGGTACCTGCGGAGGAACCCGGACGACGCGCCGGACTTCAACTTCTCGGGCTACGACTTCTGGCTGAACAAGATGAACTCGTTCAGCGTGGCCGGCGAGAACGTGCGCGACGAGACGGTGGCGCTCCGGCGCGTGCGCCGGGCCGAGATGGTCAGGGCCTTCATCGAGTCCATCGAGTACCGCGGGCGCTTCTTCGGCTCGGGCGACGGCGGCAACCAGCAGGGGCCGATCTCGCAGGCCTACGTCGGCGGCTACTGGTCGCAGCAGCTCGCGCGCGCCGCGCCCGTGCTCTTCGACCCGCGGCTGTTGAAGTTCATGCTGTCCGACTAGGCGGGACTCATGCGGCCGGGTTGATTTGAACCACAGAGACACAGAGGCACAGCTTGGGGCTTATGGCTCAACAAGCTGTGCCTCTGTGTCTCTGTGGTGGCTCTCCCTCCCCGCGACTCTCAAGTTGACGAAGCCATCTAACCCACTTGTACCTCAAACAATAACCCCGCGCCGGTTAAGGTTGCGGTTTGACAACGTACGCAGGTCAACATATAGTGTGCCTCTCCCGCATAGGCTCTAGGGACTGTGTGTCCTGGGGGCTTCCCGAAAGGGCCGAAAACGCGCAGCATGTTCAAACTCCAACGCCTCGAAATCACCGGCTTTAAGTCCTTCGCAGACTACACAGACCTCGTCTTCACCGGCAACGGCATCACCGCCATCGTCGGCCCCAACGGCTGCGGCAAGTCGAACGTCGCCGACGCCATCTCCTGGGTGCTCGGCGAGCAGAAGGTGAAGAACCTCCGCGGCGGCGAGATGAAGGACGTCATCTTCCAGGGCGCGAAGAGCCGTCAGCCCTCGGGGATGGCCGAGGTCGTCCTGCACATGATGCGCGACGAGACGGTCGAGGAAGAGCCGGACATCGAGGACATCGACGCGACGCTCGAAGAGTTGGACGACCAGGCCGGCGCCGTCGAAGAGAGGCTTTCACCCGAACTCGAAACGCTCGCGCCGCAGGCCGAAGCGGCCCCCGCGAACGCCGACGCCGCGCCGGCCGAACCCGCGCCGCCGGCAGAAGGCGAGGGGACGCAGGCGCTCGTCCCCGTCAACGCGGAGGCGACCACGGCGGCCGCGGTGCCCGCACCTAAGTCGCGCGCGCAACACAAGCGCCACTGGCGCCCGCGCCGCCTCGCGCTCGACTTCGCGCCGGGCGAGAGCGTCTCGGTCACGCGCCGCCTCTACCGCGACGGCGAGAGCGAGTACCTCCTCAACGGCCGCGTCTGCCGCCTGCGCGACATCCAAGACCTCTTCTCGGGCACGGGCCTTTCGGGCGCGCACTACGCCATCATCGAGCAGGGGCGCATCGGCCAGATACTCTCGGCCAAGCCGATGGATCGCCGCACGCTCATCGAAGAGGCCGCCGGCATCACCAAGTTCCGCGTCCGCCAGCGCGCCGCAGAAGCAAGGCTCGAAGCCGCGCGCTCCAACCTCAACCGCGTCTCCGACATCATCAACGAGATCGAGCGGCAGGTCGGAAGCTTACGCCGTCAGGCCGCGAAGGCGCGCCGCTACCACCAGATTCGCGAGGAGCTGCGCGAGCTTCTGCGCAAGGTCTACGCGGCCGACGAGCGCGACCTGAACGCGCGGCTCGAACGTCTGCGCGAAGGGCTCGACACGGCGAACGAAGAGGTCGAGCGTTTAGCTCAAGACCTTGAAGAGCGCGAAGAAGAAGCCCGGCGCGCGACGACCGAGGCCCGCGCGCGCGAGGAGGAGTTGTCCGAGGCGCGCGCCGCCGTCTCCGAGTCGGCGCTCCGTTTCGACCGGCGCGAGCGCGAGCGCGCATACCAGGGCGAGCAGATCGCTTCGCTTGAGAAGCGTCTCGCGGAAGTCCGCCGCGAGGCCGAGGCCGTCCGCGCGCGCCTCGCGTCCGTGACGGCCGAGAGCGAGTCCCTCGTCCTCAAGGACGTGCAGATGCGCGAGGCGAGCGAGCAGAGCGCGCGCCAGCTCGAAGAGGCGGAGGCCGCCTACGCGCGGCGCACTTCCGAAGTCGTCGAGGCGGAGGCCGCGATTGAAGCCGCGCGCGCGGAGCTTCTGACGCACACGGCCGCGGCCGAGCGTCTGGCGGAGATCGGGCGTCAGCTCGAAACCGTGCTCGACAAGCTCGCGGCGCAGGCCGAAGGTCTCGCGCGCGAGGGCGAGCGCGCGGCGGCCGCGCACGAGCAGGCGAAGGCCGAGGCGGAGAAGCTCCAGGGCGAGATCGCCGCCGCCCGCGCACACCTCGACGCGCTCTACGCCGAGCGCGAGACGCGGACGCAGGAGCTTTCCGACGCGCGCGCCGAGGTCGCCGCCGCGGCGGCCGAGCACGCGCGCGTCCGCGACGAGGCGGCGCGGGTGCGCCACCGCCTCGACACGCTCAACGAGATCGACACGCAGCACTCCCTCTACTCGCAGTCCGTCCAGCGCATCTTCGCGCCGTTGGAGGGCGACCCCGCGCGCGACTTCCACGTCGTCGCCACGCTCGCGGACGTGCTGCGCGTCGAGCCGCGCTGGGAGCGCGCCGTCGAGAGCGTACTCGGCCCTTACCTGCAGTCGGTCATCGTGCCGACGCCGGACGACGCCGTCCGCGCCGCCTCGTGGCTTCAATCGACGAACGCGGGCCGCGCGACCTTCCTCGTCTCGGGGCTGCAAGGCGGCTCGGCCGAACTAGACGAGGAGGGCGGGCCGCGGGCCGCGGTGGAGATCGATGAAGAGACTCGGGTCGGAACTCTCCTCGGCGCGCCGCGCGAGATAGGCGCCGTCCTGTCGCGCACGCTCGCGCGCGAGATGAGCGCGCGCGTCGCGGCCGACCTGGAGCGCGCAATGCTCCTGACGTTGCCGTCGGGCGAGATGTGCGTGACGGCGGCGGGCGAGTGGGTCGTCGCGGGCCAGCTCATCGCGGCGGGCGGTCATTCAGTTTCGGAAGAGGGCGCGGGGCTGCTCGCCTTCAAGCGCGAGATGCGCGAGCTGGAACTCCGCATGGTCGGACTCCAGGCAGACCTCGTCTTCGCGGACGAGGCGGCGCAGACGGCGCGCGCGCGCCTGTCGGAACTGGAGGACGCCTTCGTCCTTCTCAACGACGAGATCGGGCGCGAGGAGCGCGAGCACGTCGCGCGCGAGGTGAGCGCCGCGCAGCTCAAGCAGGAGATCGACCGCGCCGAGCGGCACATGCGCGTCGTGGCCGACGACGCCGCGCGTCTCGCGGAGGAGCGCCGGGAAGTCGAGGAGAGGCGGGCGCGACAGATCGCGGAGCTGGAGGCCGCGCAGGGGTCTCGCGCCGCCGCGCAGCGCGCGGTCTCGGAGGCCGCGGAGGCTTTGACGGAGGCGCGGCGCGCCGCCGCGGCCGAGGGCGAGAACCTCGGCGCGCAGCGCGCGCAGGCCGCAGCCGCGGGCGAACGCCGGCGCGCGGCGGCGGCGGAGCTGCGCCGCATGGAGTCGGAGGCGGCCGAGCTGCAGTCGCGCCTCGAACGTCACGAGCAGGAGGCCGCGGAGGCTTTGGAGCGGCTCGAAGCTCTGCGCCGCTCGCTCACGGAACTCGAAGCTTCGGCGGCCGGCTCGGAGGACGAGCGCGCCGCGCTCGAACGTCGGGTGGGCGAGGCCGCGGCGCGGCTCGCCGAGTCGCGCGAGCGCGCGGACGCTCTGACGCTCGAAGTGACAGACCTGCACCAGCAGGCTTCGGCCGCGAGGGACTCGCGCGCGGCGCTCGAAGTGCAGAAGGCCGAGGCCGCGGCGCGCCTGAACTTCGTGCGCGAGTCGTGCGTGAGCGAGCTGAACCAGCCGCTCGAAGAGGTCGCGGCCGAGCACCCCGCGGAAGAGGGCTTCGACCTCGAAGCTTCCCGCGCTCGCTTAGAGGAACTTCGTGCGCGCGTGGAGTCGTTCGGCGCCGTCAACATGATGGCGCTCGAAGAGCTGGCCGAGAACGAGGAGCGCCTGACGTTCCTCACCTCGCAGCGCCAGGACATCACCGACGGGATTCATTCGACCGAAGAGGCGCTGCGCGAGATCAAGAAGCGCTCGCGCGAACGCTTCCGCCACGCCTTCGAGGAGATCAACCGCAACTTCGGCCAGTTCTTCCTCGAACTCTTCGGCGGCGGCCGCGGCGAGATGAGCCTGCTCGATTCGGACGACGTTTTAGAGTCGGGCATCGACCTCGTGGCGCAGCCGCCGGGCAAGCGTTTGCAGAACGTCCTGCTGCTCTCGGGCGGCGAGAAGGCGATGGCGGCGCTCGCGCTCGTGCTCGCCGTCTTCCGCTTCCGGCCCTCGCCGTTCTGTCTGCTCGACGAGGTGGACGCGCCGCTCGACGAGGCCAACGTCGGGCGCTTCACGGCGAAGATCAAGGAGATGTCGCAGGAGACGCAGTTCCTCGTCATCACGCACAACAAGCGGACGATGGAGATGGCGCGCGCGCTCTACGGCGTGACGATGGAGGAGGCGGGCATTTCGCGCCTCGTCTCCGTGAGGTTCGAGTGAGCATGAAGGGTCGAGTTCTAGGTCTCGCATTCGCGGCCGCGCTCGTTTCGACGGGCGCGGCCTTCCCCGTAAGGGCGCAGTCGTCGCGCAAGGCGACGCCGCGCCCGACGCCCACCCCTTCGGTGCAGCAGGCCCAGCCGAAGAAGGTCTCGCAGCGGCCCGAGGAGAAGCAGGGGACTGACGAGACGCCGGCGTCCGTGCGCGCGGGCGTCCCCGCGAAGCCGAAGGAAGACCCGAACGCCGCGCGCTACGTTTACGAGTTCAAGCAGCCCGACTTCTTCGTCTACTTCGTGCACATCGAGCACGACGACAAGGGGCGCGGCACGATCCGCTTCGAGCGCCGCTCCGACACCGAGCAGATCACGGAGCCTTTCGAGCTGTCGCAGGCGGCGCTCGCGCGCGTGCGCGGTCACTTCGAGGCTTTGAACTTCCTCGACTCGCAGGCCAACTACCAGGGCGAGCGCACCTACCCGAGCATGGGGCAGACGAAGCTGACCTTGCGGAAGGGCGGGCGCGAGCGGACGGCCGAGTTCAACTACAGCCAGGACAAGGAGGCGCAGGGCCTGGCCGAGGAGTACCGCAAGGCGACCGAGCAGGCGCTCCTCGTCTTCGACCTCGAAGTGGCGCGCGAGAGCCAGCCCCTGGAGACGCCCAAGCTCATCAACCGGCTCGACTCGCTCATCGACCGCGACTACCTCTCCGACCGCCAGCAACTCGTCCCACTCATCCGCGAACTCACCGAAGACGAGCGCGTCCCCCTCGTCGGCCGCAACCAGGCCGCGCGCATCCTGAAGAAGTTAGAGAAGCAGACGCAGTGAAGGCTTAGGGTAAGTTAGAGCGGCGACGCCGGGCCACGGCGGACGGCCTCTCACCTCAAGAGACGCCGCGCCGCAACTGCGGCGGCAACTCGACGCCGAAGCGTTCTTCCAGCAGTTCCATGTCCCTGTAATCCTTCTCCGCGGGGACGTACCCGTAGGCGTGACACAATACCTGCGCCTCCGGCGTCAGGCATCTCACGTTGAGCGCCCCGACCTTCCCGCCGCCGGAGAGGTGTTCGGCCGTGTAAACCCAATCCTCCCCGTTCTGCATCCGGTATACGCCGTTGCCGTCCTCGTCGAAGCGTGCGGCGTGGACGTCGACTTCCAGCCCCCGGCCATCCGCGAGTACGAATGAGTCCGGCGGCTTCCCCCTGGAGACGGCAAAGCCCCTCTCTCCCAGAAGTGTCTGCAACTTCGGCACGTCTTCGACGGGCAGAATAATGTCTACGTCTTGATGCCTGCGGGATTGTCTCCGGAGTAGCGCATCGACACCCCACCCGCCGTCCAGCCAGACAGGGATGTTTGCCCCCTCGAACAGTCGGAGCAACTCCACCAATGAGGCCGAGGGCATCTCGGTCATAGCCCCAATCACCTTTCACTCAGTCGAACGCCGGCTGTCAACGCCGCCTCACGCCCGGCCTCACCCGCCGCCCCGAGCCTCTGAAGGCAGATGACAAGCAGCGCGTCGGCGGTCGGGTGCAGGCCGTTGTTGGGCGGCGCCGCGGGTCTCAGGTATCGCCACCCGAATCCGGGCCGGCGGCCCCCCACTTCAGGTCGTCGATGTAGGCGGCGCGGGCGGCTCGACTCGGCTGACACCTGCACGCCCCGCTCTTGTAAATGGCGTAGTCACAGATGGGGCACCGCGACGAGGCGATGCCCAGGACGCAGCCCGCCAGCGCGGGGGCGAAGATCAGGACGAAGGCCCCGGTCGCCGCCGCCCCTCGCAGGTGAAGCCGGGGGACTCCGAGTATGAGTAAAACGCTGAGGAAGAAGAGGCCGAGGCTAACTCTCATGCGCCTCTTCCTAATCACGTCGTCCCGTATGATTTGCCCCGCGGGCTTCTTTATCTCCATGACCGCGTCAGCTCGTTCAGTAGCCGCCCAACACCCGACGATAGACGCCTCTTCCTACCTGATTAACAAGAGCAGGGCCGCACCGCCGCCGAAGATGTGTGGGGCGTCGACCTTGCCGACGCATGACGCCGACCAACTCGGCCCGTCATAAACTGCGCCACTGCTTTCGACGCGCCCGACGCATGACGCCGACCAACTCGGCCCGTCATACACCTTACCGTCTTTCTCGACTCGACCGACACAGGAGGCGTTCCATCCGGCGCCGTCATACACCTTGCCGTCGCTTTCAATTCTTCCGATGACGGATGCGCTCCAGCTATTACCGTCATAAATCTTGCCCATCAGCAGCCCCCTCCAACAAAGTCCATAGGTTGATCTTCATAGAAAGGCCAGCCGCCTCACGCCCTGCCTCACCCTCCGCCCCGCAAGATTGATTTACATGAAATCCGTCGCGTCGGCGGTCGGGTGCAGGCCGTCGTTAGCCGGCGGCGGCGGCAACCGCATGAGGGCCTGAATTCCACCCAGATTTCACCTGCGCGCGACGGCGGGCACCGCCACCTCATTAATCAACACCTTGCCGTGATCGACCGTGACCGCATCCCCCTGTTTGAGCACGCCATACGAGCTGCCGTTGACGATCAACTCGTCGTTGCGGATCAGAACGTCGGCATCACGGCACGGCGTGAAGCGGTAGGACTGTTCGCCCGTGCCTCCGACCTTCTCCGGCGGCGTGACACCCGTGCGGTAGCAGTCGGTGACGGCCACGGTATGACCGCCGACCGTCGCCTCGACACGGCCGAGCAGCAAGTTATTCGACCGGCTGCAAGCCGAGCACGCCACAGCCAACACGCAGACAGTCAAACCAATTCCTTTACGCCACATCGCGTTCCTCCGACTTCACCGTGCACACCGCGTTCAGAGTAAAGAACCACCGCCGCCGAAGTCCATGCAGACCGCGAGGACGAGCATAAGAGTCGTTCGCTTCAAATCACCCCCAGGAATGACGAAGACATCTCACGCCCGGCGTCACCCGCCGCCCCGAGCGATTGAACGTAGGCGAAAGCTATCGGGTCGGCGGGTCGGGTGGCGGTCGCTGTCAGGTGCGCGCCGGCCCCCTCTCGTCGTCGAACTATCCGGTCGTCAAAGGCCCGGCGACCTTGTAAGTGCTGAAGATGATGCCGGACGGGAATGCTTTCGTACCGACGAGCTCGAACGAGCGCGGCGGTGTCCCTTCGGCGAAGAAGCGCTTCCCCGTGCCCAGCAGGACGGGGTAGACGACCAGCAGGACTTCATCCGCGAGCCCGTGTTCGAGCAGCGGCGATGTCAGCGTGGAGCTGCCCGAGAGGATTATGTCCGGGCCGCCCTGCGACTTGACGCGGCGGACGTCCTCGACGATGTCCGGCCCGAGGCCCTCGGACGGCCCCCATCCGAGACTCTCCGGCCGGTGGGTGGCGACGTATTTCGTCGCCGCGTTGATGCCGTCCGCCATCGGGCCGCCCGGCGCCTTCGGCCAGAAGCCCGACCAGATGTCGTAGGTGCGACGGCCGAGCAGCAGGTCGAAGCCCGCGCCGTACGCGGCGAGGATTTCATCACGGCCGGCGGGGGTTCGATAGGGTGCCGTCCAGTCGCTGTAGGGGAAATCGTCGTCATCGGCGGAGTGCTGGATCACGCCGTCGAGCGAGATGTGTTCGATGATTTTGAGCTTTCTCATTTGAGTCCCTGTGTTCCGGGGTCGGAATTCCCGAGGATGCCTTCATCCTCCGCCTATGCGTTCGAACCACCCCGCGACTTTTGCTCGAACCTGATGGCGCAACTGTAGATTTGCCGTCGGCTCCAACCCCTCGGCCCTGAAGACCGCGTCCGTAAAGGCGTCGACGTCCTCGGGCGGCTCGTCCTGAAGGCGCATCTGCTCGTCAGGCGGCAGGCAGAAACCTAACTCGATGCAAAGCTCGTCGAGCAGATAAGCAATATGTCGTGAGCGAAGATGGGTCTTCATTGTCTCGTCCGTCAGCCGCATAACGCCCGGCACCGCCCGCCCGCAAGCTTGGTCTACATGAGATTCGTCGTGTCGCGGGTCGGGTGCATGCCGTCGTTAGCTGCGGCGCCCTTCGAGAAGCTGCCGCGGCCTAACTTTCATCATCGCCGTAATGATAATGCTCCTGATAAGCCGAGCTGAAGTTGGCGATGAACTCCGGCCGCGTCTGTTCCTCCCTTTTCGGCTTGAAGTAGCCTAGCCCGGTGGCCCAATCGTAAACGCTCACGTCGAGCGGATAGGCCGTCAGGGTGCCATGTAATTTGTGCCTCTCAACCCACGACTCGGCTAAATCACGGCTGGTGAACACGGCGCTCGGGAATTGATTGTTCGGGCCGTTAAAGACCCACACCTCTTGCGGACTATGCTCGTCTTCAGTCATACCTCGGTTCTCTCACATCGAGAAAGCAGCCAACGCCGGGCAATAGCCCGCCGCCCCGGACGATGGCCGCAATATGAAATCCAGCGTGTCGGCGGTCGATATTTGCCGGAGTCATTAGAAAGTAAGGCCGCCGCTCAGAGCCTTCTTAATCGAGTAAGCTAACAGGGCCATCCCGGCCGTGATGGCTAGGTTAAAACCGGCCATGATGATGCCCGCCAGCACGTCCCGCCGCCTGAGACTGAGCCCGCCCCGCAGGCCGAGCATTACCGCCAGGACTAAGACCCCGCAGGCGACGAGCGGGCTGACGAAGAAGGCGAATAGGAGCGGGAGGGCCACAACCACCGGCAACTCGCGGCCGGAGATAAGTACCTCCAGCGCGGTAAGTAACACCGCGAGCTGCGCCAACAGCGCCCCCAGCGCGATATTTCTGAGCAGCCCCTCGCTTGAGATACGCTCCATGACAATCACCGCACCTTGATAAGCGCCACACGCCCGGCCTCACCCGCCGCCCGAGCGCCTGCAGGAATTTGACAGCCTCAGTGCCGGCGGTCGGGTGCGTGCCGTTGTTAGCCGGCGGCGGCGACCACGCGGCCTCGGCTAGAAGATAAAGGAGGCTCCGTCATCCGGCTGGGGCCTGGCATAGAACCACCGCCCGTCTTTCTCTCCCGCCATCCCTTCGGCTTTCAGATTGTTCAATAGCTCCGAGACTTCATCCTCCGTATAACGTGCGTGATTCAGATAATCGAGGTGGTCGATGATCGCGGGGATCGTATGAGAGCCGTTATAGAGCGCGACCAGGGCCATCTCGCGAAGGTTCCCAATGAGATAGTGGTAGTTGAGAATTTTCTTCCATTTCCTGAGTCGATACCTGGATATGCCCCACTTCTCGCACGACTGCTCTTCCGTGAGAAGATACCTGTTCTCCAGCAGAATCTTCCTCCGCTCTTCGTATGAGTACTCCGTCTTTGCCATAAACCACTTAACCCAGCCGGCTGGCGCGCCCATCCAGATGGCGGCGAGTCAGGCGACCCGCCCGCCGCCGAAGGCACCCCACTCCTCCGCCGTCGTCGGAACCAGTTCCCCGAACTTTCCGTCGGCGGCCGCCACCTCGATAACCCCTCGCGCCGCGGCCGTGCTGACCTCGCTGATCGCCCAGAACCCGTCCCTGAGGTCGTAAACCTCTGCTTCGAAGGAGGCGTCACCCAGGCCGCTAAAGTCCAGACATAATGATTGGCTCTGAACGTGTAAGAAGTCCTTCGTGGCCTTGAGCTTTTCGAGCAGCAGGCACACTTCGTCACAGTCTGCTTCATACGCTCGCTCGGCGTAAGCGCCGGTCTCGTCAAGCGAGCCGTCTATGACCATCAGCCTCGCGGTCGTCACGGCCTGTGCCTTTCTTCGTTCACCCCCAACTCCCCGAGCGCCTCTCTGGCCAGCGGGTCGCGTGCCCGCGCCCGTCAGGCGGCGCCGGCCTATGTGTACGGCTTGAGCGGCAGCAGCTCCGTTATCTGCATCTTGTACGGCCTCTCCAGCGTCCCGACGATTGCCTGCGCCTCCAGGTTGAAGTCGCTGATGATCTCCCTGCACCTGCCGCAGGGGACGAGCAGTTTGTAGTTGCCCCTGCCGTCGCTCGTGACGGCGACGATCAGGGCTATGTCACGGCGGCCGCCGCTCACCATGCAGCAGATGGCCGCAACCTCGCCGCAGATGCCGACGTTGCCCACGTCGGCCTCGATGTGGATGCCGGTGAAGACTTGCCCCGAGCCCGTCCGTAAGGCGGCCGCGACTTCGTGGATGCCGTCGAGGTGCAGCCTGTCGGCCGTGCGCTTCGCTTCCGCGATCAGCTCGTAATCCTGTTCCGTAAGCTCCATCTCACCCCACTCCCGGCCCGCGCTCGCGAAGACGGCCCGACGCCCCGAGCGTTTGAGCGCGGATGAAATCCGGCGTGTCGGCGTTCGGGGGCAGTCCGCTGTGGGGCGGCGGCTGCGGTACGGCAAAGCCCTTACGGCCGGAACGAACACCCGACTATCTTACGAAGATGTGCTGTTTGGGAGCCCAGGTGCCGGCCTGCGTCCTCTCGTATATGTGGAGCATGCCGTCCTCCGTGACCACGAAGACCTGACCTTCGCCCGCGGCCACGGCCACGGGCGTCCGCGGCGGCTGTGCGTGAGACGGCACGAGCATTAAGTTTATCAAGATTCCCCAGAGGGCTGCGACAATCAAGCCCAGGAGAATCTTCGTGGCGCGGTCTTTCATCGTCGTCATCCTTTCTGTCCAACGCCGTCGTGTCGCGGGTCGGGTGCGGGCCGTCGTCAGGTGCGGCCCGCCCGGACGTCCATGTTCTTCGCGACGTGCCCGACCACCGCCTGCTCAAGCCCGGGAGAGACGTGACTGACCCACTCACCCAGTCGCGCGAGAAACCCGCCCAGGTCTGTCTCTACGCGCGAGAGCAGAGTGGTCATCTCCTCCCTGTCGAACTCGACGCAATCGGCCCCCTCCCTCTCGTCCTGCCACACCCTCACCTTCCCGCCGGCGTGTTCGACCCACACGTCCGGGTCGTGCCCGCCCCACGCCGTGTTACCCTCTTGAGGGACGCCGAGCCACTCGCGCCACCCTTCCAGCCCGCAGCAACACCCCGGGATTACTTCCGCCTCCCCCTCCTCCGAAAACCGCAAACCCCCCGGGAGCACCATGGTCTCTTCCGACACCAGGTTGCCGAGCGTCTCCGAAGCTGAGGGCGTGACCGCCGTCCTGTTGTAGACGCAAGCCGTCAGCAACACGGAGCCGAGCTCCTCGTCGGACATGCCCGGGTGTAGACGAATGAGTTGGGAGTCGGTCTCGGCGGTCACGGGCCAGGGCGGCTCACCGTCAAAGCGGCAGTTTTCGACGACGGCTTCGATCAGTTTGTTGCCCTTTAGCAAAACTACTTACGTCCTGTTAACGGAGCACACGCCGCCCGGCCTCACCCGCCACCGCCGGAGCAGTGACTCCAGAGCCAGACCGAACGGCAGCCACATGAAGGCGACGATAATGCCGGACACGATGGTGAGGGGAATTAAGGCCGTCTGTCCCGTGAGTTCCTGCGCGGCCGCCTGCGCGAGCGGGTACCAGGAGGAGAGCATTAACAGCCCCCCGTAGGCTAAGCCGTTCGCGCGGAGCGCGCGCCGGAACAGCCCCTCGTACACGACGCCCAGCGCCACGCCGTAGCCTGAGAACGTCAGGACGACGGCGAACGACCCGGCCAAAGTGAAGCTCGGCGCGCCGCCGTTGGCGACGGGAATGGCGGCCATCCCGACGCGAGCCCCCAGGCCGATGAAGACCCCCGCGAGTAAGCCGGAGGCCGCCGCCACGGCCACGCCCTTCAAGACTCGGAGTGAGCCGTGACGGCGGGCCGCGAGAATGAGTCGCCACGCGGTCAGGAGCAGGACGGCGGTGAGCAGATAGATCATGCCGGGGGCCTCCTCGCCGATGTCACTTTAGAGAGGGCGCGGATACATTTTCAACGCGGTCTCTCAGTTCGCGCGCCACCCGCCCGGCGTCCAGGATGCCCGGGGCGAAGATGATTGCTTCACCGAACTCCGAAGGCGCGCGCAGGGCCAAAGTTATTCGCCGCAAAGAAGACCAGTCCGGGCCGTCCACGTATTCGACCTGCGAGAGCGGAATTATTATCTCCCTGAGATAGTTAGAGACGAGCAGCGTGTCCCCGGCGATGGAGACTCTCTTCAAAGACCCGGCCATCAGGTGGACAAAAATACTGCTCGCCAAACCAAAGGCTATGAACCCGGCCAGCTTCTCTCCGCCGAAGGGTGCGTCGGAGCCGTCCGGCGCGGCGAGCCACTTCCACGCGCCATATAGACCCACGAGCAGGAAATAGATTATCCATCCGGCGGCAGAGACACGCCAGAATGGCGTGAGACCTGAGGATAATCTTCTGTTCATGGTTCTGAACCCGAAGCGGCATCACGCCCGGCGTCAGGGGGCGCGAGGCCCCTGACGCCGTGGACGAAAGCCCGCGTGCCCGCGCCCCGCCGCACGCCGCTAGTGCCGCCTCATCATCTCGAAGGCGGGCGGCAGCTTTACGCCCAGGACGGTCGGCTGCTCACTCCTGCGGGGTGGCGACGGTAGCGTGAAAGGCGGCGCCGTCGGCGACATACCCTGTTCCGGCGTTATGCCCTCTCCCGGCGTTATGATGACCGGCACGACGGCGACTTGGGTCACGTCCCCGCGGCACGGATTCCAGACGATCCCGGGGTCTGGGGCACCGGCCGGGTTCTCTGAGGGCGACTTAGGGCTTACGTCGGCGGGCATGAGGACGCGCATCTTGAATCTCTCGCACGGGTCGTTCGTGGTGTCGTGCCTGACCAGGGTGCCGACCTGCGCCGCCGCGGTGCCGCACAGCGACAGCGCGAGCGTGACGGCCTGTAGAAGTGTGAGCCGCATAAGGGCAATCCTCCTTTGCCACATTCTAGCACGGGCGGGAAAAGGTTAATCGAAGCAATCTCAAGCACGGTCTCACCCGCGCCCCAATTCGACAGGCACGAGAGGCGCGCCGAAGGGGCACCGGGCGCAGGCCGTTGTTAGGGCGGGCGCTCTCCAGCTGACGCCGTGCGGTCTCGAGCTGCTCCCTCGCGGCCCGCAGTTGCTTCACAAAGACCGAAAAGTTGAGGAGGCACGTCAGCACCAGCAGGAACGTTCCGCCGAACGTGAGCAGAGGGATTAGCAACTCGGTATTCACCGACTTACTCCTGCCACAGTCTTGTGCGCGGCGCGGCCGAAACTACGCGGGCCGCGGAACTACGCTCGGCGTCGTCAGATCGAGCTTCATGCCGGCGTGCGTTGCCACGAACCCGAGCCGCTCATAAAAGCGGTGCGCGTCGGGGCGGGCCTTGTCGGTCGTCAGCTGTACTACGTGGCAGCGTTCCTCACGCGCCCTCGTGATCGCCCACTCGAAAAGCCTGCCGCCTACCCCTTGACTCCGATACCTCCGGTCAACCCGCACCGCCTCGATCTGCGCCCGCCTGCCGCCTTGATGGGTCAAGGACGGGATGAAGGTGAGTTGCAGCGTACCGATCACTTCGCCCTCCGCCTCGGCGACAACCAGTTCATGATGTCGATCCCGGTTAATTTCATCGAAGGCGTCATAATAGGACTGGGGCAGCGGATTCTGGTAACTCTCGCGCCGGCCCCCGAGCGGGTCGTCCGCCAGCAGTCGAACAATCTCGGGCACGTCGTCGCGGGTCGCGCGGCGGATGGCGAGGTCGAGTCTTCCCGTGGAGGTTTCCATCTTTTAACTCTGCGAACGTAGACCGGCCCCCGACGCCACGGGGCCGTCCCCCTTCAGCCACAGAGACATGTGCTCGACGTCGTAATACTCGCCGCCCTGCTTCATCGCACCGCGTTCCAGCGCATAGGTCTGGAACCCTTGCGAGCGGTAGAGGCTGCGGGCCGCCTCGTTCACAGTCACCACACCCAGCGTGAGCTGCTCCAGGCCGGCGACCGCCCGGCTGCGCTCGATTAAGCGAGAGAGGAGGGCCTTGCCCACCCCACGGCCGCGCGCGCCGGGGGCGACGTACATGCCGTAGATGGCCCCTTTGTGGCGAAGCTTCTGCAGCTTCTGCCTGAAGAACCCGGCGACCCCGATTAACTCTCCCCCGTCTTCGAAGGCGCCGATGACGAACTCGTCATCCGTACGGCGGAAGCGACTGCGCACCTCTTCCAAAGGCAGCCGCGACTCCTCTTCGTAGGTCGCGCCGAACGCCTCGGGGCTTTCCGTCAAAGCCCGCAGCCTGAACGAGTGGAGCAGCTCTACCTCTAATGCCGTGATTTCCCTGACTTGCATGAGACCTGATTTATAAACGAAGAGGCGTAACGCCCGGCCCCGCACGCCGCCCGCGCGATTGAATTATATGAGAGCCGCCGTGTCGGCGGCCGGGTGCAGAACGTCGCCGGGCGCGGGTTATTGACACCCGCTACTTGAATGCCTCCCTCAATCTTTCAACCCCGGGTTTCAGCGTCGGGTCTAATGCTAAGCTCTTGCGAAAATCCAGCTCCGCTTCAGAACCCTTACCCTGAATTAACCTGAGCGCGCCGCGAAGCTCGTAAGCCCGTGCGTTCGACGGGTTGCTCGTAAGAAACTCATTCAACCTTTCAAAAGGCGTCGTGAAATTCGCCTTACCTCCTTCCGCGACGGAAGCGGGGTTGAGTGAAGCGCCCTTCCTGATGTCGGCTATCGCACCCTCCACGTCGCCTTTCAGCCCGCGCACGATGCTGCGGCTGATGTATGCGTGGGCCGAACCGGGGGCTAGCTCAAGCGCCTTGTCGAAATCGGGCAGCGCCTTATCAAGATTCCCTGCCTGGAAATAGGAGATGCCCCTGTCGATGTAGACGGCCGGGAGGGTGGGCTTGAGTTCGATGGCCTTGTTGTAGTCGGCCATGGCCCCGTCCACGTCGCCCTTGTCCGCCCGCCCGTTGGCGCGACCGTGATAGGCTTCGGCGTACTGCGGGTTGAGAGAGATTGCTTTACTGAAATCTTCGAGGGCGCCGTCCTGGTCGCCCTTGTATCTTCGAATTACCCCGCGGTTGTTATACACCTTCTCGATCCCGGGAGCGTTCGGGACGAGCTCGATAACCTTATTGTAATCGGCGAGCGCCTGGTCGAAATCGCCTTTGGCGAGGCGAAGGTTGCCGCGAAGAAAATAGGCTTCGGCAAACCGCGGATTGAGTTCGATGGCTTTGCTCACGTCGCCGGCGGCGCCTTCCACGTCTCCCTTCTGGAGGCGGGCCACTCCGCTATCGAGATAGTCTTTAGCAGACCGCTCTGTCTGTCCTTGCAGATTGGAGGTCGCAAGAAGCACGAGCGTGAACAGTAAGCTAAGTTTGCTCATAGGCCCCTTTCCTGTGCCTGGCCAAGTTGAAGCCGCCTGACGACTAGGCCCACCCGCCGCCGCAAGGGGCCGGGCGCGGTGCCTCGTGGGGCCGTTGTCGGCGCGTCATAACCTCTGGATTGAGTACGGCCGAGTTAAGACGACGCGGTAGACGTCAGGGTTGGACAGGGCGCGCCATTCGGCAAAGCCGACAGAGTCGTCGAAGTGCTTCAGAAGTAAAGCCATCAAATTGCCGTGCGTGACCAGCAGGGTAGTCCGGGCGGAATGCCTCTGTACATCCGCGACCACGGCCGCCGCCCTCTGCATGGCCTCGCGGCCGGACTCGCCGCCTTCGAAAGATAGATCCAAGTCCGAAAAAGAGGCGCGGAGACGTTCCTGCCAATCGGGGCGAGAGCCGGAGCACAGCACGCGCTCTACTAACCTGATGTCGAGTTCAACCGCGAGGTTGAGCCGCCGGGCCAGCGGCGCGATGGACTGCGTCGCCCGTGTGTAAGGACTGGAGATGATTCGCTCGATGTTCGCCGTCGCCAACGAGTCGGCCAGGCTGTCCGACTGAGCGAAGCCTTCCGGCGTGAGCGGTGCGTCGGCCTCCTGGCCCTCGGCCTTGCAGTGCCGGACGACATAGAGTGTTTTCATCGTTCGAAGTCTGTCACGCGAGCGGGTCTGACACACGGCCGAGCCGCGCGCACCGCCTAACGCCGCTCCTCACCCACCCGCCAGTAGTACCTCGGCCCTTCGGCGGCCATGCTCACTCATTCTCGCCACGCCTCCGAGCGTGCGGGTGACGCTCGACTAACGCATGCATAAACTCGTTCAGGCTCAGCCCGCACTGCGGACAGCGGACAAAGCCGTCTTCCTCAACTGTCGGGACGCCACAGCCCGGGCAGAACCATCTCCCGCCGACGAGGAAGGAGAACTTAAACTCGCGGGGCGTGTCATTCCTCAGAATGAAGCACTCCGTGAGACGCCGCTCAAGATGCTGTGAGAGACCCATCCGGCCTCTCACACACGTCAGCTCCCTTTCGACTTTTACTAACTCGTCGCCGCATTTAGGACAATACATACTTGCGATTTGACTCGGCTGACTAAGGCTCTTCCATCTCCGTGGTCTCCACGTTGAATCGCCAAAGACTCTGGGTGTTGGCCCGGGAGAAGGCCAGGCAGCCGTTACAGAGGACTCTCAGGTAGATGACGAACAGCAGCGCGATGACGCCGAACAGGAAGGCCAGCGCGATGTCCCCGTAATGCCCTTCGATGTACATGGAGACTACCTGTCTCGACTCGACGAAGGTTTCGAAGGCCGAAAGTTGTTCGGGGGCCGACAAATTCTGGAGGGGCGGGGCCAGACCCAGGGTGGCGAAGACCTCCCTTTCGTTCATCGCGGAATCTTGGAGCGGCGAGTAACTGAGCAGGTTGTAGACCTCCCTCATCAAGATCGAAAGGGTAGTCCAGAAGGGCAGGTAGAACATGAACTTGACGAGCTTGTCGGTGAACGTCAGCGCCTCGCTCTCCGCGTTCTCGCCCGGCTTGTACTCACTCGGCCGGTCGCTCTCTCCGAGTAACCTTCTTTCCAGCCAGGGCATGACCCGCTTCGCCCGGCCCTTCCCTCCGCCGGCAGTTCCGTTTTGTGACGGGGGATGGGCCGCGGGGCGCAAGGTGTCGTTCTTCGTGAAGACGCTGGTCTGCGCGATTGAGGTGTAGACCATTTTGCGGAGGCCGATGATCTCCTTCCTGCTCAGCCCACGGTCTGCCCGCTTATACTTCGAGACATCCTCCAGAATCCCGTAGATGGCCCGGTTGCTCTGTCGGTAGCCGTAGAAATACCAGATGGTGATGACGGTCAGGGTGATGCTGCCCACTATCGGCAAGTCCGTGACGTTGACGGAGATTCCGAGAAAGTTCACCTGGATGTTGCGGCTCTTGTACCAGTCACTCAGCAGGATCTCTTTCCCCAGCTTCGCAAAAGTCTTCCCCTCCGACTGCACCTTGCTGCCACTCTCGTCGACCGCCATGGAATGAATCCGGGAGAAGTTCGAGTTGAACAGCACGAACAAGATCGCCGACGATGCGATGATGGTGATGATGAGGATGGTTCTCAGCCTCTGGACGCCTTCCTTGATTCCGTCCAGGCGTTTTTCGATGGTCTTGAGCTCAATGTCGCTAATCATGTGTGCGTGCGTGGCAGCTAATGTTTGAGGTTCGTTCGCGGAGCGTTAACCGACTGAGGTTCTGCCAGGGAAAAGAACAACCAGGCCGCAAACAATACTCCCGAAATCCCGGGGTATCAAGGCTCAGCCCGCTCTTGGAAAAAGGCGGCGGCGAGAAGCCGGAGCGAACCGCGGTTACCTACTTTGGCTCACGTGGGCAGGTAATTACTGCTTTCCGGAACCTTCCTTCCGCCCGGTGATGAGAAAAAATACCAGACACCCTAAAGCGGCGACGACGCTCCCGAAATTAAACTTCCCAGTCCGAAAATATTGATATCCGGTTAATCCCAGCAGTAGAAGAATCAAGACTAGTAAGACCATTCTCACGAGGTTGAGAGCCTGGTTCGTCATACGGTCTTCTCCTTTCTTACTCGGGCCTAGGCCGCCCAACGCCCGGCATCACCCGCCCGCCCAGAAGCTAAAGGTAGATGAGAGCCTGCGTGTCGCGGGTCGGGTGCATGCCGTTGTTAGGCGCGTGGTTTAAGGCAAACTATTTCTCCCCATCTAATAATGCTTGACCTTTGCCCTCACTAATTTTCTTCTTGACAGTTTCCTCATATCTAACCAGAGTATTCAATAGTTTTTGGACGTTGTGCATAGCTTCCCTATTTGATAGTGCGTGCAATCTACGCGCTAGATCAAATTCCTTATTATCATCATCCAGAACAAATCCCATGTGAGAAAGCTCTTTCTGCGCGCTTCTTAATAACTCTATACGATTCTCAATTTCGCTAGGCACTTCATTAGGCATTTGTTTTTCAAGCTCTGCCACATATTCCCGTAGTCTTTTATTTACCCGTATATAAGTATTCTCCATTGCTGAGATTTGTTGCTCTACCTCTTTGAAAGTAAACATTTGTAAAGCTTTCACTTGCGTCTCATGGTATTTCCAGATAAGGCCAATTAGCATAGGAATACCTACTGTGCTTATTCCTGCGGAAACTAGGATAACAATATTTTTAAGTTGCTCTAAGCTCATTATATTATCTCCGCCATCATTCTCCGCCATTTCTCGCAAGTAGCAAGCGCCTAACTACTATTGTGCCGAATGGGGCGGGCTAACTCCTTTATGGAGCGGGAAGGGGTGTGAATCACCCGGCGCGCTTGAGCCTGTGGTATTCCGCGGCGGCGCTCAGGAATAGCTTGTTGGTGCTCTTGACCCAGTCGCCCCAGCTCTTCTTCCAGGTCTCCCAGCCGTCGGGAAGGCGCTTCTCGACGAACATGGCCCTCAAGTCCTCCACGGACACGGCGGGTTCGCCCCCCACCTCCCGCGTGCGTGGGCTGTGCGCGAGGAAGGCGAAGAGCAGGCCGAACTCCCCGGCGGAGCCGACGAGGTTCTCTTCGCCCGCCAGCCTGGTGAGCTTCTCGAAGAAGGCCCGGTGGGCCGCCTCCGTGTCTCTGTCGGAACCGCGGAACCCGCCCAGGAACGCGACGACGACCGCCTTCGCCAACCCCTTCAGGTCGCGCCCGAGCAGCTTGAGAGTCTCTGCGTCCGACACCTTCGAGTTCGGGTCCCTGAGCACGTTCTCCGCGATGAAGTGTCCGACCTCCGAGCGCTTAATCAGGCCGCCCTGCGCGCGGCTGGTCAGCCTCTCGAAGTCCGCCTTGCTCAGACGGCCGGAGCCGAGCGCCGTCGGGTCTCCCTGGAGGATGCCGCTGTGGCCGGGGTGCGAGCCCTGTGAGCCTGGGAAGTCCAGGGAGAACAGGTCTCCCTCCAGCTCTACGTCCAGCCTCCCGGAGTCGCCCCGCCGGAACGCGTGGTTGCCCTTCGCGAACAGCACGAGCACGTCCCCGAGGTCGCTGCCTTCGCCGGTGTTGCCCAGCATCCTGACCTCCTCGATGCTGGCGAGCGGGTCGTTCGCGTCGTTCAGCACCCGGAGCCGGCCCTCGTTCACGGCGCTGCCGATGAAGGGGCAGGTCGCCTTCCTCTCGACTATCAGCGCCCTCTCTTCGTCGCCGAGGTCGAACGGTCTGTCCAGGTGGTCGGGCATGTCTCTCTTCTCCTCGCGCGGGGCTTGCGGGTCTGAGGCGGCCGCGCGGCTCTGGGTGGTTTGAGAGGCCGGGCATGACTCTGTGAGTCCGCACGGATGTTTCGGCCCGGGCTCGTCGAGACGGCCGCACGATAGCACGGCCCCGCCCGCCGGCAAAGCGTTTTGTGGGCGGGGCCGGGTGCAGGCCCTTGTCAGGTTCTAGTCTTTACCTTTCGGAAGTTCTCCGGCCGCCTCTGCGACCGCCTCGCGTAAAGCCTTCTCGTCGAAGCCCCGGATTCTTTTGACCACGCGGCCGTCGCGGGAGATGACCCGGCGAAATGCTGTCCTCCTTCTCTTCCAAATCTCGCCAGTACTTCTTGTAACGCTCGACCTGCTCGTCGAGCCTGATCGGCTGGGAGTGCAGGTGTCGCCAGAACGAGGTGAGGATGATGCCCGACATGTCGTCGGGGTGATAAATCCCCAGACCGTTGAAGTACCTGGAGAGCCGCGAGCCGGCCCAGAGCGCCCAATTATTCCTGACCCACGTGCCGAGACTGCGATGGTACAAGACCATGTCGTCTTCCGATTTGAGCCTCATCTCGCTGATTAATGACGGATGAAGCATCTTCTCCAGCTCGACGAGGCAGTCCTCCAAATCTTTAGGGACGTAAACCTTGAAAGGCGCCTCGGGGTCTGGGGTCGGCGTCAGCTTGCCTCTGTCTTTATCGCCCTGAGCCACGCAGACGGCGGCGACCTCGAAGCCGAGGGCGAAGCGCTTTTTCTGGTCGGCGTTCGCCGCGTCTGAGGCGAAGTAGGCCCCGTCCCTGCTGACGAGGGTTCTCTCCTTGCCCACCCCGAAATTGTCGCCGAGGGTGGAGCGCTGCGCCCTCACGCCGGCGCCGGCAAGCAGGAGCAGGCAGCAGCCCCAGGCCGTAATCACGACCCTCATGATTCACCCCCACAGTTTTTTAGCCGAAGAAATCATCTTCAGACTGCTCGGTCGTGAAGAACAGCCGGTGCTCCTTGGCCCTATGATCCGTGACGACCCACATCCGGTTATGCTCGGCGCTCCTCGGCTCCTCGACCATGAACCTCCAGCCCGGCCCGGCGTCCGGCTCGATGACTTCCCGCCAGTAGTCGGCCGTCCAGCCCGTCGACGCGCCGCCGCCGAGTCGAAGATATATCTCCGCGAACGACCCCTTCGAGACCTGTTTGAAAGCGGACTCGTCCATCTGCTTCTCCATCCCGGTATCAAGCATCGTGGATTGTAGGTCTAAGCCGCCGGGTGAGAGAAGCGCCGAACGCCGCCAATCACCCGCCGCCCCGCAACTCTGTGGGAACTTGAGAAACAGCGTGTCGGCGGTCGGGTGCATGCCGTTGTCGGGCGCGCACGAGGGAGGCTAATTTATTCCTCTGGTTCTGTCGGCACTGTGTTTATCCTGTCAAGCACACTGGGCTGCTGACCCTCGAACTCTTGATAACGCTCTAAATCGCTCTCGCTGAACTCAACGGCGAGCTGCAAGTGCTGACAATGAACGCACCCGTAGGCACGGATGATGCGCCGATCCCCGACGCCAAAGAGACGCTTAATAAAAGAAGTCTCGCCGGCTTTGAAAGAGATGTCGTTGGTGCTGTTTGCATCCATCAGCGTGCCCTCAACTAAGGCAGTACCTCCACAGGCTGCGCATTTCATCATTATTACCCTCTCAGAATGTCTCTGGCTTTGAGCTCCAAGTTAAGCGCCCAACTATTATTGTGCCGAACGGTTCGGCCGAACTCCGCGATGGCGCGTGAACAGCCGAGGGATTCGGTCAGATTCCGCGGTGGGGCATCAGTGGGTTGAGTCATGCGGTCGGACTCCGTCAGAGGGGGGGGTGAGTGGCCGGTCGGGCGGTCTGCCGAGTCCGTCAGGTAGCCCCGGCCCGGGTTCGTCGAGACGGCCGCACGATAGCACGGCCCCGCCAACGCGCAAAGCGTTTTGTGGGGGAGGCCGCCGTTAGTCGGCGCGGCCTGTCCGTCGGAGCAGCTTGAAGTAGACGAGCTCCGGGTCGCCTTCGTCGAGGTTGTGAATAACGCCGCTCAATTCATACCCAAGCCGGGCGAGCAGCGACTGCATCGGCAGGTTCGAGAGGTTCGTCGAGGTGAACAGCTTCCGCGTGCGGCACAGCCCCTCCATCGCCCTCAGCAACGCCGCGCCCGCGCCCCGCCGCCTGTGTCCGGACTCTACGTAGAGCATGTCGACGAAGCCCTGCCCGTAGAAGTTGTAATTGAGCACCGCGTAGCCGACGACCAGGCCGTCGGCGGCGGCGATGTGGCAGGTGCCCGCGGCCACCGCGCCCCTGATGAACTCCCGCCGCCCGCCCTCCTGACGCGCGACGAGGTCGAGCGAGCAGAGGGCCTCGACGTCGGCGGCGGAGGCTGGGCGAATTGAGATCGTCATCTTCCGGAACGGCGTGACGGCGGCACGGCTTTCAGCCCAGGTCGCCGCCGCGGGGGAGCAGCCCCGCGAGCCAGTCGTTCACTCTGCAATCGATGACGAGGTGCACGCGGTCTCTGTCGCTGCCGTTGGTGACGTGGTGCGGGAGGCTGAAATCCACCCACCAGGCCTCCCCCTCCGACATCGAGAGCCTGCGGCCGCCGACGAAGAACTCCACGCGCTCGTCCGTGGCGACGGGGACGTGGACGCGGAACAGCCCGTCCTCGCCGCTCAGAAAATCATCCTTGTGCTCCAGAATCTTCGACCCCGGACCGAGGCTGAGGAGGCGCGCCGTGTGGAGGGGGCACTCGAACGCGGCCAGGACTTGCCGGAAGTAAGGGCACCGTTCGAGGACGGGCGTCTCGACGGTCTCCGCCGTCTCCTGCGCGGGCGTGAACAACTGGTTGGCGCGCCCCGTCGTCGAGCGCAGCGCCAAGCCTTTCCACTCGCCCACGTAGTAGCCCCGGTTGAAGTGCCTGACCCAATCGCCCGCGGCGACCTGCCCGAGGTCGGCCTTGAGCGCCGCCGCGTCGAAGGCGAGCGGGAGTTTGTAGCTGCTCAGCGTCATCCGCACCTGACCCTTCCGCCCCTCTCGTCCGCCTGCCGGGTTAAAGACTTCCGGCGGGGCGGCCTCCCTTCACGCGGCGCGCTCATCTCAGAGCGCCCGCGCCCCCTCCCGCGAATCGGCGGAAGAGCGCTTCAACCACGAACCCGAACAGCAGCCATTGGACGGAAGCGAAAAAGAGGATGAGAACCGCGTCCACCCAGGAGGACGTGAAATCACAAAGCCTCAGCGGCGCGAAACACTTCGAGGCCAGCCCGGCTAAGAACATGGCGGGAAGGTCGAGGAAGGTGATGAGCTTCAGCGGCGCGGACTCGTAATGCCAGTGGTAAAGGCGCCCCGCGATGAGCACCGCCGACGAAGGCTCCGCCACGCAAGGGGTTTTTGCATACGTGGCCGAAGGCTTCAGCGCGAACTCCCAGACGACGTAAACCAGGTGGGCGGCGAGTAAGCACAGGCCCAGCCTCGACGACGCGGCGCGTCTGATGAACTCGGGGACAGCCTTCATCAACTACCCTCTTCCAGTCTCTTCACCGCCGTCGAGTGTGCAGCCACGTGGGGTTCGCCAGCACGGCCACGGCCCCGACCGAGGCGCCCACCACGACCGAGTGGGTGATGGTGTAGACGAACGCCTCGGGCGAAGGGTGCCAGTACCTGTGAATCAATAGCCCGGCCCCGAGGCCGAGCAGCGAGCCGAGCGCCCCGCCCGCCCACACGTTCTTCAGAGCTTTTATCACCGCCGCCGATAAGAGCCGAACGGGCACGCCCACCAGCGCCCCCACGACCAGCCCGAGGGGGAGACCGAGCAGCCCGCCGACGAAGGCCGTGAGGCGCATGCCGCGTGTCGCCACGCCGTTCGGGTACGCGTCAGCCGCGGCCACCGCGAAGAAGGTCGCGAACGTCCCGATGAACCAACCGACAATCGGGCCGAGGAGGCAGCCGACCAGCAACCCGACCAGGAGCTGCTTGTAGACGGGCGCGTCGGCCGCCGGGGGCTGTAGCGTCTGCGAGTTCATCGGGTCACTCAGTCCAGCACTTCGACCGGGTCGCCTTCCGACACGATGCCTTCGACCATCACCGCGCAGTAGACGCCCGCATAGGTTTCGTGCGCGCGCGCGACCAGGCGTAAGACATCGGGGTCGTGTTCGCACGTCTCGGGGTCGAGCGAGACCATCTTACAGCGCGGGTCGCGCTCCAGCACCGCGACCAGAGCGCTCGGGCCGATGCGCAGCCTGCGGCCCACGAGCGCGTCCTCCTCGAAGCCCCCGCCCGACGCCAGGTCGAGGTAGACGTTCGCGCGGAAGCGGCGCTTGTCGAGGGGCCTGCCCAACTCGCCTTCGAGCTGCCGGACGGTCTGCAGGCTGATGAGGGAGACCGGGCGGCAGTCGGTCAGCGCGCGATCCGACCGCACGAGCGCGAGCCGGTTCTTTTCGTCGAGCCCTTCGCCGAGCAGCTTGACGAGCGCGGGGTCTTCGACGTCGACGACCTCGCCCGCCGGCGTCAAGACGTCGAGCGCCAAGTCCTCCGGGTCGCCGTTCGCGTACGTGACGCCGGGCGGGATGCTCGACGCTTCGGCCAGGTTCGGCGGCAGCGCGGCCCGCTCGGGGTGGCGGAACCGCGGGCGGAAGCCGAGTATCCGCGGTTCCGCGGTGGCGTTCAGGTAAGGGAAGCCCTTGCGCGCTTCCGAATTCCTGAAGGCGTAGCAGCGGTCGCCGTAGACGCCGGAGAACCCCACGAACGCGCGGGCCACTCGCTCGCCGCCCATGCTCTTGACCGGGTAGCGCCAAAGGCTTTCGACAGCCCCGACAGGTGTCATCGCTTATCCTCTCGCACAGGCCCGACCGCGCGACCCGTCCGGCAAGTGGGCGGGGGCACGCGCCGCTTTAAACGTGTCTGGTGTTTCTCAGCGTGTAGATGACCGAACTCAGCTTGCCGAGCAGTTGATAAATAACCCAGTGATACAGCGCCGACGTGACCTGATAGTTCGCCTCACCCAGCTCCGCCACGAACCGCTCTTCGGCACTCAGCATCCGCGCGAGACGCATCAGCTCTCTGGCGCAACGCCCGTCGCGCTCTTCGTAGTATTGCATCAACTCACTGCCGATCTTCTCGCTCGAAATCGCTCGCCACCCGGCCTCCCTGAAACAGCCTTCGACGTACGGCGGAGATAAGTTCTCCGGCACTATTCCCAGGGCGTCGCAGAGACGCGCGGCCTCTTTCGGCTCCATGCGTTCGGTCGCGTAGGTCGTGAAGACGACCATGAAGCCGTCGGGCCTGAGCACGCGCCCGCACTCGCCGAAGCCCCTCCGTAAATCCCGGACGTGAACCAGCACGTCCCGGCACCAGGCGAGGTCGAAGGTCGCGTCTTCGAAGGGGACGCTCTCCATGCCCCCCTTCGCAAAAACAACTCGGCCGGCCAAACCCTGCTGCGCCGCCGCGTCGCGTGCGATTCCCAGATTGGCATCCACCGGGTCAATGCCCGTCACCCGGAAGCTAAACCGCCGCGCCAGCTCGCAGGTATGATTTCCTTTGCCGCAGCCCACGTCGAGCACCGCGGAGTGGGCCGCGAGATTTAAGCCGCCGACCACGTCGTAGAGCATTTCCGGCGGGCGCGGGTTCAAGCTCCGGTCTAGCTTGTCATAGCCTGCGCCGCGGTGAGCGAGCCAGAGGTGCTCGTAAACTCCTTTTAGCTTTTCGCCCTCGCCGCTCACGAATTCCGCCCTTCGTTATAAGTGAACTCCTTCGGGCAGCTCGAAGGTTCCGTCCGGCCGACACGGGAAATCGAACAGGGCCGTCACCGCCGACATCGGCAGCGGGCCGTAGATGTGCGGGAAGAGTTCGGTGCCGCCCTCCAGGTTCTCGTCAACCACCTCACAGCCCACCCGCGCCCTTTCGATCTCAAGCAGCACGAGGTCAGGCCGGCCTCGGAAGCGTGCGTCCGCGACGCGCGTGAGCTGCCGCGCGTACGAGCAGTGGATGAAGCCTTCCCGCCGGAAGCCGGCGGCCACGTACGTCCCCGCGCGCACGGCCTCGTCCGCCTCCGCGCGCGATGTGATGTGGAAGATGGGTGTCATCACGTCAACCCCGTATCAAGCCCCGGCCAGGTTCTTCATCAGCTCGTACAGCTTTCTGGTCGTGTTGGTGTTCCTCACGGTCATCTCCTGAAAGAGCTTCCGGCCCGGCAGCTTATGAAAGCTGGTGCGGCCGATGTCGCTTACCCGCGCCGACCACAGGAGGGTGCCCGGGAGATAAACTACCTGCTCGACCTCTCCCTCGGGCTCCAACTCGTTCAAGATGTTCTCGTCGTCGACCGAGTGTCTGAGGAAGATCACGTTGTACTTCCGGAGCGGGTCGCCGTCCCAGGTTTCGGGCAGGCTCTTCAACAGCCCGGCCATCTCTGCGAAGCTCCTGACGACGACCTTGCAGTCGAGCCCGTGCTCCTTCGACAGCACTCCTTCGATGTCTCTTTCCAGCTTCCGGGCGTCGCCTTCCTGAGTTCTGAAGACGACGTTCCCGCTGTTGATGTAGGTGGTCACGTCGCCGAAGCCCATCCCCTCGAAGCTCTCTTTCAGCGCGCTCATGCGAATCATGTTCTTGCCGCCGACGTTGATGCCGCGCAGGAGGGCCACGAAGACTTTGGGGGGCGGTTCCGATTTTCTGGGCATACGTCACTCGCCGCGGATGCCGACGACCTTCTCCGACTCGAACCGCCGGTACAGCAGAAAGTAGACCACGGGCGCGTAGATCACGACGTTGATTAGTACCACGATGAAAGCGCCCCACGTCGGCTCTGAACTCCGGCCGGCGTAGACGAGCACCCACCCCGGCAGAAACAGGATGTCCCTGAGCAGCGTTGAGTTAAAAAACTCTGCCAAACCGTGGAGTATGAATTGAATGAACAGCCCGCCGAGGAGTGACCACCCGACGCGCTTCATCCATACACGCCCGTTAGCAACCGGTTCGCCAGACGTCATCTCTCACCTCTCGGTGTTCCCGAGCAGCCCCCTGACCCATTCGTTGACGACGCAGTCTATGACCAGGTGGATTCGGTCGCTCGCCCCCCCGTTCGAGACGCGGTGAGGCAGGCTCAGGTCTAAGTACCAGGTCTCGCCTTCGGCCATCGAGACCCGCTCGCCGTCGAGGTAGAACTCCACCTCGGGGTTGGTCAAGACCGGCACGTGCACGCGGACGGTGTTGTAGCGGAAGCCGAGGTCGAAGTCCCTGTGCTCGAGGATGCGCGAGCCGGCCCCGAGCCGCAGGAGCCTCACCGATTCCAGAGGGCACTCGAAGGCGCGCAGCACCTCCCGAAAATAGGGGCACCTGTCCAGCAGGGGCGTGTCGTCGTAGGTCAAACGCCGCGCGGGGTCTGGGAGCAGTCGGGAGGACGCGCCGCCGTTCGCGCGCAGGGCCACGCCGCTCCAGCCGCCCTCGTAATACTGCTGGTTGAAGTGCGGCACCCACTCGTCCGCCCCGACCGCGCGGAGGTCTGCGCGCAGGGCCGCCGGGTCGAACGCGTACGGGAGTTTCAGCGCGGCTACCATCTTAAAGACCTCGCGTCACTCTTTGAAGAAGCTCGGGTACTCGCGCCGTACGAACTGTTCGAGCGGGGCCGCTTACTTCTTGAAGATTTTCTCAAGCTCACCGTAAGGCCGGTCGATGTTGAAGTAGAGCGTCACCTTCTCGTTCGTCTTCGGGTTGACGGCGTCCAGACGGTCGTAGTGGTGGCCTTTCGCCTCCAGCAGCGACTGCGACCCGGGCCTCAGGCCGTAGACCTTCAGGACGACGTACTCCTCCTCCGTCGAGATGACGGTGAAGGCCGTCTCCTGGCTCTTGCCGTCGCCGGAATTGAGGATCGATCTGATCAGCCCTTCGGCGACGTAGCGGTGGAACTTCTCCTGCTCCGCGTCCCCCTTCTCTTTGTAGACCGCCGAGGCGACGACGTGGGCGTCGATGTCCACGTAGTTGCCCTTCATGATCTTCTCGGCGTATTCGAGGGCCCTGCCGTACTTCTTCTCGCGCAGCGCGGCGAACATCGCCCGACTGGCGTCCGGGTCGGCGCCCTCCGCGTCTCTGGGTGGGTCGTCCGCGTAGGCCAGCCGCAGGGCGGTGAAGTCGGCGGACGGGTCGCCCTTCTTGACCCGTTCGAGCAGGGCCTCGAACGAGGGCTTGGCCTCCTGCCCCGAGTAGGCCGCCGCGGGCGAAAGGGTGAGGAGCAGCCACAGGGCCGGCAGCAACACGAGCGCGCGTTCACGTTTTGACATACGGTCTGCTTCTTCTTCCTTCCAGTCGGTATTCCAGAATTGCCGGGCGGCTGACGCCCACTACGACCTGTGGTTGGCCGGCCACTCACTCGCCAGCATCCCGTAAATCACCATGTCGACGAAGCGGCCGTGGAGCCATTCCGCCTGCCGGACGACGCCCTCCTCTTTGAACCCCAGCCTCTCGGGGATTCTCCGACTCCTTACATTCTCGACGCCGCAGCGCATCTCCACGCGGTTCAGCTTCAGCTCGGCGAACGCGTAATCGATCAGCGCCCGGCAGGAGTTCGTCGCGAGCCCTCTGCCTTGAAAAGACGCCCCGAGCCAGTAGCCAAGCTCCGTCCTCCGGTTGGCCCAGTCGAAATAGTTGTACTCGATCTGCCCGGCCATCTCGCCCCGGTGCCAGATGGCGAGAGCGAACCCCTCGTCGGCGGCGAGCTTCGACAGGTTGCGCCTGATGAAGCTCCGCGTGTTCTCGACGGAGCGGTCGTCCTTAAACCACGGCGACCACTCTCTGATGTGCTCCCGGTTCCGCTCGATCAAAGCGTCCAGACGCTCCGCGTGGCGCGGCTCGATCAGCCTCAGCTCCGTCTCGTCGTCAACCTTATAACTTAACATGGCCGTCGTTAGGCGCACCCGCTAATCATTCGAGCCTCAATTCAATACCCCGGTGATCTTTGTCGGTGATGATGCCGACAAGGGTGTCGAAAAGTGTTTCGCCCTTCTCCTGCCGCGCGAGCGCGAGCCTCTGTCTGAGATGTTCGACGCTCAACGGGTGGCAGCGCCGCATGCGCTCTTCGAGCCACTTGATTGTTTCAGGATACCCCAGCCGCTCCTTCGACAAGGCGGAATTCTTCCAGACCAGGACGAAGCCCTCCTCGGGCGTGCCGAACCCGCCGTGCAGGATGTCATTGAAGGCGTCCAGGTTGCCGCCCCAGTCTATCTCCAGACTCAGCCTCTCGGTAAAGTCGGCGGCGAACTCTTCAAACGTCGTCGAGTCGCGGCCGTCAACTTCATAGATGCGCTTGCCCATGTGCCTCCGCTACTCCGACCGTTGCCGCGCCTAACGCCCTACCTGTGGCCGCTGTTCTTAGACTTAACTTCTTCGAACACCTGGCGGATCGCGTTCACGACCAGCTCCGGCTGATCCTGGTGGATGAAGTGCCCGCTCCGTTCGGCGATGACCTGCCGCCCCCGCGGCGAGCGGCCCACGAGGTCTCGCTGCATCTCCAGGTGGAGCTGGTAGTACTTGGGCGCCAGCGCCGGGTTGGCATAATCCTCGGCCCTGTAAGGCACCCCCTGCGTCAGCACGACCAGGGGGATGTCCGCGTGCCAGTTCAGCGCCTCCATCAGCGCCCGCATCGAGCAGAGGTCGAGGCTCTCGTTCGGGTGGCTGACGACCAAGTCCGAGGGCTTGGCCGCCTTCAGCATCGCCTTCAGCGTGTCGGGAGGGATGAGCGCGACGCCGCGATCCGCCTCGTCTTCGTGCGCCGAATCGACCAAGACCATGCCGGCCACCTCCGACGGGTAGTAGCTGGCGTAGAGCCGCGCCAGGAGGCCGCCGAGCGAGTGCCCGACCAGCACGTACGGGCCGGGCACCTTCGCGTTCGTCAGCAGCGCGTGCAGGTCTTCGGTCACGGCGACGACGGTGCGGGGCGTCGGCGCCGGGTCGCTCCCGCCGAGGCCGGCGCGGTCGTAGGAGCAGACGCGCGCGAACTTCGCCACCTCCGGCTGAACCCTTTCCCAGACTCCCGAAGAATTCCCGAACCCCGATTCCAGTATGACGGTGGGGGCGCCGACCGCGCCCACCCCGGAGCATTTAATGTTCAGACGCCGGCCGCCCACGTCCACCCGCGCCTCCGCCTGCGGCGGCCCGGCGGCCACACTCTGCCAGCCCCGGGCCAAACCGCCTTGAGCCGCCACCGCCACGCAGAGCGCCAGCGCCAGAACTCTCTTTACCTCACACATAACCTGTTCCCCCTTGAACTACTCGCACTTTAAAGTCATCGTGTCGGCTGTCAGGTGCAGGCCGTTGTCTGGCCGGCTCTTGCATACCAAAAGTTATACTCGTGGCCTCGTCAATGCGGGCAGTCACTGCTAGCGTGGTCTTTGCTCCCGCACTTCCTACATTCGGACGAGAAAAGACCATGTGGGCAATCACTGGTTGCGTGATTTTTACTCCCACACCTCCCGCACTCGGAGGAGAAGAGCCCATGCGGACAATCGCTGGTTGCGTGATCCTTGCTTCCACACCTGCCGCACTCAGACGAAAAGAGTCCGTGGGGACAGTCACTCGTCGCATGATTCTTGCTTCCGCACTTCCTACATTCGGATGAGAAGAATCCGTGGGGGCAATCGCTAGTGTCGTGCTCTTTGCTCCCACACTTGCCGCACTTCGTTGAAAACAAGCCCATATCGTTCTCCTATGGCGGTTACCCGGCTCCCGTGTCGGTAGTGTTCGGGCGGCGGGCGCGCATGCGGATGCCGAAGTGTTCGAGCAGGGCGGCGGCGTACTCTTCGTCGCCCGCGAGTTCGCGCTCCGATTTCGCGCCGCCCTGCGTTGTGATGAGGCGCAGCCCGCTTAGCGTGAGCCGGCCTTCTTCGGTCAGGCGCGAGCAGAGCGGCGCGCGCGTGAAGTGAGACTCGGGCGAGGTCTGGTGGAAGTGGCACATCCCCGCGTAGTCTCCGAAGACGTGCGGCTCAAGGCCGAAGCGGTACTCCGGCTCCCACTCTCCGCCCGCCTCCCTGCGCAGCAGCAGGAGGCGTTCGCCGTCCTCTTCGATGCGGAAGGCGCGCGTGCCCTGCGCCTGCTCCGCGCGCGCGTCCAAACGCAGCGGCTCGACGAAGGAGTCGCCGAAGCCCACGTCGGCCAGCCAGCGCTCTTCGAGTTTAACCAGCAGCGCCATGTGGTCGAACTCCGGCCCGAAGCCGCCCCCGCGCCGCGCCACCTCTGCCGAGAGCATCTCGACCCGAAAGCCGAGCGCCCCGAGCAGCGCCGCGAACAGCCCGTTCAGCTCGTAGCAGAAGCCGCCGCGCCGGCGCGCGACGACCTTCTCGAAGAGCGCCCCGTCTTCGAGCACGACCTTTTCGCCCGCGTGGATGCTCAGGTTCTCGAAAGGCACCGCGAGCAGGTGCGCGACGTGCAGGCGGCGCAGGGTCTCCGCCGTCGGCGCGAGCGGGCCGCGGTAGCCGATGCGTTCGAGGTAGGCTGCGACGTCCATCCCTTCGGTCAACCTTCAGAGCATCGGCGCGATGGCTTCGGCCGCCTCGGCGGACGTGACGACGGGCACGAACTCGAACCCGACGATGTCCTCCCAGCGCGCGGCCCACTCACGGAGGAGGCTCGGGTCTTCGCACTCCATCAACTGGAAGCAGCGGCCGAAGTCCGGCTCGACCCAGCTCCCGACGTACCGCAAGCCCTCCGGCGCCATGCGCCCGCGCTCGCGGAAGCGCCGGTAGACGGCCGCCGCCCGCTCGCGCCCGCCGAAGTGCTCGATGACCATGAACAGCATCCGACGCCTCCCACCCCTCAAGCTTCCTTGCGCAGCCAAGCGCCCACGACCTTACTCATCCCCGTCGGGTGCTCTTTGAAGCCGAGCCTCTTGTAGAAGTCCGGAACGTCTTCGGTGAAGAGGTAGACGTGCTGCCCCTCCAAACTGGCTTCGAGCGTCTCCAACATCCTGCGCGCGATGCCGCGCCGTCGGTAAGGCGAGAGCGTCCACACGTCAATCACGTAGGCGTTGCAGACGCCGTCGGAGAGCGCGCGCGCCGTGCCGACGATCTTCTCGCCGTCGTGCGCGACCACCGCCGCGTAGCTCGCCTCGAAAGACTCGCGCAACTGCTCGGGCGTGCGCCCGTTGTCGAAGTCGTCCGCGGCCAGCGTCTCCTTCATCTGCGCCCAGTCCACGCCGCCGAGTTCCGTCCTGTATTTGATCTCGGCCACCGCCGACGCCCCTCCCGCCGTCCCGCCTCACCTCGCCCCGCGCGGCGACAACTGTTCGAGCCTGCGGAGGAGTGCGGCCTTCTCGGGCGCGTTCGCCTGCGAGACCGCGGCGCGCGTCTCCGCCAGAGACTTCCTCAACATCTCCCGCTCCTGCCGCGCGTACTGGTCGCTGCTCTTGTTCTTTAAGGACTCGTCCAACTGCTGCGAGGCGAGCGCCTCCTTCAAGTTCTGGAGCACCTCGGCGGCGTGCGCCCCCGTCGGGTAGAGCGCGAGGTAGCGGCCTTCCGTGGCCTGTAGGCGGAAGAACTGGCAGACCTCGTCCGATTCGCACTCGCCCGGGTAGAGCGCGTTCGCGGCGTCCCACGCGATGCGGTCGCCCAGGGGCGTGCCGTGATACTTCTTCTCCAGCTCCCAGAAGGCCTCGGACTTCACGGCCCAGCCGCCCGCCAGCTCGTGGTAATAGATTTCGCGCGCGTGCGCCTTCTGAAACTTGAGGTCGAGCAGGTTGCCCTTGTCGTCCACGCCCATCGAGCCGACGACGCGGTTCAGCGCTTGCAGCCGCGCGCGTTCCAGCCCGCCCGCCGCCGCCCCCCTGGTGTCGGCCAACGCGCCCTCGACGAAGTTGAAGAGGTCGAGGCCGTCGTCCTTGCTCATCTCCTCGATGTTCAGCCGCTCCTCGGCGATGCGGAGGACGGTCTCGCCGCCGCGCCGCGGGTCGAAGTCGGCCAGCAGCGCGCCGAAGACCCAGCCCTGCTCGCCCCCGGGCCGCGCGACCCGATC
>Ga0213876_10000449_pt1 | contig 33218 bp, 29 predicted proteins | sample BarmaccomBMRX_R9_FD_160113 | JGI IMG/M metagenome (GOLD analysis project Ga0213876, IMG submission 160113) | Root-associated microbial communities from Barbacenia macrantha in rupestrian grasslands, the National Park of Serra do Cipo, Brazil - RX_R9 | ecosystem: Host-associated > Plants > Roots... | reverse complement strand
CGGCAGCGGCCAGCCGCGCCACGGCGTAGAAGCCGAGGATCAGCGGCCGGTGACGCGGGGCGATCAAATGCGAGGCGACCGGGAAGTTCTCGTCGGTCGAGCCCTTGCCCGAGGAAAGCTCGGCGGCCGTGCTCATCGCGACGCCGCCATGGCCTGGGCGCGGCCCTTCCACATGCCGCCCCGGCCGCGCCAGACCTGGACCGCCGAATCCACCGTGAAGGCGACATAGAGCGCGCCGATCAGCGGCAGCGCCGCGCCCCAGAGCGGTGAGAGCCGGTAGAACCTCAGCATCGGCTGGAACGCCGCCGCCATCATCACCCAGGCCGCGAGGCCCAGCCAGCGGGCGGGACCGTCGGCGAACAAGGCCAGCGCCGGCGCCGCGAGGTAGACGACGGCCATGCCGAGCACCGTGCCGGCGAGCAGGGCGGGCTGGTAGCGCAGCTGGGCGTAGGCGGAGCGGGAGATCATCCGCCCGATCTCGGAAAGGGTGGCGTAGGGCCTCAGGCTGACCGCGGCGTCGGTAAGGCCGAGCCAGACCGGCCCCTGCGCCTTCAGCCGGGCCCCCAGCGCGCAGTCGTCGATGATCTCGCCGCGGATCGAGGCGATTCCCCCGGCCGCCTCCAGCGCCGTACGACGCACCAGCATGCAGCCCCCCGCCGCCGCCGCGAGGCGCCGCTTCGCATCGTTCACCCAGGCGAAGGGGTAGAGCATGGCGAAGAAGAAGACGAAGGCCGGAATCATCAGCCGCTCGGGCCAGGTTTGCACGGTGAGCTTGGCCATCAGCGAGACCAGGGCGAGGCCGCCGGCTTCGGCGCGGGTCGTCAGGCGGCGCAGGTTCTGCGGGTCGTGGGCGATGTCGGCGTCGGTGATCAAGAGGTAGTCCGGAGCGGTCTGCGCGCGCGAGGCGGCCGCGACGCCCTGGCTGACGGCCCACAGCTTGCCGGTCCAGCCCGCCGTAAGCGGCGCGCCGGTGATCACGGTCAGCCGGTCGGAGGCGCCCAGGGCGCGGGCGGCGTCGAGCGCGCGCTCGGCGGTGCCGTCCTCGCTGGCGTCGTCCACGAGCACCACCCGCAGGGCGCCCGGATAGTCCTGGGCCAGCAGGCTGCCGATGGAGCGGGCGATCACGTCCGCCTCGTTGCGCGCCGGCACCACCGCGGTCACGTCCGGCCAGCGCTGCGGGGGGGCGGGCAGGCGGCGCGTGTCGCGCTCGGCGGTCAGCCAGAAGAAGCCGCGCCCCAGCAGCAGATAGGCCCAGGCCGCCAAGACGACGACGCCGACGAGCGTGGCCGCGTTCATTTCAGGTAGCCGGCCGCGTCGAACCAGGCGAGGGCCTCGGCGAGCGCCTCGCGGTGCGGGCGGGCGCGGTAGTCCAGCGCCCGCTCGGCCTTGGCCGAGGAGAAGAACATGTGGTGGGCGGCCATCTTCAGGGCGTCGCGGGAGATGAAAGGGGCCTTGCCAGTCATCCAGGCCACGCCTTCGGCCGCCCAGGCTAGCGGATAGAGCGGGGCGCGGGGCAGGCCCACGGTCGGGGCGCGCCGCCCGGTCAGCGCCGCCACCGCCGCCAGCATCTCGCGCAGGAAGAGGTTCTGGCCGCCCAGGATGTAGCGCTCTCCGGTCTCGCCCTTCTCCAGCGCGGCCAGGTGCCCCTGGGCCACGTCGTCCACGTGGACGAGGTTGAGGCCGGTGTCGACGAAGGCCGGCATCCGGCCCATCGCCGCTTCCACCAGGATTCGGCCTGTAGGGGTGGGCTTGACGTCGCGCGGACCGATGGGGGTCGAAGGGTTGACGATCACCGCCGGCAGGCCCTCGTCGGCGACCATACGCTCCACCAGCCGCTCGGCGGCCACCTTGCTCTGCTTGTAGGCGCCCACCGCCTCGGCCTCCTCGAGCGGCTGGCGCTCGTCGACCACCGTCGCCGCATCGGCGGCGCGCAGGGTGGCGACGCTGGAGGTGTAGACGATCCGCTCGACGCCCGCGGCCAGGGCGGCCTTCATCACCACCTCGGTCCCCCCGACGTTGGCGCGCTTCAGCTCTGACGGATCGCGGCTCCAGAGGCGGTAGTCCGCCGCCACATGGAAGACGTAGCGCATCCCGCCCATCGCTTGCGCCATCGCCTCGGGATCGGTGATGTCGCCGATGACCGTTTCGCAATCGAGCCCTTCGAGGTTGCGCCTGGGGCTGGTGGGACGGACCAGCACCCGCGCCTTCGCCCCCCGCGTCAGCGCGGCCCTCACCACCGCCGCGCCGACGAAACCGGAAGCGCCGGTCACCAGAATGGGATCGCCTGGCTGCAAACGTCTCTCCGACCGGCTTTGGCGCGGGCTTATGGGGCGAGCAGGCGGATATGCAATAGCGTATCGCCGGGGCCGGCCCAGAACCGGGTCGACTGCAGGCTGGGCCTATGCAGCAGCGGCCTGATGTTGTTGGAGAACCCGTAGGCCTCCCTGGGCCGGCCGAAGATGTCCTTGTCGATGCGGCCGTTGGCGTTGGCGTCCTGATAGACGACCAGCTCGTAGGCGCCGGGCGCAACGGTGTGGCAAAGGGTGGTGGATCGCTCCTGGGCGGGTTCGCGCCAATGAAACAGCTCCTGGTGATCCACCAGATAGCGGGCCTGGTCAGGACCGAAGAGCACCCCGACCACGAACCCCTTGGAAGAGGGAACGTCCTCCACTGTGACGATCAGCCGCGCGGAACTCTGCGGGCCTTGGCAGTTCAGGGTCTCGGACGCGGCCTTGCCGGCGCCGCCGCAGAGAATCACCAAAGCCGCGGCGAGCGCTCGGGCTGGAAATGACATTGGTCCTCTTGATGCTGGGCCAGAAGGCCGGAAGGGACTGATCGGTACGCGTCGGGCTGGCCGCCTGCGGTATCGAGCCGGGCGCCCCCTACGGGTCTAGCAACGCGGCGGCGCGCTGGCCATGGCCGGGCCCACCGGCCTATGGAGGCGCATGGCGACCATCGCGTTCGACGGCAGGGTTCTCAGCGAGCGCGGCACCAGCGTCGCCGTCTACGACTTCGCGGACGGCGCCGAGCGCCAGCTCGGGCATCGGTCGATCATTTTCCACCAGACCGGGACCGACGCCTACAACCCCCGGATCGTCGATCTCTTCGCTTCCCGCTTCGAGCCGGTGGGCTATTCCGATTTCGAGGATCTGAAGCGCAAGGTGCGCGCCAGCGGCGCGGATATCTTCTACGGCTTCGAATTCGCGCCCGACGACGACCGGCTGGTCCCCGGGGTGAAGAACGCACTGCACGTGCTCTTCCAGCACTACAATCCGCGCGGCGAGGTCTACGCCTACATCTCCAAGTGGATGGCCGAGCATGTGACGCAGGGGCGCCAGCCGTGGGTTCCGCTGATCGTCAACCTGCCCGAGCCCGACGAGGACCTGCGCGCCGCCTGGGGCTTCCCGGACGACGCGGTGGTGCTCGGGCGGCACGGCGGCTACGACCAGTTCGACCTTCCGTTCGTGAAGGGGGCGGTGGCCGCCGCGCTGGAACGCCGGGGCGATCTCCATTTCGCCTTCCTGAACACGGCGCCCTTCATCCAGCACGAGCGGGTGCGGTTCCTGGCCCCGGTCTACGACCTCACGGCCAAGTCGAACTTCATCGCCTCGTGCGATGCGATGCTGCACGCGCGCAAGTCCGGGGAGGGGTTCGGCCTGGCGGTGGCCGAGTTCCTGTTCCTGGACAAACCGGTGATCACCTGGGAGGGCGGCAAGGACCGCAACCACCTGCATCTCATCCCGGACCACAGCCTCGTCTACCGCACCGCCAAGGACCTCGTGCGGATCCTCACCGAGTTCCAGCCGCCGCCGTCCGACGGCCGGTTCCGGGCGGCGGTCGCAGACCTGGCGCCGGCCGCCGTGATGCGCCGTTTCCAGTCGGTGTTCGTGGACGGACCTGGGGAAGCGGCGGCGCGGCGGCCGCCGTCGCTGCCGTTCCGGATACGATCGAAGCTCGAGACGCGCGCGATCGTGCTCAGGGGGCGGCTGTGGCGCGACCGCGGCCTGCGTGAACTGAAGATGTTGGGCGCGGCCGCCTGACCGGGAAGCGGCGCTACCCGTAGCTCTGCAGAGGCCGGGCCTCCAGGCCGCCTTCGCGCTTGACGGCGATGGCCTGGGCCGCGGCCAGCGCCCCGGCGGTGGTGGTGTAGTAGGGGATCTTCATCATCAGGGCGCTGCGCCGCAGGGAGAAGGAGTCCTCGAGCGACTGGCGCCCCTCGGTGGTGTTGAAGACCAGCTGCACCTCGCCGTTCTTCATGGCGTCGACGATGTGCGGCCGGCCCTCCAGCACCTTCTTCACCCGCTCCACCTCAAATCCCGCCTGCTCCAGGAAACCGGCGGTGCCGCCGGTGGCGAGGACGCGGAAGCCGAGGCCGCTCAGCAGCCGGACGGGCTCGACGATCCAGGGCTTGTCGGCGTCCTTCACGGAGACGAACACCGCGCCGGCCTCGGGGAGCACCGTGCCGCCGGCGAGCTGGCTCTTGGCGAAGGCGCGGGCGAAGGCCGGGGCGAGATCCTCGCCGGGCCGGCGCCAGTCGAGCCCCATCACCTCGCCGGTGGAGCGCATCTCCGGGCCCAGCACGGTGTCGACGCCGGGGAACCGCGCGAAGGGGAAGACCGCCTCCTTCACCGCGATGTGGTCGTAGGTGGAATCGGCGAGCTGGAAGCTGGCCAGCTTCTCGCCGGCCATCAGGCGCGCGGCGATGGCGGCCACCGGCTTGCCGACGGTCTTGGCCACGAACGGCACGGTGCGGCTGGCGCGCGGATTGACTTCCAGCACGAAGATCCGCGGCTCGGGCGCGTGCGGCTCCTCGATGGCGAACTGGACGTTCATGAGGCCGCGCACGCCCAGCGCCTTGGCGAGCGCCTCGGTCTGGCCCTTCAGCGCCTCCACCGTCTCGCGGCGCAGGGAGAAGGGAGGCAGGGAGCAGGCGCTGTCGCCGGAGTGCACCCCGGCCTCCTCGATGTGCTCCATCACTCCGGCGACGAACACCGCTTCGCCGTCGCAGAGCGCGTCCACGTCCACCTCGGTGGCGCGCGAGAGATACTGGTCGATCAGCACCGGGGAGTCGCCGGACACCTTCACGGCGTCGCGGATGTAGCGCGCGAGCTGGTCCTCGTCGCGGACGATCTCCATGGCCCGCCCGCCGAGGACGTAGGAGGGCCGGATCACCACCGGGTAGCCGACCTTGCGCGCGCCCTCGAACGCCTGTTCCGGCGTGCGGGCGATGGCGTTCACCGGCTGGGCGATCTGCAGCCTGTTCAGGAGCGCCTGGAAGCGCTCGCGGTCTTCGGCGAGGTCGATGGCGTCGGGGCTGGTGCCCATGATCGGCACGCCCGCCTTCTCCAGCGGATGGGCGAGCTTGAGCGGCGTCTGGCCCCCGAACTGGACGATCACGCCCAGCAACTCCCCTTGCGAGGCTTCCACTTCGATGAGCTCGAGCACGTCCTCGGCCGTCAGCGGCTCGAAATAGAGCCGGTCGGAGGTGTCGTAGTCGGTGGAGACGGTCTCGGGGTTGCAGTTGACCATAATCGACTCCACCCCCATGGCGTCGAGGGCGAAGGCGGCGTGGCAGCAGCAGTAGTCGAACTCGATCCCCTGGCCGATCCGGTTCGGGCCGCCGCCGAGGATGATGGCCTTCTTGCGCGGGGTGGGGGCGGCCTCGCATTCCGGCGCCTGGCCGAGCGCGCCCGACTCATAGGTCGAGTAGAGATAGGGCGTCAGGGCGGCGAACTCGGCCGCGCAGCTGTCCACCCGCTTGAAGACCGGCCGCACCCCCGCCGCGCGCCGCGTCTGGCGCACCCCTTCCTCGGCCGCGCCGGTAAGCGCGGCGAGGCGGGCGTCGGAAAAGCCCAGCGCCTTCAGCCGCCGAAGGCCGGCCGCGTCGGCGGGAAGCCCATCGCGCCTCAGCTTCGCCTCCTCGACGACCAGCTGCTCGATCTGCCGCAGGAACCAGGGATCGTAGGCGCAGGCGGCCTGCACCTCCTCGACGGTCAGCCCCAGCCGGAAGGCCTGGGCGATCACCCGCAGGCGATCGGGGGTGGCGATGGTCAGCGCCCGCGTCACCGCCCCGCGCGCCGCCGCCGGATCGTCCGCATCCTCGACCTCGATCTCGTCGAGGCCGGTAAGGCCGGTCTCCAGGCCGCGCAGGGCCTTTTGCAGGCTCTCGGCGAAGTTGCGCCCGATCGCCATGACCTCGCCCACCGACTTCATCGAGGTGGTGAGGTGCGGCTCGGCGCCCGGATACTTCTCGAACGCGAAGCGGGGGATCTTGGTGACCACGTAGTCGATGGTCGGCTCGAACGAGGCCGGGGTCGCCCCGGTGATCTCGTTCATCAGCTCGTCGAGGGTGTAGCCCACCGCCAGGCGCGCGGCGACCTTGGCGATCGGGAAGCCGGTGGCCTTGGAGGCAAGCGCCGAGGAGCGCGAGACGCGCGGATTCATCTCGATCACCACCATCCGTCCGTCCTTCGGGTCCACCGCGAACTGGACGTTGGAGCCGCCGGTTTCGACGCCCACCTCGCGCAACACCGCGATCGCCGCGGCGCGCATGCGCTGGTATTCCTTGTCGGTGAGGGTGAGCGCCGGGGCGACGGTGACCGAATCGCCGGTGTGGACGCCCATGGGGTCCACGTTCTCGATCGAGCAGACGATGATGCAGTTGTCCGCCCTGTCGCGGACCACCTCCAGCTCGTACTCCTTCCAGCCGAGCACGCTCTCCTCGATCAGCACCTCGTGCGTGGGGGAGAGATCGAGTCCGCGCTCGACGATCTCGCGGAACTCCTCGAGATTGTAGGCGACGCCGCCCCCGGTGCCGGCCAGGGTGAAGGACGGGCGGATGATCGCCGGCAGGCCCACCATGGCCTGGGCGGAGAGCGCCTCCTCGAGGGATTGGGCGAGGCGCGACCTCGGGCTCTCCAGGCCGATCGCGTCCATGGCTTCGCGGAATTTCTGCCGGTCCTCGGCCTTGTCGATCACCTCGGCCCGGGCCCCGATCATCTCGACGCCGTACTTGGCCAACACCCCGGCCCGCTCCAGCGCCAGAGAGACGTTCAGGGCCGTCTGGCCGCCCATGGTGGGCAGGAGCGCGTCGGGCCGCTCCTTGGCGATGATCTTCTCGACCATCTCCGGGGTGATCGGCTCGATGTAGGTGGCGTCGGCGATCTCCGGATCGGTCATGATCGTCGCCGGGTTCGAGTTCACCAGCACGATCCGGTAGCCTTCGGCGCGCAGCGCCTTGCAGGCCTGGACGCCGGAATAGTCGAACTCGCAGGCCTGGCCGATGACGATGGGCCCGGCGCCGATGATCAGGATGGAGGCGATGTCGGTGCGTTTGGGCATCGTCTCTCGCGCAGCAAGGCGCGGGTCCCGCGCGGAGGGCGCGCCCGGCCAAGGTCAAACTTCAGGTTAAGCGGGTCGCTTACAGGGGCGGGGCCTGGGTGGCAAGGGCGTCTCCCGCCCGCCGCGCAAGGCCGAGCCGCGCTTTGCGCGCGCGCCGGCTGGACGGCGGCGGTCTTTGAGGCGAATCCTCGCAGCCAGACGTCCAGGAACCTCCGATGAAGCCGCACGTCATTTGCCACATGGTGACCAGCGTCGACGGGCGGATCCTCGGCCGCCGCTGGCGGCCCAAGGCCAGCGGCTTTGGCGGCGTCTTCGAGCGGCTGCACGACGAGATCGGCTGCGACGCCTGGCTGGTGGGGCGCGTCACCGGCGCCGAGTTCGCCCGCGGCCAGGGCTATCCGCCGGCGGATCGCAGGCTGCCGCGCGAGAACCATTTCGCGCGACGCGACGCGCCGGCCTACGGGGTGGTGCTCGACGCGCATGGCAAGATCGCTTGGGGCCGCTCCGACATCGGGGGCGATCCGATCGTGACGGTGCTTACGCGCGCGGTCTCGGACGCCCATCTGGCCGGCCTGCAGGCCGACGGCGTCTCCTACGTCTTCGCGGGCGACGACGCGCTGGATCTCGCCGAGACGCTGGCGCTGCTGAACCGGGAGCTCGGCGTGCGGCGGCTGCTCCTCGAAGGGGGTGGGATCGTCAACGGCGCCTTCCTGCGCGCGGGGCTGGTGGACGAGCTCAGCCTGGTCATCTGTCCGATGGTGGATGGCGCGAAGGGCGCCCCTTGCCTCTTCGATTCCACCGAGGCGGAGGCCGGCGTCGCCGCGCCGGTGCGCGCGATGCAGCTGCTCAGCTGCCAGCCCCTCGACGGCGGAGCGGTGTGGCTGCGCTACAGCCTCGAGAACGAATGAGATGCGCCAGGCGGCCCACAGGCTCGAGATCGAGACGCGCGGGCGGGGCCTCATCGAGATCACCCGGCCGGTGGCGGCCTGGACGACCGGCGCAGGCCTGAAGACCGGGCTCCTGACGCTCTTCTGCCGGCACACGTCCGCCTCGCTGCTCATCCAGGAGAACGCCGCCGCCGAGGTCCGGGCCGATCTCGAGGCCTACTTCGAGGCGATCGCGCCCGAGGACCCCGCGCGCTACCGCCACGACGACGAGGGCGCCGACGACATGCCCGCCCACATCCGCACCGCCCTCACCGGCGTGCAGCTCGCCATTCCCCTGATCGAGGGCGCGCTGGCGCTAGGGACCTGGCAGGGGATCTATCTGTTCGAGCACCGCCGCCGCCCGCACCGGCGCGAGGTCGTCCTGCACCTCATCGGAGAATGACCGCCGGCGCGAAGTCCGTGGCGCCTTGCAGTGGCGAAAAATGACGGCATTGAAGTTCGCGAACGGCTCGAACGGGAAAAGGATCAAGGCGCGTGGCGGACGACGAGGCGGGGGGCGGCTTCGCCCAGATCGGTGAGCGGCTGCAGCCGGGGGCGCTCGAACTTAGCGGCGGACTGGCGTATGGGCCGATGATCGAAGCCCTGCGCCGCTTCCTCGACCAGGTGGCGGCGGCCGCGCCTGACGCGGCGACGCTGCGCGAGCTTGCGCAGGATCTGGAAGCCTGGTCCGCGAGGCTGGAGCCTCTGGCGGTCCCGGAAGACGGGCAGTTCTTCGGCCGCCGTCCCGACCTGCCGGGACGCGGGCAGACGCTCTGGCCGGGCGCGGTGATCCTGGAGAGCGACGCGGAGCGCTTTCGGGGAAAGGTCACCTTCGGCCGCTACTTCCTGGGCGGCAACGGCGCCGCGCACGGCGGCGCGATCCCGCTGTTGTTCGACGAGCTCCTGGGTCGGTTCGCCAACACCGGCGGCCGCAGCCGGGCGCGCACCGGCTATCTGCGCGTGGACTACCGCTCGATCACGCCGATCGGGGCGGAGCTCGAGATCCGCGGATGGTTCGCCAAGGAGGAAGGCCGCAAGCGGCTCATGCGGGGGGAGCTCTGGCACGGCGAGACTCTCTGCGCCGAGGCGGAGGGATTGTTCGTCACCCTGAAGCCGGGCCAGCCATAGGGGGCCGAAGGCCATGAACCGCTACTGGACCCTGGCGCGCGGCCCCTTGAGCGGCCTGCCGACGCCGGCGAACTTCGAGCTTCGCACCGCGCCGGTCCCGGCGCCGGGGCCGGGCCAGGCCCTTTCGCGGACGATCTACGTCTCGCTGGACCCCTACCAGTGGGGCTATCGCAAGCGCGGCGTCGAAAAGCCCGGCGAGGTCTGCCACGCACGCACGGTCTCGCAGGTGATCGAGAGCCGGATGGAGGGATTCGCCGCCGGCGACCTGGTGTTCAACGTCAACGGCTGGGCCGAGTACGGCCTGATGGGGGAGGGGATCGAGCGGCCCTCCTACATGATCCCGCGCAAGCTCGACCCGGCCAGGGGGCGCATCTCCCTGGCGGTGGGGGTGCTTGGGATGCTGGGGCTCACCGCCTATGCCGGCATGACGCTCCAGTGCGCGCCGAAGGCGGGGGATACGGCGGTGGTGACCGCCGCTTCCGGCGGCGTCGGGCAGATCGCCGGCCAGCTCGCCAGGATCGCCGGCGCACGCGTGGTGGGCGTCGCCGGACGCGAGGACAAGGTCCGCTACGCGGTCGAGGAACTGGGCTTCGACGCCTGCGTCTCGCATCTCTCGCCGAGGCTCGCCGCGGACCTCGCGGCCGCCTGCCCGGGCGGGATCGACGTCTACTTCGAGAACGTCGGCGGGGCGGTGTTCGAGGCGGCCGCGCCGCTGTTCAACCGGGGAGCGCGCCTCAGCCTCTGCGGCCTCATCGCCCAGTACGGCGACGACTCCGATCCGGACCCCAAGGCCGCCTTCCTACGCCGCCACGAGCCGCTCTTCCAGGCCAAGGGGATGAAGGTGAGCGACCTCTTCGTGGGCGCCTTCGTCGCCGAGCATCAGGGGCCGTTCCTCGAGGAAATGTCGGCCCTGGTCGCCGCCGGACGGGTCAAGTACCGCGAGGACATCCGGCAGGGGATCGAGACTATCCCGGCCGCCTTCGCCGAGCTCATGGGCGGCGGCAACTTCGGCAAGATCCTGGTCCAGGTCGGCGCGGACCCAACCCTCTGATCGCTAATCCGTGAGCGCGTCGATCTCGGCGGCGCCAAGGCCCAGCTCCTCGAGGATCCCGCGGCTGTGCTCGCCGACCTCGGGCGCCATCCGGGGCGCCTGCTTGGCCTCGCCTTCGATCTGGAAAGGGCTGTCGACGGTGCGAAGGCCGAGCCCGTCAGCGAACTCGGGCAGCAAGCCGTTGGCGATCACCTGGGGATCGTCGGCGTGATCGGCGGTGGTGGCCATGAATCCGAAGGCGACCCCGGCCTCGGCGAGCCGCGCCTTCCAATAGTCCCAGGTCCGCGCGCCGATGGCCTCCTGCAGCCAGGCCGCCAGCACCGCGGCGTACTCCAGCCGCGATGCGATGGTGGCGAACATGGGCTCGTCCAGCCACTCGGGATGTTCCACCGCCTCGGCCAGCCTGGGCCACTCGCGGGCGGGATTGGTGAGGGCGAGCACGACAAGCCGTCCGTCGGCGGTCTCGTAGGTCTCGTTCAGCGCGCTCCTCTGCCCCCGCGGGCCGCGCGGCAGCAGCTGGATGTCGCAAAGCGCCGCCTGCACCTGGCAGGCGTTCGCCCAGAGCCCGTTTGCCAGCAGCGAGGTCGAGACGACGCCGCCCTCGCCGGTGATCTGGCGCCGGTAGAGGGCGGTGAGGATCGCGGCGTAGGTCGAGACGGCGGTGGGATGATCGCCCATGCCCGGCATGGAGAGCGCCGCCTCGGTCTCGCCGGTGGCGCGCACCATGTCCATCAGACCGGACCTCGCCCACCAGGCGGTGGTGTCGTAGGCGGTCCGGTCGCGCTCGGGGCCGGTCTCGCCGTAAGGCGAGAGCGAGGCGTAGACCAGCCGGGGGTTCAGCGGCGTCACGTCCTCGGCCCGGAGACGCAGCCGTTCGCGGATGGGGAAGGGATAGTTGGTGATGAAGACGTCCGCCTTGCGGATCAGCGCGTCCAGCGCCGCCCGCGCCTTCGGCGTCTTCAGGTCGAGGGCCAGGCTCTCCTTGTTGCGCGAGTCCGCCGTCCAGAAGTAGTCGACGGTTCCGGGCGGGGCGCGCACCCGGATGAGGTTGCGGTAGGCGTCGCCGAGGCCGGGCGGCTCGATCTTGATCACCCGGGCGCCGAAGTCGCTGAAGATGGTGGCCGCGGCCGGCCCGGCGATGAAACTCGCGCAGTCGATGATCAGGAGATCGCTGAAGAGGCCCATGCCGGCTGGTGTCCCGTGTCCGAAGCTCGCCCGATTGTGGGGGCGGACGCCGAGGCGAACGTCAAGCCCGTTGCATCAGGGCGACGCCGTCCGGTCCGCGCCGCGCGGGCGCTTGGCCGGCTTCAGCCCCGCGAAGGCGTGCGCGAACGCCTCGCGGCTGGAGGGGGTGAGGTCCGCCTCGCCCAGCACCACCCCCTTGGTGAGCGTCCCCTCGACGAAATAGGATTCGCCCGGATCGACCTCGAGGGTCAGGTGATCCTTCACCTCGGGCTCGGTCTTGGCGGTGTAGGTGTGGATGCCCGGATCGGTGACCTGCACGAAGTAGGCGCCGTTGCTGAGCTTGCCGAGCGGGTGGCCGTTCTCGCGCACGTTGAACCACTGACCAAGGCCCGTGATCGACTTGCGGCGGAAGAACACCACCTGACCCTCGCCGGGCGGCGGCGGGCCGATCTCGGCCACGCCGTCGGCCTCGCCGGCATCCCCGGCCCCGTCGGCGTCGGCGTCGTCCTCGGACTCCCAAGTCCGCGTCGCGTATCGCGGCGCCAAGTCCAGCGCCGGCAGAAACTCGTCGCGGGCGAGCTTTGCGGTGGCCCGCATCCCGGCGGGAAAAGTAACGTTCCCTCCCGGCACCGCCAGTCCCACGAACCCCAGGGGCGCGAAGGCGAAACCGCTGAGGCCCACCACATTGGCCGACCGGCTACGGTCGCGGCCGGCGCCGGAAAGCTGCAACCCCTGGAGCGGCAGCCTCTGGCCGTGGGCGATGAGGTAGCGCGCGGCCACCACCAGCTTGCCCGCTTTCCCGCCCATTCCTGGTTTCGAGGCCTGGATGACGACCCCGAAGCCGGGCGCGCCGGCGCGAAGCAGGATACGGCCATCGACGATCAAGGGGGCCGCCAGGCGCAGTGGGATGCGGTCGCCCGCGCGCTGGACCTTGGTGCTGACGTCGAAGGTGAGCTCTACCTGCACGGGCGTCCCGGCCGGGACGCGGCAGCAATCGCGGCCCGGCGGCGCCGGCTCGGCGAAGGACGTTGACAGGACGAACGATACTATCAGCCCGACGATCGAGGCCGCCACGCCCTTCATCGACTCTACAACTCCTGGTCAGGCCGCCCGCGCGCCCCACCGCGACGAGTCAGTATCGCATCGATCGCCGGATCGGTCACGCTCCCGGCCGGCCGCAAAAGGCGATGGGCGCCGCGCCTGCCTCGATATCGATCAGGCCGGGCCGCTTGCAGGTCTTTGACGCGCGCCGGCCGGGCGGCGCTCCGGCTCTCAAGAAGAGCGCTCGAGATTCTGGCCGACCTGTAAGCTTAACCGTTCGCGACCGGCTCCGGATTTCAGAAATTCGGGAGCTAAGTTTGGTCGAGAGACAAGAAATAGATCACGGTTGGTCACATTTGCTGGAAGCTTTACCGGGAACGGCCTCCACGACCGGGCGTTTGCGCTTGATCCTCAAAAGGGAGAGTGGAGACCCACCATGATCAGGACCATCGCCATCGCCGGCGCGACCGCCGCGCTCGTCATCGGCTCCATCGCCGTCGCCCAGACCGCGTCGTCGAGCAGCAACGGCAGCACCAGCGGCGCCAGCAGCTCCACCATGGGCGCCTCGAAGAACGCCAGCGGCGCCTCCACCAGCGCCGCCCCGAGCGCCTCGCAGAACGGGTCCGACACCTCCGCCACCACGGGCGCCACGGATCCCAACGCGTCGGGCTCCAGTTACAACGCCAACGGCGCTACCGACGCCAATCAGAACAGCTCCGCCAGCTCGGCCACCACCGGCTCGGCCAACACCGCCGGCGAACGCGGCTGACGGCCGCGGACGCGCCCCGGGGCGAAAGTCCCGGAGCAGGGCGGCGGCGACCGACCGCTCAGGCGGCGGGCGCCGCCGTCGCCATCGCGATCGGGGTCGTCCTCGGCCTGGCGCTCGCGCCGCTGGTGACGCCTTGGCTGCTCCATCGCTCTCCCGTCGCCGGCGCGTTGCGGGGCGAGCTCGCCCACGCTCCGGCCGACCAGGTGGCGGACTTCTACCGTCGCCGCGACTACCGACCCCTCTGGGTGGATCGCGGCGCGGTGCGCCCCGAGGCGCAGCGGCTCATCGCGGTCCTGCGCGCGGCGGGCGCCGACGATCTCGATCCGGCCGCATTCCGGCCCGACCGCCTCGCCCGGACGGTGGCCGCCGCTTCGGACCGCCGGCCCGCCTCGCTCGCCCATGCGGAGCTGGCCCTGGCGCGCGCCTTCACAGCTTATGTGGGCGCATTGCACCGCGCGCCGGCCGGGGCGGGCTTCAGGTTCGTCGATGCGGGCGTCGCGACGCCGCCCGTTCAGGCCAACGACATCCTGGAAGCCGCCGCCGCCGCGCCGATCGGTCAGGCGCTGGAGGCGGCGCGCCGGATGAACCCGATCTACCTGCAGCTGCGCGCGGCCCTGGTCGCGCGTCGGGCCGCCGGGCGCGAGGACGCCGCCACCAGGCTCATCGAGGCCAATCTCGAGCGGGCCAGGCCGCTGCCGGCGGACCTCGGCCGGCGCTACATCCTGGTCAATCCGGCCGCCCAGGCGCTCGAGGTCTATGCCCGGGGGCGCTCGCAAGGAATCATGCGCGTGGTCGTCGGAAAGCGCTCCGAGCAGACTCCTGAAATGATCGGTCTGATCCGCTACGCCCTCTTCAATCCCTACTGGAACGTGCCCCCCGACCTGGTGCGCGACAAGATCGCCCCCAAGTTCATGAAGGGCGGGTCCGCCTACTTCGCCGGCCAGCATTTCCAGGCGCTCTCGGACTGGTCGCCGCAGGCCAGGCCCCTCGATCCGGCGACCGTCGACTGGGCCGCCGTGGCGGGGGGCCGCCAGATGCTCCGGGTCCGCCAGTTGCCCGGCGCCGACAACATGATGGGGCAGGTGAAGTTCATGCTTCCCAACCCCTTGGGGGTCTATCTTCACGATACGCCGGAGAGGCGGCTGTTCGACGATGCGGAACGGGCCGACAGCTCAGGCTGCGTGCGGCTTCAAGACGCCGCCGCCCTCGCCCGGTGGATATTCGCCCGCCAGGTGGCCTTCGATCCGGCGGGGCCGCCCGATCAGCGGGTCGAGGTCGTCCCGCCTATTCCGGTCTATGTGGTCTATCTGACCGCCGCGCCGACGCCTCAGGGCGTCGCCTTCTATCCGGACATCTATGGGCGTGACCCGCTTCTGATCGCCCAGCTGGCCGCGAGGCGCGGAGCGGGCTCGGGGTGAATCAGCCTCTTGCGCCCGGCGCTTCGCGGGTGGAGCATTCCGAAAACCGCGGGGATCGCGCCCGAGGCGACGATCCCCTGAACCGAACGGGAGGCCGCCATGAGCGCTCACGCCCCCGGCCTCGTCCGCGCCGTGGCCCTGGTGGGCCCGACCGGGGCCGGCAAAACCAGCCTGATGGAAGCGATGCTGATCGCCACCGGTGCCCGCCCCAAGGCCGGCGGCGCGAATGTCATGGTGGGCGACTCCAGCCCCGAGGCGCGGGCCCGCGGGCACTCGGTGGAGCTGAACTTCGCGAGTTTCGACTATCTCGACGACCACTACGCGGTGGTCGACTGTCCGGGCGCGGTGGACTTCGCAGCCGAGGGCGACTTCGCCCTGCCGGCGGTGGACCTGGCGGTGGTGGTCGCCGCGCCCGACCCGGCCAAGGCGATCCTGCTGCAGCCGACCCTGAAGGCCCTCGAAGAGCACGGCGTGCCCCGGCTGATCTTCGTCAACCGCATGGACCAGGCGCGCCCGCCGCTCGCCGCCCTGCTGGAGGCGCTGGGCGCGGTGAGCGAGGTCCCGGTGGTCGCCCGCCAGCTGCCGACCTGGCGGGACGAGCATGTCACCGGCTACGTGGACCTGGCCCTGGAGCGCGCCTTCGCCTACCGGGACGGCGCGCCGGCCGACGAGGCGGCGGGGCCCGACGGAATCCCGGCCGAGGAGAAGGACGCCCGCTTCCACATGCTGGAGCAGTTGGCGGATTTCGACGACGAGCTCCTGGAACAACTGCTTTCCGACGTCACGCCGGACCAGGAGCTGATCTTCGCGGACCTGGTGCGCGAGCTGAACGAGGGACTGATCGCCCCGGTCTTCTTCGGCGATTCCGCTAAGGGCTATGGGATCGGCCGGCTCCTGAAGGCGCTCCGCCACGACGCCGGCTCGCCGCAGTCGGCCGCCCAGCGGCTCGGAATCTCGGGGACGGGCGCCTATGTGATCAAGACCGCCTACGCCGGCCAGGCCGGCAAGCTCGCCTACGCCAGGGTGCTCGGCGGAGCGCTCAACGACGGGGCCGAACTGGTGTCGCCAGACGGCGAACGGGCGCGGGCCGGCGGGCTCTTCGCGGTGCAGGGCGCGGCGCTGAAGAAGGTGAGCCAGGCCGCGGCCGGGGATGTCGTCGCCATCGGCAAGCTGGAGAACGCCCGCGCCGGTCAGTTCCTTTGCCTCGGCGGGACGCCGAAGGACATCGCCGTCAAGGTGGCCGCCAGGGGGCCTGTCTTTGGCCTGGCGATCTCCGCCAAGGTCCGTAACGACGACGTGCGGCTCTCCGGGGCCATCGCCAAGCTCGTCGAGGAGGATCCGGCGCTCAGCTTCAGCCAGGAGGCGGACACCCACCAGACCGTGCTCGGCGGCCAGAGCGAGGCCCACCTGCGGCTCGCCCTGGAACGCCTGAAGCGCCGGTTCGGGGTCGACGTGGCCACCGCCCCCACCGCAACGCCCTACCAGGAGACCATCACCGGCGCCGTCACCCAGCACGCCCGCCACAAGAAGCAGACCGGCGGTCACGGCCAGTTCGGCGACGTGACGGTGGAGATCCGCCCGCTAAAGCGTGGCGAAGGCTTCAATTTCTCCCAGAGGATCACCGGCGGCGTGGTGCCCAAGCAGTGGATTCCGGCCGTGGAGCAGGGGGTGCGCGACGCCATGACCAAGGGGCCGCTAGGCTTTCCCGTCGTCGACCTGGCCGTGACCCTCATCGACGGCAGCTACCACAGCGTCGACAGCTCCGAGATGGCCTTCCGGCAGGCAGGACGCATGGCCATGGACGAGGGCCTGCGCCGCTGCACGCCGACCCTCTTGGAGCCGATCGAGAAGGTGACCATCCACGTGCCGGGGTCCTGCACCTCGGGGGTGATCTCGATGCTGTCGGCCCGGCGCGGCCAGGTGCTGGGCTTTGGGCCACGCGACGGCTGGACCGGCTGGGACACGGTGTCCGCCTTCCTGCCGAGAGGCGAGCGGGGCGACCTGATCGGCGAGCTGCGGTCCCTTTCGCAGGGCCTCGGCTCCTTCGAGTTCGCCTTCGACCACATGGCCGAAGTCGCCGGGCGCCTGGCCGACGACATCGTCCACGGACGCACCGAGGCCGTGGCCTCCGGCTGACGAAGGGGCTGAAGGGCGCTAGCCCGCGGCGGCCTTCGCCTTGTCCATCATCTCGGCGAACCGGCGGAAGAGGTAGAGGCTATCGGTGGGGCCCGGCGAAGCCTCCGGGTGATGCTGGATCGAGAACACCGGCCGCCCCTCCACCGCCAGCCCGCAGTTGCTGCCATCGAAGAGCGATACGTGAGTCTCCTTCACCCCGGCCGGGAGGCTCTGGCGATCGACCGCGAAGCCGTGGTTCATCGAGACGATCTCGACCTTGCCGGTAATCAGGTCCTTCACCGGATGGTTCGCCCCGTGATGGCCCTGCTCCATCTTCACCGTCCGTGCGCCCAGCGCCAGGGCGAGCAACTGATGACCGAGGCAGATGCCGAACACCGGCTTGCCGCTGGCCACCAGCTTGCGGATCTCCGGAACCGCGTATTCGGCGGTGGCGGCCGGATCGCCGGGCCCATTGGAGAGCAAGATCCCGTCCGGGTTCTGCGCCAGGATCGCCTCGGCGCTGGTGGAGGCGGGCACCACCGTCTCGCGCGCGTCGATGGAGGAAAGGGCCCGCAGGATGTTGCGCTTTACCCCATAGTCCACGACCGTAACCCGCCATTTGCCGGGGCTGTCGGAAGCGTAGCCGTCCGGCCAGGACCAGAGGCCGTCGCGCCATTCGAAAGGCTGCAGGCAGGAGGCGTCCTTGGCCAGGTCGAGCCCCACGAGCCCCGGCCAGTCACGGGCCCTGGCGATGAGAGCCTCGAGATCGAACTCGCCGCGCCGATGGTGGGCGATGACACCGTGCGGCATGCCCTTTTCGCGGATCTTCTTGGTCAGCGCCCGGGTGTCGACGCCGGAAAGCCCGATCACTCCGCGCCGCCGCAGCCAGGAATCGAGGTCGGAGTTGGCCCGCCAGTTGGAGGGCGCGGTGGGCGCGTCGCGGAAGATCGCCCCGCGGGCGGCGCTCTCGGCGGCGCCGGAAATCTGTTCCAGGTCCTCGGCGTTGGTCCCCACGTTGCCGACGTGGGGGAAGGTGAAGGCGACGATCTGGGCCATGTAGGAGGGATCGGTGAGGATCTCCTGGTAGCCGCTCATCGCGGTGTTGAAGCAGACTTCGCCCACCGCCTCGCCCTCGGCGCCGCAGCCGACGCCCTGCAGCACCGAGCCGTCGGCGAGCGCGAGCACGGCGGTGACGCCGGGTATGAGAGTCGTTGCCAAAGACGGAACCTCCGGATCGGGCGCAGAGGTATGGACGGCGCGCGCCGGGGTCAATCTTAGATGGCGGGCGCCCAGCTCCGGGGTGAGGCCGGCGGAGGCGTCAGCGCCGATTGCATCGCCGCGAACAGGCGGGCGGCCGTGACCGGCTTGGCGATCACGCTGGAAAGACCGGCCGCCAGCCAGCGCTGGGCCTCATCCCTGTCAGGGGCGGCGAGACCGATGACCGGGGTGGCGGCCGCCGGATGCGGCAGGCTGCGGATTGCCTGCAGGGCGTCCAGGGCGGCCGCCCCGGCCAGCTCGACGCTCATCACCACCAGGTCGAATCGACGACGGTTCAGCGCCTCCAGCGCCTCGTCGCCGCTGCGGGCGGTCTCGCTCGTATGGTCGAAGAGATCGCAGTAGTTGGCGCAGACGGTCCGGCTGGCGTCGTGATCGTCGATGATCAGCACGTGCGGCCTGCTCGGCTCGGCGCAGATACTGGTGGTGCGTCCGCTTCCGCGGGGTATCAGGTGCTCGCTCACGCCGCGCCTCCTCGGCTCTCGGGCTCCCGTCCGGGACCTTCCTACGCCCAGGTCCGTGGCGCAAGCATGACCGAACGCCGTTCCTCGGCGCCTCCCTCTAAGGCTCACGCTCACAATCCGGTGAGCTGTGCCGACCCCCCCTCAGTCGTCCCCCAGCGCCTGGGCGACCGCCGTCAGCAGGACTTCGGCGCGGATCGGCTTGCCCAGATGCCCGTCGGCGCCGGCGGTCCGCGAGGCGGCGAGGTCGTCGGGGCCGCTGTTGGCCGAGAGGACGATGATGGGGCGGCGCGGGCGGCCCGCCTCGGCCTCGGTCTTGCGGATCTCGCGGATGGCGGCCAGGCCGTCCATCACCGGCATCATCAGGTCCATCAGCACCAGGTCGAAGTCCTCCTGCCGGGCGGCGTGGGCCGCCTCCGCGCCGTTCTCGACACTGACCACCTCGGCGCCGACCGCATCCAGGATCAGCTCCACCACCCGGCGGTTGGTGGGGTTGTCGTCGGCGAGCAGCACTTTGAGTGCGCGGTCGGGGGAGGGGAGGGCCGGCGGCCGGGCGAACGGAAGGCTCAGGCGGAAGCGCGCGCCCCGGCCGGGGGACCCGTGCGCCTCGATCCTGGCGCCCATCAGGCTCGCCAGGCGCTGGCAGATGGCCAGGCCCAAGCCGACCCCGCCGTGCTCGCGGGTGGGCGAGGCGTCGCCCATCTCGAAGCCGCCGAACAGCCGCTCGGCCTGGCCTTCATCGAACCCGCGGCCGGTGTCGATCACGTCGACGACCAGAACCGGCCCCTCGGCCGCCTCCTCGGCCGCAAGCCGGACGGTGATCTTGCCGGCGTCGGTGAACTTCACGGCGTTGCTGAGCAGCTGCTCGATGATCTGCGCCAGGCGGTCCGGATCGCCCAGGGCCTGGCCCTCGGCGTTGGCGACCTCGATCTCGAACGCCAGCCCTTTGGCCCCCGCCGCCGCTGCGAAAGGCGCCGCCGTGCGCCGGACCAAGTCCGCCGGCTCGAAGGCGAGGCCGGCGATCTCCACCTTCCCCGCCTCCAGACTGTTGAAGTCGAAGAGGTCGCCGAGCAGCCCGTTCAGGCGTCCGGCCGAGGATATAAGCTCGGCGACCAGGGTGTTCTGGCCCTCGTCCAGCGGCGTGCGGGCCAGGGCTTCGGCCAGGCCGATCACCCCGTTCAGGGGCGTGCGCAGCTCGTGGCTCATGTTGGCCAGGAACTCGGCCTTGGCGCGGCGGGCGGCCTGCGCCTGGGCGAGCGCCGCCTCCAGGGCCGTGGCCTGGGCCTTCATCTCGGTGATGTCGATCCGCAGCCCGATCACGCCCCCGTCGGCGGTCTGGCGCTCCTCGATCATCACCCACCGGCCGTCGCGGATCTGCTGCTCATGGCGCTCGGCGGTGGGGTTCTTCAGCAGCGCCAGGCGCTCGGCCAGCCAGGCCTCCTCGCGCCCCACCGCGGCCGGATAGTCGCCCCGCTCCACGCCGATCCGCAGCGTCTCGGCCAGCTGGCGCCCGACCCGGAAGAGGTCCGCTGACCGGTGGTAGATCTCGGCGTAGGCCTTGTTCCAGAGGACGTAGCGCCCCTCGGCGTCCAGGAAGACCACCCCTTCCGGCAGGGCGTCCAGCGCCTCGCGCAGGCGCTGCTCGGCCCGCCGCGCCTCGGCCTCCGCCTGGGCCAGCGCCCGCCAGGGATTGAGCGCGGTGAGCCGCCTCGCGAACCAGACGCCAAGACCCCGGGCCTCCCTCATGGACCGCCGTTTCCCTGCCCGACAACCGAGGCCACAATGGCGAGCGTCGCCGAATTGCATGGGCGCGGTCGGCTTGGCGCAGCGCCTGTTTGCGGAGCGGCGCCTAAGAAGAGGGCGTTTTGCCGCGGCCGGCGGAGCGCGGCGCCCAGGATTCGTCAGAATGCGGCGATGCTGGCGGTACGACTCAGCCCCGGCCAAGGCTATGATGGCGCGTGCGCTTCGACGACGCCTTCCTGGACGAATTGAAATCGCGCCTGCGGCTTTCCGACGTGATCGGCCGCACGGTGAAGCTGAAGCGTCAGGGCCGGGAGTTCGCCGGCCTGTCGCCCTTCACCAAGGAGCGCACGCCGTCGTTTTTCGTGAACGACGACAAGGGTTTCTTCCACGATTTCTCATCCGGCAAGCACGGCGACCTGATCAGCTTCCTGCAGGAGACCGAGCGGCTCTCCTTCGTGGAGGCGGTGGAGCGGCTGGCCGCGGAGGCGGGGATGGCGCTGCCGGCGCCCGATCCGCAGGCCGCGGAGGGCGAAAAGCGGCGCGAGGGCCTGGCCCACTGGCTGGAGATGGCCGCCGGCTGGTTCGAGGCGGAGCTGCGCCGGCCTGGGGGACGAACAGCGCGCGAGTACCTCGCCCGGCGGGGCCTCGCCGAAGACGAATGGAGCCGCTTTCGGCTGGGATACGCGCCGCCGGCGCGCACTCAGTTGAAGGATTACCTGGTGGCCAAGGGGGCTCTGCCTCAGGCCCTGATCGAGGCGGGCCTCCTGATCGCGCCCGAAGACGGCGGCCAGCCCTACGACCGCTTCCGCGACCGGATCATCTTCCCCATCGCCGACGGGCGGGGCCGGATCGTTTCGTTCGGCGGGCGGGCGATCGATCCGGAGGCTCGCGCCAAGTATCTGAACGGGCCGGAGACCCAGCTCTTCCACAAGGGCCGGGTGCTTTACGGCCTGCCCGAGGCGCGGCGGCTGCTGCACGCGGGCGGGGAGGGGGCCGCCCTGGTGGTGGTCGAAGGCTACATGGACGTCATCGCCTGCCAGCGCGCCGAAGTCGCCGCCGTGGCGTCCATGGGCACCGCCCTCACCGAGGAGCAGATGGAGGCGCTCTGGCGCCTTCACTCGGAGCCGACGCTGTCGTTCGACGCCGACCGGGCCGGCCGGGCCGCCGCCTTCCGGGTCCTCGACCGGGCCCTGCCGCTGCTGAAGGCCGGCCGGAGCTTCAAGTTCGCCCTGGCGTTGGGCGGCAAGGATCCCGACGAAGTCCTGCGTGAGGAGGGGGCCGCGACCCTCAGGGCGCGGCTCGCCGAGACCACGGCCTTCGTCGACCTGCTCTTCAGCCGCGAGCGCGACGCCGACTCCCTCGACACGCCCGAGCGCCGCGCCGGACTGAAGCAGCGCCTGCGCCAGGCCGCCCGCGCCATCGCCGATGCGGACCTTGCGGAAGTCTACCGCCAGGAGCTGGCGCGCCGTTTTGACGCGCTCTTCCCGCCGCCGGTCGAGGGGGCGCGCGGGCCCTGGCGCGGCGGCCGGCAAAGACCCGACCCTCGCCTCACCGACCAGGGCCGGGCGGCCGCACGCCAGCTCGCCGCCGCCGTCGCGCCGCTCTCGGCGGCCCTCGCCAAACAGGCCCTGATCGATCCCGAAGTGCTCGACGAACATCTGGAGGCCTTCGAGCTGCGGGGATTCGGCGATCCCCGGCTTTCGGATTTGGCGAAGGAAATCATTCGCCTGCGGCTCGAAGCCGAACACCTTGACACCGCGAGCTTGCAACGCCATCTCGCGGGCAGAGGATTTAGCGCGCTGCTGACAGACATCGACCGGGCCGCCGCAAACTCGGGCGCGCCCTTCATTCAATCGGATGTCCCCTCCGCCGCCGCCAGGTCCCAGTGGTCGCACGCCTTTTCGGTGCTGAACCGGTTGGCGGCGCTGGAGGACGCCATGGACGGGGCCAAGCGCGAGCTGGCCACGGGCGCCAGCGCCGAACGGGTCATCGCCCTGAAGACGGAGCGCGACGCACTGCGCCGGGCGGTCAAGACGGGTGCTATTTGGAGCGAAGAGGCGCCGATTTGACGCGGGGCCTTCAATTCTTCGACGCGTAAACCAATTTTCGGGGTTCCGCGCCCCATAGGAGCGCGGCCGATTCGGAGACCTAGATGAGCGAGACCACCACCCCTGAAGCGCCCGAGGCGCCGGTCAGCGACGGTCCGCTGCTCGACCTGACGGACGCCGGGGTCAAGAAGTTCATCAAGCAGGCCAAGACCCGCGGCTACGTCACCATGGACGAGCTGAACAAGGTCCTGCCCTCCGAGGAGGTCACCTCCGAGGCCATCGAAGACACCCTGGCGATGCTCTCCGAAATGGGCGTCAATGTGGTGGAGGCCGAGGAAGACGTACCCGAGCCCGAGGGCGGCGAAGTGGCCGTCCGCGAAGAGCAGGCGGTGGTCGAGACCACCAAGGAGACCGGTTACGACCGCACCGACGACCCGGTGCGCATGTACCTGCGGGAAATGGGCTCGGTGGAGCTGCTCTCGCGGGAAGGCGAGATCGCCATCGCCAAACGGATCGAGGCCGGCCGCGACACCATGATCCGGGGGCTGTGCGAAAGCGCCCTCACCTTCGAGGCGATCATGGTCTGGCGCGAGGAGCTGGCCCAGGGCCGGGTGCTGCTGCGCGAGGTGATCGATCTCGAGCAGACCTATGGCGGCCAGGTCGCCCAGGCGTTGTCGGACGAGGCGGTGGCCGGCGAGCAGATCGAGGCCGAGCCCGCCCGCGAGCGCGACGAGGGCGAGGAAGAGGCGGCCGCCGAGGCGGCGATCGACGACGACGACTTCGACGACGGCGCCGGGCCCACCATCAGCGCCATGGAGGGCGAGCTGCGCGAGGGGGTCATGGCCACCCTCGACGCCATCGCCGCCGAGTTCGAGGCCTTCCGGCGCCTGCAGGAGAAGCTGGTGGAGCACCGGCTGCGGGGCGAGGACCTCACCGAGGCCGAGCGCAAGTCCTACGAGGCCGCCACCTCGACCATCGTCAACCATCTCAAGACCCTGAAACTAAACAACAACCGCATCGAGGCCCTGGTCGACCAGCTCTATGCGATCAACCGGCGCCTGGTGGTGCTGGAAGGCCGGCTGCTGCGGCTGGCCGATAGCTACGGCATCAGCCGCGTGGAGTTCCTGAAGGCCTATCTGGGCTCGGAGCTCGACCCGGCCTGGAGCGAGAAGATCACCCCGCTCGGGGTCCGCTGGACCAAGTTCTCCGAAAACGAGCGCCACCAGATCGGCGACATCCGTCAGGAGATCGCCGCGCTCGCCACCGAATCCGGCCTGCCCATCGACGACTACCGCCGCATCGTCCAGACCGTGCAGAAGGGCGAGCGCGAGGCCCGCCAGGCGAAGAAGGAGATGGTGGAGGCCAACCTGCGCCTCGTCATCTCGATCGCCAAGAAATACACTAATCGTGGCCTTCAATTCCTTGATCTTATTCAGGAAGGCAACATCGGCCTGATGAAGGCGGTGGACAAGTTCGAGTACCGCCGCGGCTACAAGTTCTCCACCTACGCCACCTGGTGGATCCGCCAGGCGATCACCCGCTCCATCGCCGACCAGGCCCGCACCATCCGCATCCCGGTGCACATGATCGAGACGATCAACAAGATCGTGCGCACCAGCCGCCAGATGCTCCACGAGATCGGCCGCGAGCCGACGCCCGAGGAGCTGGCCGAGAAGCTCGCCATGCCGCTGGAGAAGGTGCGCAAGGTGCTGAAGATCGCCAAGGAGCCCATCAGCCTCGAGACCCCGATCGGGGACGAGGAGGACAGCCACCTCGGGGACTTCATCGAGGACAAGAACGCCGTGCTGCCCATCGACGCGGCCATCCAGTCGAACCTGCGCGAGACGACCACCCGGGTCCTGGCCTCGCTCACCCCGCGCGAGGAGCGGGTGCTGCGCATGCGCTTCGGGATCGGCATGAACACCGACCACACCTTGGAAGAGGTGGGCCAGCAGTTCTCGGTCACCCGCGAGCGCATCCGCCAGATCGAAGCCAAGGCCCTGCGCAAGCTCAAGCACCCGAGCCGCAGCCGCAAGCTCCGGAGCTTCCTCGACAGCTGAGGCTGAGGCAGGATGGTCGCCCCAATCCCAAGAGGCGACCATGCGGCTGGAAGGCGGATGCTACTGCGGGGGTCTGCGGTTCGTGGCCGAGGGCGAGCCCCTGATGAAGGCCCAGTGCCACTGCCGCGAATGCCAGTACATCAGCGGCGGGGGCCCGAACTTCATCATCGGCATGCCCGCGAACGGCTTCGCCTACGTCAGGGGTAAGCCGGCGAAGTTCGCGCGGGCCGACCTTGCGCACCCGGTGACCCGCGAGTTCTGCCCCACCTGTGGGACCCACCTGGCCACCAAGCCGCCGGGGGGGCCGATGGTGGTCATCAAGGTGGGGGCGCTCGATGATCCGGCGCTCTATGGCGGGCCCGAGATGGCGATCTATCTGCACGACAAGCAGAGCTTCCATCTGGTCCCCGGGGGGATTGCCGCGTTCGAGCGGTTCCCGCCCCGCTAGTGTCCCGATTCCGAAGTTCGCTAGCCTGAGCGGCGCCTCCGTTCGAACTTCGGAATCGATAAGGACACTAGCCAAGTATATGTTTCTAGTGTGGTTTACGGATCGGAAGTTCGCCACAGCGCCCGCCGCGACAATGGGGCGAACTTCTGATCCACCACACTAGATCGTGTTGGTAGAATCGAACAATCCACCCCGTCACCCCGGGCGAAGGGGGCCGGACGGGCCAAGCTGAAGTTCGCCTGAGAACCGGAGGGTCCGGCCCCGGATCGGCCTTGCAGGCCGTCCGGGGTGACGATGAGAGGAGCGATTCAGCCCCAACTCAACCCGTCGTAGGTTGCGCTCCCACCCGCGCAAGGGGGACCCCACACGAGTCTGGAGCCTAGATAGGCTCGAAAGCCCCCGCCTCGGTGATGATCAGGTCCATCCGCTGGTCGTGCGGGCCGGGCTGGATCTTCGGAAGCCTGCCGAGCTCGAAGCCGAGGCCGATCACGCGCGCGGGCGTCAGGGCGGCGAGGGTCCGGTCGTAGTAGCCGCCGCCGTAGCCCAGCCGGTGGCCGGCGGCGTCGAACCCCACCAGCGGGATCAGGATGGTCGCCGGACGCACCGGCGGGCCCTCCGCGGGGTGGGGGATCTCGTAGCGGCCGCCCGCCATCGGCGTCTCCGGTGTCCAGGGCCTGAATTCGAGCGGAGAGCGCGGCCCGACGACGGCGGGGAGGGCGACGGCGCCGCCGGCGTCGATGATCCGAGAGAGCAGGCGAAGACAGTCGACCTCGCGCCGGATCGGCCAATAGCCGGCCGTCAGCCCGAGCTCGGCGGGCTCGAAGCGTCCCCAGAAGGCCTCGGCGATGGCGGCGCAGGCGCGCTCATGGGTCGCGTCGGCCATGGCCAGGCGCTCGGCGATCAGCCGCTCGCGCGTCGCCCTGCGCCAGGGACGGTTCTCGAACAGGTCGGGGGCCAGCTCAGCCTCGCGAAGAATTCCGCTGCCATGCGGGAATAAACCCGCAGCGTCCTTCGTCCAGCCTCTCGAACAAACCGAGAGAGCTTCGATGAGCGAGTACCAAGGCGAGAGCCGGCGCGGCTTCCTGGGATGCATGGCCTGGGCGGGGACCGGGCTTCTCTGGACCGTGGCGGGCGGCGTTCCGGGCGCCGTCGGCCTGGAGGCGGCCGCCTCCACGCAGAAGTCGCGCGCGTTTAGTTTCGTGCAGATCAGCGACAGCCATATCGGCTTCTCGAAGCCGTTCAATCCAGATGTCCGCGTCACGATGCGCGAGGCGATGGCCAAGATCGCCGATCTGCCGCGGAAACCCGACTTCATCGTCCACACGGGCGACGTCAGCCAGCTCTCCAAGGACGAGCAATGGGACGACGCCGACCAGATCACCAAGGGCGCCGGCGTGCCGGTGTTCCACATCCCCGGCGAGCACGACATGCTCGACGAAGGCGACGGCAAGGCGTTCTTCGACCGCTACAACAAGCCCAACGCCGCCCAGAGCGCCGGCGGCTGGTACTCGTTCGACCACGCCGGCGTGCACTTCGTGGCGCTGATCAACGTCGCTAACCTCAAGGCGGGCGGCGCTGGCAATCTGGGGTCCGACCAGATCGCCTGGTTGAAGAAGGATCTGGCCAACTACGGGTCGTCGACGCCTCTCGTCGTCTTCGCGCACATCCCGCTCTGGGCGCTCTATCCTGAGTGGGGCTGGGACACCGACGACGGCGCCCAGGCGCTGGCGATGATGGCTCGCTTCGGTTCGGTGACGGTGCTGAACGGTCACATCCACCAGATCCAGCAAAAGGTCGAGGGCCGCGTCACCTTCCATACGGCCCTGTCGACCGCCTTCCCGCAACCATCGCCCGGCGCGCCCGGCCAGCAGCCGGGCCCGATGGCCGTGCCGGCGGAGAAGCTGCGCAGCGTGCTGGGCATTCGCGACGTGCGCTTCGTCGGCCGCGCGGGGCCGCTGCCGCTCGTCGACCAGACGCTCGCCTGATCGATACAATCCCCAGGAGCTCCTCCCATGTCCCGCATTCGTCTCGCCACGCGCGCCGCGCTGGTCGGCGTGCTCGGTCTCGCCGCCATCGGCGTCGCCCGCGCCTCCGGCCCCCAGGCCTCCGTGCAGATCGACAACTTCGCCTTCTCGCCGGTCCCCGTCACGGTGCTGGCCGGGGCGAAGGTCACCTGGACCAACGCCGACGACATCCCCCACACGGTGCGCGCCGAGGACGGGTCCTTCCACTCCAAGCCGATGGATTCGGGCGACAGCTACAGCGTCACCTTCGCCAAGCCCGGCGTTTACAGCTATTTCTGTTCGATCCACCCGAAGATGGTGGGCAAGGTCATCGTGAAGTCGCCCTGAGCCCCCCGTGAGCCCGCCGCTGTCCGATCCACCCGCCGCAAGTGGCCGCATCCTGCCTTTCCACAGGAGCTCCGCACGCCGCGACGCGCCCGGATCGGCGGCTGCGCGCGAGATCGGTCCGGGCGCCCATCCTCCCCGAAGCGGCGACCGACCGGGCGGAGCCGCGGCGCCCGCCCCCGCCCAGGCGTCGCGGTTCCGTATGCTGGTGCTTCCGCATCTGGATGCGGCCTATTCCCTGGCGCGATACCTGGCCCGCGACGCCGATGCGGCCGAGGACATCGCCCAGGAGGCGTTCCTGCGCGCCTTCCGCGCCTTCGATGGCCTGCGCGGAGAGCCGAAGCCCTGGCTGCTGGCCATCGTCCGGAACGCCTATTTCGACTGGCGGCGCAAGCGGCGCGGCTGGGACACCATCGCCGCCGAGGACGAGGGGGCGATCGAGCGGGCCGTCGACGCTGACGGCGAGACCGCCGAGGCGAGGCTTATCCGGCGCAGCGAGGCCGAGGCGCTGCGGGCCGCGATCGAAACCATCCCCGAACCCTTTCGCGAGGCCCTGGTGCTGCGCGACCTGGAGGAGCTGAGCTACCGCGAAGTGGCGGAAATCACCTGCGCCCCCATGGGCACCGTCATGTCGCGCCTCGCCCGGGCCCGGCGGATGCTGGGCGCGCGCCTGGGCGTCATGGAGCAAGCCCCATGAGCGCCTGCGCGGACAAGGCGCTGCTGCTGCACGCGCTGGCGGACGGCGAGCTGGACGCCGGCCATGCGCTCGCGCTGGAGGGCCACGTGGAGGGTTGCGCCGGCTGTGCGGCCGAGCTCGCGGGCATCCGGCAGGTGAAGGAGGCCCTTCTCGGCGCCCATCCCAGGTTCGCCGCGCCGGCGGGCCTCGTCGAGCGGATCGAGGCGGCGTTGGCGGCCGAAGCCGCGCCGCCGCCCGCGCGGCGCCGCTCCGCCGCCGAGGCGTGGGTTCTTCCCGGGACGATCGCCGCGCTGGCCGCCAGCCTCGCGGTGGTCGTGGCGTTGCCGCGCGGTCCGAGCCTCGAGGGCCAGCTGGTGGAGGCGCAGGTGCGCTCGCTGCAGGCCCAGCACCTGACCGACGTGGCGACCTCCGACCGGCACACGGTCAAGCCGTGGTTCAGCGGCAAGATCGATTTCGCCCCGCCGGTGGTCGATCTGGCGGCCCAGGGCTATCCGCTCGTAGGCGGGCGGCTCGATCATCTCGACGGGCGCCCCGCCGCCGCCCTGGTGTTCCGCCGCGGGGGGCACGTTATCAACCTGTTCATCTGGCCGGGGGCGGCCTCGGCGGCCCCGACGCTGGAGAAGCGGCAGGGCTACAGCCTGGTCTGCTGGGGGGCCGGCGGCCTCGTCTTCTGGGCGGTGTCCGACGCCGACCCGGCGGCGCTCCAGGGCTTCCAGCGCGCCTTCGCGATGCAGACGAGCGGCTAGCGTGTGGGCGCCAAGGCCCGATAAGGTCCGCCCATGCAAGCGACCGAAATTCCGCACGTCGTGGGGCGCGGCCGATGCTGAAGCTCCCGCCGCCGATCTGGACGCTGATCTATCTCGGCCTCGCCGCGGCGGTGAGCTGGGCGCTGGGGTGGCCCAAGGTCCCGGGCCTACCGCAGCCGATGATCGGCGGCGCCCTGTTCTTCATCGCCTGGATCCTGCCGGTCTGGGCCTTCCGCCTGTTCCAGGCCGAGGGGACGGAGGTCGATCCCACCTCGCCCACCAACCGCAAGCTCGTGGTGCGCGGACCTTATCGCTTCACGCGCAACCCCATGTACCTGGGCCTCACGCTGTCGACCGTCGGCCTCGCCATCTGGATCGGCGGCTGGCCGTTCCTGGCGGTCCCGATCGCCGTGTTCCTCACCGCCGAGTTCGCGCACATCCCCTTCGAGGAAGCCAAGATGCGGCGGCAGTTCGGCGACGCCTACGATCGGTACGCCGAGCGCGTGCGCCGCTGGGTCTGAGGGCTGGCTGGTGTCCCGGTTCAGAAGTTCGCCAGTGGATGGGATGGGCGCCGAGCGAACTTCGGACTCGACAAGGATACTAGCAAAGCATTGAATCTTGTGTGGTTTACGAATTTTTTAAGTTCGCTTCAACGCCGCCCCGTCCATCGAGCGAACTTCAATTCACCGCACTAGCTTCTCAGGCCTCACGGGGCCTTAAAGGTTCCCACGGCCTCGCCGTCCGCCACCACGTGGCCGCGCATAGCCGCGACCAGCGCGTCGCGCTCCGCGCCGGCGCCCAAGGCGAGCGGCGCGTCGAGGGCGAAGACCTGCAGGTGGTAGTGGTGGACGGGACCGGGCGGCGGATGCGGGCCCCAATAGCCCGACGCGCCGTCGCCTTCGTTGCGGCCCTGGATTGCGCCGGTCGGGCTCGTCAGCTTCGGCGCCTGCGGCAGGCCTTCAGCAAGCGCCGTCGCACCCGCCGGGATGTTCCAGACCAGCCAGTGGACGAAGGGCCTGGGGCTCGGCGCATCCGGGTCTTCGACGATGACTGCGTAAGCAGCCGCGCCCGGCGCGGCGCTCCAGCGGATCGGCGGGCTCACGTTGTCGCCGTAGCTGGAGTGGCGCGCCCCGATGGCGCCGTCCGGGCCAATGGCGACGGAGGCGACCTGAAGCTTCTGGGACGTCTTTGGGGCGCCGACATGGGCGAGGGCGATCCGGCCTCCAGCCTCGCCAGCGGCCCGGGCGGAGGAGCGAAGCGGCGAGGGCGAGGATCAGGCGCACCGGCTCAACCTCCCGGATCGGTGAGGGCCTCCAGCATGGCCGAGATCTTGGCCTCCGTCTCGGCGCGCTCGGCGGCAGGGTCGCTGTCGGCCACCACGCCGCCCCCGGCGCGGGCCTCGAAGCGCCAGCCGTCCGGCTGCTGAACGAAGGCGGCTGTGCGGATGAGGACGCTGGAGTCGAAGCCCCCGTCGAAGCCGGCCCAGAAGATCGCTCCGAACAGGGGCCCGCGCGGGGCCTCGGCGGCGGCGATCACCTTCATCGCCTGGACCTTCGGCGCACCGGTGATGGAGCCGGGCGGGAAGGCCGCCGCCAGGAGGTCGACGGCGGTGCGGCCAGGCGCGAGGCGGGCGCGGACGGTGGAGACGAGGTGGCTGACGTTGGCGAAGCGCTCGACCGCGAAGAGCTCGGGGACTTCCACCGCGCCGGGCGCCGCCACCTTCGAAAGATCGTTCCGCATCAGGTCGACGATCATCAGGTTCTCGGCCCGGTCCTTGAGCGAGGCGGCCAGGGCCGAGGCGAGGGCCGCGTCCTCCTCCAGCGTGCGGCCGCGCGGTGCGGTTCCCTTGATGGGCCGGGTTTCGGCGACAAGGCCCGCCTCTGCGACTCGCACCTGGAGGAAGCGTTCCGGCGAGTTGCTGACGAGCGCCAGGCCCGCCAGCCGCAGGTAGGCCGCGAACGGGGCGGGACTGGTCCGGGCCAGCCGGGCGAAGAGGTCGTAGGGCCGTCTTCCGGCGCGCAGGCGCCCCAGCCAGGCGCGGGCGAGGTTGGCCTGGAAGATCTCGCCGGCGGCGATGCGCTCCGTGGTCTCGGCCACCGCCGCCTCGTGCGCGTGGGGGGCCGGCGCCTCGATGGCGCAGGCTAGGGCGCCCGCAGGCGCAGGCGCGGGCGGCGCGGCCAGCCAGGCGAGGGCTTCATGCGCGGCGCTCTCATCCGGCCCGATGGCGACGGCCCGTCGGCGTGCATGGTCGAAGGCGAGGAGGATGTCGTAGCGGGCGCAGGCGAGATCCGGCCAGGGCGCCATCCGGCCAAGGCCGAGATGCTCGAGCCGGTCGCCGAGCTCGTAGGCGGCGAGGCCGGCGACGCCCCCCTGGAACGGCGGGCCATCGGGATGGGTCGGACGCGCCGGGCCGATCAGCGCCGCCAGGGCTGCGAAGGGATCGCGGGAATCGTCGGGGGCGAGGATCAAGGTCTGCGAGGGACGGCGGGCCAGATACGACCAGCGCCCGCGCTCTCCCTGGCCGTCGGAGAGCAGCACAAGCGCGAAGGGCTCGTCGGCGAAGGCCGAGGCCACGTGGGCCGGCTCGCGCCACGGCGCGGCCAGAAGCGTGGTCAAGCCCGTGCGCCCCGCTCCGCGTAACTCCTCGCCTTCCCACGCTGCTGACGCAGCGCGGGCCCCTTCCTCTCCCTTTGGGAGAGGTGAAGGTGAGAAAGGCGGTCTGGTCCCGACATGGTTCAGCGCCCGAGATCGTCGTCTTGCTGGCGCATGCGCAGCCGGACGGTGAAGACGGAGTCGCCGGAGAGCACGCCGCCGCGCGCCAGCAGCCGGCCCTGCTCCCAGTTGGAGAGGCCGAGCTCGGGTCGGTTGAGCGCGAACTGGCCGTCCACCCAGCGGGTCATCCCGTCGCCCACGAAGCCGGCCTCGATACGCTCGTAGAACCGCTGCTGGGCGGCCGGATCCTCCGAGATCAGCGAGGCCGAGAAGCGCGGGCTGAAGCGGTTGAAGAGCGCGATCGCCTCGTCGAGGCTCTCCACGACCTTCAGCGCGACTTCCGGGGTCTCCTCCCACTCCCACTCGCGCCCAAGAGCGTGCGCGGGCAGCAGCTCGGCAAGGGGCTCCTCGCGGTCGCCATCGGCCCGGCGGACCCTCGTGGTGGCGCTGAGCCAGGACGCCGGGACCACCGCCTCGTCGCCTTCGACGACGTGCAGCTTGCAGCCGTGCCCGCGCCGCTCGCCGGCCTTGCGGAGCGACTCCAGGAAGAGCGGAACCAGCTCGGCGGCTCTCTGGCGCACGATGCAGCAGACGTTGAGGGTGTTGCAGGCCTTGCGGTCCAGGGAATTGAAGACTGCCGCGGCGAACCTGCCCGCGTCGGCGGCCTCGTCGGCGATGAGCCAGGCGCCGCCGGTCCCGTGCAGGCTGACCGGGATTCCCGCCTGGCGCGCGACCGCCCCCAGCTGCGCCACGGCCGGTCCCGAACCGCGCGCCACCGCCAGCGCCAGGCGCGGATCGGAGAAGAGCGCCCAGCCGGCGGCGTGCTCGGCGCTTTCCACCAGCGCGCAGGCGCCCGCCGGCAGGCCCGCCGCGGCCAGCGCCGGATCGAGGGCGTCCCGGACGATGGCCTGGGCGGTCCGCAGGGCGTCCGATCCGATCCGGAAGACCACCGTGTTGCCGCCCCGAAGCACGCCGGCGGCGTCGGCGAAGACGTTGGGCCGTCCCTCGAAGACGAACCCCACCACCCCCAGCGGGGCGGTGACCTGCTCGACGCTCCAACCGGCGTGGCCCACCTTTTCGAGCAGACGTCCGCGCGAGGGCGCCGCATCGCGCCAGGCCCGGAGCCCGGCCACCATCTCGGCGCGCATCTTTTGGCTGGCGATCAGCCGGGTGACCGAGCGGCCGCGGGTCCTGGCGCTCTCGACGTCGGCGGCGTTGGCCGCTGCGATGGGCGTCCAGACCACATCGTCTGCGAGCAAATTCGCAAACCCGTCGAAAAAGGCGCTGATCTGGTCGTCCGAGACACCGGCCATGGCCGCGAACGCCGCCGCCGCCCGATCCGCGGCGGCCGATGCGATGGCGACGACCTCGGCTGGCGCGTGCAGCAGGTCGCCGGTCTCCTGAACGACGATCAGCCGGTCGCCGGCCTTGAAGGCGCCGGCCAGGGCGTCCGAGACGAGCGCCACCTTGTCGCCGCCGAAGAGGACGGGCATGCCGGGCGTCAGTCGATCGAGGGGCTCGAGGGCCATGGCCGGCCCTTACTCCAGCCCAGGCCCGGCGGAAAGCTCGGGCGCAGAGAGGCGGGCTTCGCCGCGCCCTGGATGCCGGCTAAAGGGGAAGCGGCGAGGCGAGGGAAGGAGAGGCCGATGCAGACCCGCGCGGCGGTGGCCTGGAAGGCGGGCGCGCCGCTTTCCATCGAGACGGTG
>Ga0213876_10000448_pt1 | contig 33257 bp, 29 predicted proteins | sample BarmaccomBMRX_R9_FD_160113 | JGI IMG/M metagenome (GOLD analysis project Ga0213876, IMG submission 160113) | Root-associated microbial communities from Barbacenia macrantha in rupestrian grasslands, the National Park of Serra do Cipo, Brazil - RX_R9 | ecosystem: Host-associated > Plants > Roots... | reverse complement strand
CGCAGCGGCTTCACCTACGACCGGGGCGTGACCCCCGCACAAGCGGCCGCCGGCGCCGTAGACCCCAACGCCGGCCGGTGGTTCGACGACATACACTATGACTCGTACCGTGTCAGCGTCGTCGCCCGCCCGACCGACAACTTCGAAAACTACACTGTCTTCGCCTATTTCGCCGCGCATGAAAGCGGAAGCGGCCTTCAACTGACCGCCGTTGACGCGCCGATATTGACGGGAGTTTTCGGGAGCCTGTTCTCGCCAGCGGTGGCCGCCGGCTACACCTCGCTTATGCAGCAGGAAGTCGCGCAGAACCTGGCCCTGGGCCCCAGGTCGACCGCGCTCAGCGAGTACGAATTTTCTGACCGGCTGAATGTCATCCTCACCAACACCACAACCTGGCGGGTGAACGACAACCTCACGATCAGGAATATTTTCGGGTGGGTCCGCGACTGGGAAGAGGCCCCGGACGACTTCGACGCTTCCTTCCTGCCACTAATCGAGACCAACAGACCGCCGTTTGCCTGGGTCAATTTCAAGCAATATAGCGAAGAGCTTCAGTTCCAGGGAAAAGCTCTTCAGAACATGTTCACCTGGCAAGGCGGCTTTTATGCCGACTTGAAGCAGCCCGATGGAATACAAGAAGACTATATCACCGAATTTTTTGCGCTGGTCAAAACCCAAGAGGTGATGGACACGGACCACAGCTACGCGGTGTACGGCCAAGGCACCTATGATTTTTCAAATTGGATTCACGGGCTTAGATTCACCGCCGGCTTGAGATACACTAAAGAACTAAATATATCCATGACGAACCAGGCGACGATCATTTCGCCGACGTTTGCGTTGTGTCCGATCACAACAACGGCGGGGGGATCTACGCCGGCTCAAGCAGGTGCGATTGTAGCGGGGACTTCGATCATCAGCCCCAACCCGGCCGGTTGCGCCTTCACGTTCCGCGGCCCCGAGAACGCGCTGACCTACAACTTCACGGTCGACTACGACCTAGCGCCGGACAAGATGGTCTATATCGCCACCCGCCGCGGCTTCAAGGGCGGCGGCTTCAACTGGACCTACTCCTCACTCGACACCGCCGGCTATGCGCCCGAGTACATCCAGGACGTCGAGATCGGCTTCAAAGGCGACTGGCGGCTGGGCGACATGCGCGCTCGGACCAATATCGACCTCTACCGCGCCAACGAAACCAACATCCAGCGCCTGGTCGTGTTCGTGCTGAACTCAAGCATCGACTCGGCGATCCGCAATGCGGCCAGCGCCATCGTGCAGGGCGTGGAGTTCGAGGGAACGCTCGTGCCCGTTCAGGGGCTCACCCTCGGTCTGAAGTGGGTCTACACGGACGCAAACTATAACAAGAGCGATGCGGCGGCCGCCTGCGGGGCGGTTGTCACCTCGCCGGAGTTCTGCCCGCTCAACCGCATCGCCGATACGCCGCTCAACCAGCTCAGCCTCGACGTCCACTACGCCATTCCGATGGATCAAAGTCGTGGCTCGATCACGGTGGGCGGCAGCTGGAATTACCAGACTTCGGTCGCCTTGACGGACAATAGCTACGAGGCGGCCCAGGCGGGCGAGCCGAATGCGCCGCTTCAGCCGGCCTATTCCCTGCTTAATTTCGACGCCACCTGGTCAAATTTTCTGGGCAAGCCGATCGACCTCAGCTTGTTTATCACGAACGCGACCAACCAAACCTACGCGGTCGGCTCGACGGACCTGAGCTACAACTTCGGTATTTCGGGCTACCTCTACGGCGAACCTCGTATGTTTGGCGGCTCGATCAAGTGGAGGTTCGGCCAAGGGTCCTAGGCGGCGGCGCGGGGCGCCGAAGCCCCTCCAGGGCGGACATCAAAATAGGCCGTGGTCGTCGACGTCGGGATGCGCCCGACAAGACGCCAGGGGAGCGCTGGGAGCACTCGATCCCGGTTGCTGCAATTGACTAGGAGGTGGAAAGCATGAGCGGAATTTCCTTCGAGGGCCAACGCGCCATCGTCACCGGCGCCGGCGTTGCAATTGGCCGCGCCCACGCCCACGACCTGGCGCGGCGTGGCGCGGCGGTGCTGGTCAACGACGCCGACGTGGCGAGCGCCGACCGGGTTGTCGAGGAAATCCGCGCGGCCGGCGGCAAGGCGGTGGCCAACCATGACCCTGTCGGCTCGAAGGAAGCCGGCGAGGCGATCGTGGCCCACGCGGTGCGCGAATTTGGCGGGATCGAGATCGTCATCAACAACGCCGGCGTGCGCGGTCACAACCTGTTCGAGAACATGACCGAACAGCAGATCAAGGCGGTGATGGACGTCCACCTGATGGCCAGCATCTACGTCACCCAGCCAGCCTGGAAGATCATGCAGGCGCAGAAGTACGGCCGCATCGTGATGACCAGCTCCAGCTCGGGAATGTTCTCGCACCAGGGCCTGGCCAACTACGCCGCGGCCAAGGCCGGGGTCTATGGTTTGACCAAGGCCCTCGCCTACGAGGGCGGCCCCTATGACATCAAGGTCAACGCCCTGCTGCCCTATTCGCCGGACGTGGGCAACCGCAAGCCGCCTATCCCGAACATGGCCGAGGAATGGGCCAAGTTCCAGACGCCGGAAGAGACGGCGAAGCTGAAAACGACCGTCAGCACGCCGGACATGATCTCACACATGGCTGTATACTTGGCGAGCCGCGAGTGCGAAGTCTCGGGCGAGCTGTTTTCCGTATGCAACGGTCGCTATGCGCGGGTGTTCGTGGGGATCGCCGACGGCTGGCTGAGCCGGCCGGACGAGGCCGTGAGCGCCGAGGCCGTTCGCGATCACCTGTCCGAGATCCGCGACATCAGCCGCCATTCCGTACCGATGTGGCTGTTCGAAGAGGTGGCGGCCGTCGCAAGGCGAATTTAGGCATTTCGCAGGGCGGCGCGGGCCGTCGCTAAGGGAGCGAAACTATGTACGAACAATCCGGCACGACGGATTTGGCGCCGCGACCGGTTCACGTTCCGGAAGCCCTGGTCGTCGACTTCGACTTCTATAATCCACCGGGCGCCGAGGACGACATCCAGCTGGCCTGGAAGCGTATTCAGGAGGAATACCCGCCGATCTTCTGGACGCCGCACTACGGCGGCCATTGGGTCGCGACCCACGGCGAGGACATCAAGACCATCCAGCTCGAGCATGAGCGGTTCTCGCAATCGACCATGGCGATCCCCCTGCCCGTGCCGCCCCGGCCGCCATCCTATCCGATCAACCTCGATCCGCCCGAGCAGGCGCCTTACCGCAAGCTGATCATGGGCGCCTTCCTTCCCAAGGCGATCAACGAGCTCACCGACACCGCCCGCAGCCTGGCGATCTCCCTGATCGAGGACCTGGCGCCGAAGGGGCGCTGCGAATTCCAGAACGACTTCGCGCGCGTGCTGCCGGTGGTGGTGTTCCTGAAGATGATGGGCCTGCCGCTGGAGGACCGGCGGATGCTGACCCCGCTGGCCGAGACATCGGTGCGCGACCCCGACCCGCACAAGAAGGGCGAGGCGCAACATGCGATGGCGCGTTACGTTGAGGGCTGGATCGAGGAGCGCAGGAAGAATCCCGGCTCGGACCTGCTCAGCCGCGTGGTGACCGCCGAGATCAACGGCCGGGCGATCACCCACCAAGAGCAGATGAGCGTCAGCACGTTGCTGCTCGCCGGCGGGCTCGACACGGTGGCCTCCTCCATGGGCTTCGTCGCCCTCTTCCTGGCGCAGAACCCAAACCATCGGGCGCGGCTGCGCAACGATCCGGCCATCCTGCCCGCGGCGATCGAGGAGCTGCTGCGCCGGTTCATCGGCACCAATACGGTCCGCGTGATCCGCTACGACTTCACCTACAAGGGCGTCGACTTCAAGAAAGGCGACATCATCCAGCAGAGCGGCCTGCTCTACAATCTCGACGAGGCGATCAACGAGCGGCCACTGGAGGTGGATTTCGACCGCCAGGGCTCGATCCAGCACGTCAGCTTCGGCTCGGGCGTCCACACCTGCCCCGGCCAGATCCTCGCCCGGCGCGAGATCAGCGTCTTCATCGAGGAATGGCTGAAGCGCATCCCCGAATTCGAGGTCACGCCCGGCACGAAGCCCGAACTGCGCACCGGCATGGTCAACGGCGTCACCGAACTGCAGCTCAGCTGGCCGACATCCTGATCGCCCATGGCGTGACCCTGGCCACGATCGTTCGCCCGAGGGGAGCAGGTGAGCATCGAAAAAGCGAGCGAGCTGCAGGAGGGCGGGCTTCCCGGAAGCGCCCGCTCGGACGCCGATCCAGCCGCCGCCGAGGGCCAGCCGACATGGTCCGCCGAATGGGCCACAGGCTGGCGCATCGTCGTCGCCGGCGCCCTGGGCGTGGGGGCCATTTCATCGCGCTACTACACCGTCGGCCTGTTCATGAAGCCATTGCAGGACGCGCTCGGTTGGTCTCGGGGTGAGATCTCTTCGGCGCTGACGGTCTATAGCCTCGTCGCCGTGGTCACGGCGCCTTTGTACGGCCGGCTCATGGACATCGTGGGTTCCCGGCGCGTGGCCCTGTTCGGTGTGCCGGCCGCCAACCTGGCCTTCGCCGCGCTATCCCTGGTCGGCCCGAAAATCTGGACCTGGTACATCGGCTGGCTGTGCATCGCGCTGGTCGGCGAGGCCGCAGGCTCGATCGTCTGGATGACGGGTATTTCGAAGCAGTTCGACAAGCAGCGGGGGCTCGCCATCGCGGTGGCCAACGCCGCCAACGGCGTCACCGCCGCCATCATGCCGCCCTTGTCGTTGTTCCTGATCGAACACGTTGGCTGGCGAGAAACCTACCTGATCATTGGGGTGGGCTTGTTCTCGATCCTGTTTCCGGCGACCTGGTTCCTCTATCACGAGTATGGCGCGGCCGGGAAAATACAGTCCGCGGAGCCCACCAGGCTCAGCGGCGTTTCCCTGGGCGAAGCCGTCCGCAACTGGCGCTTCTGGAGCATCAACTTTACGATGCTGGTTGTCGCCGCCGTCGTGGGGGTCATCCTCGTGCATCTGGTGCCGATGTTGACCGACGCCGGGCTTTCCAGAGGCGCCGCGACCACGGCCATGGTCCTGATCGGCCCCAGCCTCGTGGTCGGACGGCTTACGACCGGCGTCCTGCTCGACCGCATACCCGCGCCGCTCGTGGCGTGCGTAGCCTGCATCCTGCCGCTGGTGGGTTGTGTTCTGCTGTTGAACATCGCGCACACTCGGCAGTTTGCACCGCTGATCGCCGTGATCTTCGGTCTCGCGACCGGGGCGGAGAACGACATCGTCGCCTATCTGACCGGCCGCTATTTCGGGCGGAAGAATTTCTCGACGATCTTCGGCGTCACCTTCGGCTTTTTCGATGTGGGGGTGGGTGCTGCGCCCGGGCTGGCGGGCGTGATCTTCGACCTCACCGGCTCCTATCAGGTCGTGCTCGTCGGACTTATCATCGCCCTGGCGATCGCCGCGGTCGTCATCCTCAATCTGGGGCCCTACCCTCGGTTCGACCAGCCCGCGCGCACGATGGCGGCCGATCCCGCCTAGCCGTCAGTCCAAACCCTGTTTCGTCGGAAGGTGGAGGACGAGGCCGTCGAGCGCCTCGGTCATTCGCATTTGACAGGACAGGCGGCTGTTCTTCCGCGGCTCGTAGGCGAACTCGAGCATCGCCGCCTCCAGTTCGGCCGGCGCGCCCGCCGCCTCGATCCAGTTTTCATCAACATAGACGTGGCAGGTCGCACAAGCGCAATTGCCGCCGCATTCCGCCAAGATACCATCGACCTTGGCGCCCTTCGCCACATCCTTCAAAACGTCCCCGACCTTTGCGTCGACAATGCATGCTGAACCATCTGGCCCAACGAACTTCACAGCCGGCATTTCAATTTCCACTGGGATGAAGGGCCACTTCGACTGATATTTCAGAATTTCTGTAAATATACGAGACCCAAAAGAGACCTAAAATCCGGAATATATCCGACGATCACAAAGGACAAACATTCATGCGAAAATCAGACCTCACGGAGGTCAAAATCATATTGGAAAATATCCCAATCCAAAATGCCGCGCAAGTTCCGTCATAATTTTACCGTTGCGGCGAGGTTGCACTTGGATACAGTGAACCGAGAATATTTGGGAAAACCAAGGGAAGAACGAATGGGCAAGGAAGCGGATTGGAACACGGCAGGCAAAGCCATTGTGCATAATATGTGGGGCGATACCGTCGTTACCGGCATGGAGGCGCAATCAGGTCGTGCGGGTTTTGGCGCCGCCATGGGCGAAGAGGCGATGGCGATCTTTTCCGAAGTGTTCGCAAGACCCGGCCTGTCTCAACGCGAACGGAGTCTCGTGACCCTGTCGGTGCTGGTTGCGATGCGCGGGGGCATGGGCGACCAAGTGCGCCGGCACATCGAGGGCGCCTTCGCCAACGGCCTCACGCCCGAGGAATTGGAAGAAGTCTGCCTGCAGATTGCCCGTTATAATGGGTACCCAAACGCATCCATGGCCTTCCAACAAGTACAGGAAGTCGCGAAGGAACGAGGGCTCCTGCGATAGAGCGCCGCTCACGCCGCGGGAGGATCATTCGGCGTGGACGAACGCTCACACCGCCCGCGGCTGAGTCTTGATCCTTCGACCCGCTAGGCGACATGAAAGCTCCGCGGGCCAGCTTGTTGCTCCGTCGCGCCAACCGTCGTAACCATGGCCAGGCTCTGGTCGCCGCTGGATGAAAGATCAGGGGCAGGTCAACTGGTTGGACGGCCAGATGGAGGCGTCACGTAAACGTTTGCGGAGTGTAAACGGGACGGCTAGTACGAGACTGGCGTAATGAGGCCGATTACACAAGGCAGCGTCACGATGGCGCGATCTCGCGCGGTCTAGCGAACTTTCCGCGCGGGGCCGCATCCCTGGCTTCTGGCGAGCGTGTTGCGATCTGCGCCGGCGCCGGCGCCTGCGCGACGAATTGGAACTGGGCCTCGCGGTCGAGGCCCTGACGAAGGTTGGCGGGGGATAAGGCCTGGGAATGGAAGCCGATTATGTAATCGTCGGCGGCGGCAGCGCCGGGTGCGTCATGGCCGCCCGCCTGTCGGAAGACCCCCAGGTGAAGGTCCTGCTGCTGGAGGGCGGCGGCGGCGGCGGGAGCTTCATGGTGAAGATGCCCGCCGGCACCTACAAGCTCATCGGCCGGCCCAAGTCCGACTGGCTCTATGAACTGGAGCCCGACGCCAGCCGCGGCGGGCGCGTGCAGGTCTGGTCGGGCGGGCGGATGCTGGGCGGCTCCAGCGCCATCAACGGCATGGTCTACATCCGGGGCGTGCGGACCGACTACGACGACTGGGCCGCTGACGGCTGTCCGGGCTGGGGCTTTTCCGACGTCATGCCCTACTTCATCAAGTCGGAACGGTTCGCCGGCCCGCCATCGCAGGCGCATGGCACGCACGGGCCGCTGGCGGTTTCGCCGCCGCAAACCGTGCACCCGCTGGCGCGGGCCTTCGTGCGGGCGTGCGGCGAGATCGGCCTACCGATGCTGGACGACTACTGCGACGGCGATCAGTACGGCGCCTATCTGATCTGGAGCACCACCGATCGCGGCCGCCGCTGCAGCGCCTATGAGGCGTTCCTGAAGCCGGCGCTGAACCGACCGAACCTGCAGGTGGTCAGCGAGGCCGAGGCCGAACGGCTGACGTTCGACGGCAAGCGCGTCACCGGCGTGCGGTTCCGCCGCGCCGGCGCGAGCGAGACGTGCACGGCGCGGCGCGAGGTGATCGTCAGCGGCGGCGCCATGGGCTCGCCGACCCTTTTGCTGCGCTCGGGACTGGGACCGGCCGCCGAACTGAAGGCGGCGGGCGTCGAGGTGCTGGCCGACCTGCCGGTGGGCCGTAATCTGCAGGAACACATCTCCATCGGCATGAGCAAGCTGGTGGACCAGCCCACCTTCAACAGTCCACTGGGGCCGCTGCACATGGCCCGCTACATGTTCGAATTCCTGGCCCTGCGGCGCGGCCCGCTGACCTCGCCGGCGGTGCACGCCATGGCCCAGGCCAAGAGCCGGCCCGACATGGACGTGGCCGACATCAGCTTCAGCTTCCTGCCGCTCGCCGTCGACTACCGGGCCCGTCCGCCGAAGATGCACGACCGGCCTGGGGTGTCGATCTCGGGGCTGGTCTGCCGGCCCTACACGCGCGGCACGATCAAGCTGGCGAGCGGCGACCCGAAGCAGCGGCCGATCATCGACTATCCCACCCTGGGCGACGAGCGCGACCGCATCGCGCTGCGGGCCGCCGGCCGCATGGTCCAGGACATGTTCGAGGCGCCGGCCCTGGCTCAGCATGTCGTGGGGCCGGGCCAGCCCGACCGCCGCCTAACCACCGACGAGGACTGGGACGCCTACATCCACGAACGGGTCGGGCACGGCTATCACCCGGTGGGGACCTGCCGGATGGGCCAGCCCGGCGCCTCGGTGGTCGACCCGTCGCTGCGGGTGCATGGCGTGGCCGGCCTGCGGGTGGTCGACGCCTCGGTGATGCCGCGTCTGCCGTCCGCCAACACCAACGCGCCCACGATCATGATCGCCGAGAAGGCGGCCGAGACGGTTCGCGAACAGGCGCGGGCCGCGCCGGCGTCTTAGCGAAGGCGCCCCAACTCACGATTTCTTCAAGAGGAACACATGCTTTCAGACGATATTCGCCGCACCTCGCCGCTGATCGGCGGCAAATGGGTCAAAGAAACTTCGCTGGGCAGCGCTCAGCACCTCAATCCCGCCAATAATCGGCCGCAAGCGGAGTTCCACATCGGCGGCGCTAGGGAAATCGACCATGCCGCGGATGCGGCGGTAAAAGGCCACGAAGCATGGATAGCAATCGCGCCTGACAGGCGCCGCGATATCCTCATCAAATGGGCGGATCTCATTTTGGCCAACGCGCCGGAGTTCGTGCGTCTGGCCGCGCTTGAAAGTGGCTTGCCGACTATGCTCGGAGGCGGCATCGACTTGTCCCAGAGGTGGTACCGATACTACGCCGGCTTCGCCGACAAAATCGTAGGCGAAGTGGTCGAGCCGACCGGGGCGCGGGGCATGAACTACACGCTACACGAACCGTTCGGTGTGGTGGGCCTCATCATCCCATGGAACTCACCGATGGTCGCCAGCTCCATGAAGGTGACGCCAGCGCTGGCTGCGGGCAATGCCGTAATCCTAAAGCCGCCGACGCTTACACCGTTCGCTGCCCTGCGCTTGGCTGAATTGGCGCTGGAGGCCGGTCTTCCGGAAGGGACATTAAATGTCGTCCCTGGCGACGCCGAAGCGGGGACTGCCCTGGTCGCTAACCCACACGTGACGAAGATCAGCTTCACCGGCGGAGGCCCAATCGCCAAGATTGTCATGCGCAACTGCGCTGAGCACCTGAAGCCGCTCGCGCTGGAACTTGGCGGCAAATCCGCCAATATCATTTTTGAGGACGCCGACCTCGACGCTGCGGCGCAAATGGCAGGGGTCCAAGGCTGTGCTGTGCTAGCCGGCCAAGGCTGTGTCCTGCCAACCCGCGCCTATGTCCAGGATGGTGTCTACGACGTGTTCGTGGAGCGCGTTAAAGCCGTGGTCGAGCGCTTCGCCGTGGGAGATCCGCTGGATGGCAAGACCTTTGTCGGCCCGGTAATCAGCCAGGCGGCCGCTCGACGGATCATGGCGGTTATTGAAACCGCCAAGGCCGAGAGGACAGGGCGGGTCATCACCGGTGGCGTAAAGCTCGGAGGCGATCTGGAAGCAGGCAACTTTATCGCGCCCACCGTCTTCAGCGACGTGCCGCACCAAAGCGCATTGGCGCGCGAAGAAGTCTTTGGGCCGGTGCTGACGATCAGCCGATTCAAAGACGAGTCCGAAGCCCTTGAGAAGGCGAACGATTCTATCTACGGCCTGGGCGCTTATGTTCACACCACCGACCTCACTCGTGCTCACCGAATGGCGCACGGGCTTAAGGCCGGCGCGGTCTCAGTTAATTCAGGCGTGCCGATGGCCCCGAACACGCCGTTTGGTGGCTACCGGCAATCGGGTTTTGGGCGCGAGGGCGGGAAGGCCGGGCTTGAGGAGTTCTTGCAATTAAAGAACGTCTACATCCCATTTTGAAAGTGGGTCTCTGCGCAAGCACAGATCCGCGCGACAAGCCAAAGGGTTCACGGGAGGGTCGCCATGAATTCGGCGACTTAGTCGACGAATCCTTCAGGAGAAGCAGCGCACCGCTGGAGAATGATCTGGACGCTGTCGTCGGACGGCGCCAGGAACCGGTTCGATTGGATGGCTGAAATCACCAGCACTCCAATCTCATCAGGCGACCGAGGCCATATGCTTCATGGCGTAGACTCCCGTTCCACGCGTGTGGCCATGGACCTCTCCTGCGCCAGCGCCTTCAGCCGCTGGCGCAGATCGCTGTCGTCGGGGCCCATCGCAGATACCGCACGCTGGTGCGATCGGCGCCCAGTACCCGGCACGCCCGCCGCTCACTCGTCTCGAATGCCCCTGCAGATCCGGCGCGGCCTCCCCTCTGGCGGTGGGCGTCAGCACCTTTTTCCCAGGAGGTCCTCCAGCGGCGTTATCAAGCAAGGCGTCCGCCGGCGTGCGCTTCAGCCGGTAGTTCTCGTCCTCGAGCGCCTTCAGCCGCCTGATCTCCACCAAGCCCCTGCCGGCGAATTGTTTCTTCCACCGATAGAACGTCGCCTCCGACACCCCGAGCTTGCGACGAACCTCCTCCACCGACGTCCCGTTCTCCGCCTGCCGCAGGGCGCAGGCGATTTGTTCGTCCGCATACCGTTTTGCGCTTCATGGCACCCTCCAGTTTGGATCAGGATCCCCGAAAATTCTCACTCCCGTTGGACCAGGTTTTGAGGTCAGGACCAGGGATCGTCGCCTGCAGGGCATAGAGACAGTCATCGAGCGGGCAGCAGCGTATGGCCCCGGAACGCTACGGCGGTCTCCTGTTCCTACGCCGCCAGCACGGTCGAGCGCAGCTCCTTCGGTCCCATCGGCGCGTCCTGAACTGTCAACCGGCGGCCAAGATTGACCCCTGATCGCGCTGGCGCCGCGCGGCCGTGCCCCTTGTGATCGATCAATAAAGCGCCATCGCGAGGAACACCCGGCCTCGCGGGCGTTCCTCCGGCCGGCGGCTATTCGGCGGCCGAGGCCCCAAAGCGGTACTTCAGCCCGAAGCCGAACATCCTGGGTGGCGCGTAGATGACGCCGTTAGTGCCAACGTTTTGTTCCAGGTCGTCCGAGCCCGCATAGTATATCGTATTCGTCACGTTGGTCATGAAGAACGACAAATCTATCGGGCGGCCGTAGATCTGGCGCCAGGTGGCCCGAAGGTCGAGAAGGCTGTAGGCCGGCTGAACCGCGTGGGGGTCCTGGGTGCTGGTCGTGGTCAGCCACTCCTTGCTTTGGTAGTTCCAAGTTCCACCGAAAGTGATCGTCCCGATCGCCGGGGCGAGCGGCAGCTGATAGTCGACTGACAGCCCAACTTTGTTGCGCGGGGTGAAGCCGAAGGCGTTCTCGCCGCAAAAGCCCACGCCCGTCGTGTTGGCAACGCATGGGCTCGTAGGGTTGGTGGCGGGATTGTCCGTCGGCAGGTGCTGGAAGGCCGCGTCCGTGTAGGCGTAGGTCAGGCCGAGCGTCAGCCCCTCGACCGGGATCAGGGCGCCGGTGAACTCGATGCCCTGCACGATCGCGTTGTCGACGTTACGGTCGACCGACACCGCTTCACCCATGAAGGGCGGCAGCACGACAAGTTGCTGGATGGCGGTATAGTTGTCGTGGAACAGCGCCAAGTCGGTGCGCGCCTTAACGCCGTTGAAGTTGAAATCGCCCTTCAGGCCGATCTCCACCGAAAGGTCGTATTCCGGGTTATATATCGGGTTTAGGCCAGGTGGGGCCGACTCGTTGACGCCGCCTGGCCGATAGCCGCGGGTGACCTTGCCGTAGATCATCTGGTTGGGACTGACCTGATAGGTCACGCCGCCGGCATAGGTGATCGAGTGCCAAGTCGACCGAAGGTCGGTGCATCCGTCAACGCAGAGGCCCCCAGGCAGGGTGTAGTAGGGCGCCGGCAAGGTGGGCGCCGGAAGAAAGCCGGAGAGGGTCACCACATCCGAGTGGTTGCTGTCGTTGGTGTATCGGACGCCGCCATTCAGCTTCAGGCCGGGCAGGAAATCGCCGAGATCGTATTCGAGATTGGCGTAGCCAGCCGTCTCCCAGGTCTTGATGGTGAAGACGTTGATGCGCTGGAGGATGGCGAATTCCAGCACGGCGTTCTCAGTCACCCCCGGCGGCTTCTGATTGTCGGTGTAGGCGCCCGCGGACCAACTCAGCCGGTTGTTGAACAGCTTTCCTGAAAGCCGGAACTCCTCGCTGAACTGCTCAGACCGGTTGAACGGTATGCCCTGCTGGTTAGGAAACGGGCAGCCTGAGTGACATGGGTCAATATAGTAGCCGTTGCCGCCGGCGAAGTTCTGCTCCTCGAAATCTTGGAAATACATGTAGCCGAAGATATTTTTCACCGTGACGGCGTTGAAGTTCGCGGTGGTGGTGTTGACCACGAAGATGTTGTCCCGACGGTCGCCTAGGGGGGTGGCGTCATAAACCCGGAACGGACCCAGCGCTTTCTGGCGGGTAAGTTGGTAGTTCAGGTCCGCAAGGTAATTGGCGGCGGTCAGCGGCTCGACGGCTTGCGCGGCCGGCACGATATTGCCCTGAGCGTTGATCCCGTAATTGGGAAGGAAGGTGGACAGGGCGCCGAAGGTCCCCCCGACAAGACCCGTCAATAACGGCTCATAGATGAATTGAGGTTCTATAGCGGTGCCGTTGTCGTGCGTATGCACGTACTGGACCGAGGTATAGTTCTCGAAATTGTCGTTCGGCTTGAACACGACGCCGACGCGGTAGGCTTCGTATTTGGTGTCATTGAGCCCCTGGCCGTTGTAGAGGTTCTGCACGTAGCCGTCGCGGTGGTCGACGTCGGCGGCGAAGCGCACCATCAGCTTGTCGGGCACGATCGGCAGATTGATGGCGCCGTCGAACTCCGTCAGGCCGTAGTCGCCGAGCTTGGTCTCCACATAGCCGTCGATGTCGTTGGTCGGCTTCTTCGGATAGATCATCACGTTGCCGCCGTCGGTCACCCGGCCGAACTGGGTGCCTTGGGGACCTTCCAGGACCTGGATGTTCTCGAGATCGAAGAACGTGCCGGCCTGAACGCCAGTATAGTTGGCGCCGGTGTTGATCGGCACCTCGGCGTAGTAGGGGATGACGGCGGTGAATTCGGCGCTGTACGAATAGGACTGGCCACGGATCGCGAAGACGACGTTGTTGATGTCGGAGACGACGGCGGGCACCGACAGGCCGGGGACCAACGCCTGCAGGTTCTGCGGGCCGAAGACGCCGGCCGAATCGATCGCCTTCTGCGAGATTACGGTGACCTGGACCGGAACCCTTTGCAGGTTTTCCGAGGTGCGCCGGGCCTGCACCACCACCTCCTGCAAAGACGTGCCTTGCTCTGGCGCCGTGGCTGTCGTCGCGGTTGCGGTCGCCGCCGCCGTATCGGCGTGCGCACCCACTGGGAACCATAGGGCCGCCGCCGCCGCGCCGGCGAGGACGAGGTTGGTGGTCGAAAGCAACTTCGTGCGAAGCATTTAGCCCCCCTGGGTGTTAGCGCGCCCTACAGAAAAGCCGGCGCGTCGATGTTGGGGCGACGCTACAAGCGCGCGCCGGTAGATCAAGACCGCGGCGCAGGCGTTTTGGGCGCTGAGCGCAATAAATTAATGCGCGCGCTCAAAAAGACACACCGCCCCGCGCCTGCCCCGTTGAAATCGATGCTGCCACGACGCCCCCGCGAGAAACACCCGGCCTCGCGGTCGTTCCTCCGGGCGCCGGCTATTCGGCAGCCGAGGCCCCGAAGCGGCACTTCAGCCCGAATCCGAACATCCTGGGCGGCGCGTAGATGTAGGCGTTGTCGCCGCACTCGTCCTGCAGGTCGTCCGTGCCGGCGAGGTGGATGGTGTTCGTCGCGTTGGTCATGAAGAATGACATATCGACTGGGGGGGCCGGAGATCTGGCGCCAGGTGGCCCGGAGGTCGAGAAGGCCGTAGGTGGGCTGAACGGCGTGGGGGTCTTGGGTGCTGGTCGTGGTCAGCCACTCCTTGCTTTGGTAGAATTGGAATTCGGCCTCGCTTTCGAGGCCATGACGATCCTCGAACAGTAAGGCCGGCCTTCATGCACGACAGCAGCCAGACCCTGGCCACCAAGCCCGACCATGTTCCGCCCGAACTGGTCGTGGACTTCAACTTTCGCGCCGCCGGGGGCGGCGGACGACATCCATCTGGCCTGGAAGCGCTTCCAGACCGAGGCGCCGCCGATCTGCTGGACGCCCCACAACGGCGGCCACTGGATGGCGCTGCGCGGCGAGCTGATCAAGGAGATCCAGCTCGACCACACCCGCTTCAGCCACAGCGAATTCATCGTTCCGGTCGATCCTTCCCGCCAGTTCATCGCCCTGCCGCTCGGCGTCGATCCGCCCGAACACACGGAATACCGGCGGATCATCACGCCCGCCTTCCTGCCCAAGGTGGTCAATGCGGTGGAGGCCCGGGTTCGAGAGATCGCGGCGGGCCTGGTGGAAAAGCTGGCGCCGCGCGGCGAGTGCGACTTCATCGCCGACTTCGCCCGCCACCTGCCGATCACCGTGTTCATGGAGATGGTCGACCTGCCGATGTCGGATCGCGAGATGCTGCTCGGCTGGGCCGAGTTCGTCGTCCGCCACGGTAGCATCGAGGAGCGGCGCAACGCCCAGATCAACATGCGCCAATACCTCGCCGGCTGGGTGGAAAGGCGCCGCAAGAACCCTGGCGACGACCTGATCAGCCGGGTGATCCAGTCGAAGGTCTACGACCGGCCGATCAACGAGGAAGAGCTGTTCAGCGTCCTGTCGCTGTTGCTGTTCGGCGGGCTGGACACGGTGGCCTCGATGATGGGGTTCGTGGCCCTGTTCCTCGCCACCCATCCGGAGCACCGGCGCGACCTGCTGGCGCATCCCGAGCTGCGCAAGAACGCCGTCGAGGAACTGATCCGGCGGCACGGCGTCTCCAGCACCGCCCGATACATCACCCACGACATCGACTTCCACGGCGTCGCCCTCAAGGAAGGCGACATGATCTACATCACCAATATGCTCTACGGCCTGGACGACCAGATCGTCGACGAGCCGCTGAAGGTGGATTTCCGGCGCGAGGCCTTTCCGCTGGCCGCGTTCGGCCATGGCCCGCACACCTGCCCGGGCGCGGTGCTGGCCCGGCGTGAGCTGATGGTGTTTGTCGAGGAATGGCTGCCGCGCATTCCCGATTTCCAGATCAAGCCCGGAACCAAGCCGGAGATGACGCCCGGCTATGTGAACGGCGTGGGCCGGCTGGACCTTGTCTGGGAGCCGCGCGCCGCCTGACTGTCCGGGTCCCGGTTGAGGGGCGGCCAATGGTTGATCGTCTCGAACAGACCCTATCGGCGGAAGCGCAGGAAAAGAGCGCGCCTCGTGACCGGCATAACGGTCCGGCCTTCGGCAAAGGGTTGTTAGCTCCGTGCGGAGTGATGTCCTATTTTGTTGGTTCTACGCTGAGCGGAGGATCTTGATCGTTCCGCCCCCCAAACGCCGCCCGCCCGCCGGTGCAGTGAACGGCGGAATCTCGTGCGAAGATGCGGATTTCGCTGATCGTGGGCGGGCGTTTCGCGCGATGGTGGGCGCCGATTTCACTCGATCGCGGGCAGTCAGGAGCGTGACCGACGGGGGCTATGGGGTCAGGGGTTGTGGTCCTCGTCAAGGGCCCTGCGGGCGGTGATCCTGCGCATGCTTTCTCCGGTCATGTTGAGGCGATGAGCGTTGTGGACGAGGCGATCGAGGATTGCGTCGGCCAGGGTCGGATCGCCGATGACCTCGTGCCACTGGTCGGTGGGGACCTGGCTGGTGACGATGGTGGAGCCGCGTCCGTTGCGGTCCTCCAGGATCTCCAACAGATCGATGCGCTGGCTCTGGGTGAGCACCGACAGGCCCCAGTCGTCGAGGATCAGCAGCTCGACGCGGGCGAGGGTCTTGAGCATGCGGGCGTGGCGACCATCGCCGCGGGCGAGGGCCAGGGCTTCGAACAGGCGCGGGACACGCTGATAGAAGACGGAGCGGCCGTCGCGGCAGGCCTTGTGGCCGAGCGCGCAGGCCAGCCAGCTCTTGCCGACGCCGGTGGGGCCGGTGATCAGGCAGTTCTGGCGCCGGTCGATCCAGTCGCCGGCGGCGAGCCTGGCCAGAAGCGCGCGGTCGATGCCGCGGGGCGTGCGCAGATCGATATCTTCCACGCAGGCGTCCTGGCGCAGGGCGGCGAACTTCAGGCGAGCGGTCATGCGCTTGGTGTCGCGCTCGGCCGCCTCGCGGTCGGCCAGGATGCCGACCCGCTCCTCGAAGGAGAGGGCGGCGAGATCGGGCGAGGCGCGCTGCTCCTCGAAGGCCTTGGCCATGCCGGCCAGGCCCAGGGCGATCAGGCGCTCATGAGTGGGATGTGCGAGCATTGGGTCTCCAGATGTGGGGGTTCAATGGAAGTAGCTCCGTCCACGGATGTTGCCGTGGCGCAGGGGCTCAGGCTCGGGCTCCAGATCGAGGAAGGCGCGGTCGAGGCCGGTCTTGAGGATCGAGCGGATGGAGCCGACGGACCGGGCCCTGATCTGATCGCCGCGCTGACATGCCGCCTCCAGACGCGCCTGGCCGTAGGTCTTCTCCAGGGCCAGGATGCCCAGACAGGTGCGGAAGCCCTGCTCGGGGTGAGGCCGTTCGGTCATGATCGCTGAAGTCAGGGCGACGGTGGCCGGTCCGATCTTCTCGGCCACGGCCGTGATCCGGGCCGGCGTCCAGGATGCGTGGCGGCGATGGGCGCTGGGCATATGGTCGGCGATGGTGGTGTGGCCGCCTTGGCGTGGCTGGCGACCCGTATCCCCTTGTGGAAGGCCTCCACCGTCCGGTCAGCGACGCGCACGTCGACCAGCTCGCGGATCAGCCGATAGGGAACCGAGTACCAGGCGCCGTCGACCTCGACATGATAGTCGGGCGCCACGCGGCAGCGCTTCCAGGTGGCGAAGGCGTAGGGCTCGGCCGGCAAGGGCTTCAGCGCCGGGGCGTCCACGGCGGCGAACAACTCGGCGCGGCTCATGCCGTAGGCGCGCATGACGCGGGCGTTCAGCTCTGTGACCAGGTCGGTGATCGCCAGGTTCAGCTCGGCCAGGCTGAAGAAGCGCCGGTTGCGCAGCTTCGCCAGCACCCAGCGCTCGGCCAGCAGCACCGCCTGCTCGACCTTGGCCTTGTCGCGCGGCTTGTACGGCCGGGCCGGAATGATCGTGGTCCCGTAGTGACGCGCCATGTCCTGATAGGTGCGGTTGAGCCCCGGCTCGTAGCGGTCCGGGTTGGTCACCGCGGCCTTGAGGTTGTCGCAGACGACGATCGCGCTCACCCAGCCGAGGAAGGCGAACATGCCCACATGGCAGCCGATCCAATCGGCCAGCCCTTCGCTGGGCCGGGCCTCGCAATAGACGTAGCTGGAGGCCCCGAGCGCGGCGACGAACAGCTTCATCGGCTGGGCGGCGCCGGTCACCGGATCGATCACGTCGATAGTGTCGCCGGCGAAGTCGACGAACACCTTCTCGCCGGCGGCATGGCTCTGGCGCATGGTTGGCGAGGTGCGCCGCTTCCAGGCGTCGAAATGCACGCAGAACCACGTGTAGCCATGGCCGTCCGGATGATCGGCCCGGTACTCCTGCCAAAGCAGGGAGCGCGTCACGCCGGTCCGGCGCAGCTCCCGGTCGACATAGGCCCAGTCGGGCTCGGGACCGCGGTCGGACGCGACGCTCGGCTGCCCCGGAAACAGCAACCGCTCCAGGGCCATGTCGGTCATCTCGTCAGGCAACGGCCAGCTCAGCTTGGCCGCCTGGACCCGTTGCAGATAGTCGCCGACCGCCCCCTTGCTGATCCCCAGCGAGGCCGCGATCACCCGGCTGCTCAGGCCGTTCTCGAATTTCAGTCGCAGTAAGTCGCGTACGCGGCGCATCGACAATCTCTCGGTCGGCATCAGGTCCCCTCGCTCGACAAAACGAGGGGCTCCCTAGCCCGGTCAGACTGTCGGTCGAGGCTCCTTCAACCCCTCAGCAGGGGCGCCCACCTTGGCGTGAAATCACTGCCCACCTTCCCGTGAAATCGCTGCCCACCATGCTCTGAAATCCGTGCCCACGATCGCGTGAAATCCGCAGCGAAGACCCGCCAGGCGTGCGTGAGAGCCCCAGGGGACGATGTACCTCGCCTATCTGTGCGACCCCGACAACAAAAAACTCGGCGCTGCATCCGTCGCTCGACGCCGGTCAGACGCGCCTGACGGGCAAGGCTTTTAGCTGGTTGATGAAGATCGATCGGCCCCGGCGTGGCTGTCCCTTCAGCCGCAGCATGACGCGCCGAGCGCGCAGTTCTTCCCAAAGGATCCTGACCTCCAGCTTGGCGAGGTGCGCGCCGATGCAGCGATGAACGCCGCTGCCGAACGCCAAGGTCTCTGTTTCCGTCCGCCAAGGATTGAAGCGGTCGGGCTCGGAGAAGACGGCAGGGTCGCGGTTGCCGGCGATGAAGTACATCACCATGACGTCGCCCTCGCGGACGTGCTCGCCGGCGAATGCCACGTCCCGGGTGGCGGTCCGCGCCATCTGCATGGGCGGGGTGATAAGCCGAAGGTACTCATCCACCACCCGGTCGATCAGTCCATCCCCGATCGCGCGGTCCGTCGCGATGGCGATTTCCGGATTTTCCAGATACATCCGCATCGACTGGCCGATCGCCGTGTGCGTCGTCTCGAAACCCGCCGCCATCATCAGAAGGACCCAGTTCAGAAACTCCTCCTGGCTGAGTTCCCCGTTGTCCACGCAGGCGCCCAGTTGGGTGAACATGTCGTCGGCGGGACGTGCGCGCTTGGCAGCCTGAAGCCGCAGGGCGAAGTCTGCCATCTTGAAGTTCTCGGCATGCACGACCTCCGACATACCCTGGCCCTCGGCGAGCCCCTCGGTGGGTTCCATGACGTCGAACACATTGATCGCCCAGCTCACCAGCGCGTCGCGGTTCTCGTCCGGAATGCCCAGCACCCGCGCCAGCACCAGGCCGGGAATGGTCCTGGCGAACTCGATCACGTAGTCGAATTCCTGCTTGCCTTCGACGCAGTCCAGGACCTCGCGGACAATCTCCCGGACCCAGGGTTCGAAGTTGGCCACCACCCGCGGCGAGAACCCCTTGGCGGCGGCGCGCCGCAGGCGGCTGTGCTGGGGCGGATCGCTCATCATTAGATGGGTCCTGGCTTCAGCGGATCGCGGATTCTGGTTCGTCATCGGATAGGCGCCGCCCTGCGAAGACGAGAATGTGGTGGGATCCCTCTCGACGGCCACGATATCGGCGAAGCGGGCGACCGCCCAAAAGCCGCCGTTGGCCACGCCGAGCGTCGTCGGCTGCCAGTAGAGGCCCGGCCGTTCGCGTATGGCCGCGAAAGCGGCGTGCGGCACGTCAACGGCGAAGCTTTCCGGATCGGTCAGGTCGACGATGGCTGGTCCCCTCTCACCGGGCGATGCGGCTGTTTCGATCGTGATGGACATTGTTTTTCCTCCAGGCTGCTTTTTGACCGAGGCGGGGCGACGAACCTCTTCACCGCTGCATGGTCGGAATCCGGACGACGATCCCATCGATGTCCGGCGCAAACTTGATCTGGCAGCTCAGGCGACTGAATCGGGTCGGCTCCACCGCAGCAGCGTCCAGCATGTCTTCCTCCAGGTCACTGCGAGGGGGCGCCCGGGACGCCCACGCTTCATCGACGAAGACGTGGCATGTCGCGCACGAAAGACTGCCGCCGCATTCGCCGATGACGCCGTCGACGCCTGCGTTTGTGGCCGCCTGCATGATCGACTGTCCGTCCTCGGCTGGAACCGCTTCGCGTCGCCCATCCGGGTGAATGAAGATGACCTCTGGCACGCCCTTTTCCGCCCTGTTTGTGCCATCGGAACGCCCACGCTGGCCCGTTCCGCGCATTGTCGCCATTCCGTATCTACCGTATCGAAAGGCGTTTGGCACTAAGTGTCAATTCTAACGCCGGATGCCGGACCGGGCCGAATGACGCACCTCGTCCGCCTCGCCTCAAGGCGCGACCACCACCACCGCCATGGCCCGGTCCACAGCCTCGTCGAACGGGACGCCCCATCGGTTGGACGCGGCATGGGCGGCCGCAAGGCAAGCGAAGGCCGCGCCGACGATGGCGCGAGGCGCCGGATCGCCGTCCGACCATGGCGCGCCGGCCGCCGCCGCGCGATCGCGCGCCATTTCCGCGAGAGTTTCCTGGGCGCGATCGAAGCGTTCGAGATATCCGGCGCGCAAGGCATCCGAGCTGTTGACGACCTGATCCATCGCCGCAAGGCCGCGAGCCTTCTCCTCGTCGGAGAAGTAGCTGAGGATCAGGGCGACGACGGAGCGAAGGGACACCCACAGCGGCTCGTCCACCGGCCGAGCGGCCAGGCAGTCGGCAAAATCCTCGCCGAGACGATCATACTTGCCAAGGACGAGTTCGTCCTTGCCGCCGAAGTAGCGGAAGAAGCTTCGCCGCGACATTCCTGCGGCGGCCGCGATCTGATCGACGGTCGTGGCCTCATAGCCCTGCTCGATGAACAGGCGTTGCGCGGCCTCCACCAATTCGGACTGGACCGCCCGCCGCGCCCGTTCGCGCAGCGACGGCGTCGGCCGGGCGTCGCCCAAGTGTTTGTCATCAGGCGTCAAGTCAGGCACATTATGCCAATTCGCTTCCGCCCTTCGGTTCTGCGGCCTCGGCGCCCGCAGAGTCAAGCGACGGGGCCTTTCGCCTCAACCGCGGAAGGGGCGGTCGATCGACTTGAGACTGGAATCGCATGGTCAAGGATCTTCGGAATGCGGTCGCCCTAGTCACCGGTGGCGCCGGAGGCGTAGGCCGAGCGCTGGCCCAGGAGGCCGCCCGACGCGGCATGCGGGTGATGCTGACCGACCTGGCCGACGCCGGCGCCGTGGCGGCCGAGCTTCGCGAGGGCGGCGCCGAGGTCGACTGGGCCCGCGCCGACATGACCGTCCATGACGACGTGGTGCGGCTGGCCGCGCGGACCGTGGAGCGATTCGGCGCCCTGAACCTCTTGTGCAACAACGCCGGCGTCGGCGCCGCTGGGGGCCTGCATGAGACCGACCCGGCCGAGGCCAGGAAAGTCCTTGAGGTCAATGTCCTCGGCTATTTCCATGCCATCTGCGCCGCCGCGCCTGCGCTGAAGGCGGCAGCCGAGGCGGGCGGGCCGGCTTACATCCTCAATACAGGTTCGGAGCACTCCCTCGGTGTGCCGCCCTATGTAGCGCCCATCAGTATCTACACCACCAGCAAATACGCCGTGCTGGGGCTGACCGACACCGCGCGCCGCGACCTTGGCCCCGCAGGCGTAGAGGTTTCGCTGCTGGCGCCCGGCTGGGTGCTGACCGAAACCGTGCGCGCCTACATGGCCGCCAGCCCGGACTTCGCCGCCGCCGTCGCGCCCTACGGCCAGGAACCGTCGGAGGTGGCGAGGCTTGCGTTCGAAGGCCTCCTGACCGGCGTCCATGTCATCGCCACCAATCCCGCCAGCCGCGCCTTCGCCCTGGCGCAGGCGCGGGCCCTGGCCGCCGACATCGAACGGCTGCCCGTGGGCTAGCCGGCGCTGGCCGCGCGGCGCCACCGTCATCGTCAAGCCTCCGGAGGTGACGCCGGTCTTGTTGATGATCGGCGAACTCGTGGACCGCGGCTTTCCGCCGGGCGTCGTCAACATCGTCACCGGCGGCCCTGCGCCGGGGCGGCCTCTGGTCGCCCACCCCTTGACCGAGAAAATCGCCTTTACCGGCTCGACGGCCACTGGCGCGGCGATCGCAAAGCTCGCCGCCGAACAGAACGTGATCGGCGGTGTCATCACAGCTAGGCTGCAAGAAGGCTGCCGCGACCGCCGGAGACCTCCGCCAACTCCCGCGTCGCAACATCCCAAACCGCGCAGGTCAATCGCCCGGGTAGCCGGTCAACGACGCCAAGACGTGAGCCGCTATGGTGTCGCGGGACTGCTCATATTCGAATCCGTTCGCGCGATGGTGGTGCAGCCCAAGCGGGTCATCGACGGCCTCGCCGCCACGGCCAAGTGGCTGGAGGAGGATTCCGCCTACTGGCCGCGCTGGGTCGACGCTTTTCTCGAGCACCCCAATACCTTCACCTCCGGCATTCCGGCGTTTGTCGGCAATGATGGCCAGCAAGCGGCCCTCGGTCGGCGGCTGAATTTCGTCGGCTGGCGCATCCAGCCGGACGAGGCGCTGGTGATCGACGTCAAGCCGCCGGAAGTGTGCAGCTACTGGAACTTCGAGCTGGGCGACCGTTGGTGGAACTCCACCGACTACCGCTACCGGCTGTCGTCGCTGAACTGCAAGCAGGCCGAGCTGGCTTCGGACGGGACGATCTGGGCGGTGGTCTCGCACCAGGATCCGGGGATCGCCAACTGGCTGGACGTCGGCGGCAACATCGAGGGCTCGGTCAACCAGCGCTGGGTCGACGCCACGGAAAGCCCACTGCCGCGGGCCCGGCTGGTGAAGATGTCCGAGCTCGACCAGGTGCTGCCCAAGGAGCTCAAGCGCCTTACGCCCGCCGAGCGGCGCGAGCAGCTGCGGCGGCGCAAGATCGGCGTCGACCGGAGATTCCCCGTATAGACGCCGCCCCTCAAATTACATGGCAAACCCAGAGAACCAAGGCATGGACCGCGGGAAGACATTTGAAAGCTGGTTCCACCTCACGGGCCTCAACGCCCTGGTGACCGGGGCGGGCACGGGCTTGGCCGAGCCGGTGGCGAAGGGCTTCGCCGAGGCGGGCGCGACGGTTGTGGTCGGCCACCACGAACTGGCGGAGGCCGAACGAGTGGCCGGCGCCATCGAGGCGGCGGGCGGCAAGGCGCTGCCGGTCCTGCTCAACGTCGCCGACGAGGCCTCCGTGCTGGCGGCGTTCGAGACCACCAAGGCGAAGGTGGGCGACCTCGACATCCTGTTCAACGGCGCGATGTACCAGAGCGGCGCGCCGTTCCTGGAGATGACCGCCGCGCAGTGGGACCAGATGCACGACACCAACCTGCGCGGCGCGTTCCTGTGCAGCCGCGAGGCGCTGAAGATGATGGTGGCGAGCGGCCGCGGCGGGCGCGTCCTGGCGCTGAGCACCATCGGCTCGCTCCATGCGGTCCTGAGCGGCCACCAGGCCTACGGCCCCTCCAAGGCCGGCCTGAACGCCCTGATGCGCAATATCGCCTTCGACTTCGCCAAGCACGGCGTGCGCGCCAACTCCATCTTACCCGGGCCGATCCCCGGCAACGCCGCCAAGATCGACGGCTTCGTGCAGGGCAAGGGTCCCGGACAGGATCCGGCGCGGGCGCCCTTCGGTCACGGCCCGCCCCACGAGGTCGCGAGGATGGCCGTCTTTCTGTCTGGCCCCTCGGCCACCTACATCAGCGGCCAGAACATCGCCATCGACGGCGGTTGGTCTGCCCTGTGAGAGGCGCGTCATTGGGGCGTGGAGAAGCCGCGCGGTCGCGCTCGGCCACAACAGCGGCTTCGTGCGTCGCCGGGCGGCCCCACCGGTGTGACAAGGGGCCGATAATCGCCCCTGGGACGACAGGCGCCGCGGCCCAAGCCCGACGTCATTTCGAGAAGGAGTTGAAAGTGCGCCAGGTTGATGCGGATCGGATTGTCGAGCGGGCCCACAGGGAGACCGGCCTGGACAGGTTCGAGTCCCAAAGCTTTCGCGAGGGTCTGGATATCGTCGTCTCGGACGTCAACAAGGCCGACTGGCCAGAATGGGGTCTCACCCATGTCGAGGACACAGCCGCACACCTGCTCGGCCTGCGGCTGAAGATCGACGATTATCTGCGCCAGCACCCCGAGGCGCTCGAGGTCCCGGTCAAGGCGCCCGTCATCGTGATGGGCATTCCGCGCACCGGCACGACCCTTTCGAGCAATCTGCTGGGCGCCGACCCGAACCGGCGCTCGCTGCTTAGCTGGGTCGCGGACGATCCGGTGCCGCCGCCGGCGACCGACAAGCTGCACACCGATCCGCGCGCCCTGGCGGCGCTGGAGGCCGAACGCCGCTCGCGCGCCGAAGACCCGGCGGCCGCCCGCTTCTACATGGCCTCGGCCATCTTCCCGAGCGAATGCATCAGCGTGCTGTCGCAGGACTTCAAGTCGATGCACTGGGAGGCGCTGGGCCGGCTGCCGGCCTATTCGGAGTGGATCTGGAGCGCCGACATGACCTCGGCCTACGACCACCACCGCCGCTTCCTGCAGGTGCTGCAGCACGCCGCGCCGGGGCCGTGGAACCTGAAGATGCCCTCCCACGCCATGCACATCCGCTACGTGTTGAAGGCCTATCCGGACGCGCGGCTGGTGTGGACCCATCGCGACCCCTACACGGCGGTGGGCTCGATCTGCAGCGTGATCGCCAATGTGCACCTGCGCACCCAGGACACCCCTGACGAGGCGTGGCTGGGCGAGCTCTATCCCCGCCAGCTGGCGGAACACGCGCGGCGGATCATGCAGGTGCGCGCCGAGATCGGTCATGACCGCGTCTACGACCTGCACTACGCGAGCACCATGCGCGACGCGGTCGGGACGATGCGCGACCTCTACGCCTGGCTGGGCGACGAGTTCACGCCGCAGGTTGAGGGGGCTATGACCCGCTGGCTGCAGGAAAATCCGCAGGGCAAGTGGGGCAAGCACGCCTACAAGCTCGACCGGTACGGCCTGACCAAGGAATTCCTGGAGCCGCTGTTCGCCGACTACCTCGCCAACTACGACGTCGAGGCCGAGGGTTGAAGACAGGCCGACGATCTTTGCTCGGTCCATCGCTCTGGACTGGCGCGTGATGAACAGGCCGAGCAATGATCTGGTCTAGCGCCCGCCAAGCCTTGAAATCGAGTTGTATTCAGTTCGCATCGAACGCTTCGCCGCCACCCCGGCCGATGCGGCGCAGCCGCAAGAGCCGGGCCCGCAAGCGCCGCGGCCCATCGGCATTGGTCAGGAAAGCGGCCCGTCCGACCCCCGGATAACGCCTTTCGCCCATTCCGGGGTGACGATGCGGGCGTTGGACGAGCCTGATCTCAATGCGCTCTGAGATTGCTTACTGGCACGTCGGCATAGAAGTCCTTCCCGCCGGAATGCAGCAGGATGTACTCACTGTAGTGGCCGAATAGCGCCCGCGTGTCGAAATAGGTGGCGCTGACGACCTCTGGTATTCCGCCCTGGAGCGCCGCGGTCTGCCGGACGTGGGCGTGCTCATTCCGGTCAAGTCGACCGACGAGGCCTAGCCGCGGATTGTCACCGGGCCGGTGAAGCGGATGCCGCCGGCGGGCGCCAGGCCGACGACCGGGTGAGGGACATAGGGCGCCTCAAGGCGGGCGACGTCGTCGGCGGACAGCTGAAGGTCCAGCGCGGCGATCGGGTCGACGAGCTGTTCCGGACGGGTGGCGCCGACGATCGGCGCGGTGACGCCCTTCTTTCCCAGCAGCCAGGCGATGGCGACCTGCGCGCGCGGGACGTCGCGTTCCTCGGCGATGTCCGAGACCGCCTCCACGACCTTGCGGTCCTGGTCGGAGGTCGCATCGTAGATGACCTTGCTGAACTGGTCGGTCTCGGAGCGGCGGGTTTTCTCGTCCCAGTCGCGGGTGAGCATGCCCCTCGCCAGCGGGCTCCACGGGATGACGGCGACGCCCTGGTCGATACAAAGCGGCAGCATCTCGCGCTCCTCCTCGCGGTAGACGAGGTTGAGCTGCGGCTGCATGGAGACGAAAGGCGTCCAGCCGTTGGTCTCGGCCACGTGCTGGGCCTTGGCGAATTGCCATGCCCACATGGACGAGGCGCCGATGTGCCGGGCCTTGCCGGCCTTCACGATGTCGTGGAGCGCTTCCATCGTCTCGGCGATGGGCGTGTTTTCATCCCAGCGGTGGATCTGGAAGAGGTCGACGTGGTCCATGCCCAGGCGCTGCAGGCTGGCGTCGATGGCGTTGAACAGGGCCTTGCGCGACAGGCCGCCGGTGTTGGGCGCCATCCGCCAGGGGGAAAAGGCCTTGGTGGCCACGACGATCTCGTCGCGGCTGGCGAAATCCGCCAGGGCGCGCCCGACGATCTCTTCGGACGAGCCAGCCGCGTACTCGTTGGCCGTGTCGAAGAAATTGATCCCGGCTTCCATCGCCGTGCGAATGATCTTGCGGCTTTCGGTTTCATCCACCGTCCACGCGTGGCGGCCTCGGCCCGGTTCGCCGAAGCTCATGCAGCCGAGGCAGATCCGCGACACGACGAGGCCGGTGGGGCCGAGATTCACGTATTGCATCGATCGTTACCCCAAACGGCCGCGCCAAGACGGGACCAGGAAGCTGAATTGGAAGAGTCCATGTCCGCCCCGATGGGGCGACCTGAAGCTGCGCCGCAGCGGCGCTGTGATCGCTCAGACGCGCCTGACGGGCAAGGCCTTTAGCTGGTTGATGAAGATCGAGCGGCCCCGGCTTGAGCCTCCACGGGCCGCCTCAGGGGCGATGCGCGTGGTGTGCGTGTTGGCGGGACCAGAGCGCGCGAATCGGCGCGGCGATCGCCTCGGCCATCTCGGCGGCGGACAAACCCCCTTTGAGGGCGTCCGTCAGGGCGGGCAGCGCCGCCTCGACCTCGCGGGTCGGCCCGGGGAGGGCCGCCAGCCGCGTATCGCCGTAGCGCCCGCAACCGACCCGGACCTCCGCCTTCACATGGCGACCTTCGCCGACCTTGTAGCTGGCCAGCACGGCGGTCGCGAGCTGCGGGTCGAGCCGCTGCAACGCCTCGATGGTGCGGTCCTTGTCCTCGGCGCCGACGCCGCCGGTGGTGACGATCAGACCGAACCCCTCGTCCGCCAGGCGCGCCACGAGGCCGAGGATGGCGTCGTCATCGTCCCGGGCGACGCCGCCCGCCACCACCTCATAGCCGGCGGCGCCCATCCGCTGCTGGATGGCGGCGAGATTGGTGTCCTTGATCTCGCCGCCCAGCACCTCCCCGCCGGTGGAGACGACGGCGACGCGGCGCGAGACGTAGGCGCGAAGATTGGCGTCCAGCTCCTGCGCGGCGGCGAGGATGTCACCCACCTGATCCTTCGGCGTCCCCAGCACGCCGAGGACGCCATGGCTGTGGACGCTCGCGCCCGGATCGAGATGCACGCCGGGCACGGCGGCGACGGCGGCCAGCAGCTCCGGCTCGCGCCCGATCACCTGCTCCAGGCTCACCTTCGGCAGGGTGATGTCGAACACCACGTGGTCGTCGCGCACGTCGGTGACGAACACCGCCTGGCGCGGCAGCGACAGAGCGTCGGCGGCGGCGGCGGCGAGGTCGGCCAGCGTCACGGCCTCAAGCCGCACGCCCTCGAGCCAGAGCTCGGTTTTGTCGAACAGGTCCAGGTCCGGCATCGCCGCCTCACGCCAGTCCGCGTTGCGCCAGCCATTTCGGCAGCAGCGTCGTCCCGACTTCCTCGTCCACCTGGGCCGCGTGCGCCTTCAGGAAGTCGGCCATGGCGGCGTTGCAGGTGATGTGGCCGTAGCTGCCGTCGAAGACGATCACCTTGTCGGTCTGGCCCTTCTCCATCGCCACGGCGATACCGTCCTCCACCGTGGGGACGGTGGTGGCGCGGTCCATGAGCAGCGGGTTGGTCGAATCCTCCCGCCACAGCCGCGCCTGTTCGTCGCCGACGATGTACATGGGGCTGGTGAAGGGCATGGTGACGTAGGGGATGCCGGCCCCGACCCAGGCCTGGTTCACCACGATCCCGCGCAGCGCCTTGTTGCGCGAGAAATTCACCGGCGCCCCTGGCTGCTGCATGAAGCCGGCCACCACCGGCACGTCCAGGTCGAAGCTGTCGTGGTGGTTGGTGAGCAGGGTGCCGAAGATCAGGCCGCCCGAGTGCAGGTAGTAGCCCCAGCGGCCGCCGTCCCACACCGCCACGCAATCCTTGATCTCGGCGAACAGGCGCTGCATCCGCCCGTAGGTGGCCAGGTGGCTGGCGGTGATCCGCTTGTCGATGCCGTAGAGGTCGTTGCTGGCGTCGATCCCGGTCACCCCCATGGGCGAGGTCCGCAGCACCGAGCTGAAGGCGTAGCGCTGCTGCAGGAAGTCGGAATCGAACAGGGCGCGCGGGATGATGCTGCCGCTGCGGTTGCCGAACAGGCTGTGATAGACCGAGCGCGTCTCGAACCGCGCGTAGGACATGCAGAACGACTTGAACGACTTGTACAGCAGGCGGTTGAAGTACATCTCGCGCGGGTCGTCGTAGTAGGCGTGGATGAACCGGGTGGCGTCGAAGGCGCGCTTGACGAGGTACATCGGGCCGATCGCCGTATCGACCTTCACGCCCGGATCGAACGGTCCCAGACCCTTCACCTTGCCCTCGAAGGCTTCCTCGAAGCCGAAGTGTTCGCTGACTTCGTCGGCCTCCTTGAAGCCGCGATAGATGGCCAGGCGCAGGTTGATGCGCCGGCAGGGCGTGCGCTCGAGCACCACCTCGCGGATGGTCTTCACCATCTCCGCATAGGGCCAGCCGCCCATCAGGCCGAAGCCGTGTTCGGAGGCGAGGATGTTGACGCTGTCGTCCGCGGTCAGCTTCGACATGTCGACGTTCGCCAGGGCGGCCCGCGCGGCGTGGCGGATCGCGTCGCGGTCGACGGAGGCGCCGTCGGTGATGGCGGGGCCGAAGCCGGAGAACAGGTCGCCCACCGAGATCGAGGTCATGCCTGGCAGGGCGGCGACGTGGGGGCGCAATTCCGGACCGTAGTCAGACGGCATGAAGGCGGGCGGAAGCTGGGCCGGGGCGAGCGGGCTCATCGGGCGCTGTCCTCGTGCAGGGGGCGGTATTTTCCGTCGGGGTCGAAGACCTTTCGGTCCTCGTCGATGAAGGCGTCGGGATAGCGCCGGCGCGCTTCTTCGGAGATGTCCCAAAGGGAGGTGGTCAGCGGATACCAGCGGTAGCCCTTCGGCGGGGTCATGTCGGCGCCCGCCGCCTCCAGCAGCCGCAGCGCCGGGGCGACGCAATAGATGCCGCAGCCAGAGCGCATGCCCGTGGCGGCGGACACCTCCTCCAGGTCCTTGGCGCCCTTGACGATGGCTCGCGCGATCTCCGACGCCGGCGTCAGGGTGCACACGCAGACTGAGACGTTGAGGTCGATGCCGGCCTTGTCAAGCAGGGCGACGGTCTGCGCCTCCACCGCCTCGTCGGGCGCCACGGTGATTGTCAGCGGCGTCTCGCGGCGGGCCATCCACATGATGTCTTCAGGGCAGCGATCCACGCAGCGGCCGCAGCCGATGCACAGGTCGGGGTCGATCGCCGCCTTCCTGGCGGTCATGGTGATGGCGTTGCTGGGGCACACGATGTCGCACAGATTGCAGCCGGTGCAGGGCTCGACGTCCAGCTCGGCGACATAGTTGATCACGGCCATCAGGGCCTCCCTGAGATTGGCTCGACCACCCGCATGCGCAGGTCCAGCAGGGGCGCATCGAGAATGGCGCGCCCCACGTCCACGGCCTGGGCGCCGGCGCGGTGGGCCGGCTCGAGCTGCTCCAGGGTCACGCCGCCGCCGAACGCCAGGGTCACGCCGTCGCGCAAACTGGCGTCCACAAGCGTGGAATGGGCTTCGGCGAGATCGGCAAGATCGCCCGTATCGACCATGATCACACCCGCGCCGAGACGGGTCGCCGCCAGCGCCTCGGCGGCCGATCGCACCTGCACGGCTACCGGCCCGCGCTCAAGCGCCCGGCCGGCCTCGATCGCCTCGGCCACGCCCCCCAGCAGCCGCACCGCGTTCTTACTCAGGTAGATGAAGTCGCCGGCGACTAGCCTTGGCAGCACGCCGCCTGCCGCCAGTCCTGCCCGTAGGCAGGGCTTCAGCGCCGCCGGCAGCTTTTTCCAGCCGCCGCAGGCTACGGACAGCCCGGCGGGCGCCGCGTCGCGCAGCCGCCGCGCCCGGGTCGCCACGCCGCAGGCGAACCCCAGCGGGCCCAATACGAAGTCCTCCGCCACGCCGAGCTCGGCGGCCTGGCCTTCGATCTCCACCAGCACGTCGCCGGCGCGCAGGGCTTGTCCGTCGGCGAACCGCATTGTCCAGCGCCCGCAGCCGTCCGGCGCCGCAGCATAGTCGATTAAGCCGGCGCCGGCGCCGATCCCGTCCTCGACTGCCTCGACCACGGCCCGATGCCTGCCGCGAACCCGGGCGAACAGCGCCCTGGAGACGTCGGCGGCGGCGATGGCGTTCACGGCTCCAGCACCGAGAAGAACATCGCCCCGTTGGGCAGGTTGGCGAATACCTTCCCGCCATAGGCGCGGGCGCTGGAGCGCACCTCGCACTGCGGCCAGCGCCCGAAGATCGCGCCGGCCGCCTTCAGGAAGGCCAGCGCCGTGGGCGTCACCGTCTCGCCCTGGGCGTCGACGCCATAGACCGGCACGCCGGCCAGCATCTCCTGCACCGCCGGCGGCGGGCTGGCTAGCAGGCCGTGCTCGCAGCGGATCGTCCCGTCGCAGACGGGCAGCGGGCTGCAATGGAAGCGGGCCGGATCGAGGCGGGCGAACAGCGCCGAGGCGAGGCAGATGTCGAGGATGCTGTCGAGAGCGCCGACCTCGTGGAAATGCACCTGTTCCACCGCGATGTCGTGAACCTTGGCCTCGGCCTCGGCCAGCACGGTGAAGGCGCGGGCCGACAGCGCCTTGGCGGAGTCGGCAAGGGCGCTCGCCTCGATGAGGCCCAGGATCGTTTTCAGGGTGCGGTGATGGTGCTCGTGCGGCAGTTCGATGCGCGCCTGCCACCCCGAGACACCGTTCACGGCATGGCGCACGATGTGGGTCGTGTCGGTGAGCGCCGGCACGTTCAGCGCGTCGACCAGGGCCGCGAGTTCGGCGTCGTTGACCTCGCAGAGCCGCGCGAAGCCGGTGAGCAGCATGTCGCCGCAGATCCCCGAAGGCGTGCGCAGGACGACGGACAGGCGGCTCATGGGCGCGCCTCGGGCTGGAGGGCGTTCAGGACCCGGATCGCCCCGCAGGCTGCGCCGAAGCCGTTGTCGATGTTGGTGACAAGAAGACCCTGGCCGCAGCTGGCCAGCATGGCGTTTAGCGCGGTCATGCCGCCAGCGGCGACGCCATAGCCCACCGAGGTGGGCACGCCGATAATGCATTTGCCCACCAGTCCGCCCAGGACCGACACCAGGGCAGCGTCCATGCCGGCCGCCACGATCACCACGTCGTGCCGGCGGATCTCCTCGATCCGGTCCATGAGCCGCCAGACGGCCGCGACGCCGATGTCGGCGTAGAGCCGGGTCCGCACCCCCATGAAAGTGAGGGTGCGTTCCGCCTCGCGGGCGACGCGCAGGTCGGACGTGCCGGCGGTGACCACGGCGACGTCGCCGGCGCGGGCTGGCAGCATCCCGTGCAGGATCGCGGTGCCCGACGCCGGTTCGTAGTCAAGGTCGGCGGCGAGATCGGGGGGCAGCTGGTCGAACTGCGGCCGGTAGAGCCGGGTGAACAGTGTGGAGTGGTCCGGCCGGCCGTGCAGTTCGGCCATCAGGTTTCCAAGCGAGCCGATGTCCTTGCCCTCGCAGAACACCGCCTCGGGCATGCCGAGCCGTTCCTTGCGCTGGTAGTCGTAGACGCTGTTCATCGCGGCGCTCCGACGAAGGCCCGGCCTGGGCGGTAGCTTTCGGCGTCGAGCCGCGCGGCGGAGATGGCCGGCGCGCTCCGGCGAGCCACGGCCAGGACCTCGCCTGTGAGCGCGTCGGTGATATGGCGGCGGTCCGCGTCACCCACTTCGATCAGCAGTTCGTCATCGCGGACGCGGCAGCGCACGACCTCGATGCCGGTGCGCGCCCGGATCAAGGCCTCGCCGGCTTCGACCGCCCGCAGCCGCTCAGGCGTCACGCGCACGCCGGTGTAGAGCCGGCTGGCGAGGCAGGGCGAGGCGGGCAGCTCGGCGAACGGCGCGCCGATCTCCCGGGCGATGGCGCGGATGTCGGCCTTGGCCAGGCCGGCCTCGATCCAGGGATGGCGCACGCCGTTCTCCGAGGCGGCGTCCAAGCCCGGCCGGTATTCGCCCAGGTCGTCCACGTTCGCCCCGGACAGCAGGATGGCTTCGCCAGGGAGGGCCGCGGCGATGTCCTTCAGGGCGGCATAGAGGTTTGATTTGCAGAAGTAGCAGCGGTTCACCGGATTGGAGAGGTAGCGCTCGTCGGCGAACTCGCCGGAGCGGACGATTTCCAGGCGCCAGCCTTCCTGCTCGGCCCAGCTTACCACCCGGCGCGTCGCCTCTTCGGGAACGGCGGGGCTGACGGCGTGGGCGACGACGGTCTCGCTGGACGCCAGGCGGTGCGCCAGCGTCGCCAGCAGCAGGCTGTCGATCCCGCCCGAGCACGCGATCACCCGGGGCCGGATGTCGAGCAGGGCCCGCTCGATGCGGGCGCGCGGCGAGGGTGCGCGATAAAGCCCATGTTCGGCGATGTAGGCGGCCACGGCGGGCGCCGTCTCGGCGGCGATGCTCCGCCCGCTCTCCAGCCGCTCGCGCAGCAAGGTGGATGAGAGGGGGACATTCGGCGTCTCGATGCGCGGCAAGTCGGGTTCGATCTCAGGCGCTGTCTCGCCCGCTCGGGCGAGGATCGCGAAGCTGACCAGCTTTCGCAGCTCCGCGATGTCCTTCCACCGCGCCAGACGATGGGCGCAGTCGGCGCCGAGCAGGAAGGTCATTTCCGTGTCGGCGGGGTAGAGGGACTTCAGCGCCCGGACGGTGTCGATGGTGAACGACTTGCCCTCGCGCCGGACCTCCAGATCGCAAGCCTCGAACGTCGGCGCGCCGGCGATGGCGCGGCGGATCATCTCCACGCGGTGCTCGCCGGCAACCAGCCCCGCGTCGCCCTTCAAGGGCGGCGATCCTGAGGGGATGAACAGCAGCCGGTCCAACCCCAGCGCCTCCACCGCCGCCTGGGCCGCCAGCAGATGGCCCTGGTGGATGGGATTGAAGGCGCCGCCGAAGAGTCCGAGCCGCAGCATCGCCTAACCCGCCACCCGCAGATTTTCGAGCATCTGGCGAAGGGCGACGACGGCCGCCACGATCTGAGGCTCCCCGCGCGGGTTGGCGAAAAGGGCGCTGGCCAGGCCC
>Ga0213876_10000447_pt1 | contig 33381 bp, 33 predicted proteins | sample BarmaccomBMRX_R9_FD_160113 | JGI IMG/M metagenome (GOLD analysis project Ga0213876, IMG submission 160113) | Root-associated microbial communities from Barbacenia macrantha in rupestrian grasslands, the National Park of Serra do Cipo, Brazil - RX_R9 | ecosystem: Host-associated > Plants > Roots... | reverse complement strand
GTCGTGAGCGAACCAGATGTCCTCGGTGCCGAGGTGGCGATCCATGTTGGCTTCCACCACGGGTTCGAGCTCAAGGGTCAGCGCGTTAGCGACAGGTTTCTGTGCCATGCGGTTACCGTAACCCGCGTACACAGGTTCTCTCAAACTCCACCGGCACGTGTCGTGTCGGTGGCCCTGCTGCTACCGCGCAGTGACCGGGAGGGCTAGCGCCCGACCAGGCTCCAGTCCTCGAGCCCGTCGTAGAGTGGAAACTCCCTGGCCAGCCCGGTCACCCGGTTCCGCAACCCGGCGACGTCGACCTCGCCTGCAGAGCTTCCACCCACCAGCGCGCCGGCGATGATGTCGGCAACCTCGGTGAACTCCGCGTCGCCGAAGCCGCGGGTGGCCAAGGCGGGCGTGCCGATCCGCAGGCCAGACGTCACCATCGGCGGGCGGGGGTCATTGGGCACGGCGTTGCGGTTGACGGTGATGCCGACCTCGTGCAGCAGATCCTCGGCCGCCTGGCCGTCTAGCGGGGAGTTCCGTAGGTCGACCAGTACCAGATGGACGTCGGTGCCACCGCTGACTACCGACACGCCGGCCTTGGCCACATCGGAGGCCAACAGTCGGTCGGCGAGAATCCGGGCGCCAGAAAGTGTGCGTTGCTGCCGGTCCACGAATTCGGGCGTGCCTGCGATCTTCAGGGCGACGGCCTTACCCGCGATGACGTGCATCAGCGGTCCGCCCTGCTGGCCGGGGAACACCGCCGAATTGATTGCCTTGGCGTACTCCTGCTTGCCCAGGATCATCCCGGAGCGGCCGCCGCCGATGGTCTTGTGGATGGTCGTAGAGACGACGTCGGCATGCGGGACCGGGGAGGGATGCAACCCAGCGGCGACCAGGCCGGCGAAATGCGCCATGTCGACCCACAACTTGGCGTCGACCTCGTCGGCGATCGACCGAAAAGCGCCGAAGTCCAAGATCCGCGGGTACGCCGACCAGCCGGCGACGATCACCTTCGGACGGAATTCCAGCGCCCGGGCCCGCACCACGTCCATGTCGACCAAATGCGTCGTCGCGTCGACGCCATAAAAGCCGTTCTCGTACAACTTGCCGGAAAAGTTCAGCCGCATGCCGTGAGTCAGGTGACCGCCGTTGGCCAGGTCCAGGCCCAGCAGCCGCTCTCCGGGCGACATCAACGCATGCAGCACCGCGGCGTTGGCCTGGGCACCCGAATGCGGCTGCACGTTCGCGAAGTCGGCGCCGAACAGCGCCTTGGCCCGGTCGCGTGCGATGTTCTCGACAACGTCGACGAACTCGCAGCCGCCGTAGTAGCGACGTCCGGGGAGTCCCTCGGCGTACTTGTTGGTCAGCACGCTGCCCTGAGCCTGCAGCACCGAGCGCGGCACGAAGTTCTCCGACGCGATCATCTCCAGGGTGTCCCGTTGCCGGCCGAGTTCCTTGCCCAGCAGCTCGGCGATATCGGGGTCGACCTCGGCGAGCGGGGCGGACATGACAGAAGAGGAAACACGGGCGTCAGGTGCAGCGGTCACGCGCGCCAGTCTATCCAGGGGCCCAGAGCCGCGATGTCGCGGCGTTTTAAGCCGGCCCAGCCGTCGAGCACGTGGCGATCCCTGCGAGACTGAGACCCATGCCGCGGCCTAGCGAGCCGAGTCCCTATGTGGAATTCGACCGAAAGCAATGGCGCGCGCTCCGGATGTCGACGCCACTGGCCCTGACCGAGGAGGAACTGGTCGGCCTGCGCGGTCTCGGCGAACAGATCGACCTGCTCGAAGTTGAAGAGGTCTACCTGCCGTTGTCCCGTCTGATTCACCTTCAGGTCGCCGCCCGTCAACGACTGTTCGCCGCCACCGCGGAATTCCTTGGGGAACCGCAGCAAAACCCCAACCGGCCGGTGCCGTTCATCATCGGGGTGGCCGGCAGCGTGGCCGTGGGCAAGTCGACCACCGCCCGTGTGCTGCAGGCACTGTTGGCCCGCTGGGATCACCACCCGAGGGTGGACCTGGTGACAACCGACGGCTTCCTCTACCCGAATGCTGAACTCGATCGACGAAACCTCATGCACCGCAAGGGTTTTCCAGAGAGCTATAACCGCAGGGCGCTGCTGCGGTTCGTGACCTCGGTGAAGTCGGGCTCGGACTACGCCTGCGCGCCGGTGTATTCACACTTGAAGTACGACATCATCCCGGGCGCCAAGCACGTGGTCCGCCATCCCGACATCCTGATTCTGGAGGGCCTCAACGTTTTGCAGACGGGCCCGACGTTGATGGTGTCGGATCTGTTCGACTTCTCGCTCTACGTGGACGCGCGGATCGAAGATATCGAGCAGTGGTACGTGTCGCGGTTTCTGGCGATGCGTGGCACGGCGTTCGCTGACCCGGAATCACACTTCCACCACTATTCGGCGTTGTCCGACCCGAAGGCGGTTGCGGCCGCGCGTGAAATCTGGCGGTCGATCAACCGGCTCAACCTCGTCGAGAACATTCTGCCGACGCGTCCCCGTGCCACGCTGGTGCTGCGCAAGGACGCCGACCACTCCATCAACCGGCTGCGGCTGCGCAAGCTGTAGTTCGCCGGCGTCCGCGAGGCCGTCCACGTCGTGCTGGCGTTCCGAAAGGCCGGAGCGGGGCAACACACCGCTATTCGGCGGAGGCGCCCCGCACCGGCGGGAAGGGGAGCTACGCCTCGAGGCGGCGCACTCCCAGGTACTGCAGTCCGGCGAAGAATGCCGTGTACACACCGCTGGCCAGCGTTGCGGCCACCCCGGCGCCGGTCATCGGCACCAACTCGGCGGCCACTACCGCCGCCGCGGTGTACACGATGTTGGCCGCAACCACGCCGATCCCGGCGCGGCGCAGGTTCGGCAAGCCGGCCAGGCTGAACACCACAAGGCCGTAGAGCACGAAGAAAGCGCCCATGCTGTATTCCTGGCCGGACGTCAGTCCGGTGATCCTCGAAATCGGGTCTGCGGCAACGGCAACGGCCAGCCCCATCAAACCCGTGATGGTTGCGTCTGCGCGCATGGCGAATCGCAACAGGGAGTCGGTCGAGTCGTAGAGGACCCGGGTTGTCGGTCCTGAGATGGCGGTCATGTGGGTTAACTCCTCGCTGTGGCAGGTTTTGCAGGGGTGTCAAAAGGACTGGACAGGTTTGAGCCTGCCGTCCGGGCACTGCCAGATCGACGCATGGCACTGCCAGTTACTGCCACGTGTGGAATGACCAGCCAGTTCGCTCGGGTATTCCCGCCCGCGCGAATTAGACCGCTCACCTGATCGACGAAGGCGGACAGCCGGCCCTGCGGCGCGCGACGGCATCAGCGTCCGCCGGCCGGCTCATTCGCTAGGTATTGCGACCCGGCCCCGCAAGTCGGCCGCGATGAGCCGGGCCGCCGCGTTCTGCCAGTTGTGCAGCGATCGCTGGGGCACCTCGGTGACCAACCACTGCCAGGCCTGCCGTGCGGTGGGATCCAACCCGGCGGCGGTGGCGTTCTGCGCATAGGCGCGCACGCCGACGACATAAGGGAAATACAGCGAGTTGTAGTACCGCCATTGCTCGGTGGTACCGAAGTCGCCGGCGTCGCGTGGCTTGAGCCGGCCGATGCCATCGGCGAGGACGGCCTTGAGCTCGTTGGCGCGTTCCAGCGGGTGATCGGGCGCGCCGCGCGCGGCCAGTCGCTCGTCGATCACCGGCAACGCGGTCAGCGGGCTGGCAACGAGTCTGGTCAAGTCTCCGTAGTGGCCCAGCGCCCGGCGGGTGAGCCGGACGAAGGTGTCGTCGTCGAGGTCTCCGAGCGGGTTGTCGGAACGCAGCGGCAGCGCGGCTCCGGTGTGGCGTAGCGCGGCCCGGTCGGCCCGCAGCGTCGGCGACTTGGAGAACGCCACCCGGTCCAGGACGCCGGCCAAAGGATCGGCGAGCACCTGCACCGTGATCGAGATCGCCAGGCTGGTGAACAACAGCACCGTCAGAGCCGTCTGCGCGCCAACCTCGTTACGCGTCACGCCCAGGCCGATCAACGCCTGACCGCCGAACAGCGCGGCGACCACCGAACAGCCGGCAAACGACCTCAGCATGTCAGCGCGCAACGCCTGGCCCTCGTCGAAGGCATCCCACAGAGCCACCGCTACGCCAAGCATCAGCACGTCGAAACCCGTCGACGCCAGCGCCAGCCAGCTGGGCACCAGCCCTAGCGGGATGATGAGGATGGCGTTGGCCAGCGCGAAGAACAGCGTGGCGATAACCACCACTCCCACGACGGATACCGGCTGAGCCGGGCGGCGCGCTGCAACCACCATGGCCGCCAGCGTGGACGTCGAGATCACCGCGAACATCAGCCAGTGACCCGCGCGCAGCGGCCCATCGACGCTGCCCGCGGCCGTCGCGCCTAGCACGGTGAACGCACCGACCCCGCCGACCAGCAACAGTTCGCCCGTGCGAGCCCTAGCGTGGTCACCCGGGCGCGACAGCTCGATCAGCACCGCGAACCAGGCGATGCTGGGCACGGCAACGAGATAGATCTCTACCTGGCTGAGCAACTCGGCGTGCGCCGGGCTGACCGTGCGCACCGCGTCCAGCGCCACGACCAGCGCGAAACCGCACAGCCCGATCGCCGCCAACACCAGCACCGGCTTGCGCGGATCACGGGCGAGCAGATACAAGCCGAGCCAACCGCTCAGCGTGAACACCACCGCCGACAGCGCAGCCATGGATCCAGTGTGTCACTTGCCATATTGGTGCCGACCCGCTGCGCCGGGCTTCGCTTTATTCGTGCCGACCCGCTGCGCCCGGCTTCGCCTCATTCGTGCCGACCCGCTGCGCCCGGCTTTGCTTTATTCGTGCCGACCCGCTGCGCCCGGCTTCGCCGCGCTTGCGATCGTCACAGCCGCGCTTGCGATCGTCACCGCCCATACCGGCGATGGCGCAGGCTGTAGTCGCGCAATGCGCGCAGGAAGTCGACGCGGCGGAATGCCGGCCAGTGCGCCTCGGCGAACCACATCTCCGAGTAGGCGCTCTGCCACAGCAGAAACCCGGACAGCCGCTGCTCGCCGGATGTGCGGATGACCAGGTCGGGGTCGGGTTGTCCTGAGGTGTACAGGTTTTCGGAGATGCCCTCGACGGAGACCGCGTCGACGAGTTCTTCGGCGCTCGCACCGTTGGCGAGTTGCTTGCTCAACAACGCGCGCACCGCATCGACGATCTCGCGACGTCCGCCGTAACCGACCGCGACGTTGACGTGAAACGGGGCGCTGCCCGGCGTGGAGTCGACCGCCTCGCGCAGCCGCCGAGCCGGCTCTTCGCCGAGCAGCTCCAGGTCCCCGACAGTGCGCACACTCCAACGGTTGGTGGGCGCACAAATCTCCTCGACCACATCGGTGATGATTTCGATGAGGGCGGCGAGCTCGTCGGGATCGCGTTGCAGGTTTTCGGTGGAGAGCAGATAGACCGTCGTCATCTCGATGCCGGCCGCCTGGCACCAGCGCAGCATCTCGGCGATCTTGACCGCGCCCATCCGGTAGCCATAGCTGACGTCGTCGTATCCCGCGTCGCGTGCCCATCGCCGGTTGCCGTCGCACAGGACGGCGATGTGGCGCGGCAGTTCGGATGTGGGGGCGGCCAGGCCCTGCCGGAGCCGCAGCTCGTACAGCCGGTACAACGGCTCCTTGAGCCGCGGCGGGATGATTTCCACGAAAGTCCACATTACTGTGACCGGCAACAATTTCCGGCCCGTATTGCCGGCGATCTCACGCCGTATCGCGCCACGTCGTGACGGCGTCTGCTCGGCATCGGCGCTACTGTGGTGAGCGATAACGGCCACCGACAATCGCACGGCCCGCAGCAGGAGAAAGGACCCTGGCCAGGTGAGCACGGTCACGAATGCGAAGCCCGAATCGCACGAATCGGAAGGCCTCACCCAGCACATCGTTGAGGGCGTCGTCCGTGTCCTGGCCAAACCGAGGTTCCGCGGCTGGATCCACGTCTACTCGGCGGGCATCGCGGTGTTCGCGGGTGCGTCGCTGGTCGCGGTGTCGTGGGCGGTGGGATCCACCCGGGCCGGGCTGGCGACGCTGCTGTATACGGCGGCAACGATCGTGATGTTCACCGTCAGCGCCACCTACCACCGCGTCCATTGGCAATCCGAGACCGCCCAGAAATGGATGAAGCGGGCGGACCATTCGATGATCTTCGTGTTCATCGCCGGCAGTTACACGCCGTTTGCGCTGCTGGCACTGCCAGGCCGTGACGGGCATGTCGTGTTGTGGATCGTGTGGGGGGGCGCGCTCGCCGGCATCCTGCTCAAGATGCTCTGGCCGTCATCGCCGCGCTGGGTAGGCGTGCCGCTTTACATCCTGCTGGGTTGGGTGGCGGTCTGGTACACCGGAACGATCCTGCACAACGCCGGCGTTGCGGCCATGGTGCTGCTCTTCGTCGGGGGCGCGTTGTACAGCATCGGCGGCATTCTCTACGCGCTGAAGTGGCCCGACCCATGGCCGACGACGTTCGGCTATCACGAGTTCTTCCACGCATGCACCGCCGTGGCGGCGATCTGTCACTACATCGCGATGTGGTTCGTGGTCTTCTAGTCCCCCCCGGCGAGCGGGCGTGTTTGTACGCCGCCACGCCGATTCGACTGACATTCTGAGCACGCTCGCGCAGAGGCGAAAGCGGAAGGTGAGAGCTACAGCTGGGTGACGTCGGCGGGCGACCAGTAGGCCTTCATCGCAGTGACCTTGCCGCGGTCGTCGAAAACCATTGTCTCGATGGGCTCGATCCGCATCTTGTTGTCGCCGGCCGTGATGGTCAGCCGAGACTGGAACGCCGCCTCGTTGCCGGAGACCCGCAGCGATACCAGCTCACATTCGCGTTCCACGCCGGCGATCGCGGAATAGAACCCGCGAATGGCGCGACTGCCGATGTGCACCTCACCGCCAACCGGATCCTCAAGGGTCGCGTCGTCGGCGTAAAAGCCGGCGAGATCGTCCGCGCTGCCGCTGACCACCGTCGCGATGTAGCCCTTGACGGTGTCGGTGATTGCTTGGGCCCGGTCGGCGTTTGGCATGGGACGTAAGGCTAGTCCCCGCGGTGCTGTCCGGGGACACCGAGGGCGGCCGCGAGTTCGGCCGCCCCGGTGACGGGTAGGTCGCAGACCCGTCCGCGGCAGACGTAGGCGGCTTCGCGGCCGTCCGCGCGGCCGCGCCCGGCCAGCAGCGGTGACGAGTCCTGCGCGCCGCCCACGACGATGGCCCCGCCGGGCGCGAGCCGGCGGGCCTCCGCCAGCAGCGGCGACCGCGATGGATCGCAAACGACCGCAATCTGCAGCGGCCCGCGCACCGCCGCCTCGGCGACGGCCAACCAGTGTCCTGACGATCGCGGCGCGCGCGCCAGCAGCACCGAATGCGCGCTGAGCGCCTCGGATGCGGCCTGCAGGTAGCGCTCGGCGCGGCCACCGTCCACCAGGTGTGCCGCCGTCAGCAACGCCTCGGTGATCAACGACGCCCCCGACGGCGTCGCCCCGTCGAGCGGATCGGCGGGTCTCAGCATCAGCTGTTCGGCATCGTCGGCTGTGTCGAACCAGCGGCCGGGCTGTTGCGGGTCGGCGAAGCGCCGCAGCGCGGTGTCCAGCAGGTCGGTGGCCGTCGTCAGCCAGACCTCTTCGGGCGCAAGCTGATAGAGCGCAAGCAGTCCGGTGGCCAGCGCCGCATGGTCCTCTAGCAGGGCCGCACTGTCGCCGACCACGCCGCCCAGGCTGGCGCGCCGCAGCCTGCCGTCGACGACGTGCAGATCCAGCAGCGCCCGTGCGCACCGCCGCGCCGCTTGGGCATATGCGGGTTCGCCGAGGGCCACGCTGGCCTCGGCGAACGCGGTGATCGCCAGCCCGTTCCACGCCGTGATGATCTTGTCGTCGCGTCCCGGCTGGACACGGTCACGCCGGGCGGCCAGCAACTCGGCCCGGATCCGCCGCAGTCGCGACGGGTCGTCCGGGTCGGCGGGGAGTTGCAACACCGACGTCCCATGCTCGAACGTTCCGGACTCGGTGACCGCGAAAAGCGCTGCCGCCCAACGGCCGTCGTCGGCTCCGAGCACCTCGTTCAGCTGTGCCAGCGTCCAGACGTACGTCGAACCCTCGTGACCGTCGGCGTCGGCGTCCAGGGAAGAGGTGAACATGTCGCCGTCGGTCAGCTCGTCGAGCAGAAACCGCGCCGTCTCCTCGGTGACCCGTCGGGCCAGTCGATCATCCGTGCGCCGGGCCCAATGCGCGTAGGCCCGTAACAGCAGCGCATTGTCGTACAACATCTTCTCGAAATGCGGTACGACCCAGTCGTTATCGACACTGTAGCGGGCGAAGCCCCCGGCAAGCTGGTCGTAGATGCCTCCGCGGGCCATCGCGTTGCCGGTGCGCGCGACGGCATCATGAACGGCCGGCGAACCCGTGCGCTCGTAGTCGCGCAGCAGCGCCTCCAGCAGAGCCGACGGCGGGAATTTGGGCGCCCCGCCGAAACCGCCCGCGGCCTTGTCCTCGTCGCGCAGCACGAGCGCGACGGCGTGCGTGCACAGCTGCGGTTCCACGACGGGTCCCCCGCCCGGCAATCCCGAGGACATTGCGCGCAATTCGCCGGCGATCCGGTCGGACGCCTCCTCGACCTCGCCGCGGCGATCCCGCCAGGTTTCGGAGACCGCCGAAAGCAGTTGCAGGAAAACTGCTTTCGGGTAGTAGGTGCCGCAGTAGAACGGCCGGCCGTCGGGGGTCAGGAAACATGTCATCGGCCAACCGCCCTGCCCGGTCAGTGCCACGGTGGCGTTCATGTACACCGCGTCGATGTCGGGGCGCTCCTCGCGATCGACCTTGATGCAGACGAAGCCCGCGTTCATCGCGGTGGCTACCTCGTCGTCCTCGAACGATTCGTGGGCCATGACGTGACACCAGTGGCATGCGGCGTAGCCGATGGACAACAGGATCGGCAGGTCGCGCTCGGCCGCATCCGCCAGCGCCGCCGGCGTCCACTGCTGCCAGTGCACCGGGTTGTCCGCGTGCTGGCGCAGGTACGGGCTGGCCGCCCCAGAAAGGGTATTGGTCTGCGAGGCGTCAGTCGGGCTCATCGCCGGCTCCTGGCGGTCGCGTGGGATCGCTGCGACCGGCACCGGGATCCTCGACCGCGTCGGTGCCCTCGTCGGCGGCCTGGTCGAGTTGGGGGTGGTCACGATCGAACGATTTGGGGACCTTGCGCAATTGCCGGTTCATCGACCGCAGCAGGAACAACGTCGCGATAACCAGCAGCACGACCACGAGCAGTCCAATCGGACTGGCCTTGCCGAAATCCGGCCCGTGGTTGTGCGGCTGCCCGTCCGCAATTACAGCGATAAAAAAGTGATTCACTCGAGCTCGATTCCCGTGAACAACTCGGTCTCAGGAAGACGCACGGGTACGCGCGAGCGCGCCAGCTCGAATTCCTCTGTCGGCCATAGTCGCTGCTGCCACGAGAGCGGTGCGGCGAAGAACTCGGCGTTCGGATCGATCTGGGTGGCGTGCGCGCGCAGTGCGTCGTCGCGCTGGCTGAAATACTCCGAGCACTCCACCCGCGTCGTCACCCTGGAGAGGATGTCGTGGTCGGGGAGCCAGTGTTCCAGCCATTTCCGGAATGGGCCCTCCTGGCCGTGCTTGGCGAACTCGTCCTGCAGCAGCTGCATCCGCGCCCGCAGGAAGCCGTGTACGTAGTAAAGCTTGGACACCGTCCACGGCTCGCCGGCGTCCGGGAAGCGCCGGTAGTCGCCCGCCGCCTCGTAGGCGGCGACGGAAACCTGGTGACACCGGATGTGGTCCGGATGCGGGTAGCCGCCGTGCTCGTCGTAGGTGACCATCACGTGCGGCCGGAACTCGCGGATCACCCGTACCAGCGCCGCGGCGGATTGCTCCAACGGCACCAGCGCGAAGCAGCCCTCGGGCAGCGGTGGCGGCGGGTCACCCTTGGGCAGGCCTGAGTCGACAAACCCCAGCCAGGTGTGTTCGACGCCGAGGATTTCGGCGGCTTTGGCCATCTCGTCGAGGCGGATAGCGGCAATGTGTCCATGCACGTCGGGCAGGTCCATCGCGGGGTTGAGGATCTCGCCGCGTTCGCCACCGGTCAGCGTGACGACCATGACGCGATGACCCTCGTCTGCGTAACGGGCAAGGGTGGCCGCGCCCTTGCTGGACTCGTCGTCGGGGTGGGCGTGCACCGCCATCAACCGCAGTTCGCTCACGTGCTCCCTTGCTGTCTGCTTGGTGGGTCCGTCCGCTGGTCGCCTCCTGAGCCTATAAGTCGCCCCTATAATTCCAGTTCTCCGATCCCCGACAAGCCCAGCCATGAACCCAGACCCCATCGCGCGGCCCGAGGCCCGCTACGGACGCTCGCGACTGTCCGGCAGATCGCGGCGCCGTGTCGTCATCGGTCTGGCGGTGGTGGTAGTGGTGGCCGGGACCGTCGTCGCGGCCGTCGGCTACCAGCGCCTTGGCACCGCAGACGTCACGGGTTCACTGGCCGGCTACCAAGTAATCGATGACGAAACGGCTTCGGTCACCATCAGCGTCACCCGGCGACACCCGTCGCGACCGGTCGACTGCATCGTGCGGGTCCGCGCCAAGGACGGCAGCGAGACGGGTCGACGGGAGGTGCTGGTTGCGCCGTCAAAGGACAAGACCGTACAGGTGACGACGACGTTAAAATCCAGCAGACCGCCGGCGATGGCAGACATCTACGGCTGCGGCACCGATGTGCCCGGCTACCTGCGCCCGGCCTGACGCGCGACAAACGCCGAACAGCCAATATGCGGTCATCATCCGTTTTCAAAGTGGTAACATAGATGAATGCACGGTCCTGGCAGGGACCGTGTATTGCTGCATTAACGGCCGTGAGGAGAAACGGAGCCGTCGCAGCAACGGGGGACGGCCACATTCCCGAACAGCGGGATCTGAAGACTTATGCCGAATACGAGGAGCGCGACGAGATGACGGACACTCAGGTGACCTGGTTGACCCAGGAGTCACATGACCGACTCAAGGCCGAACTCGACCAGCTGATCGCGAATCGCCCCGTTATTGCCGCGGAAATCAACGACCGCCGCGAGGAGGGCGACCTGCGCGAGAACGGCGGCTACCATGCCGCCCGCGAGGAGCAGGGTCAGCAGGAGGCCCGCATCCGCCAGCTGCAGGACCTGCTGAACAACGCCAAGGTCGGCGAGGCGCCCAAGCAGTCCGGCGTCGCGCTGCCCGGCTCGGTGGTCAAGGTCTACTACAACGGCGACAAGTCCGACAGCGAGACGTTCCTGATCGCCACCCGCCAGGAGGGCGTCAACGACGGCAAGCTCGAGGTGTACTCGCCGAACTCACCGCTAGGCGGCGCCCTGATCGACGCCAAGGTCGGCGAGACCCGCAGCTACACCGTGCCCAACGGCAACACCGTCGAGGTCACGCTGGTCAGCGCGGAGCCGTACCACTCCTAGCCGTACCGCCGCCAGTGTGAATCCGGCGACGGGTCACCGGCGTGTCACGTCGTCAGATTCACTCTCGGCGGCCCGGAGCGCCTGCTCGAGATCGGCCAGCAGGTCATCGACGTCCTCGATGCCGACCGAAAGCCGCACCAGATCGTCGGGCACTTCCAATTGCGATCCGGCCGTCGACGCGTGCGTCATGGCGCTGGGATGCTCGATCAGCGACTCCACCCCGCCTAGCGACTCGGCGAGAATGAACACGCTGGTGTTGGCGCACAGCCGCTCGGCCGCATCGCGGCCCCCTCGCATCCTGGCCGACACCATCCCGCCGAAGCCGCGCATCTGCCGGGCGGCGACCTTATGCCCGGGATGGGCCGGCAGGCCAGGGTAAAGCACAGAGCTCACCGCCTGGTGCTCGGCGAGGAATTCCGCTATGGCAGAACCGTTTTCGCTGTGTCGCTGCATCCGCAGCACCAGCGTCTTGAGGCCACGCATCGTCAGGTAGGCGTCGAAAGGCCCGGGAACCGCGCCGGCTCCGTTCTGCAGGAAGGCGAAGGAGTCGTCGAGTTCCTCGTCGTTGGTGACCAACGCGCCGCCCACGACGTCGGAGTGGCCACCGATGTACTTGGTGGTCGAGTGCAACACGACATCGGCCCCCAGGGTCAACGGTTGCTGCAACGCGGGAGAGGCAAAGGTATTGTCCACCAACACTTTTGCCGAACTCTGTTGGCCGAGCTCGGCGATGCCGGCGATGTCGGCGATGGACAGCAATGGATTGGTCGGCGTTTCCACCCAAATGAGTCGGGTCTGCGGGGTGATCGCGGCGCGCACCGCGTCCAGATTTGCCAGTGCCACCGGTGTGTACTGGATGCCCCACTGGGTAAACACCTTGTCGATCAGCCGGAAAGTGCCACCATAAGCGTCGTCGGGAATCACCACGTGGTCGCCGGGCCGCAGCATCGCCCGCAGGGCGCAGTCGGTGGCGGCCATCCCGGAGCCGAACGCCCGGCCGTAGGTGCCCTCTTCGACCGCGGCCAGCGCGGCCTCTAGCGCTGCCCGGGTCGGGTTGCCGGTGCGCGCGTATTCGAAGCCGCCGCGCAGGCCGCCGACCCCGTCTTGGGCGAAGGTGCTGGAGGCATAGATCGGCGCGTTGACCGCACCCGTCGCCGGGTCTGGCCGATACCCGGCGTGGATGGCTTTGGTGGCCAACCCGCGTTGCCCCGTACCGTCTTTGCTCATCGACGACAGCCTAGTGACGCCCGCCGCAACGAGCCGCACTCCGGGTCAGATCGGCAGGCACACCGTGGTCATGACCTTGTCGGCCAACGTTTGCCGTTTGGCATCCCACAGCGGAAACAGGAATCCGATACCGCAGATGATCCAGTCGAGCACGTGCGCGATCTGGCGCAGCACGGACCTGCCGAAACCCACTGGCTGCCCGGTGGTTTCGCTGACGACCTTGAACTTTGTCACCGACTTGCCCAGGCTCGATCCGGTGCTGCCTTGGCGGTACCCATAGTTCCAGACCCAGTAGGCCACCCCCACCAGCCACGCCACGCCCTGAGCCAACAGACCGACCAACGATTGCTGGGTGGAGCAGTAGTAGCTACCGCTGTATTGCGTGGCGTCGGTGACACACGACGAATGCTGTGTGGCCAGCGCGATCGCCCAACTGATGCCGTACACCACCGCCAGCGGGGCATTGTCGATAAGGAACGCCAGCACCCGAGTGATCCACGGTGTATAGGACTGCGTAGGAAGAGCACGAACCGCCGGGCCGGGCGGTGGCGGCGCATACCCACCGGCGGACGGAGGGGGCGGAGGGTAGGAGGCGCCTTCGGGCAACGGAGGTGGCGGGGCGGCCTCACCGGGCGGCGGTTGATCTGTCATGGGCAACCTTCCACGCAGGGTTCTGAACGCCGCATTACAGTACCCGAGTTCGCGATTCGCGGAACGGCCCGGGCGAGCCGCGTCACGCTCGCGCCCGACCACAATGTATCGACGGCACCGCGACCGACCTGAAAGACCGCCCCCCACCTTCTGCGCCGTCGTATTCTTTTGTCGCCCAGCTAATTTCGTGCTATCAGTGCCGCCGCAGACCGTCGGACAGAAAGCCCAGCAAGTCGTATCGGGTAATGACCCCGACCGGTTTGCCTTGCTCAACGACCATCAAGGCGTCCCAATCCCGCAACGCCTTACCCGCCGCGCTGACCAACTCACCGGCACCGATCATCCGCAGCGGCGGGCTCATATGCTCCGATACCGCGTCGGCCAATTTGGCTCGACCCTCGAAGACGGCGGAGAGCAGTTCGCGCTCGGAAACGCTGCCGGCCACCTCGCCGGCCATCACCGGTGGTTCGGCGCCGACGACCGGCATCTGCGAAACTCCGTACTCACGCAGGATGCCGATGGCATCACGCACGGTCTCCGAGGGATGGGTGTGCACGAGGTCTGGGAGCGCCCCGGACTTGCCGCGCAACACATCACCGACCGTGGGCTCCGACGTAGACCCGTCGAGGCGGCTACGCAGAAATCCGTACGACGACATCCACGAATCGTTGAAGATCTTCGACATGTAACCGCGACCGCCGTCGGGCAATAACACCACCACCAGGGAATCGGGGCCGGCCTGGTCGGCCACCTTCAGCGCGGCCACCACGGCCATCCCGCACGACCCGCCGACCAGCATCGCTTCTTCGCGGGCCAGCCTTCTGGTCATGTTGAAAGAGTCCGAGTCCGACACGGCGATGATCTCGTCGGGCACCGTCTGGTCGTAGGCCGCCGGCCAGAAATCCTCGCCAACGCCCTCGACCAGATACGGCCGGCCCGTGCCGCCCGAATACACGGATCCCTCGGGGTCGGCGCCGATGATGCGCACCCGCCCCTCCGAAACCTCCTTGAGGTAGCGGCCCGCGCCGGTGATCGTGCCGCCGGTGCCGATACCGGCGACGAAGTGGGTGACCTTGCCGTCGGTGTCGGCCCAGATCTCCGGACCCGTCGTCGCGTAGTGGCTGGCCGGCCCCTCGGGGTTGGCGTACTGATCGGGTTTCCAGGCCCCGTCGATCTCGGTGACCAGCCGGTCGGAGACGCTGTAGTAGCTGTCCGGGTGGTCGGGGGGCACTGCGGTCGGGCACACGACGACCTCGGCGCCGTAGGCTATCAGCACGTTGCGCTTGTCCTCACTGACTTTGTCGGGGCAGACAAATACGCACTTGTAACCGCGGTGCTGGGCAACCAAGGCGAGGCCCACGCCGGTGTTGCCGGAGGTGGGTTCGACGATGGTGCCGCCCGGCTTGAGCAGGCCGGTCGCCTCGGCCGCGTCGATCATCTTCACCGCGATGCGGTCCTTTGAACTGCCCCCCGGGTTCAGATATTCGACCTTGGCCGCCACCACGCCGGCGCCGTCGGGCACGACCGAATTCAAGCGCACCAGCGGAGTGCCGCCGATGAGGTCACTGATGTGCTGCGCGATCCGCATGCGTTCATCGTCTCAGGCGATTTCGGCACGCGCAGGGGCACCCACCCCGGCGTGGGCTAGCCAGTGGCCTCGCGGATGTACTCCCCGATCTGGCGCAGCGAACGCACCGCCTCCGGCACCATCGGCGCGGCCAGCTGGAAATCGTGCACCTGGCCGGGCCAGACCCGGACCTCTGCCGGCACACCGACCGCGGCCAGCCGGCTCGCGGCCAGTTGCGCGTCGTGCAGCAGCACCTCGGACCCCGAGACGTGGATCAGCGTCCGTGGCAAACCGGGTTTGATGCGCTCCAAAGGCTCGTAAATCTCTTCGGGCTTGCCGTCGACCACCCGCTTGGCGGCAGCGCTAGCAACCAATTCGACCAGCGCGTCGAACGCCTTCGCGGGAAACATCGCGTCCGTCTTGATATTCGGGTGACTCTGTTTATGTTCCTTTGCCAGCTGCAGCAGTGGCGAGATCGCCACCAAGGCGGCAGGCTCCTCGCCGTCCTCCTGCAGCCTTTGCGCCAAGGCCAGCGCGAGGTAGCCGCCCGCCGAATCGCCGGCCAGCACGATCTGCTCCGGGTCGTAGCCGCGCAGCCTGAGCCAGCGGTAGCCGTCGCGGCAGTCGTCGAGCGCCGAGCCGATGGAGTGCTTAGGCAAGAGCCGATAATTGACCACCAGGACGGGCGCGTCAGCAAATTTCGACAACGCGTCGATCAGCCGACCGTGTGAGTTTGCTCCACAGGTAAGGAACGCACCGCCGTGCAGGTAGAGAATGACCCGCCTGGTGCCGTCGGCGGGGAGCACACCCGGTGCGCGAATGAGCTGAGCCGAAGCATTGGGCAGGTCCACGGTGGCCCGCAGCGAGCTGGAGACCGGCAGCAGCACTCGGGCAGCATGGTCGATGAGACCCCATGGCCAAGGGAGATTTGGTACGTAGCTGCCAGCAGCCAAAACCGGCCGAATCGTCAGTCGAGACGCCAGCGTGGCTAATCGCGCAGCGACACTTGGTCCAGACTCGACGACCTCAACTGGAGCGCCATCGCTGATTGCGAATCTACGTGCTTCAAGTTTACGTGCCTTCAGAACGTCGCGTGGACGAATGGCTTCACGAGGCGAGCCAGATACCTTACTCGGTGCAGTCATGCTCAACACTTCCTACGCCTTTGTAGTCCATACAGCATGTGACGAAGTAACTGAGCGTTCGGTTCACCCTTTCTTCCCGAGCATTCAGTCAGCCCCGCGAACTTAGCTTGACAGTTTATTCCGAATGCAACGTTCATAGCGTCCGTTTCGATACCACATTTGGTCCACACCGTAATCGCGTAACTTCCCAGCAACCCACGCCAAGCCGACCTAAACTAGTTGCGTGACAATCAGGGTGCCGCGTCGTTCGACGATCGCTCTGGCCACAGCCGGTGCACTGGCCTCGACAGGTACGGCCTATCTGGGTGCGCGCAATCTGCTGGTGGGCCAGGCGACGCAGGCGCGCACCGTCATCCCCAGGGCCTGGGAGACCCCGCCGCGCGCCGACGGCATCTACACGCGCGGGGGCGGGCCCGTCCAGCGCTGGCACCGTGGCATCCCCTTCGACATGCACGTGATGATGTTCGGCGACTCGACGGCCACCGGCTATGGCTGCAGCAGCGCCGAAGAGGTACCTGGCGTGCTGATCGCACGGGGGCTGGCCGAGCAGACCGGCAAGCGCATCCGGTTGAGTACCAAGGCGATCGTCGGCGCGACGTCAAAGGGCGTGTGTAGTCAGGTCGATGCCATGTTCGTGGCCGGGCCACCGCCGGACGCGGCGGTCATGATGCTGGGCGCCAACGACATCACAGCGCTCAACGGCATCAGCCAGTCCGCGCGACGGCTGGAACTGACGGTGCGCAAGTTACGCACCCGCGGTGCACTGGTCGTCGTTGGTACCTGCCCGGATCTCGGCGTCATCACCGCCATCCCCCAGCCGCTGCGTTCGTTGGCCCACGCGCGCGGTTCTCAGCTCGCGCGGGCCCAGACCGCCGCCGTCCGGGCAGCCGGCGGCGTGCCGGTGCCGCTGGCCAGCTTGCTTGCCGCCCAATTCCGGCAGTTCCGCTCCAGCCCCGAGGTGATGTTCTCGGCGGATCGTTACCACCCATCGCCCACCGCATATGCACTGGCGGCCGAGCAGCTGCTGCTCGCGCTGTGCGGTGCGATGGGCGTAAAGGTCGACAGCCCAACGGTTCACACGTCCTCCCGGTCCAGCACGTTGGTGCTGGGCAGTGCACACTCCCGTCTGGGCGTCGTGTCGCGGCTCTGGCGTCGGCAAGTACCCGCGCCGGACGCGGCTGTTTCCGCCAGCGGGTAGCGGGGGCGCCTCCTCGGCCCGCCGCGCGGGCCGCATCGTCACCGGCTGGATCTGATTGCCCGCCTCCTCCTCGGCCCGCCGCGCGGGCCGCATCGTCACCGGCTGGATCTGATTGCCCGCCTCCTCCTCGGCCCGCCGCGCGGGCCGCATCGTCACCGGCTGGATCTGATTGCCCGCCTCCTCCTCGGCCCGCCGCGCGGGCCGCATCGTCACCGAGCTAGATTCGGCTTTGCCACACCAATGGACGGAGCCGTCATGCCAGAAGCAGTCATCGTCTCAGCTGCCCGCTCGCCGATCGGTCGCGCAATGAAGGGGTCGCTGGTCAGCATTCGGCCCGACGACCTCGCGGCCCAGATGGTTCGGGCCGCGCTCGACAAGGTGCCGGCCCTGAACCCGCACCAGATTGACGACCTGATCCTGGGCTGCGGCCTGCCGGGTGGCGAGCAGGGCTTTAACATGGCCCGCGTCGTTGCCGTTGAACTGGGCTACGACTTCCTGCCGGGCACCACAGTCAACCGGTATTGCTCATCGTCGTTGCAGACCACCCGGATGGCTTTCCACGCGATCAAGGCCGGCGAGGGCGATGCCTTCATCTCCGCGGGGGTGGAGACCGTGTCCCGGTTCGCAAAAGGCAACTCTGACTCCTGGCCCGACACCAAGAACCCGCTGTTCAACGAGGCGCAAGAACGCTCGGCCGCGGCGGCGGCGGGCGCCGACGAGTGGCACGATCCCCGCGCCGACGGAAACCTGCCCGACGTCTACATTGCAATGGGCCAGACCGCTGAGAACGTCGCCATCATGACCGGCATCGGCCGCGAGGACCAGGACCGCTGGGGCGTGCGCAGCCAGAACCGGGCAGAAGAAGCCATCAAGAGCGGGTTTTTCGAGCGCGAGATCACGCCGGTCACTTTGCCTGACGGCACCACCGCCACCACCGACGACGGTCCGCGCGCCGGTACCAGCTATGAGAAGGTCAGCGAGCTCAAGCCCGTGTTCCGGCCCAACGGCACGGTGACCGCCGGCAACGCGTGCCCGCTCAACGACGGTGCCGCTGCGTTGATAATCACCAGCGACACCAAGGCAAAAGAGTTGGGTCTGACGCCGTTGGCGCGGATTGTGTCCACGGGCGTCAGCGGTCTCTCGCCGGAGATCATGGGACTGGGCCCGATCGAAGCCTCCAAGAAGGCGCTGGCAAGGGCTGGCTTGGCGGTCAAGGACATCGACCTGTTCGAGATCAACGAGGCCTTCGCCGTGCAGGTGCTTGGCTCGGCGCGCGAGCTCGGCATCGACGAGGACAAGCTCAACGTGTCGGGTGGAGCGATCGCCCTGGGCCACCCGTTCGGTATGACGGGCGCCCGCATCGCCACCACGCTGCTGAACAACCTGACGACCTACGACAAGACCTTTGGCCTGGAAACCATGTGCGTCGGCGGCGGCCAGGGCATGGCCATGATTATCGAGCGCCTGAACTGACGTTGCTGCTGCGTTGACTCTGCGTCCAGGGCGGCAAAGTGCGAGTGGGCCCCACCGTGAGCGCAGAGTCAGTGGGATGTCTTAGCGTCCCAGCCATGGCGCACTCGGCGAATGATGTCGGGGCCGCGGTGCCCACCGACCACCCTGATCACAGTCCAGCCGATTCTGGCCACATACTCCTGCCGTGTGACGTCGTGGTCGTACTGAATCGGATTGGTCCAGTGCTGTCCGCCGTCATACTCGACTGCCAACATGATGTGCTCCCAGCCCATGTCGAGGAAGTATCGGGGAAAGCCGTCGGGGCCAAGGACGGGGATCTGGGTCTGCGGTCTGGGGAAGCCCGCATTGATTAAGAGCAGCCGCAGCCAGGTTTCCTTCGGCGACTGAGCGCCCGAGTCGACCAGATCCAGCGCGGCCTCCAATTGACGCAGGCCGCGCGTATGGCGATGGCCGCCGGCCAGCTCCAAGACGTCGTTGACCTTGAAGCCGGTAGCGGCGGCCAGGGCATCGAGGCTGGCAACGGCGCAATTGATCGTTCCGCGCCGGCCGATGTCGAAGGCCGTGCGTTCCGGTGTCGTCACGGGGAGGCCGTCGAGCCGCTGAAATTCATCACCGGACAACTGCGCGTGGTGCGTAACCACGCCTTGCGGCGCTCTGGCGTTGCGCCAGATCATTTCGACCGGCACCGTGTCGTCGACCCACTTGGCTCCGTGCAGCGCCGAGGCCGCGGCGCCGGCGATCACCGCCTGGCGCTGCGACCAGAGCCAAGCAGCGATGGTGCGCTGTCGCAGCGACGGCTGCACACATTTTTCGACGTAGACGTTCGGCATGATCGCGCGGTAGTGCGAGCGCAGCTCATGGCGCGTGACTTTCCCGGTGGCGAACGCCTCACTGCCGATGAACGGTTGACTACCCAGACCCATGCGGACATGGTGGCGGCGACTACCGACACCTTGTCGACCGCACCGTTGACTCTGCGGCTACGGCGGCAAAGTGCGAGTGAGCGCCAGCCTCAGCGCAGAGTCAACGGCGAGACCGCTGTCGCGTAGCTAGTCGTTCTGGAAGTAACTGAGCAGCCGCAGAATCTCGACGTAGAGCCAGACCAGCGTCACTGTCAGGCCCAGCGCGATACCCCACGCCGCCTTGTCCGGCGCTCCGGCGCGGATCATCTGATCGGCCGCGTCGAAGTCGATCAGGAAACTGAAGGCCGCGATGCCGATGCAGACCAGCGAGAAGACGATCGCGAGCGGTCCGCCGTTGCGCAGGCCCATGCCTTCACCATGGTTGAAGAACCCGATGACGAGATTGCCGATCATCAGGGCGAGGACGCCGAACATGGCCGCGACCAGCATGCGGGTGAACTTGGGCGTGACTCGGATGGCGCCGGTCTTGTAGACGACGAGCATGCCGAAGAACACGCCAAAGGTGCCGAGGACGGCTTCGCCGATCAGCGCCCCGGCGCTGGTCGTCTGGTGCCCCACCGATATCGGGTAGGTGATCAGGAACGAGAAGGCCCCGAGGAACAGGCCCTCCAGGGTCGCGTACGTCAGCACGATTGCGGGGCTGTCCTGCTTGCGCCCAAACGTCGCGATCAGCACCATCGCCAGGCCGCCGAACGCGCCCACGAAGGTGAATAGGGCGGCCAACGCCGGGTTGGACGCCACCAGGAAGAACGACACGACGGCGGAGGCCGTCAGCACGGCCAGCGTGATGCCGGTCTTGGTGACCACGTCGTCGATGGTCAGCGGACGGGAAGCCCTGGCCTCCTGGTAGGGGGCGTAGGGGCTGGCTTGATATGGCTGCATCTGGGCCGGGCCAGTGCCGAATTGCGCGTATCCGCCCTGCTGCTTAGGCAGCGAGCGAAATACCGGGTTGCTTGTCTCCCGCACCGTCGGATCCTCTCATCGTGGTGTGGCTCGAGCCGTACGAACTACTGCTCAACGATTCAGCAGCCCGCCCGAGTTCCCAGCGGAGCTGCTCACTCATGCGTAGTCCGGATAACGATAAACCTTAGCCCCGCGGGCATCGCTGAGCGAGTCACGATTTAGATTGCTCGTCAAACTCTTGTGCAGTCGAGGCGGATTCCGGTGAGGGGAGACTTTGGCGTGACGGGAGATTTTTCCGGAGCCGTGACTGGGGAATCCGACGAGGTCCTGACCCGCCTTGATGGTGGCGTGGGGTTGGTGACGCTTAATCGCCCCAAGGCGATCAACTCGCTGAACCAAACGATGATTGACCTGCTCCGCACGGTGCTCATCCGATGGGAACGCGACGCCGAGGTGCGCGCGGTGGTGCTGTCCGGAGCCGGCGAACGCGGACTGTGCGCGGGGGGCGACGTGGTCGCGGTCTACCACAGCGCCCGCCAGGACGGCGTCCAGGCGCGGCGCTTCTGGCGCGACGAGTATCTGCTCAACGGGCACATCGGCCGCTACCCCAAGCCTTATGTGTCCCTGATGGACGGCATCGTGATGGGCGGTGGCGTCGGCGTAGGTGCACACGCGAACACCCGCGTGGTCACTGACACCTCGAAAATCGCGATGCCCGAAGTGGGCATCGGCTTCATCCCCGACGTCGGCGGGGCGTATCTGCTGTCCCGCGCGCCCGGCCTGCTGGGCCTGCATGCCGCGTTGACGGGAGCGCCGTTTTCCGGCGCGGACGCCATCGCCCTGGGATTTGCCGACCACTACGTGCCACACAGCGAGCTCGCCGCGTTCACTGCGGCGATCGTCGCCGACGGGGTAGAGACCGCATTGGCCGCCCACGCCGTCGAGCCCCCCGCGAGTACGCTTGCTGCGCAACGGGATTGGATCGACCACTGCTATGCGGGTGACACCGTCCAGGACATCGTTGAACGACTGCGGGGCCACCAGTCGGACAGGGCGGGTCCCGCCAACGACGCCGCCGACCTGATCGCGACCCGCTCCCCCATCTCCCTGTCGGTGACGTTGGAGGCGGTGCGCCGGGCCGGCAAGCTGGAAACACTGGAAGATGTTCTGGTCCAGGACTATCGGGTGTCGTCGGCGTCACTGCGTTCACATGACCTGGTGGAGGGCATTCGCGCGCAGCTGGTCGACAAGGATCGCAATCCGAAGTGGTCGCCGGCGACGCTGGCCGAGGTCACCGCAGCCGACGTCGAGGCGTATTTCGAACCGGTCGACGACGACTTGAGCTTCGAGAAAGGTAAGGCATGACCTACGAGACCATCCTGGTCGAGCGCGAAGAGCGAGTCGGCATCATCACGCTGAACCGGCCCCACGCGCTCAACGCGCTCAACAGTCAGGTTATGAACGAAGTCACTACTGCGGCAGCCGAATTGGACAACGACCCCGGCATCGGTGCGATCATCATCACCGGTTCGGCCAAGGCCTTCGCCGCCGGCGCCGACATCAAGGAAATGGCCGACTTGACGTTCGCCGACGCGTTCGGCGCCGATTTTTTCGCCCCCTGGGGCAAGCTGGCTGCCGTCCGCACGCCGACGATCGCCGCGGTGGCCGGGCACGCACTGGGCGGTGGTTGCGAGTTGGCAATGATGTGCGATCTGCTGATCGCCGCGGACACCGCGAAATTCGGCCAGCCCGAGATCAAACTGGGCGTGCTGCCGGGCATGGGCGGCTCACAGCGTCTGACTCGGGCCATCGGCAAGGCCAAGGCGATGGACCTCATCTTGACCGGACGCAGCATCGACGCCGCCGAAGCCGAACGCAGCGGCCTGGTTTCGCGGGTGGTGCCGGCTGACGACCTGCTCACCGAGGCCAAGGCCGTCGCGACCACCATTGCGCAGATGTCGCGGTCGGCGTCCCGCATGGCCAAGGAAGCCGTCAACCGGGCTTTCGAAACCACGCTGTCCGAGGGACTTCTCTACGAACGCCGGCTTTTCCATTCGTCATTCGCTACCGCAGACCAATCCGAGGGCATGGCGGCCTTCATCGAAAAGCGCCCCGCCCGGTTCACGCATCGATGAGCGAAACCGCCGCCGCGCCCACCACCGAGCCCCCACCCGACGACGCTGAGGCTCCGGAAACCCCAGCGCACCAACCGCTTCGGGAAGCCTGGTGGGTTCGCCACTACACTTTCACCGGCACCGCGGTCGGCCTTGTCTTCCTGTGGTTGTCGATGACGCCGTCGCTGCTGCCGCGCGGACCGCTGTTCCAGGGCGTGGTCAGCGGCTGCTCTGGGGCCATCGGCTACGGCCTCGGCGTGTTCGCCGTCTGGCTGGTGCGTTACATGCGTTCCCGGGATTCCAGCCCGCCGCCACCCCGCTGGGCATGGTTGCCCCTCGTCGGGCTCGGCGTGGTCGGGCAGGTATTGATGGCGATCTGGTTCCACGTATGGCAGGACGACGTGCGCAACCTGATGGGTGTCGAGCATCTGCAGTGGTATGACTACCCGCTGGCCACGGCCCTGTCGTTGGTCGTGCTGTTCACGCTCGTCGAAATCGGCCAGCTGATCCGCAGACTCGTGAGTTTCCTGGTACGGGAGCTCGACCGGATAGCGCCGTTCCGGCTCTCGGCCACCATCGTGGTCGTGGTGCTCGTGGTGCTGACCATCACGGTGCTCAACGGCGTAGTGCTCAAATTCGCGATGCGCACGATGAACAACACCTTCGCCTCGGTCAACGACGAGATGAATCCGAACACCTCGCGGCCGCCGACAAAACTCCGTTCCGGCGGCCCGGACTCGCTGGTGTCCTGGGAATCGCTGGGTCATCAGGGCCGCATCTTCGTCAAGGCCGGCCCCACAGTGGAACAACTGTCCGCCTTCAATGGTGCGCCGGCCGTCGAGCCGATCCGGGCCTACGCGGGCCTGGACTCCGCGAAGGGCATAGCAGCCACCGCGGAGCTGGCCGCAGAAGAGCTGGAGCGCACCGGTGGACTGAATCGCGCTGTCGTCGCCGTCGGCACGACCACGGGAACCGGCTGGATCAACGAGGCCGAAGCCGACGCCCTGGAGTACATGTACAACGGCAACACGGCGATCGTCAGCATGCAGTATTCGTACCTGCCCAGCTGGCTGTCTTTCCTGGTGGACAAGGAGAATGCGCGTCGCGCCGGTCAGGCGTTGTTCGAGGCGGTCGACAAACTGGTCCGGCAGATGCCGGAATTCCGGCGCCCCAAGATCGTCGTGTTCGGCGAGAGTCTGGGCTCGTTCGGCGGCGAGGCTCCGTTCATGAGCCTGAACAACGTGCTGGCCCGCACCGACGGCGCCCTGTTCAGCGGACCCACCTTCCAAAACACGATCTGGACCCAGCTGACGGCGACCCGCGACGCCGGTTCACCGGAGTGGCTGCCGATCTACGACGACGGCCGTAACGTCCGGTTCGTCGCCCGTCCCGGCAATTTGCAACGGCCGGCCGGGGATTGGGGCAGACCGCGGGTGGTGTACCTGCAACACGCTTCCGACCCGATCGCGTGGTGGACGCCCGACCTGCTGTTCAGCAAACCGGACTGGCTGCGCGAAAAGCGGGGCTACGACGTGCTGCCCGAGACCCGTTGGATCCCGGTGGTGACGTTCCTTCAGGTCTCGGCCGACATGGCGGTGGCCGTGGACGTGCCGGACGGGCATGGGCACAAATACGTTGCCGACGTCGCCAACGGCTGGGCGCAGGTCTTGTCGCCGCCGGGCTGGTCGCAGGAAAAGACCGAAAAGCTGCGGCCGCTACTGCATCCCGACGCCGACGGCTCCGGCGCCGGGTAGCGCTACATCCAGCGCCGACCGCTCAGTGCGACATCCGCGTGCAGCGGTCCGAGTGCCTCGAGCACACCGGCGGCGGCCAGCGCGTGGTACCCGCCGATCACGTCGGTGGCGCGGTGCAGGCCGAGATCCAGCAGCGCCGACGCGGCCAGGCTGGAGGTGTAGCCCTCCGAGCAAACGATCACCCATTCGACGTCGTCGTCGACGGCCTGGGGCAGCCGCGCGTCACTGGTCGGATCGCAGCGCCACTCCAGGACGTTGCGTTCGATCACCAGCGCTCCCGGCACCTCGCCCTCGCGGGCTCGCTGCGCCTGCGGCCTGATGTCGACCAGCACTGCTCCGCGGGCCAACGCGTCGGGCAGCTGGCCGGCGTCCAGACGCCGATACCTGCGTCGGACGCGGTCCAGGACCCGCTCGATACGGCTCATCACGAACCTTCCGGTCGATCGGTCAATTCGGTGCGCCGGCGGCGCAACCTGTTTTGGCCGGTGACCTCAGTGACGTCGTAGTACGACATCGCGGTCAACGGCGGTGAATACGCGTGCACGCTCAGCGTGGGCTGGATAGGTTCTGTTGCCGGCGTTGCCCCCGCGATGGACCGGGGCGCCCAGACCACGTCGTGCACCCAACCCAACGGGAACCCGGCCTGATCGCCGGCCTCCAGCCGGCGACGCCGCAAACGCCTTCCATCCCAACGGAATTCATTGAGCGACCCGGACAGTACGGTCAGCGCGCCGAGCGAGCCGCCGTGGTCATGCAGCTCGGTCGCGTGACCTGGAACCCAGCTGATCAACCAGATGTCCAGTTCGTCGTCGCCGTGGATGCGGGTGAACCAGCGCTCGGTGTCGGGCACCCCGCCGGGGGGGACCAGATGGTCGCAGCGCCCGCCGAGCACGTCGTCCGCGGCCTGGTCGGTGGCATGGAGTAGGTCGGGCACTCGGAGCCGAGTGGGCCCCGCGAATGGAGACGAGACGGTAAGCGGTCGCGGCGCGACGGCGGCAGGAACAGCCACGGAGAAGCTCCATAAGGGTGGACGGATCGGGAAGTCGGCGGCTCGTCAGGGCCGACAACACTCACAAAATCCGTACCGCTCCAGCACGCCCGCAAGTGTTGCATAGATTGTCTGTGTGCGCTGTCGTCGTCCGGGCCTGTTGCGATGGGGCACGGTCATAGTCGCGACAGCATTGGTCGGGGTCGCGGGCTGCTCGCACCCGGCCGACAACGGCAAGTCTGGGACCTCATCCGCTTCGTCATCGGCGGGCTCGAGCAACGCCGTCTCGTTGCCGCCGGGCGCCATCGGCGTGTCCCCCATGGGGGTGACGACCAGAGTCGACGTTCCCGCGGATTCGACCGAAGAGGAGTACTTTCAGGCCTGTCACGCCGCAAAACTGTGGATGGACGGCCAGCCCAAGACGGGGCAGTCCCAGTTCGAGCCGTACCTGGCGATGGTCCAGGCGTCGCCCTCGGGCACCGCGGGCAGTTGGAACAAACGGTGGGTGGACCTGACGCCGGCACGCCAGGCGGCGGTGATAACGGCCGCACAGGCGGCCGCGGCCGAGCAGTGCGGCTAAGCGAGGGTGGGCAATTCAGATCACGGGTGCAGCTAATTGTCGACCCGCCCGCTGCGGACCGGCTCAGCCACGCAAAATGGAGAGATGTCTAAGACCCGGGTCGCGCTGGTGCTGGGCAGCGGGGGCGCCCGGGGCTACGCCCACATCGGGGTGATCGAGGCGCTGCAGGAGCGCGGCTACGACATCGCCGGGATCGCGGGTTCGTCGATGGGCGCATTGGTCGGCGGTGTGCAGGCGGCCGGGCGACTGGACGAACTCGCGGACTGGGCGAAGTCACTGACGCAGCGGACGATTCTGCGACTGCTGGACCCGGCGATCAGCGCGGCCGGGGTGCTGCGGGCCGAAAAGATCCTGGACGCGGTGCGCGACATCCTCGGCCCGGTGAACATCGAGCAGCTGGATGTCCCCTACACGGCGGTCGCTACCGATCTGCTGGCCGGCAAGTCGGTGTGGTTTCAGCGTGGCCCCCTCGACGAGGCGATCCGCGCCTCCATCGCGATACCGGGCGTGATCGCGCCGCATGAGATCGACGGACGCCTACTCGCCGACGGCGGCATCCTGGACCCCCTGCCGATGGCGCCCGTCGCCGCGGTCAATGCCGACATGACCATCGCGGTCAGTCTCAACGGCAGCGAGGCCGGGGCCACTCGTGACGCGGAACCCGGTGTGACGGCCGAGTGGTTAAACCGGATGGTGCGCAGCACCACAGCGCTTTTCGACGTGAACGCCGCACGTTCCCTGCTCGACCGTCCTACCGCTCGGGCGGTGCTGAGCAGATTTGGCGCGACCGTCCCGGACAGCTGGTCGGACGACGCCGGTGTCGAGCAGCCCGCTGCGGAAGATTTCAACGACCCCGAAGCCGGGCCGGAGGTCCCCAGGCTCGGCAGCTTTGAGGTGATGAATCGGACGATCGACATCGCCCAGTCGGCGCTGGCCCGCCATACCCTGGCGGCCTATCCACCCGACCTACTGATCGAGGTCCCCCGCACGACGTGTCGCAGCCTGGAATTCCATCGCGCGGTGGAGGTCATCGCCGCCGGTCGCGACTTGACCATCCGCGCTCTGGACGCGCTGGAAAGCGGCGCGGACGATGCCGCCGCCACCGCGATCGAGGGTTAAGCAGAGCTGAGCCCCAGAAACCGGGTGACCGCGTCGGCCTCGCGGCGGCCCTGCTCGCGTCCGGCCCACGCCGACGGGATGCGGCAACGCGGGTCGATCGGATTGGGCCCGAACGCGGCCAACGATTCGTCGTCGGCGAACACACCCAATGCCGAGCCGGCGAACCCGGCGATCTCGGCGGCCGGTCCCGCACCGAACGGCGACGGCGCGTTCACACCGGCGGGAACCAGGACCACGGCCACCTCGCAGTCGTCGGCGACGCCAAGGTTGACCGAGCTGCCGACTCCGCCGTCCATGTACCGTCGGTCCCCGATCGTCACGGGCGGCCAGGCGCCGGGCACCGCGCAACTGGCCGCCACCGCGTCGATCAGCTGAGCGCCCGAATCCTTGTCGAACACAACGAGTTTGCCGGTTGCGATGTCGAGCGCGGTGAGCCGCAGCGGCCGGTCCGGCCAGTCGTGCGAGGGCAACCGCTGGGCGATCACCGCACGACGGACGGGCTCGGGGACGGTTTTTGTCGTCAGCGCCACCGCACCGATGCGCTGGATCTGCTGACTCGTCCGATCCAGTGGGCCATCGTAAGGTTCGCCCAAAGCGTCCAGAAACAGTTCGGCGATGGTGTCGATGTCGACGCCGGAATCGATCTCGGCTGACGTCTCGGCGATCTGCCGCTCGAACAGCGCCTCGAGGGTGCCGCCGGCGCCGATCTGTGCCGCCACCGCCGCACCCGCGGACGTACCAACCAGCACATCCGAATCCAGTAGCGCCCGGGCGGTCGCGGGCGACCGGTCCGCGATGCCGCGCAGAATGCCTGTCTCCCAGGCGATTCCCGCAATTCCCCCGCCGGCCAGCACCAGCGCGCGTCGTGCTGTCATGACGCTGTCGCCGCGGTGTGCTGCGCTTGCTGGGCTCGCGGGCTGAGGTCCTCGCGGCGCAACTGCTGCGCCGGCGGGTCGGGTAGTGCCTGCGTTCGACGGATTTCCAGCGCGGCGTCGACGTGGAGCAGTTCCCCCGGCTCGAGCAGGCGCCAGCGGTGCTCGTCATCCATGCGTTCGGTGGCGAACACCACGCACGGCGCCGTGTCCAGATGCGCTGACTGCGCACGAATTCGCTTGGTGCGCAGATGAAATCCGCGATCGGTGACATTGCGGTGGTCCAACACATAGAGCTCGTGGGTCTGTGGGTAACGCAGTGCCCACATATCGGTTGCCGTGGCGAGCAGCACGTTGACCGCATAGATCGGCACGTTCGCCGCCAGCCAGCGCATGGCCTCGACCAGGCCGGCCGTAATGTCGCCGCCGTTAGCCCGGATCGAGCCGGTGATCAACGCGAACACGCGCTCGGAATCCGTCTGGCCCAACACCAGATCGTCGGCGCCGACCTCGCGAAGCCTTTCATCGAGCGCATCCAGTCCCTCGACCACACCGTTGTGCGCAAAGATCCGTCCGTCCTGGAGAAACGGGTGGGTGTTGCGCACGTCTAACGATCCGGTCGTGGCATAGCGAACATGGGCGATGAAGGTGGTGCCGGTCAACTGGTGGGCCTCGGTGGCGAATTCGCAGTCCTGCCAGGCCGCCACCGGCTCCTTGTGCAGCTGCGGCCGGCCCTGCGCGTCGAAGACGCCCAGGCCGGTGCCGTCCGGGTTTCGCCTGCTTTGCTCGGCCAGGCTGTCCGGGGCGTCGAGCAACCAGAACGTCGCGGTGACAACGTCGGTCCCGGCATGCAGACCAAAGAGTCGACACATGCCGTCGACGGTAGCGGTTCGGTCCTTCAGCACGTTGGCCAGCCTGCGAACTTTGTATCAGGCTTGTTACCAGTCGATCGAATCGGAAAGTTCGCGTCTTTTTCTCTCACCCTGACTTTTATCTCCGCGCGTGCTGGCAACAGGCCGAGCATCATGGCGTCGACCCCCACCGGCACTAAAACAGGTTGTTGTGGCACGCTTTGAGCTCGCGGTGCCGTGGCCGTCCGTTGATTGCTGACACGCCGATCAGCGGTGCGAACTTGCTGGAGATGACACCGCCGCGGTTTTTGTTAATGTTCGCGCCATGCAGGAAGCAGCCATCGCTTTGCCGCGCCGCGGCGTCGCGCGCAGTAGCGGCGGTGGCATGGCCGAAAAGCACCCCAGGGCAAACCTGCACTGTTGTTGCTGATTCCGATTCGTGGCACGGTCTGCCGCGAACTTCGAGAATGCTCAACGGTATTCGCGACCGCCTATCCGTAACGACGACCCAACTAACTCCCGCACTGGAAGGGCGCCGATGTTCAAGCACCGCATGAGGACTTTGCGCTGGCGACGCCTGTCTTCCTCAGGTTTCGGGCTCGCATTGGTTGTCGGTGTTGCTGCGTGTCAAGGCGGTGGGGGTAGTGACGTCGTTGGCGGCGGAGGGCTGACCAACGCGGGCACGATCATCACGCTGGTCGCGTATTCAGTACCAGAACCGGGTTGGAGCAAGGTGATTCCTGCGTTCAACGCCTCCGAGGAGGGCAAGCGCATCCAGGTGGTTACCTCCTATGCAGCCTCTGCCGACCAATCACGCGGCGTCGTCGAGGGAAAACCTGCGGACGTGGTGAACTTCTCCGTCGGGCCCGACATCACCCGGTTGGTCAAGGCCGGAAAGGTTTCCGGGGACTGGGACACCGACGGCACCAACGGGATTCCGTTCGGCTCGGTGGTGACGCTGGTGGTGCGCAAAGGCAATCCGAAGAACATCAGGGATTGGGACGATCTATTGCGTCCCGGCGTCGAGGTCATCACACCCAGCCCGCTCAGTTCGGGTTCGGCCAAGTGGAATCTGCTGGCCCCCTACGCCGTCAAGAGCGGCGGTGGCCGGGATAGTCAAGCGGGTGTGGATTTCATCGCGAACCTGGTGCGTGAACACGTGAAACTGCGCCCCGGATCGGGGCGGCTAGCCACCGATGTCTTTGTTGAAGGCAGCGGGGATGTGTTGATCAGCTACGAGAATGAAGCGATTGCCGCTGAGCGGCAAGGCAAACCGGTTGAGCACGTCAACCCCACGCAGACGTTCAAGATCGAGAATCCGGTGGCGGTGGTCAGTACCAGCCCGCACCTAGACGCGGCGATCACGTTCAAGAACTTTCAGTACACCGCGGTAGCGCAACGGCTTTGGGCACAGGCGGGTTTCCGGCCCGTCGACCCGGCCGTTGCCAGCGACTTCCGGGATCAGTTTCCGGTGCCGGTGAAGCTATGGACCATCGCAGATCTCGGCGGCTGGCCGACGGTGGATTCGAGCCTGTTCGACAAGAACACCGGCAGCATCACCAAGATCTACCTGCAGGCCACCGGATGACGACCGCAATATCGTCTGATCCGCGCGAGCTCGTCACGCCGCCGGCGCCGGCGACTGTCCGCGTACCGGATCGGCAGGCTACCGCCTCACTCCAGATCGGGGTGGTGACGCTGTGGCTTTCGGTGATCGTATTGTTGCCACTGGCCGCTATCGCCTGGCAAGCGATCGGCGGTGGCTGGCAAGCCTTCTGGCTGGCCGTCACCTCACACGCCGCCCTGGAGTCGTTCCGCGTGACGTTGATCATTTCCGTTGTGGTCACGGTGCTCAATGTTGTGTTCGGTTTGCTGACCGCCTGGGTGCTGGTGCGTGATGACTTCGTCGGAAAGGGATTGCTGGACGCGGTGATCGACCTCCCGTTCGCGCTCCCGACGATCGTCACCAGCCTCGTCATGCTGGCTCTGTACGGCAAGAACAGCCCGGTTGGCCTGCACCTGCAGCACACGCCGCCAGGGGTGACGATGGCGCTGGCTTTCGTCACGTTGCCGTACGTGGTGCGGGCCGTGCAGCCGGTTCTACTGGCGCTCGATCGGGAAGTCGAGGAGGCGGCGGCAGCCTTGGGGGCCAGTAGCTTCAAGGTCTTCACCTCGATCGTGCTGCCGGCGTTGTTGCCAGCGTTGTTATCAGGCGCGGGCATGTCGTTTTCGCGCGCGATCGGCGAGTTCGGTTCCGTAGTGACGATCGGCGGCGCAGTGCCGGGCAGGACCGAAGTCTCCTCGCAGTGGATTCGCTCGTTGATCGAAAACGACGACCGCACGGGGGCCGCTGCGATATCGATTGTGCTGCTGTCGATCTCGTTCGTGGTGTTGTTCATATTGCGGATCGTCGGTGGGCGTACAGCCAAGCGGGAGGAGGCCGCCCGATGACGTCGACGACAGTGGTTCGCTATCTGGCCCGACATGTCGCAGTGGCCTACATCGGGGTAATGATCATCGTTCCGGCGACGCTGATCCTGTGGCGGACGTTCAAACCCGGCTTCGGCCAGTTCTACGACTGGGTCAGCACCCCGGCGGCGAGATCGGCGCTGAACCTCTCACTACTCATCTTGGTCATCGTGGTGCCGCTCAACGTGGTTTTCGGCGTTGTCACCTCGCTGCTCCTGGCGCGCAGGCGATTTCGCGGAAAAGCTGTGCTACAGGCGATCCTGGATCTGCCGTTCTCGGTCTCGCCCATCATCGTGGGCGTTGCGCTGATCGTGCTGTGGGGATCGGCCGGCGCGCTGGGCTTCGTCGAAAACGATTGGGGTGTCAGGATCATCTTCGGGCTGCCCGGCATGGTGCTGGCCAGCATTTTCGTCACCCTGCCATTCGTGGTCCGTGAGGTTACGCCCGTCCTCAATGAGGTGGGAACTGAGCAGGAAGAAGCCGCGGCAACCCTGGGGTCCAACTGGTGGCAAACGTTCTGGCGAATCACGCTGCCGTCTATCCGGTGGGGCCTGACCTACGGCGTCGTCCTGACCACGGCACGCACGCTCGGCGAATTCGGCGGAGTGATCATGGTGTCGTCCAACCTCGCTGGGAAGTCGCAGACGTTGACGCTGCTGGTAAACGACCGGTACCAGCGCGGAGCGCAGTACGGCGCCTACGCGTTGTCGACGCTTCTGATGAGTGTTGCGGTCACGTTCTTGATCGTCAAGGCGATTCTGCTGGTTCGCCGGGCAAGAGCGAATAAGCAAGCCTGACAAGGACCGCTTGCGGCTCAGCCCACCAGTTCGGCGGCCAGCTTCGCCAGCACCCCGCGCGCGTAGCCCTGCCACATGCGGGCGAATGCCGGCAGCAGCGGTGCGGCCGCACCCGACTTCGCGTGGATGATCCACTGCCAGGTCACCTTGGTTGCGGTGCCCGCGGGGTCAAAACTCCACTTGCCCTCGACCAGGCGCACCAGCAGTGCCAGCGGGCCCTGGACGCCGGACAGCGTGTAGGCGAACGACCGCGGCGGGTCGACATTGGTCAGCTCCTCGAAAACGCTTCCGCCGCCGACCATTCGGACGACGCGGGTCTGGCCCGCGGCATCCCAGGCACCCGTCTGCTCGGCAACCTGCTTGACCGGCGGCATCACCCCGTACCACCGCGAACAGATCACTGGCAGCGGTATCGGAAGGGTGCGGGCGAACGCATCCTCCACCGCGACGGGTATGACTCGGGACTGCTCGGCGACGACGGACCTGGCCATCAGATGCACTCTAGCGCGCGAGTCTCTGGCGCGAGCAGACGCAAAGGCACCTATTTCGGCGCCGAAATGGTGCCTTTAGCGTCTGCTCGCGCCAGCTGCCAGCCGGGGGGCGGCCCGTCCGGTGATCAGCGGCAGGTCGAAGAAGCTCTGGATGCCCGCCGGGGCGGCGCAGGTAGCCGGGACCGCGTTGACGCAGTGCGCCGCCGTCGCGACGATTCCGGGATGGCTCTGCAGTCCCGCCGCCACGCTCTCCGGCTGCCAGCCCTTGACCGTCACAAAGGTGTCCGGGTTGCCGCGCACTTCGATCTCGTAACGCTCGCCAGCAGGCTCGAAAGACCAAGGCGGATGCAGGTTTTCGGACCCCATCAGCCAGTTCACGGTGATCTGGACGACGGCCGTGTCACCGACCAGTGCCTCCCACGTGAAGCGGCGTCCGGCGACCTGGCCGGGTTCGATGACGCCGATCGGCGAGTCGATCGGCGCGGTCGCCACGGCCACCTCCTGCGAGGTCCGGACCTTCGGATCCGCGGCGAAGCCCAGGCGGTCGACACACAATCGAACCGACTGGATGAAGCCGCCGTCGAGCAGCTTTTGCATCGGTCCGGTCAGTGCGCTGTCCGGCGTTCCCCCAAAGCCCATCACATAGCGCAGCACGTCGGGCGCACCGTACGTGCGCAGATCCGAAAACTCCTCGGCGCGAACGAAAGTCACACCGGTGGACATCACCGACAGCAGCAACGGAAACAGCTCGGTGGCCGCGCCCGGCCCGATGCCGGCCCCGTGCAGC
>Ga0213876_10000446_pt1 | contig 33401 bp, 24 predicted proteins | sample BarmaccomBMRX_R9_FD_160113 | JGI IMG/M metagenome (GOLD analysis project Ga0213876, IMG submission 160113) | Root-associated microbial communities from Barbacenia macrantha in rupestrian grasslands, the National Park of Serra do Cipo, Brazil - RX_R9 | ecosystem: Host-associated > Plants > Roots... | reverse complement strand
GACGATCCTCGCCCGCGGCGGTCTGCGCACCCTGGTAGTCGAGAAGAACAAGTACACCGGCGGCATGGCGTCGACCGTCGAGCTGTGGGATGGGTACCACTTCGAGATCGCGGGGTCGATCCTCTTCCCGCCGGCGCCCGCGATCGTTGCGGACCTCGGTCTGGATCAGGTCCCGACGGTGGAGACGGAGGTCAACTCCGTCACCCTTGGCGGGCCCGGCGATGCGCCGATGGTCTTCTACCGCGACGTCGAGAAGCTGATGACGCACCTGGCCGACGGTGCCGGCGTGGACGCGCTGCTCGGCATGGCGAACCTCACGGCGTGGGCGGCCGCTCCGTCGCGCGCGCTGTCCCGGTTCGAGGTGCGGACCGAGCCACACACGGTTGACGAGATGTTCGCCTGTGCGACGAACGAAGCCGAGCGGCAGGCCATCCAGGAGATGCTGTTCTCGCCGGTCGCCGAGGTGCTCAACCGTTACCTGCCGGACAAGGACAAGCACCGCGTGGTGCGGGGCATGCTGGCCTTCCTCGCGATCAACTCGACGTACCGCGGGCCGTACACGCCAGGCAGCGCCACGTGTCTCGCCTACGCGCTCGCGACCCCGCCCGGGGTCGACATGATCCGCAAGCTGAAGGGCGGCATCGGGGCGATCAGCGACTACCTGCGCAGCCAGTTCGAGTCCTTCGGCGGCGAGGTCCGGCTCAAGACCCCGGTCGCCCGGATCCTCACCGATGACGGCAGGGTCACCGGAGTGGAGCTGAAGGACGGTGACCGGATCACGGCGCCGATCGTCATCTCGAACCTCGATCCCGGAGTGACGTTCACCAAGCTGCTGGACCCCGCGTCGTTGCCCGACGACCTGATCGCTCGCGTGTCCAGCGTCGACCACCGTGCGGCGTACCTGCAGATGCACTTTGCACTCGACGGGCTGCCGGAGTACGACGCGCCGTACGAAGTCCTCAACGAGCCGGGGATGCAGGCGTCGGTGGGCTACTTCGGCTCACCCGAGGACATGCAGCTCGACTTCGAGAACTGCCGTCGCGGCGTCGTCCCCGAGGACCCGTCGATGAGCCTGCAGATCCCGACCGTGTTCGACCCGGACATGGCGCCGCCAGGCAAGCACGCCGCGAGCGTCTACGCCATGTACTTCCCCGTCGAGAACGACCGCACGATCCACGGCCGGCTGAAGACGCAGATGGGCGAGCGGATCATCAACAAGGTGAGCAAGCTCGCGCCGAACTTCCGCGACCTGATCACCAAGCACACGACCTTCGCCAGCTACCACATGGAGTCGATGTTCGCCTGCCCCGAAGGCGACTTCTGCCATGGTCTGATCCACCCGGAGCTGATGGGCGCCAACCGACCAGGACCTCGCGGCTGGCGCGACCTGCCGGTGCCGATCAAGGGCCTCTACCTCGGCGGCGCCGGATGTTCCGGCGGGCCGGGCATCACGTTCGTCCCCGGCTACAACGCCGGCTACGAGGCTCTCGACGACGCGCGCTGACCGCCGTACCCGCCCCACCAAGGTCCCTACCGCACCGCACTGCCGTCCCACCATCCTCAAGTAACGCCCAACCGTCTCGAATCGTTGCTTTTGGAGCCCCGAAACCAACGATTCGAGACGGTTGGACGATAAAGAGAGGGCGGCGGGCGCCCACCGCTGCGGACGGTCAGCGGGGGCCGCGGACCAGGCGGCCGGGGCGGGCGCCGGTGTCGACCCCGTTGCGGCGCGTGACCAGGCCGGACACGATCGTCTCCGTGTAGCCGGTCGCCCCCTGCACCAGCCGGCGACCACCCGCCGGTAGGTCATGCGCCATCCGCGGCGTCTGGAGCTGCAGCGCATCGAAGTCGATGACGTTCAGGTCGGCCTTCTTGCCCGCGGCGATCACGCCACGATCGGTCAGCCCGAACAGGTGCGCAGTGTCGGCGGTCTGCTTCTTGACGACGTACTGCAGCGGCAGCTTCTCGCCGCGGACCCGGTCGCGCGCCCAATGGGTGAGCAGGTACGTCGGGTACGACGCGTCGCAGATCATCCCGCAGTGCGCGCCACCGTCGGACAGCCCGGAGACACCTGCCGGGTGCAGCAGCATCTCGCGGATCACCTCGTGGTCGCCGCCGACGTAGTTGAAGAACGGCAACAGCAACAGCGCCTGCGCGTTCTCGGCGAGCATCAGGTCGTAGAACATTTCGAGGCCGCTCATCCCCGCCGCCTCGGCCAGGGCAGCAACCGTCTGGTCGGGCGTCGGCTCGTAGTCCAGTGGCTGACCCATCGAGTAGATCTGGTCGCACGCCGCCTGCAGCCCGAGATGCATCGCGTCGAACTGCTTGGAGGGGTCGACCGGCAGGTCATCCTCCGAGAGGATCGCGGCCTTGATCGCCGGCTTCGACAGCTCCGCGCCGCGCTCCTCGAGCGGCAGCTCGCAGATTCGCCGGAAGGTGGGCCGGTGACTGAACGGGTTGTGACCCGGGAAGCCGATCAACATGCCGAACGGCCGCGCCGCCACCTGCGGGTAGAGCTGCGACCCCGCCTCGTAGGCCGCGGCGGACAGGTCCATCAGCTCGCGCCACTCATCCGGTGCGGAATGCACCTGCACCAGCGCGAACGACACCGGCCGGTCGATCTCCTTCGACAGCCGCTGCATCCAGTCGAGCTCGCGCATCGGCGCGAGGAGGTCGTCGCCCGTGCCACCCGCCGGCGCCAGTTCGAAGATGCCCCGCCCGCCGCCGCCCGCCGCCATCGCGCGACCGAGAGCGAACAGCTCGTCCTCCGCGGCATACGTGCCGGGCACCGGCTCGCCATCCATCGCCTTGTGGGCGATGGTGCGCGACGTCGAGAACCCGAGGGCTCCCGCCGCCATCGCCTCGCGCACGATGACAGCCATCGCGGCGATGTCCTCCGGGCTCGCCGGCTCGTTCTTCGCGCCGCGCGTGCCCATGGCGTACGCGCGCACGGAGCCGTGCGGCACCTGGACGCCGAAGTCGACCGAGAGCTCGCGCTTGCCGATCACGTCGAGGTACTCAGGGAAGGTCTCCCATCCCCACGTGATGCCTTCCGTCAGCGCCGTACCCGGGATGTCCTCGACGCCCTCCATCAACGAGATCAACCAGTCCTCGGTGCCAGGACGCACCGGCGCGAAGCCGACGCCACAGTTGCCGGACACGACCGTGGTGACGCCGTTGCCGCTCGAGGGCTCGAGCAGCGGGTCCCAGCTGACCTGCCCGTCGTAGTGCGTATGGATGTCGACGAAGCCGGGCGTCACGAGCCGCCCGGTCGCGTCGATCGTCTCCGCCGCCTCGGGCGTGCCGTTCGACGCGCCATCGGTACGACGGACCTCGACGATCGATCCGTCCTTGACCATCACGTCACCGACGAACGGCTCCCCGCCGGTCCCGTCGACGATCGTGCCACCGGCAATTCGCATGTCGAGCATCGACAACCTCCCGCGACCCATCATGACGGCGAGACCGCCTTTGCAACAGGCGGGTTGCGAACCGTCGGCCATAGTTGGGCATACCCGGGCCTTCCGCCTCCGCCATTCGGGTTACTTCGACGATCGCCATCCGATGCCGGCAATTGTCAGGCACAGTGAGTTGGTGGGCACCGATCCTGCGAGCTTGGCTGCGGCAGCTTCGTCGGTGACGGCCGTCGTGCACGTTGCACATGCCGGGCTGGTCATCGGTGGTGCAGCGACCGTCCTTGCCATGCTCTCGCCGCTGGCGATGCGCCGCCGCCGCGCTGCACTCGCCGAGCTGAGGTTCGCGGCCGCTACCGGCAACCTGGTGCGGCTCGCGGAGCTCCGAGCCGCCGGACACGATCATCGACACCACGTCACCGACCGCGCGCGGCCGGCGCTCGTCGTCGCGATCATGGGGAGCCTCGCCGCCGCTGGCGTGCATGCCGCCGTCTGCCCGGCCCATTTTCATGAGGCGTTTCGCTTCGGGATCTTTTTCCTCGCACTGTCCACCTGGCAGGTCGTGTGGTCCGTGCTCGCCGTACGACGACCGAGCAGCGGGCTGTTCGCAGCGGGGATCCTCACCAGCCTCACAACCGTGACGCTCTGGGTCGTCACGCGCACCGTCGGCCTGCCGTTCGGTCTCGCCGAGGTCGAGCCCGTCGGTGCGCCCGATCTCCTCGCCAGCATCGCGGAAGTCGCAACCGTGGTCGGCCTGCTCCGCTGCACCGGTGTCGTGGAGCGCCTGACTATCGGACTCAGCGGAAGGAGCGCCTGATGTGGTGGCACATCGGACTCGTCGCGAACGCCCTCGTCGCGCTCGCGTATCTCGCGATCGCGTACGCGATCGTCAAGCCGCTCATCGAGAGCCGTCAGCTCCGGACCAACGCACTGGGCGCCGCGACGGCTGCGATCTTCTTCACCTGCGCCGTGCATCACGGCGGGCACACCGTGCACATGCTGCTGCCGGGCCTCGGCGTCGAGAAGCCACAGGGGCTGGCGATGCGTGCGTCGTACGACTGGCAGATGGCCACGTGGGACGTCATCAGCGCGGCGGTCGGCATCTACTACTGGACGTTGCGGCGGACCTACGGGCCCCTCATGCGCGGCGCGCAGCTCTTCGAAGACATGCGACAGCGAGAGGCGCAGGCGTTGGAGCTCAACGACAACGTGCTACAGGGTCTGGTCGTCGCGAAGCTGGCGCTCGACCTCGACGATCGAGCGAAGGCGACAGCGGCACTCGAGACAGCCATCGGATCCGCCAGCCACATGATCACTGACCTGCTGGGGACGCACCCGGAGCGATTGGGGACCGGCATGCTGCGCTCGAAACCGGCTGCGCTGGACGAGGCCGCTACATGATCACCGTCTCCTCCCGGTTGGCGACGGTCGTCGTCATCGACGACACCCCCGACCTCCGCCTGTTGTTGCGCATGGTGCTGGAGCTCTCCGACCGCTACACGGTGGTCGGCGAGGCAGGCGATGGCGCGGCGGGCATCAAGGTCGTGAGTGAGTGGCAGCCCGACCTGGTCCTGCTCGACCTGGCGATGCCGGTGATGGACGGGCTCGAAGCGCTGCCAGGGATCCGAAGCGCGGCGCCGACGACCAAGGTCGTCGTGCTGTCCGGCTTCGAGGCGGACCGGATGGCCGAGCAGGCGGTCAGCCGAGGGGCAGACGGCTACCTCCAGAAGGGCACTCAGCCCGACGACGTCGTGGCGATGCTCGATGACATCCTCGGCATCGGTGCGCCCCCCGCCGTCGCCGCCCCACGGATCCCGCATCAGCAGGCCGGTGAGCACGAGGAGATCGAGGCGCTTCGAGCTGCCGTGGCGACGGCCGCACATGAGCTGCGTACACCGTCGACCGTGCTGATCGGCCTGTCGCAGACCTTGATGCAGCGGCGCGACAAGCTCGACGCCGCCCGGATGGACGAGCTGCTGGACGCGATCGTCCGGCAGACCCGCGTGCTCGACAGGGTCACGGCGGATCTCCTCACGTCCGCCCAGGCACAGCGCGGCGGCCTCTCCGCGCAGCCGGAGCCGATGGACCTCACCCCCGCTCTGCGAGCGGCCGCTCGCGCGGTCGCAGACCAGACAGACATCACGGTCGACGCCCCCGGCGAGCTCCAGGTCGTGGCGGACCCGGTGCGGGTACAGCAGATGCTGACGAACCTCGTGTCCAACGCGATGAAGTACGGCGCGGCGCCGGTGTCGATCACGGCATCGGTCGCTGAGGGCCGCGCACTCGTGCGGGTCGACGACCGCGGGCCGGGAGTACCCGACTCCTTCAGGCCGCAGCTGTTCGAGCAGTACGCACGTGCGACGGGATCACGCGCCTCCGGAACTGGACTCGGTCTCTACGTCGTCCGCGAGCTGGCTACGGCACAAGGTGGAGCAGCCTGGTACGAGCCCCGCATCGATGGCGGCTCCAGCTTCCGGTTCACCCTGCCCCTGGGTTGACCGCCGCTTCACGAGCGCCCGGAGAATGGGCGTGTGACGCGGCGGAGTGCGGGACTGGTGTTTCGCCGTACCGAGTCCGGCCCTGAGGTGCTGATCGCCCACATGGGTGGCCCGTTCTGGGCACGCAAGGACGACCGCGCCTGGTCGATCCCCAAAGGCGAGTACGACGACAGCGAGGAACCGCTCGCCTGCGCGCGGCGCGAGTTCGCGGAAGAGCTCGGGCAGCCGCCTCCCGAGGGCGACCCGATCAGCCTCGGCGAGATCACGCAATCGAACGGCAAGGTGGTCACTGCGTGGGCACTCGAGGGCGACCTGGACGCCGGCGCAGTCGTGAGCAACACCTTCGAGATCGAGTGGCCACGAGGGTGGGGGCGGCTGCAGGAGTTCCCCGAGATCGACCGGGCGGCGTGGGTGGATCTCGCGACCGCGAGGCGGAAGCTCATCGCCGCGCAGGCCGAGTTCATCGATCGCTTCGAAGTGGTCTACTGACGCCATGGCGCGACTGCGAACCGCCACGGTGTCGCTGCTCCTCGCGCTCCCACTAACGGCGTTGTCGATTGAACCCACCGGCCACGCGGCTGCCGGACCGGACAAAGCCGGCCGCGGCCTGAACTCCGAGATCTACCAGCTGTCGGTCACGCCGAAGTCGACGGATGCGTGGGCCCTGGCCTTCAACTACCGGCCCGGCAGCTCGAGCGTCGGCGACGTCATCCGGCGCTACCACCACGGCACCTGGTCCAAGGAACGCATCACAGGCGTCCCGAAGACCGGCGTCTATCTCAACGGCATCGCGGGCGCGACCGCCACGACAGCGTGGGTCGCCGGCGACACGTACGACACGACAACGACGACGTACCACCCGCTACTCGCTCGTTGGAAGTCCGGCGTCTTCCGTCGGATGCCGGTGCCTGGGTTCACACACGGCCGGCTGATCGACATCGCAGCCTCGAGCAAGCGCAACGCGTGGCTGGTCGGGTCACCCGGGGACTTCACGCCGAACGTCGCGTTCCGGTGGAACGGCCACAAGTGGAAAGACACGAAGCTGCCGCAGTCATCAGCGGCCGAATTCGGCGCCGCGTCCATCGCCACCTCGGGTCCCAAGAACACGTGGATCGCCGAGCAGGGGAACACGTCGACCGTTCAGCACTGGAATGGCTCCAAGTGGGCCGAGGTCCGGCTGCCGACCGAGGTCGTCGCCGAGTCAGTCGCGACGACCCCGACCCACACCTGGGTTGCCGGCTACCGCAACGGCACCACGGCGACGCCGGTCGTGCTGCGGCTCGCCGGGTCGACGTGGAAGTCCATCAAGCTCAAGCACCTCGACGGCGCGACACCGGGCATGTTCTTGGGCATCGGCGCGTCCGGATCACATGCCTACGCCGTCGGCCGGACCTCGTTGGTCGGTGTCGGCGAGGCCGTGGCGATCGCCGCGGTCCTGCACGGCAAGTCCGGTACCGCCGTCCGCCCGATCTCGGTGCCCAAGTACACCGCGCTCAATGACGTCGCCGCCTCGAGAAAGCTCGTGCTCGCCGGCGGGGACTACGCCAAGAAGGGCAGCTGCCAGTCGCCGTTCCACTCGATCGCGGAGCGGTTCCGGCACGGGGAATGGAGTCGCGTGGCGATCCCGAAGAAGCTGGTGCCCGCGAGCAAGGGCGGACCGGTCGCCTGCGGCTGAGACCGCCACGCGATAGAACCACTCCGAGCCCATGGACAGGAGCGGTGATGACTGAGCAGGACCACGGCGGCGATCGGCCGGCTGGTTGGTACGACGGCTGGACCGAGGGACCCGGCGCCCCCTTCGACGGTCGACCAGCGCCCCCTGACGATCGCGAGTACCGGACCCTGACATACGAGGTCGACGGCCGGATCGCGCGGATCACCTTCAACCGCCCTGAGCAGGGCAACGCGATCACCCTCGACACTCCCGTCGAGCTCGCCGACGCGGTCGAGCGCGCCGACCTTGACCCTCGCGTGCACGTGATGGTCGTCGCCGGGCGCGGCAAGGGATTCTGCGGCGGCTACGACCTCTCGGTCTTCGCCGAGCACGGCATGGACGAGTCGGACGTGAAGGTCGACCGGCGAGGCACGGCGCTCGACCCGGCCGTCCAGGCCCGCAACCACGATCCGCGGCGTACCTGGGACCCGATGCTGGACTACGCGCTGATGAGCCGGTTCAACCGCGGCTTCGCCTGCCTGCTGCATGCCAACAAGCCAACCGTCGCGAAGCTGCACGGGTTCTGCGTTGCGGGTGGGACCGACATCGCGCTGTTCGCCGACCAGATCATCGCTGCATCGGATACGAAGATCGGGTATCCGCCGACCAGAGTGTGGGGCATCCCCGCCGCAGGCATGTGGGCCCACCGACTCGGTGACCAGCGGGCGAAGCGACTGCTGTTCACGGGCGACACGATCTCCGGCGCCGAGGCGGCCGAGTGGGGCCTCGTGGTCGAGGCGCCGGCGGCCGAGAACCTCGAGGCACGGACCGAGAACCTGCTCGAGCGCATCGCGCGGATGCCGACCAACCAGCTGATGATGGCGAAGCTCGCCATGAACAGCGTCCTGCTCAACCAAGGGGTCGCGAACAGCATGATGGTGAGCACGGTGTTCGACGGCGTCGCCCGACACACCCGCGAGGGCTATGCCTTCCAGCAGCGGGCGGCGACGGTCGGGTTTCGGCAGGCGGTGGCAGAACGTGATGACCCGTACGGCGACCGCGGCCGCTCCACGCACAAGGGGTAGTTAGCCGACGGACGGCTACGGGCACGACAATCGACGCGATGCACGTCACCCGTCGACACCTGCAGCTCGGCCTGGCCGCGCTCTGGATCGTCGATGGCGCGCTGCAATGTCAGCGGTACATGTTCACGAAGTCCTTCGGTCGCGAGGTCATCCTCGGCGAGGCGGCCACCGGCACGCCGTGGTGGGTTGCACATCCCGCCCACTGGGCCGCGGACATCATCATCACGCATCCGGTGCTCACGAACGCCGGCTTTGCAGCATTCCAGCTCGCCCTCGGCACGGCGTTGCTCTGGCGTCGTACCGTGCGCGTCGCGTTGCTCGGATCCGTCGCGTGGGGGCTGCTCGTGTGGTGGCTGGGCGAGGGCATCGGCGGGCTCACGACCGGCGAGACGCTGCTGAGCGGAGCGCCGGGAGCCGCGCTGCTGTATGCCGTGGTGGCGGTGACGGCGTGGCCCGACCGCACCGGGGCGTCGGATGTGCGGCCGTCGCTGCTCGCCCTACCAGCCTGGTGCGCCCTGTGGGTGATGGGTGCGGGGATGCAGCTGGCAGCCGGCAACAACTCGGGCGACGCCCTGGCGGCGGCCTTCGAGGATGGCGGCATGGAGGCGATGGGCTGGATCCGGCACCTCGACAACACCCTCGCGCGGCACCACATCTCCGACCTCGTGGTTGCGGCGATCATCGCCGTCGAGGTCCTCATCGCGCTCTGGGCGACGATCCCCGGCCGGGCCCGCATCGCATCGGCCTACACCGGAATCGGCGTCGGCGTTGCAGCCTGGGTGCTGGTCCAAGGGCTCGGCGACCTGACCACGGGCCAGTCGACCGATCCGAACACCGGTCCGCTCATCGTGCTGATGGCATTCGCCGTGCTCGGTCTCTCTGACGTCTCGTGGAACGACAATCGCCGCCACGCGAGTCGATCGGCGACGAGGCCGAGGACCGCGTGACGGCGACCGCCACGTACTACTGCAGAACTACTTGAGGTTGACGATCCTCACCATGCCCATGAAGGCGTGGGGGATGCCCGTCATCGGGTCCGGGAAGAAGCACATCAGTGCGTACGAGCCGCGGTGCAGCTTGTAGCGCAGCGTCATCGACTGATGCGGGCCGACGATGTCGGAGTCCACCGACGGACCGGGGACCGCGAACGGCGGCCGGCCGTGACCGTTGGCGAAGAAGTCGAGGACGTCCTTGCGGGTCGTGCCCGGCTTCACTCGCTCCAGGTCCACGAAGTGCGGCGACTTGTGCATGCCCTTGGAGATGTTCTTGAACTTGATCGTGCCCTTGGCCGGCAGCGTCTTGTCGCCATGCCAGCGTGCCTTCTTGGTCGCCTTCACCGTGGCGGAGGTCGCGACCGGTGCACGGTGCGCCTTTGGCCCGGACACCGTGAGGATCACCGGGTGCGGCTTGGGAGTGTTGGTGCTGTCGTTGAACAGGTAGTAGGTGCCCGCCTTGTTCAACTTCACCGAGCCACGCAGCTTCTGGCCCTGAGACGGTGCCAGGCCGCCGTACTCAGTCGAGTTTGCCAACGCGCGGTGAAACGCTTTGAGCCCTGACTTCGACGGGCCCTTCGGGCCGTAGCTGGCACCGAAGGTCTTGATGTCCTGACGCAGCTGGTGGTACGTGTAGCCGTGCTTCAGCCGGACGATCTCGAACGCACCGTTGCCGCCCTTGCCGATACCGGTCAGCGCGACCGTGCCGGGCTGGAAGGCGCTCGGCCCGTGCACCTTGAACTTGTGCTTGGACACCTTCACCTTGAGCTTGGGTGTCGCCGCGATGGTCTTGGTCGCGTGCGGGGCGCTGATCGCTGAGCCAGCGCTCACCCCCACAAGCGCGAGCGAGGTGGTAGCCGCGACCGCGACTCCCACCGACATCCGGGTTCTTCCTGACATGCAGCCTCCTCATGAATTTTGACCGCCGCGAATGGTCATACGTTGACGCGCGCACTTTAAGCCCACCCCTGTGTCATTGCCATAGCCAGTAGGCCGCCTCGCTAAACCGCCACGAGCGTGCGGGCGAGATGCGAAACTTCACAGATGCGAATTGCACGGGGGCATGCTGCGGCGTTGAGCGTAGCGATCGCGGCGGCGGTCGGGTACGGCGTCGTACCGTCCGCGTCCGCGGCGGAGGGGATGTCGCTCGGGCACACGCCGCAGGCGTTGCGCCAGACCTCGGCGACGATCGTCATCCCCCACAACGCGCAGACCCACGGCTACGCCACCCGCGTCGTCACCATCTCCAAGGGCGGCGCCTTAAGCGCCACCAACCTGGACTCCATCGACCACACGGTGACCTCCGTCGCGCACGACTCCCACGGCGACCCGCTGTTCAGCGTCCTCGTGTCGCCCGGCTCCACGACCTCGATCCCGGCCGCGAGCGACCTGGCGCCAGGCCGGTACGACTTCTTCTGCAGCTTCCACCCGAACATGCAGGGGAAGTTGATCGTCGAGGGCAAGGGCGGCGGGGTCCACCCCACGCCGCAGAGCTTCGACCAGCCCCTGCTCATTCCCCCGGTCAAGACCAAGGCGCACATCACGCTGCACGCCAAGCAGACACCGGTGCGGGTGCTGCCGACCGGGCAGCGCACCTACATGTGGACCTACGGCGGCAGCTATCCCGGCCCGACGATCAAGCGTCCGGCCGGCAAGGACACCAAGGTCACCTTCATCAACGACCTGCCCGACGCCGCCGGATCGATCTCGACCCACTTCCACGGCGATCACCATTCGGCTGCCGCTGACGGCCAGCCCACCACCCACCTGATCAAGCACGGGAAGTCGCACACCTACAACTACCCGCTGCGCGAGGCCGGAAAGCCGGAGCGAGCGGCGTTCGAGTACTACCACGACCACCGCATGTCCCGGACCGCCAAGAACAACTGGGAGGGGTTGCAGGGCATGTTCATCACGCACGACAAGCGGACGCCCAAGCTGCGCCTCCCAACGGGAAAGTACGACGTACCGCTGCTCATCGCGGACCGCAGCTTCAACGACAACAACCAGCTCACCGACCCGTTCCCGCCGCCGGCGATGGGTCCGATCACCGGACCGATGGCGCCGCCGAACGACGCGACGGTCGGCACGCACATCCTGGTCGACGGCCGCTATGCGCCGTACCAGAAGGTCGCTGCCCATCGGTACCGGCTGCGGCTGCTCAACGGGTCGGACTACACGTCATATGACTTTGCGCTGTCCGACGGCCGGCCGTTCGTACAGATCGGCACGGGGAACGGGCTGTTGCCGAAGCCGGTGATCCGCCAGGACATCATCCTCGGTCCGGCGCAGCGCGCCGATGTGATCGTCGACTTCCACGGCGAGCTGCACAAGAAGATCGTGCTCGACTCGATCCCGACCAAGGGCTCCGCACCGAGTGGCCTCGGCACCCCGAACGCCGAGATCATGCAGTTCCGCGTGACACACGCCGCGAAGGACACGTCGCGGATCCCGGCTGCGATCGAGCCGGCGCCGAAGCTGAAAGCGCCGAAGAAGGTCGCGAAGGTGTGGAAGTTCGGCCTCCGCGGCAACGAGACCGACGGCACCTACTGGTCGGTGAACGGCAAGCCGTTCGACCCCAATCGGGTGGACTACACGGTGCCGCTCGGGTCCACACAGACCTGGAAGCTGAAGAACGTCAGCCCGATCACGCACTTCATCCACATCCACGAGGAGACCTGGCGCACGGTCGAGTACAACGGCAAGAAGCCGCCGCCGTACCTGCGTGGCATCGAGGACACCTGGCGGGTGGATCCCGGCCAGACCGTGAAGGTCGCCGCGAAGTTCACCGACTACACCGGTGTCTTCATGATCCATTGCCACATGCTGAACCATGAGGACGACGGGATGATGGCGCAGTTCGCGGTCGTCAAGCGAGGCCACCACGCCCTTCCGGCCGGTTACTACCTGGCCGGCACGCACCATCGGGTCGCCACGCCGATGGCGATGGACGGGATGGACTCGGCTGACCCGATGGGCGCATCTGCCGGGCCGACCGACTGGTGGCGGATGGTCGGCCGGACCGGGTCGGCATCCCTGGCCGAGGCGCTGGTGCTGGCGCTGATCATCGGCTACCGCCGCGCGAACCGGCGCCACGCCACCTGAGGCGCCACCGAGCTGCCGCCGAGCCGGGCGGAACGGGCCTTCGAAAGGCTCTCTGGCGCCCGTTTCGCGGGGCTCGGCGATCAGTTCACGCCGATAGGTCTGGGCGGCGGGACACGAAGCGCGCTCGGAGGGACTCGAACCCCCAACCTTCTGATCCGTAGTCAGATGCTCTATCCGTTGAGCTACGAGCGCAGTTGAAGCGCAGACGAGTGTAGCCGTCGCTCCCGGAGAGGCGGCCCGGCGGCGAAGTCAACCGTCAGTCGGTGCCGGATCCTCGGCGACCCAGCGTGACCGCAGGTCCGTGAGCCAGTCCGGGAAGTCCAGCGGCACGTCCGGCAGGACCGACGCGCCCTGGTCAGCGAGCACTTGCTCGAACAGCGCCTGGTCGTCGCCCCACGAACGCGGGTCGCCCATCATGACCTCGAGCAAGACAGTGCCGTCAGGTCCGGCGAGGAACGGCCCGAACGCAGCGCCGTATGGCAGCTCGATGTGGGTGCCGGCGGGACAGTGCCGGTCGCCGCACCACATCTCGCCTTCCATGACGAACAACACGTGCGGGCTGTGGTGACCGTGGCGGCGGATCACCATTCCGGGGTCCCACTTCGCATACAGCGACAGGTACGGCGGGTCCGGCGAGAACGCGAACCACTTCTCCCAGACCGCGGCTTCGCTGCCGTCGGCACGCTGGATCCGCTTGACCTGCTGCCAGGGCACGTCAGCATCGTCGAGGTGCCGGAACGTCGGGGACAGACCTGCCACCTTCGGGCTGCTCGACGCGTCGTCGGTCACCGCGGCACCGTATCGCAGCAGTCGAGAACTCACGAGAAACCGTTGTAGGGTAACGAAAAGCAGCGACACGAAAAACCTTGGTGCCGATGTGCCTGGCAAGGCAACCAAACAGCACCTACCGTCGTCTCACTACACGACACCTTCCCCGTCCCCTTCCGTAAGAGTTCTTCGATGCGGCGCAGAAATTCTGGCTACCCGCGGACGTCGTATGGGCGCGCGGGGCTGACGCGTACGCCGACAACGCCGCGATCCAGCATCACGCGACGCGCGATCCTCGGCGCGGTCGCGCTGCTCACCGGCGGCGGGGTCGTGGAGCTGTTTCGCAGCTCCCACCACCATTCGGCGACGGTCCAGGGCGGACCCTCGACGCCACTGCCCCAGCGAAGTGGCGGCGCGAATGGCGGGACCACAGCGCCGGAGACGAGCAGCCAGCCGACGCACCGCCCGACCCTGCCCGACAAGGGCCTGCATGGCAACGGCGACTCGACCGGCCCGCACCACCAGCACGCTGATCTGCACCGTCACGGTCATTCGCACGCGGGCGGCAAGGGTCACCACCCGCACGGCCATGACAACGGGAAGCACGACGGCAAGCACCGCTCCAGCGGTCACCGGTCACGTCGCGAGGAGCACGTGTCGCTGCCCGCGGCCAAGGTCCGGGAGCGATCGCACCCGATCTACACCGTCCACGACGTGGACACGAGTCCGCCGGCTCACGCGATCGCGCTCACGATCGACGACGGCCCGGACCCGGACTGGACCCCCAAGGTGTTGCGCCTGCTGGAACGCCATCACATGCAGGCGTCCTTCTGTGTGGTCGGCATCCACGCCGACACCTATCCGGGCCTGATCCGCGACATCCACCGCGCGGGCCACGCGATCGTCAACCACAGCTACACACATGTGCAGCCATTCGCCCGCCAGTCGGAGAAGCGCATCGTCGCCGAGATCACCAAGACGCAGCGAGCGATCGAGCGTGCCGCCAAGGTGACGCCCGAGCTGTTCCGCTCACCCGGCGGGGACTGGTCACCGTTCGTGTTCCGCGCCCTCGCCGCCTACGGCCTCACGCCGCTGGATTGGGATGTGGATCCGCGGGACTGGGCGATGCCTGGACGCAAGCGGATCCAGGCGAAGATGCTGCGCGGCCGGCCGGGCGACATCGTGCTCTGCCACGACGGCGGCGGCAACCGCGTCGAGACCGTGCGGGCGCTGCGCAGGGTGCTGCCGACCTGGCGGCGGCGTGGCTACACGACGATGCCGCTCGTGCTCCCGGCCAGCGCGAAACGACCGCCCCGCCAGCACACGCCACCGACCACGTCGCCGTCCGACCGACCCTCCGGCGGATCGAGCAGTTCGCCGACTTCGTAACCTTCCGCCATGACGGCGGAGCGACCGGACGACGGCTTCACCCCGCTTCACGACGACGTCCGGCGGCTCGGCGCGATGCTCGGTGACGTCGTTGCCGAGTCTGGTGGCACCGACCTCTACGACGACGTGGAGGCGCTGCGCCGGGCCTGCCGCGACGTGCGACGCGGCGACGCCGACGTCGATCCGCAACAGCTCGTCGACGCGCTGCCGCTCGACCAGGCGGAGCGCGTCGCACGGGCGTTCACCGTGCTGTTCCATCTCGTGAACCTTGCCGAGGAGCGGCACCGGGTCCGCGTCCTGCGGCACCGTGACCGGTTCGACCGAGCTCCGTCGCGCGACTCACTCGCCGGCGCCGTGGCTGAGCTCGGCACAGATGCTGCGGCCGATGCCCTTCGGTCCGTCGAGGTCCACCCGGTGTTCACCGCGCATCCGACGGAGGCCCGACGCCGTGCGGTCGTCACGGCGCTGCACCGGATCGCGGCCGAGCTGGAGCGAGGTGACGACCCGCGGGTGGGCGACAGCGAGCGCGCGGACGCGGAGCGGCGGGTCCGCGAGGAGATCTCCACGCTGTGGGAGACCGCCCTGGTGCGCCCGACGAGGCTCGATCCGCTCGACGAGGTGCGCGCCACGATGGCGGTGTTCGACGAGACGTTGTTCCGGCTGGCGCCGAGGCTCTACCGCGCGACCGAGCAGGCGCTCGGCGGAACCGGTACGACGGCGCCGCGGACTCCGCCGTACCTCGTCCTCGGATCCTGGGTGGGTGGCGATCGTGACGGCAACCCCTTCGTCACCTCCGAGATCACCCGCGAGGCGCTCGAGGTGCAGGCCGACCACGTGTTGCGCGCGCTGGAGAACGCCGCGACGCGGATCGGCCGAAGCCTGACGCAGAGCATCGAGATGACGCCGCCCAGCAACGAGCTTCGGGCCGCCCTCGACGCCGACGCGACCGCGCACCCGAAGCAGAGCGCGGCACTGGCCCGGGCGTCGAGCGGTCAGCCGCACCGGCACAAGGTCATGTTCGCGGCCGCCCGGATCCGGGCTACCCGGACCCGCGACGCCGACCTGGCCTATCGCTCACCCGACGACCTGCTGGCCGACCTCCGCCTCGTCCAGGACTCCCTCGCCGCCGCCGGCGCGGCGCGGTCGGCGTACGGCGAGCTCCAGAACCTGATCTGGCAGGTGGAGACGTTCGGCTTCCACCTCGCCGAGCTCGAGATCCGGCAGCACAGTGGCGTGCACGCGGCCGCGCTCGCCGACCTCGACGCGCACGAGGGCGAGCCCAGCGAGGACATGACCCGCGAAGTGCTTGCCACGATCCGCGTGATGGCCGCGCTGCAGGACCGCTGGGGGGAACGGGCCTGCCACCGGTACGTCGTCAGCTTCTGCCATTCCGCCGCCGACCTCGCCGCTGTGCCGCGGCTCGTGCGCCATGCCCTCGGCGACCGCGCGGACGGGCTCCGGCTCGACGTCGTCCCGCTGTTCGAGACTGGGGAGGACCTTCGCCGGTGCACCGAGACGCTCGACGAGTGGGTGGCGGAGCACGGTCGACCCGAGCGGCTCGAGGTGATGCTCGGCTACTCCGACTCGGCGAAGGACGTGGGACCGCTCTCCGCCACCTTGCTGCTGTACGACGCCCAGGCCGCGCTGGCTCGGTGGGCGGATGAGAACGGCGTCGCGCTGACGCTGTTCCACGGCCGCGGCGGGTCCCTCGGGCGGGGCGGCGGGCCGGTGAACCGGGCGATCCTCGCGCAGCCGCCGGGCAGCGTTGCCGGCCGGTTCAAGGTCACGGAGCAGGGCGAGGTCATCTTCGCGCGCTACGGCAACCCGAAGATCGCGGAACGGCACCTCGAGCAGGTGACGGCGGCCGTGCTGCTCGCCGGGACGCCCGCGGTGGGGCAGCGCAACTCCGACGCTGCCGCACGCTTCGCGGAGCTGGGGTCGCTGATGGAGCGCGCCAGCCGGGAGGCCTATCGCGCCCTGGTCGAGACCGACGGCTTCGCCGACTTCTTCGCCCAGGTCTCGCCGCTGGAGGAGCTCGCTGATCTCGCACTTGGATCTCGCCCCTCGCGGCGGCCCGGGGGCAAGGGAGGCCTCACCCTCAACGACCTGCGTGCCATCCCGTGGGTGTTCGCCTGGTCGCAGACCCGCTGCAACCTCACCGGGTGGTACGGACTCGGGAGTGGGCTCGCCGCCGCCTCGACCGACGATCTCCGTACGGCGTACCGCGAGTGGCCGCTGTTCACCGCACTCATCGACAACGCCGAGATGTCGTTGGCGAAGACCGACCGCGTGGTCGCCACGCGCTACCTCGCGCTGGGTGACCGCCCGGACATCACCGACCGCGTACTCGCCGAGCTGGATCGCACGACCGAGCAGGTCCTCGGCGTCCTCGGCTCTGACCGCCTGCTGGAGGGCCGGCACATCCTCGCCGCCGCCGTCGATCTTCGGAACCCCTACGTCGACGCGCTGTCTCATCTCCAGCTGCGCGCGCTGCGTGCCCTGCGGCTCGGCGAGTTCGCGGACGAAGCGGAGGAGGCCCGGCTGCGGAATCTGCTGCTGCTCAGCGTCAATGGCGTCGCCGCCGGGTTGCAGAACACCGGCTGACCCGGAACCCAATGGATAGTTGGACCGGGGCGCGGGAAGGCTGTCGAGATGGCGATCAACCGGCGCGTGATGGCGCTACCTGCAGACCAGGTGTGGGACGCGTTGTCCGACGGCTGGACGTACAGCGACTGGGTGGTCGGCACCCGCAAGATCCGTGACGTGGATGACACGTTCCCGGCCAAGGGCTCCCGGCTGCACTACACGATCGGGCACTTCCCGCTACGGCATGACAGCCACACCGAGGTGCTCGACGTCGACCCGTCCGAACGCCGGCTGGACCTCGCGATCAACTCGCAGCCGGCGGGGCGCTTTCGGGTCGTTCTGAACGTCACGCCACAGTCGGAGCGGACGTCGCTGGTAGAGATTGACGAGAAGCCGCTCGACGGCATCGTCAAGGTGCTGCACAACCCGCTGTTCGACCTGGTCATCAAGGTGCGCAACGTGGAGACACTGCGACGCCTCGAGCGGGTCAGCGAGAGCCGCGGCGCCACGCTGCACCCGGCTCAGCGGTAGATCGCGTCCTGTAGCCGCTGGCTCAGTCGGCTACGCGCCGGACCGAGCACGCCGGCGTGCCGAAGCGCGACCGTCGCGGCGTTTGCGCCGCAGCCGCCGTGCACTGAACCGCCCGGGTGCGCCGACGCGGACGCCAGATACAGACCCGCGATCGGTGTCTCGGGTCGGCCGAGGCCGGGAACCGGACGCCAGAACAGCTGCTGGTGGATCGACGCCGAGCCGCCGTTGAGGGCACCCTGCCAGAGGCTGCGGTCAGCGGCGTGGAGCTCCCAGGGACCGACGACGTACCGGGCGATGATCGTCTTGCGAAAGCCCGGCGCGGCGTCCTCGATCGTCTGCTCGAGGCGGCCGACGACCACGTCGACCTCCTTGGCGTCCCATCGACCCGTGAGGCCGTCAGGCCCCGCGTCGCCGCGGACTCGTTGTGGCAGATGCGTGTAGGCCCACGCGACCTCGGTACCCGCGGGCGAGCGGGTGGGGTCGGACGTCGTCATCTGGCCGACCACGGCGTACGGCCTGTCCGGCACCTGCCCCATCGACAGCTGCGCGCTGTAGCGGGACATCGCGTCGAGGTCGCCGCCCAGATGCACCGTCCCGGCTTCGCCGAGCTCGGGCTGCCGCCACGGGATGGGGCGGTCGAGCGCCCAGTCGACCTTCAGGGTGCCGTTGTCCCACTGGAAGCGGTCCAGGTCACGGGCGAGCCGTGCGGGCAGGGCCTCCAGGCCGACCATCGAGCGGAACAGCTGGGGCGCGTCAACCGCCGCGAGGATCGCCCTGGCCGCCGGCACCTCACGGCCGTCGGCGGTCACGACGGCGACCGCCCGGCCGTTCTTCACGACCACGCGCTCCACCGGCGCGTCACAGACGATCTCGACACCGCGGCTCCTCGCCCGGCTCGCCATCGCGCCGGTCAGCCGGCCGGCACCTCCGACAGGCACCGGGAAGCCGACGTCCTGCGCGAGCATCGCCAGCAGCCAGCCGAACACCGCGCTGCCCGCCTGGTCCGGCCCCAGATCGCTGTGCAGTGCGTTGCCGGCGATCAATGACGCTGCCCCCTCGCCACCGAACTCCTCATCGATCCAGCGCCGCAGCGGCAGCGTGAAGAACCGCGCGAACCGCAGCATCCCGCCGCTGCCGAGCTGGCGGGCGATTCGGACGGCCGGCGTCACTGGCGGGAAGGGCCGGAACAGAGCGTCGAACAGCGGCTCTTTGATCGCGCGGAAGTTGGCCGCGAGACTGCGCCACGCCGCGCCGTCACCGGGGTGATACGCGTCCAGCGAGGCGGCGGTGCGGTCGATGTCCCGTGACAGTATGGCGACCCGGCCGTCCGGCGTGGGGTGCGCGACCACCAGCGGCGCGTGTGTCCACTCGAGCCCGTGCTCCTCGAGTCGGAGGTCTCGGATCACCGGGGACACGGCGCTCATCGGGTAGAAGGCGCTGAACAGGTCGTTGTGGAAGCCGGGTGCCGTGACCTCCGCGGTCTTCACGGCGCCGCCGGGATCCGATGCCGCCTCGAGCAGCACGACGCTCCAGCCGGCGTCCGCTAGCCGGTTTGCCGCGACCAGGCCGTTGGGACCGGCACCGATGACCACGGCGTCGGGCATGAAAGATCGATTTCCTGCGGAGCGCCCCTCAAACCCGAGTCGATCGGGGGCGGTGTGGGCCCCCTAGTCCGCGAGCCGCGCGAAGCGGGCCCAAAACCCCGCGCGGACGACCCACTTCGCACGGCTCGGCGACAACTAGCGCGCGCCGAGCCGGCGAGAGGCGGGGCTCGACCTAGAAGGGGATGCTGAGGTCCGACACCAGCGGGTTGTGGTCCGAGGGGATCGTGCCGACGAAGCTGCCGTGACGCACGTGCATGATGAGTCGCCACGACTTCACCCCGACGCCCGTCGGCGCGTACACGTAGTCGATGCGGGCGCCGACGTGCGGCGGCCGGCGCAGGTAGTGGTTCGCGGTGTTGAAGCGAGCATTCTGCCGGTGCTGCGCCACGTTGTACGCATCCGCGACGTGGTGGGCCTTCATCACCATCGAGGGCGCGTTGAACGCGTGGTGGTCGAACGGGTCGGAGTTGAAGTCGCCGACGTACACGACCGGCACGTGGTGACGAGCAGCCAGGGCATGGCCCAGGCTGACCAGCCGCTGGGTCTCGTGCTTGCGGCGGACGTCGTTGGCCCGCCCGGCCTGCTGGCGCAGGTGCGCGTCGACGAACAGGAACTTCGCACCCGTCGCCCGGTTGCGCAGGATCTGGTGCGCGGCCCACCGCCGGTCGCCGAGCGCCCAGTGCCCGCCCTTGCCGACCGCCCGGTAGGCGGCCTTGCGGTACAGGATGTAGTTGCCGGTCCGGTGGGTGCCGGCCTGGCTCGGCGGGACCTCCGTCCGGGCGAGCGCGTACTCGCCGCCGAGCGCATTGCGCAGCGTGTCGACCTGACGCGGGCCGCCGCGGTGGCCGATCGGGGAGGCGCCTTCCTCGATGCCGATGACGTCCGGGTGGGCTTGCTTGATCAGCGCGGCAGCCGCCGGGCGACGGGCTGACATCCACGGGGCGATGCGACCGCTGCCCTCACGGGTGCCGTCGAAGCGCGCTTCCTTGATGTTGTAGGTCATGACCCGCACGGACTGGTGCCGGCTGTGGTTCACGACAGCGGTCGTGGCGCTGTACGACGACGGCGTCGACGCGTTCAGCGCCCGCACGCGGTAGTAGTAGGTCTTGCCGGGCTTCAGGCCGTACGGCGTGTACGAGCCCGTGTTGCCGCGGATGTTGAACACCTTGCGGTGGGCCGACATGTCACGGCTGGTCGACTGCTCGATGCTGTAGCCGGACGCCGTCTGCGACGGGGTCCAGGTGACGAAGGTCTGCATCGCGTTCGCTCGTCCGTGCACGTTCGCCGGCGCCGCCGGCCGAAGCCCGACCTCGCCGATCGTGCCGGAGAACTTCCACCGCTGCTGGTTCAGCGCCTCGACCCGGTAGTAGTACGGCACCGAGCCACCGGTCAGGTGGCCGATGCGGACGCGAGGGGACTTCGACAGCGGACCGCGCTGCGCGTTGCGAATGTTCTGGACGAACAGGTTGCTGCGGGTCGTCGAGGCGAACAGCCGGTAGCGCGTCGCGTGCGGCGCGGGCTTCGACGCCACCGTGAACGACGAGCTGGTCACCTTGACCACGTGGAGGCCGCTTGGCGCGCCGGGGCGGAAGGTGTGGGCACTGGCTGCACTCGGCGCTAGCGACACGGTGAGGCCGATGGCGGTTGCCAACGCGGCAGCGGCTGGGCGTCCCGTCACGAGTAGCTCACTCCATTTCGACACGTGCCACAAAGCGGCGATCGCTTCGTCCTACAGGTGGGGAATGGGGAAGGCCTCAGCCGGAGCCATTCTTGCCTGCCCCCCTAATTTCGGCCATCAGCCGCGCTCACTTGACCACGAACATAGTCATGATTGACCAACGATTGGACCCCCCGAATAGTTATGCCGAACCGGGGCGCGCCCACATTCACACGATGAATCCTAGACCTTCCGAATGTCCGGAAACCTTGTGTTTGCAATGGTTTCGTAGCCTATCAGTGCCCCGATAGGTGGAGAACCGCCCGATTCGGATCGTGCCGGATGGCGGCGCCGCAGAAAGCGTCGTGGACCCAGCGCTTCTTCGAAAACATTCTTGTCTGATCCGCGTAGTGCGGGTTGGTCGGATCGCTGGACTCCGAGTAGGTCAGAATCGTTCGCGCCACCGGGCAGCGATGGCCGGTCTTCCACGTCACCGCCTGCACGAATGACGACCCGTCATCGACGTCGCCGAAGCCCTGGCCGTCGATCCAGGGTGCATAGATCGCGTCGAACTCGCCGTTCGGGTCGCCCTCACCGCCCTGGATCGGGATGAATACGCCGTTGCGATGGACTCCTTGGACCTTGTCCAGCGCGACGCCCAACGGGTAGTGGGCGTCGTCGAGGTCCTTGATGGCGTCGCCGAGCGCGGTCGCCACCTCGGGATCGCTGGTGTTCAGCCCGCTCGGGGTGTGCACGGCATCGTCCGCCTGGAACGGGCGGGTGAAGTACGGCGTCAGGTCGGTGAAGCTGTAGATCGTGCCCTGTGCCGCCCCGGTCAGGTTGTCGAAGAACCGGCGGAACAGCACCGAGCCCCGGCTGTGCGCGTTCTCGTGCAGGTCCCAGTGCTTGAGCACCGTGCAGGCGTTGTCGACCGACACCGGGCCGCTCGAGCTGGGGATGGTCCCGCTCGCCTCGTAGGACTGGCAGAGCGTGACCAGCTTGTCCCGCATGAGCTCCCCGCCGTACTGGCGGTTCGAGAACACCATGTGGGTCATCGAGGCCAGCGTGAAGCCCTTCTTGACGTGGATCCCCGAGACCCGGTTCTGGGTCATGATCAGGCCGATCCGGGTCCGCAACGACCGCGGCTTCTTCTCATCACCGATGATGCGGGCGAAGCCGGTGAGCGGGTGGTGCGGGTTGGAGAGCCAGTACGAGTCGTTCGAGTTCGTCACGTAGTCGTGGCGGAACAGATGCGGCAGGTGCTTCGGACCGAAGATCCCCGGGATCGCCGCATCCTTGTCCTTGCGCCAGTCACATGCCTTCCTGGAGCCGTCGAGGACGGGCAGGCCGAGGAGCTTGGTCGTCGCATCGCCCAACGGGACGTTGCACGCTGCCGCGAGCGTGTCCGGGACGTTCGGGACGGTGCCGATGTCGGCGTACAGGGCATGTCCGGCACGGTCGGACACGATCGTGTTGACCCACGGGATGCCCTCGTACTTCTTGAGGATTCGCAGCTCCTCGGTCGCCGATTTCGCCTGATCGGTCGCGAGGAAGTGGTTGAACACGCGGAAGTTGGTGGCGTTCGCATCCTTCAGAACGAATGCGGACTGGGTGGTCCAGGGCAACGGGATCCCGAGGATCGAGTTGAACACCGGGCCATACCGCGTCCACCACGTCGTGTGGGTCAGCTTGGTGAGCTTGCCCCCGGCGCCCCGCTCCACGATCGTCACGGTCCGCGGCTGCATCTTGTGGACCTTGCCGTCGACCATGTACTCCGTCGGCGAGCCTGGTACGAGCTGGAGCTGGTACGGCGTGAAGCGGAACGCGGTCGACACCGTGTGACTCCACGCCATCGTCTGGTTGTGGCCGATCAGCACCAGCGGGACGCCGAACAGCGCCGCACCAGTCACGTTGACGACGCCCGGGATGTGGATCTGCGCGTCATAGAAGCGTTCGGGGCCCACCCAGGGGAAGTGGGGGTTGCCGAGCAGCATGCCGTGCTTGTGATCGCGCGTGCCGGCCTTGCCGATCGCGACCGCGTTGCTGCCCAGATCGCCCATCGAGCGGTGCCAGCCCTGCGCGAGCAGCCGCGCCGCCCGGTGCGGGTTCATGCCTGGTGCGGGCGGCGCGCCGGGCGCTGGCGGGGCGGCCTCGGCGATCCCGGGGATGACGACGTCGCCACTTGCGAGCTCGACGAGCTGGTAGAAGCGCAGGTAGGCGTCCTCGACCGTGATCGGCCGCACCCACGGCGCTCCCTTGCACGCCGGGTCCTTGATGCCCTTGCTGCCGCCGATGTGGCGGAGGTAGGCGTTGTAACCGGCGACGTAGCCGCGAACGCCTTGGCGGAGCTGGTTCGTGGGGCCGAGCGGCGGCTTGCGGGCCGCGAGCCGCGGCACGAGCCCCGAGTCGCGGATCTGGGTCCAGAAGATGTCGGAGTCCTCGTTGGTCACGCTGACGCCGTTGCCGCGCTGGGTGTAGCCGTCGGTCGGGCCGAAGAACCGCGACCGCTGGCCCTCGACCGTCACGTAGTCGTCGGCCATCGTGCAGATGTTGTCCTGCGCGAAGACGTAGCCGTAGCCGTAGCCCGCGTCGCCGAAGTTCTTCGCGAGGATGTGCGGGACGCCGCCCGTCGTACGGGTCACCGTCACCTTGTAGTGATGCGCGGCCGGCGAGTTGTCCGACGCTGGCGCGGTCATGGCGACGCCAGGTTCGGACAGGTGATGCGGCGCGGCGGCGAGAGCGGGCGGAACGGACAGGGCGGCGACGGCAGCGGTCGCGACGACGAGGGGGAGGCGGCGCATGGCAGCCACTTCTACACGCTCGGGCGCGAATCCTGTCTGCGCTAACCTCGTCGGGCGCGGCGGAAACGCTGCGAGGAGGCTTCGCCTAGTCCGGTCTATGGCGCCGCACTGCTAATGCGGTTTGGGGTAACCCCCCATCCCGGGTTCAAATCCCGGAGCCTCCGCCACCCCCGCAGCTTTTCGCCCAACCGTCCCGAATCGTTGGTTTCAGTCGCCTCGAACCAACGATTCGAGACGGTTGGGCGATCAGGTCAGGTCGTAGTCGGCGGGGTCCACCCGTTGGGTACGGCGGGCGAACTCGCCGCCGCTGTAAGGCAGCTGCGTGACGACCTTGCCGCTGGGGTGCCGGTAGTAGTTGTTGCAGTTCGCCAGCCAGACCGTCCCGTGCATCGCGTCCTGTAACCGCTGGTTGTAGTCGGCCTGCACCTGAGCCTTGACGTCGATCGACCGGGCGCCCGACTCGGCCAGCAGGTCGAGAGCGCTCATGACGTAGCGGACCTGCGCTTCGTGGATGTAGAGGATGGAGTTGACCCCGTTGGTGTTCGGTCCGTAGAGGGTGAACAGGTTCGGGTATCCGCTAACTGTCGTGCCGAGGTACGCCTCAGCGCCGTCGCTCCACTCGTCGTGCAGCGTGCGACCCGCTGTGCCGGTGATGCTCAGACTGCTGAGGTAGTCCGCGGCGGTGAACCCGGTGCCGTAGATGACGGTGTCGAGCTCATGCTCTTCGCCGTCAGCGGTGAGCAGTCCCGCCTCGGTGTACTCGCTGACGCCGACGGTGACCAGCCGCACGTGCGGAGCGGTGAGGGTCGGAAACCAGTCGCGGGACAGCAGCGGCCGCTTGCAGCCGACGGGGTACGCCGGGGTGAGCTTCGCGCGTAGATCGGGATCGTGGACTTTGCGGTGCAGGTAGCTACGGGCGAGCTCGGTGGCCTTGCGCGTCTGCTCGTCCCCGGCGTCGAAACTGGCGTCCTCGTACTGCTGCCAGATGTAGTCGCGCAGCGCCTGCATCTGCTCGGGCTGATCGGTGAAGGTGCGCATCTGCTCGTCGGTGAACGGTTCATCGAAGCGTGGGGAGACCCAGATCGGGGTTCGCTGGAACACCGTCAGCGACAGGACGTCCCGAGCGATCGCTGGCACGTACTGGATCGCGCTTGCGCCGGTGCCGATCGATCCAACGCGCTCACCGGTCACCGACCGGCTGTGGTCCCACCTCGATGAATGGAAGACTCGGCCCCGAAACCGCTCGATGCCGGGGATGTGCGGGATGTTGGGGATGTCGAGCATTCCCACGGCAGTGACGATGACGTCGAAGGTCTCCACGCTGCCGGACGCGGTGGTCACGGTCCAGCTCTGGCGCTCGTCGGACCACGCTGCCGACCCGACCCGGGTGCCGGCCCGCAGGTGCTCGTCGAGCCCGTGGTGACGGGCGACCCCCTCGAGGTAGGCGAGGATCTCCGGCTGGGTGGCGTAGGTCTTGCTCCACCGCGGATTGAGTGCGAAGGAGAACGAGTACAGGTGGGAGGGAACGTCGCAGGCAGCACCCGGATACGTGTTGTGACGCCACGTGCCGCCGAACCCGTCGGCGCCGTCGAAGATCGTGAACTCGTAACCGGCCCGCTTGAGGGCGACGCCCATCGCGATCCCGCCGGCGCCGGCTCCAACAACGGCGACTCGTCGAGTCATACCTTCGCCTGAGCGGCGTCGATCAGCTCGACCCGTACTCCGTTCGGGTCGGTGACGCACGCCATCGCTACACCGCTGGTCACCGTACGGGTTGGCACGCCGCCCAGCCCGAGCGCAGCCAAGCGCGCAAGTACCTCGTCGACGTCGGCGTACACCGAGAGCAGGAAGAACCCGACCACGGGCTCGTGAACGGCGGATGCGGAAGGGATCTCGCCGAGGTCGACGAGCTCGACGATGCCGCTCGTGCTGTCGGCCGGGTCGCCGAGAAACACCGACCGCAGCGAGGAGGTCGCCGCGTTGAACAGCGTCGGCCAGTCCCCCTCGAACGACAGATCCATCAACGGCACGAATCCGAGACCGTCACACCAGAAGCGCAGGCTGGACTCGACGTCGCGCGTGCAGATGGCGCTGTGATGGACTTTCGGCATCTCCGCCCCTCAGAATCTTGGACTGCTGGTCTAGACTACAAGTCCAAGCGCGAAAGGTCATGATGGTGCTGCCGCCGGGGATGGCGAACAAGCTGTGGGCCGCGGCTGACCTGTTCGCGGCGCAAGGGGCAGACCGTACGTCGGTCGCGGAGATAGCGGCCGCCACCGGTATCCCGAAGGCGACGTTGTACTACCACTCCGTGACCAAGGAGGTCGTGCTCGCCTGGATCTTCCGAGAACTGCTCGGCGAGGTGGAGGAGGTCGTCGTCGAGGCCGCGGCAAGCGACGGACCGGCACCAGACCGGCTGCGCGCCGTGCTGCGCGCTCACTTGGCGCTGTTTCACCGTCGCAGGGCAGCCAGCGCAGCGCTGCAGTTCGACCTCGGACGCGCGGCGCGTTCACCGCAGATCCGTGACGCCGCCGAGGCCTCGTTCATCCGCCCGGTCAGCGAACTGATCGCAGAAGGGATCCGCGAGGGGACGCTGGTGTGCAGTCAGGCGCCCCGCGCGGTCGCGCTTGCGCTGCTGGGCGCCGTGAACACCACGGGGATACAGCTGCCGAGGCGTGCCACCAGCCGTCAGGTCGCTGCCGCGGCCGATGATCTCGCCGATCTCTTCCTGAAGGGACTCAGCCCGTGACCGTGTCGGTGATCGTGGGAGGCGCGTCAGGTATCGGAGCGGCACTCGCCGAGCAGGAGCGGGACGCCGGCCACGACGTGTCGGTGTGGGACGTGCAGCCGCCCGCCGACATCCGCGTCGACATCTCCGACGAGGACGGCGTCCGAGCCGCTGTCGAGGCCACCGTTGCCGCCGTCGGACTGGTTGACCGGCTGTCGGTCTGCGCAGGCGTCGGTTCGTCAGGCTTGCTGACTGACCTCGACATGGCCGAATGGGACCGCGTGCAGGCCGTCAACACCCGCGGGCCGATGCTGGTCATGCGGGAGTGGGCCCGTCGACTCGCCGAGCACGACCGTCCGGCATCGTTCGTGGCGGTGACCAGCGTCAGCGCTCACCTCACCGACCGCAACATGGGCGCCTACTGCGCGTCCAAAGCCGCCCTGAACATGGTCGTGAAGGTAGCGGCGGCGGAGTGGGGTGCGGCGCGAATCCGTGTGAACGCGGTCGGGCCGGGCGTCACCGATACTCCAATGCTCGGCGGGGCGCCGCTCGACCGCGGCTGGCTCACCCGGGTCAGCCATCGCACCGCACTCGGATCGATTGGTAGCGCCGCACAGGTCGCGCGGGTCATCGCGGCCGTCCACGGTCTCGACTGGGTTACCGGTCAGATCATCGACGCCGACGGCGGACTCGGCCTCCACAGCCCGATCGACGCCTACGAGGAGATTCTCCGCAGTCGCGCCGGCGAGCCCGCCGACCCGGACACTCAGGAGGCGCCGCCACCTGTCGGGGACCACCGGTAGAGGGCGTCGAAACCCTGAACGGCGTCGACGGCACCGGTCCCGTCGATGGCCAGCGAGCTCGGCGTCCCACCACGCGGCAGATGCGTCGCGGCGCTGGGGCTCGCCGTACCTCCAGCGAGATCCCGAGGTCGATAGACGACGAGGTTCACACACGATGTCGCCTGGCATCCGGGGCGGGCCAGCGCCACGTAGATCAGGCCGTTGTCCTGCGCGACCCGCACGTATCGCATGCGGGCATCGAGTGAGGTGCCGACGACGTTGCCATCGGCGTCCTCGCGGACCAGAACGCGGTCACGGATGGCGAGGAACCCGTCCGGGAGTACGGCGAAGACGTGCCCGTCGGCATGCGGGACCGTGACCGCCCGCTGCGTCCTGGCGTCGATCGTCGCGATCGTGTCCGCAGTGCCGCTGGGTGTGCTGGACGAGGCCAGTGCGTAGACGATGCCGTTGCCGGCGGCGAGCGTCGTCGCGTCGGGCGCGGGCACCTCGGTGCCGAGAACCAGCCGGCCCGCGTGGACCGACGCCGGCACCACCGCGGACGGGAGCTCCTCGAGCAGCCACCCGGACCCGCCCTGGAACTTGATGTCCGACAGCGGGCGATGGCCGGCGATTCGCTGGTTGATGACGCTCCCGTCGCTCGGCCGCAGGACCCGCAGGTAGGCGTGGGGGTAGGCGCCGTCCCCGCCACCCCAGGCCCAGACCCGGCCGGCGCCGTACGCCATGAAGTCGACCGGCCCCGCGACCCGGTAGGTGTGGATGGGCGCGAGCGTCCGGGCGTCACGCTTCGTGATCAGCCCGTCCGCGGCACCGTTGGCGGCGAGGTGATGGCGATAGTGCCCGGCGGGTCGCAAGGTCCACACGTACCCGCCGCCGGTGACCACCGCATTCACCGTGCCGACCCGGATCCGTTGGGGCGCCGGTGGCGCTAGCCGACCGCCGGTCGGCGGTACCCAGCGCTCGAGCCGCTGGTCCGCGCCGACTACCACGAGACCGCCCGCCGGGTCCGTGACGACATGCGCGGGGTCGGCATCGAGGAGCGCATGCGGCTGCGGGTTGCTTCTCGCGAGCTCGCTCGACGGGTAGTACGCGATCCGGCCCTGGCTCCCGGACCGCGTCCACGCGTAGATCCCGTCAGGGGCCGCGACCATGGCTTCGAAGTCGCCGAGCAGCTGGATCCGCGTCTGGATCGACACGCTGCCGGTCGCGTCGACATGCTCACGGACGAGCTGCCGCCCGCCGGCCCCCGCGCCGGGCAGGCCGTCGGTCGCCCACACGTCGGCGCCACCGGCGCTGGCGACCGGCAGCCAGGTCGAGGGGTAGTCAGCCGGTGCCTGCGTGGCGTTCTCCAGGGAGATCGGCGGAAGTGCCTGTGCACCATCGGTCGCGAGCAGCGCGCCAGGTCGCGGCTCCGGGACCGGCAACAGCGTCACCGCGCCCGAGTCGTTGGATCCCAAGATCGGCGGCGCGCCCAGTCGTGACCGGCTGCGGTACAGCTCGTAGACCCGCCCTCGGCTCGCCAGCCACGCGTGACCGTCACCTGAGAACGCGATCGACGTGACGATGCCCGGCAGGTCGAGTGACGACGACGCCACCGAACCGGTCGCGGCATCGACCGCGACCAGCTTGATGGTCTGCGTCGTCGTGGTCTCGCCGCCATTGGCGATCCAGACCTGTCCGAGGCCGAACCACATGCCGTCGGGCGCGGTCACGTCGCGCACCGGATAGCGGTGCTCGACCGAACCGGTGCTCGGGTCGCGCTGCTCGACCGCGTACGTCGTACTCCCGGCCGGATGCGCCGCGAGGGTCCACACGGCGCCGGCGCCCGCGACCGCGAAGTCCGCTCGGCCGGCCCACGGCTGGACCGCAGGCCGGACCACCCGGTCGTGCGAGCCGCCGACCAGTGACAGGGGCACGACGATCGCCGCGACGACCACCGCTATCGCGGCCACGGCCGCCGTACCGATCCGCATCCGCGCCCGCCCGATCCGGCGCTCCAGATCGCTCATCGGGTCGACCGTGGTCGGGCGCGGCGCGGGAGTCTCGTTCAGCGCCGCCCGCAGCAGGTCCTCGATCTGGGTCATGTGGATCCCTGTCCGATCTCGTCGAGGGCAACGAGGTCACGGAGCTTGGCGAGCCCCTTGGCCGTCTGGCTCTTCACCGTGCCGACTGAGCACCCGAGCACCTCGGCCGTCCTGGCCTCGCTCGCGTCGTCGAGGTAGCGGAGGACGAGCACGGCGCGCTGCCGCGGCGGCAGCGTCGCGAGCGCGCGGCGCACTTGGTCCACGTCGGCGATGCGAGTGCTCTGGTCGGCGGTGCCGACGTCCGGCAGGATCGCTGTCGCCGGCTCCCGCCGTCGGCGCTTGCCGCTGTCGATGCATGCGCGGACCAGTGCGCGCCGGACGTAACCGTCCGGGTTGTCCTTGCCGTCGATGAAGCGCCAGCGGACGGCGACGCGGGTCAACGTGGACTGAACGATCTCCTCCGCCTCGCTCGGGTCGCCGCAGAGCAGCGTCGCGTACCGCACGAGGGCGGGCCACTGACCGCGGACGTACTCCGCAAGTCGTGAGTCCACGTCGACCCCCAGGTCTCGCCGTACCGATCACACATCAGACCGCCATCCCGGGCAAAAGGTTGCCCAGCCTTTCGTCCAACCGTCTCGAATCGTTGGTTTCAGTTGCCTCAAACCAACGATTCGAGACGGTTGGGCGATTGGGGTCACCCGATCGGCCTCGTCACTACGGCATTCGGCCCCGTCATCGCGAGTAGGGGCAAAACCACTCCGACTAGCCATTCACGACGCATGGGTCCAAACCGGACAATTTCGGTACGGCACAAGCCGCGTAGCTCCCGACCAGAGCCGCCCTGCTCAGTCGCGATCGCACTGACCAGGAGGCTCGAGATGCTCAGTCGAATACTTCGCCCGCTGTCGATCGGCACGGCGGCGCTGATCGCCGGCCTCTCAATCCTCGGCTGCGTGGCGATGCGTACGTCGGTCGCGAGCGAGCGCACCCGGATCCTCGACGAGCGAGCCGCCGCGGTCACCTATCTGATCGAGGCCACGTTCCAGGAGCAGCTCGCCTCACTGAAGGAGCTCGGCGCAGTGGCGGCCGCCGACCCCGGCGACGCTCAGCAGACCCTGACTGCTGGCGCCAAGCCATTCCTCGCGGGCGAACAGGCCTTCGTCGCAGTGGTCCGCCCGACCGCTCGCGGTTACCGCATCGAAGGCGTCGTCGGCGGTGGGCAGCAGGTCGGGTCGATCCTGACCGGCAAGGCGCATCTCACCCTCGCGGACGCTGGCGCGCACTCGTTGACCGGCGCATCGATGGTCGTTCCCACACGGTCCGGACCCGTGATGGGCATCGCCGTACCGATCGCCGGGCGGGTCGTCTTCGTCGAGTCCGCCATCGACCCCACCCCGGTCTCGACCGTCGCGTCGCCGTTCAGCGACCTGCGCGGCGCGCTGTACGCCGCACCGACCGACCGCCCGTCGTCGCTGGTGTTCACCAACGACGCCAACCTGCCGATCGTCGGCAACCCGAGCAGCCGCACGGCGTTCCTCGTCGGCGACAACGAGTGGAGCATGTACCTCACCGCCCGCGGCGACCTCGTCGGCTGGTGGACCGCCGCGCTCCCGTGGCTCGTGCTCGGCGCCGGGCTGGCGCTCGCAACGTTGCTCACGATCGTGATCGAGACGCTCACCCGCCGCCGCCGATACGCCGAGGATCTGGCCGACCAGCGCACCGAGTCACTCGCGAGCGCCAACCAGGAGCTCGGCGAAGCGCGGCTGTTCATCAACCGGCTCGTGTCGACCGGCCCGCTCGTGATGATGGTGCTCGACTCCGCGGACGGGACCGCGTCGTACGTGAGCCCGAACATCGAGCAACGGTTCGGTATCTCCGAAGCCGACACCGTCGAGGCAGACTTCGTCGCGCGTCATGTCGATCCCGTCGACGCCACGGGTGTGCGCGACGCGCTCCGCTTCGCCGCATCGGAGCCGGAGGGCGTGGCCACGACGATGGAGTTCCGGCTGCGGATGGGCGCGGGCGAGTCCCGCTGGGTCGAGGCGGTCATTGTCCCGGCAAGAAGCGCACAGGTGCCCGACGGCTCGGTGTTCGTCTACGCACTCGACATCGACGATCGGCACCACGCCGCCGAGGTAAGGGAAGCCGCGCAGGCCGCAGCGGACGCGGCGAACCGCTCCAAGAGCGAGTTCCTGTCGCGGATGAGCCACGAGCTTCGTACGCCGCTGAACGCCATCCTCGGCTACGCGCAGATCCTCGAGATCGAAGGCCTGCAGCAGGAGCAGAGCCAGCCGGTCCAGCAGATCATGTCCAGCGGCCGGCATCTGCTCGCCCTCATCAACGAGGTGCTCGACATCTCGCGCATCGAGTCCGGCCGGCTGTCGATGTCCGTCGAGCCGGTCGACGTCGCGGAGGTGCTCGACATCGCCGTCAACATGGTGCGGCCAGCGGCGGACGAACGGGGGGTCAGCCTGTTCGTCACCGACGACGGCCAGGTGCGGACCGTGATGGCCGACCGGCAACGGTTGCAGCAGGTGCTGCTGAACCTCCTCACGAACGCCGTGAAATACAACCGGCCGAACGGCTCGGTCACCGTCTCGAGTCGCCAGGAAGCCGATGGCGTCGCGCGGATCTTCGTGTCCGACACCGGCCTCGGTTTCGACGACGACGAGCGCGATCAGGTCTTCGCGCCGTTCCAGCGGCTGGAGAAGCACGCTGGCGAGGTCGAGGGCACCGGCATCGGGCTGACCCTGTCGCGGCACCTGATGGACGCGATGGGCGGGGTGATCGACGTCGACAGCGAGGTGGGGCAAGGCAGCACCTTCTGGATCGAGCTGCCGGCGGCGGAGCCGACGGAGGTCGAGGGCGACGTGATCGCCGCGATCCCAGGGATGCCGGCCGAGCGAGCCGACGAGTCATTCCAGCGCACCGTCTTGCAGATCGAGGACAACCCGGCGAACTTCCGCCTCGTGGAGCGGGTCCTCGGTCGTGCCTTCGGGGTTCGGCTGCTCACCGCGACGACCGCCGCCGAAGGCATCGCGCTCGCTCGTCAGCATCAGCCGGACCTGATCCTGCTCGACCTGCACCTGCCGGACGCTCCCGGTGACGCCGTACTCGCCAGCCTGCAGGGCAACCCCGCGACGGCCGGTATCTCCGTGGTCGTCATCAGTGCCGACGCCACACCGTCGACGCTCGAGCGCCTGAAAGCCGAAGGTGCGAGTGAATACCTCACCAAACCGATCGATGTCCGGCAGCTGCTCGACATCGTCCAGGCCACAGGAGTGTCTCGATGATCCGGTCCAACATCGCCCGGCCAGTCCTGGCCGACGACCCGACGGACGTGCTCCGGGACGCTCGCGTCGTGGTCGTCGACGACGTCGCCGCCAACGTGGACGTCGTCGACCGGATGCTGCGTCACGCGGGCGTCGGCGAGGTCGTGGGCTACACGGATCCGGTCCTGGCTCTGGCGGAGTGCTCGACCGAGCCGCCGGACCTCGTCATCCTCGACCTGCACATGCCGGGGCTGGACGGCCTGACGTTCCTGGCCTGCCTCAACTCGGCGCTCGACCCGGAGGAATTCGTCCCGGTGCTCGTGCTGACCGCCGACATCAGTGACAACACCCGCCGCAACGCGCTCGCCGACGGCGCGAAGGACTTCCTCACCAAGCCGGTCGACGCCGTGGACGTCGTGCTTCGCGTCCGCAACCTGCTGGAGACCCGGGCGCTGTACCAGCGGCTCCGCGAGCACACTGACACGCTCGTCGCC